>Ga0066376_10004322_pt1 | contig 12372 bp, 11 predicted proteins | sample Knorr_S15_td_Bot_FD_77009 | JGI IMG/M metagenome (GOLD analysis project Ga0066376, IMG submission 77009) | Marine microbial communities from Southern Atlantic Ocean transect - Knorr_S15_td_Bottom_ad_5009_LV_A | ecosystem: Environmental > Aquatic > Marine > Oceanic | place: Southern Atlantic... | reverse complement strand
GCCGCTAACACCCAGGCAAACATCGCAGCCACCGCAGTTGTCCTGTGTCCAGTTATCGCCGAAGTAGCGCAGCAAAAACCCGCGTCGGCACTTGCGGGTCTCGCAAAACTCAACCATCTGGTTCAGTTTCTCGGACACCTGCGCCCGCTCAGAGCGATCTTCTATCTGCTTGATGAAGTAATCCTGGTTCATCTTGTCGCCAAGCGAGAAGAACAGCACGCAGTCGCTTGGCAGCCCGTCGCGGCCCGCGCGCCCGGTCTCCTGGTAGTAGCCGGCGAGCGTTTTCGGCAGGCTGTAGTGCACGATCAGCCGCACGTCCGGCTTGTCGATACCCATCCCAAACGCAATTGTGGCCACAATGACCGCGACCTCGTCCCGAATGAATCGCTCCTGCGTGCTGCGACGAATGTCCCGTTCCAGACCGGCGTGATAGGCCATGGCGTTGATGCCGTTGTCGACCAACTGAGCGGCAATGTTCTCCGTGTCCTTGCGAGAGAAGCAGTAGATGATCGCCGACTGCTTCTCTCGCCGATGCAGGAGGTCCAGGAGCTGATCGAACGCGTTGCGTTTTGGGCGCACGGTGTAGGTCAGGTTCGGGCGGTTGAACCCGGAAATGAACCGGTCGGCGTCATGCAGATCAAGCTGCTCAACAATGTCTTCGCGTACTTGGGTCGTCGCTGTCGCCGTGAGGGCGATCACAGGTACGCCCTGGAACGCCTGGCGCAGCGATTTGAGATTGCGGTAGTCGGGCCGGAAGTCGTGACCCCATTCAGAGATGCAGTGCGCTTCGTCAATCGCGATGAGGCTGGGCTTCACCGTCTGCAAGAACTGCTGGAAGCGCGGCATCGGCAACCGCTCTGGCGCAACATAAAGGATCTTCAGATCGCCACTCAATGTCCGTTGGAGCGCCGCTTCGTTCTCCTGCGGCGAGACTGTGCTGTTCACCAATGCCGCGGCGATGCCGTTGGCATTCAGCGCATCGACCTGGTCCTTCATCAGCGCGATCAACGGTGAAATCACAAGTGCCAAGCCATCGAGACACAGGGCAGGCAGTTGGTAGCAGAGTGACTTACCAGCGCCAGTCGGCATCAAGACCAGCGAATCTTTTCCGGCAATAACGTTGGTGATGATCTCTTCCTGAAGCGGCAGGAATTGATCGAACCCGAAGCGGGATTTTAGGAGTGCTGTCAGGTCCGGGCCTGCGCCATCACCTGTTCGATTAAAAGACTCGGTGCTCGTCTCATGCCTCAATTTGCTAGGTGCTTCAGCTACTAACACTGTAAGTCTCTCCCGGAATTCACGCGTCCTCTCGTCTGCGGCTGTGAATATACCGTTGCTTCGGCCGACCTCTAATATGGCGATGTCACAGGGGATAAGGGCACCCGGCGTTCTCAGGATCCCTCACGCGTAATCAACCGAGCACGCCACGCTGTCACCCTGAGGTCCGGCTTTGCGGGCCGTGAGGGCGTTTGCCAGTCGCGATTCGCGGCCAGGCGCGTCAACGACCGGGAGCCTCATTTCGCGGCACGTTCGGCAAGATTGAGTACTCACCACTACCACGCGGGCAAGCGCTCTCACGTCAATCGCGGAGCCTCATTCCTCAGGGTGAAGATGAGAGTGGGCGCGTACCCCTGGGCAACTAACTCACCACAGCACCATCTAACGAAAACCCCCGCCCAAGCAGCGCGAATACGTCGCGCCATCTTGCCTCCATGCCATCAGCGTGTATGCGAGGCAGCCAGCCTTGCTTCAGATAGATGGAGATAGCAGGCAACCGAAAGTCATCGGTCGACAGGTACGCCTTCTCGAAGCCTTCGGCGTGCAGCCGATCGTTCACCGCCGTAACCACCAGGGTGCCCAACCCCTTGCCAGCGTGCTGAGGGTCGGTGACAAGCCAACCTAACGAACCTCCATCCACCCATTTTGGTGGGAGCTTCTTCTGCGCAATCGAAGACGCCACCAGCTGCCCGGTTTCAATGCGCTCCACAACGAAGAATCCATCGTTGATCTGGTTTGCGACGATCCACGGAATTATCTCGCGCGACTCAAACGCGAGGCCGTAGAGCGTGTTGTACTTCGCGTCATCCTCACCCGGTCGAAACTGACGCAGCAAGTACCCATCGGGAGTCGCGCTGACCTCGGGTACGTCAACGAGCGGGATGACCATCTCAAGCTGCTGATCAAACTGAAGCTTCTGGCGAGGATACCCCCGCTTACCGCACAACTCACTGTTATCCGTCATGTGGGCAATGATGCCAGATATGCGGGACTGGGGTCTGTCCTTTTTCCCGATGGGAGAAGGTTAGGATGAGGGGCATCTGCCATGCAGGCATTGGCCGCGGGCGGCAAAGAGGGAACAGCATTTTCTTGGTGGCGTTCTCTCGGGGCTGATTTGCCTTACGCCGGCCCTACTGCAGCAAGTACCAGCTTTGCTGTGCCTGCTTGGCAGATGCCTAACTTCCGTACAGCTTCGTCTGTGGGTTAAACGCATACCACCCAAACCAGAATGACTCGTGCGACGGCAGGCGTTCCAGCCTCTGCGCCTCATCACCAATCTTGTACAGATCAGTTTCCGTGAATTGCCACGGCTCGTTATTCTCGTCCAGCACCTGCCGGGGATTGTCGGTGGGGCTAAACGTATGTCCACCTCGGTCGTACGCACGCGCCGCTTTCGACTTCGGGTCTGAGACGATCACCACCTCTTGCGGCCCCACAACATCGTTAACCACCAACTCCTTCGCCAGCGTCTCAATGGGGTATGCAGACGCCGCGCCAAAGAACTTCAGCGCAAGCACGCGGTCCTTCTCGATTCGGCGGTCGTCGGTCAGGTAAGCGGGGAACATCACATCTGGAATGTGGAAGTAGTTGTAGTAGATAGCGCCCTGATTTTCAGGATGGCGATATTGCCGGTTGAAACCCTGATCCTCCGTTAGCACCGTTGTATCTGGATTCTCCGACAACCACTCTTCCCACGTTGTCAGAACCAGTGGCAGCAGCTCCAACTCAAGCCCGGAATTTGCAAGCTTTCCAACCACCGGCTCACCCGTGAGCGAGTGCCACATCGACAGCGTTGCGCGATCGTACATCAGCTTGTTTGAGTTAAATAGGAACCCGGACGTGCCAAAGTTCCTCACGATTCCGTCAAGCTCGGCGTCATACATGACGCCCGTGCCGCAAAGCGTTCAGAAGACCACCGTCACAGGTTTGCCCTGGATCACATCGTTCGCCAGTTCATGGGATGCCATGTGCCGCCACGGGTAAGCGCGCGCCTCGCCGTTTACAACCGCACCAAAGACGGGATCATCCGGCTCCAGATACGAGATTTCATCGCCTCTGATGACGGTTGGATTCTCCAGCGGCGGGATTCCATCACGAGACACGCCACCCCACTGTATTGCCCACATGGGGATCCGTCGGTCTTCCGATTCCACGAAGAAGGATGCAAACCGCTCATCGATCTGCGAGTAGAGATCGCCTTTCCAGGTTACGTAGCCAAATAGTGGCTCCAACTCGAGGTGATCGCCCAGCCATCGGTACCACTTATCCCACTCCGATCCGCCGAAGGGCGCGCCAGTCAGCTCCTGAAGCACGCGTCCGAGTTCGTTGATGGCGTGATCTTCAAATACGAAGCGTGTCAGTTCGATGAGCGGAATAATCGATTGCTGAAGACCCAGCTCGCCCGCCTCCTGGATGGCGATGGTGTTCGGGCCGGTGAAGAAGTCGAATGACTGCAGCATCAGGCCTCTAGCGCGATCCAACTCATCCTGCGTTGGATTCTGCTGGGGAAGCGGGATGACGGTTGGAGTGGGGATGCGGACGGCGGTTGGCGCCGTCACTATGCTCGTGGGAACCGGTGGTATATCTGTTGGCGTAAGTGATCCATCGTCGGAACTGCTGCACGCGGCGAACAGAAACAGGCCTGATATCAGCGCCGCAACCAATCGAATCGTGACGCCGGATTTCCCGGGGGGAATATGCTTAGGCACAACTACCGTCAGGAGTCACATTGTCACAATCAAACAACGAGGAAATATCAGCGAGAAGCGGCATGTACGGAATGCCGTTGCTGGAGGCTGCAAAGTCAGCGGGACTGACTGTTAAATCACCGGCGGAGCCGACTGATGAGGAAGTTTCAATCGACGGTTTCAAGTTTCACTACCTTGACTGGGGCAATAATCATTTGCCCCACCTTCTCTTCATCCACGGATTTGCTCAACAAGCTCATTCCTTCGACTTCGCCGCACTCGGCCTCCGAGATCGATTCCACGTGATATCGGTCGATCTGAGAGGACATGGCGATACCGACTGGTCGCCGGATGGCAGTTACCTTCTCTCCGAATATGTTGCCGATATCGCTGCTTTCATCGACGTGCTTGGCCTGAACGACCTCAGTATTTGCGGCCTCTCGCTGGGCGGCAGAGTTACATTTATATACGCTGCCGACCATTCGTCGGTCGTGCGATCAATCGTGGTTGTAGACGCCGCTCCTGACCTGAACCTAACAGGCTCATCACGAATTCGCGATTTTGTCACAGGTCAGGACGAGTGGGACTCATTTGATGATCTGGTCAACCACGTGGCCGGGTACACGCAAAAACTCCGGCCGATGGAGCAGATTCGAGGCAGCGTCCGGCGAGCGGCAAAGGAGTTGCCGGATGGCCGGTGGACCTGGAAGTACGACAAAGTGCTGCGCCAGCCGCGACCCAAAGATCCAACCTTCACCACCGAATATCTCTGGACGTTCATGGATCGGATTACGTGTCCCATGCTCCTGGTGCGAGGGGCGAAGAGCGATGTGCTAACTCCTGAAGCCGCGCAGGCCGTTCTTGATCGCGTTTCCACAGCCGAACTGGCAGTCGTTGAGAAGGCAGCGCACCTGGTGCCCGGCGATAACCCGGCCGGATTTGCCGACGCTGTGAACCCATTCTTCAACCAGGTTCTGGACGGTCAAGCGGAGGTCTCCTAACTTGCGAGGAGTCTTCTACGGTTGGTGGATTGTTGCCGCGGGTGGGGTGGTGCAGGGCTACGCATCCGCCACATTCTGGCGTGGCTTCGCCGCATTCTTCGGGCCAATAGTTGATACCTTTGGCTGGAGCTCTGGCGCAACTGCTGGCGCCATGTCCTTACAACGTACCGAAGGCGGGATGATCTCTCCATTTGTGGGGACAATCATCAACAGATTTGGGCCACGACGGGTGATGGCGGTGGGAATTGCCATCACTGGAACATCATTCATCCTGATGAGCCAGGTCCAATCACTGTGGCAGTTCTACGCAACCATGGCGTTGCTAACCGTGGGAATGTCTTTCGGCACATTTATCGTGCTTGTCTCCACCGTTGGCAACTGGTTTGTCAGGAAGCGCTCGAAGGCACTGGCAATCCTGATGGCCTGCACAGGCGTTGGCGGGTTTATGGTTCCGGTTCTCGTCCTGTCCATCGATACATTTGGATGGCGTGACGTTCTTTTTTCCGTTGGCGTCGGCTTCTGGATAATCGGTTTCCCGGCCGCATATTTCATGCGAACACGCCCGGAAGACTATGGGCAAGTACCAGATGGAGTATCAGAAATCGACGAGGCGACGGGCCGACCTGTGGTCATTCGAGAGCCAAGTTTCACGGTCCGACAGGTCGTTCGGACGCGATTTTTCTGGCAATTCTCTATCGCAGCCAGCTTTGGCCAACTGGTCTCATCAACCAACCTGCTCCATATCACGGCGTTGGAGTCATTTGACGTCAGTCTGAAGCTTGCAAGCCTGGCTATCTTCATGGTTGCGGTTGGAGATTTCGCGGGCCGACTGGGAATTGGCGCTCTCAGCACGAAATTCGATAATCGAGTTCTGTTCGCGGGTGCGTTTGGTATCCAGGCTATCGGGACCTTCGCTCTTGCTTTGACTCATTACGACGTCTTTGGGTTTACGCTGCCGCTGTATCTGACTTTGCCGTTTTTCGCGCTGGGTTTCGGGGTCGGATTTGGCTCTTCAATTCCCTTGAGACTATCCATGCTGGCGGACTGCTTTGGACGCCGCAACTACGCGTCCGTGGTGGGCATCACCAGCACCGTCAGCGCAGGTTTTGGCGCAGTTGGGCCTGTGGCTGTTGGACTTTCATTTGACCTTGCGGATACCTACCGGCCGGGATTCCTGGTTCTTGGCCTGTTTCTTATAGCCGCGATTCCCATGACACTGGCGCTTGAACGGCCGGGAAGGGTCGCCGCGAAGTTGCGCCGTGGGCAATCTCGAGCACGCGCTATGGCTGCTCTGGATACACCAGCACGGGGCGATCAAACGGAGCGGTAATCACGACTCGAGTGCCAATCTCAAGCGGCGCGATGGACCGGCGTCGGACGTATATCCGCCTCAGCGATGGCAGCTCAATCCCGTACTCTGTGAACTCTCCCTGGTACTCGCGGTAGCGCACAGTTCGCAACGCGCCACCGCCTTCCCACGGCCCCAGCTCAAGGTCGTGAACGCGCAGTACAGCGTCAACGAACACGCCGTTACCCAACGGCCCCTGCGGTGATCGATAACGGAATCGCCCCGCCTCCGTATCTACGTATGGACCAGCAATTCGTCCGCGAACTGTGTTTGAAGGCGCGATTAACTGCGCAACCTCAGAACTGGTGGAGTTAGAGTAGAGATCTACTGGCGCTCCCACCTGTAATACGCGCCCAGCTTCCATGATGGCAATCCGATCAGCCATGCCAAGCGCCTCCTCCCGATCGTGCGTCACCAGAACGGCAGTTGTCCCGTTGCTCTCCACTATGTCCAGCACATCTCGACGCAACGTTCCCCTGAGTTGACGGTCAAGATTGGAGAACGGCTCATCGAGAAGCAGTATCACCGGGTCCGGAGCCAGCGATCGAGCCAGCGCGACACGCTGCTGCTGACCTCCCGAAAGTTCATGGGGATATCGCTCCTCGTACCCGTCAAGTCCAACCATCTCAAGCGCCCGAATGATGCTGGCCCGTCCGCTACCGCCGGAGTCTTGAACACCAAACGCCACGTTGTCGATGACGGAAAGATGTGGGAACAGCGCATAGTCCTGGAACACCATTCCCACCCTGCGATTCTCAGGTTTGACGTGAGTACGAGGGTCGGCGACTACCCTCCCACCGATAGAAAGCTGACCGTGATGGACTCGTTCCAATCCGGCAATCGCTCTGAGCACCGTCGTCTTGCCGGAGCCACTCCGACCCAGGATAGTCAGGAACTCTCCCGTCTGGACGGAGAGGCTCAAATTGTCCAGAGCGGGGCTTGCAGCGCCGGGATAGGTGACACAGACATCGCTCATCTCCAGAAGCGGGGCACCAGGTTGCAGATCGTTCGCGCTTGCCACTAAATGGCCGTGCTTTCAGAAGATGCGGACGACGAAAGCTGAGCGTCTCGGAACAGCAGAAATGCCGTGGGAATTCCCGCGGACAGTATGAGCACCAGTGCAGGGACCGCCGCTTTGGCGAAAAACGCCTCTTCCGTGAATCCCCAGATATCCGTGGCCAGCGTCTGGAAGCCGATTGGCCCCAGGATCAATGTTGCAGGCAGCTACGTCATCGTAAGGAGGAACACCGTCGCCGCGCCCGCCAGCACCCCTGGCATCACCAGCGGCAGCGTAACGCTCCACACTACCTGCAGTGAGCTCCTGCCCAGGCCCCGCGCGGCCTCCTCAATGCGGGGGTTCACCTGCATCAAAGATGCCCTGATCGCGCCAATCGAGGCCGGCAGGAACAGGATCACATAGGCAAGAATTAGTAGCGCACGAGTCTGGTAGATGGGTGTGAAGACGTTGATGCCGAGGAAGACCAGCGCCAGTGCCACCGCGATTCCCGGCAGGCCAAACCCCAGATAGGCGGCGCGCTCGATGCTAAGACTGATAAGCCCGCGGTGTCGCACGGCGAGAATCGCCACCGGCACTGCCGCCAGTGTGGTGAAAAGTGCCGCCAGTCCACCCGCCTGCAACGAGTTTGAGAAGGCGATCCAGTCCAGCCCCACGTCTTCACCCCGCGCAACTCCTCGGATAGCCCAGTAGGAGACGATTCCCAGAGGGGCGATCAGGCTTAGAGCGGTGACGATGGACACAAACGCCAGCGCGGGCCACCGCCACGCGCCCAACTCAACCGGGCGAGGAGGGCGCACCGATCCGACAGTTGAGCGGTGGTATCGACCCTGCCCCCGAGATGCGATGTCCATTGCGAGAATTCCCAGCGCGACGGCAACCAGCACCAGCGATAGAGCAGCGGCGATCGAGCGATCGAACGCGGTGTCGTATTGGATAAATATCGCCCACGTGAAAGTCTCATATCGAAGCAGCGATACTGCACCAAAGTCGCTCAGCGTATAGAGGGCTGTGAGCACTGCTCCCGCAGAAATGGCTGGCCTCAAGAGCGGGAATGTTATATATCTGAAAGTCGCAAAGCTGCCGTGCCCAAGGTTTCGTGCCATCTCCTCCAATGCGGGGTCCATGCGCCGAAGCGATGCCCTGACGGGGATGAACACGTATGGGAAGGTCAACAACGTGAGTACCAGTGTGGCTCCCGGTAGTCCGAAGATGTTTGGAATGCGTTCAATGCCAAATAGAAGGTCCAGCAGATCCTGCAGCATGCCGCGCGGGCTCAGGGCAATCACCGCCACAAACGCACCGATGAAGCTGGGGATCACAAGCGGCAATACCGCGCCAACGGTCCATAAATTCCGCCACGGGAGGTTGGTTCGAAGTGTGAGCCATGCCATTGGTACAGCGATCAGTATCGACCCGGCCGTTACCAGCCCCACCAGCAGAATCGACCGCAAAAGTATCTCCGCGGTTCGTTGCCGAAGGATCAGATCGGCAGCCGATGAGTCGGCCGTAAATGTACGGATAACCAGATAGACGATCGGCAAAAGCACAAGCGCCGCCACCCCGATGCCGACTAGATGAAGCGGCGTGAACCCACTACGGGACCGCAAGGCCCCGAATCGGGAGGCTGTCTCCATTCGCAGCGACGTCAAATTAACCTGGCTATTTGCTTGTTTATTTTGAGGCGTGGGCAGGTCTCAAACCTGCCCACGCCAATGTCACTTTTTAAGGCAGAACTCCGGCGTCTCTGAGCAGCTTCTGAGTGTTCTCAAGATCACCCAGATCTGAGATGTTGATTGTGGGCCTGGGGAGGCTATCCACTTCGGGGATGCCAGGCTGCGTAGCCACGCCATCGATCAGTGGATGCTCGTAAGTCTCATCAGCAAAGTACTGCTGGCTCTCCTCTGATAGCAGAAACGAGATGAACTCCTCAGCCGGACTATCGACATCGATGACACCTACACCGGCTACCAGGACCACTGATCCGGGGCCGCCATCCGGAAGGTAGTAATTGCGGGCCGCAAAGCCATCACCCTCCTCGGCAAGGAAGCGGTGGAGGTAGTAGTGATTCACGAATCCCACATCCACCTCGCCATTAGCCACCGCCTGGATTATCGGGGTGTTCTTGGCGTAAACCACGGGCTCGTTGGCCATGATCCCATCCAGCCAGTTCCGGGTTTTCTCCTCGCCCCAGATGAGCCGCATACCGGTCACCATGGCCTGGAACGAACCGTTTGTTGGAGGCCAGCCAATGCGACCCTTCCACTTTGGATCTGTGAATCCCTCAATACTGGTTGGTAGATCTTCAACCGAGAGATTGTCGGTGTTGTAGACCACAACGCGGGCGCGTCCTGACGTACCGATCCAGGTGCCATCGGGTGAGCGCGCCCACTCAGGCGCAAGATTCAAGACATCAGGTGAAATTGGATTCAGCATCTCGCTGATCGCGCCCAGACCGCCTGGATCCTGTGCGAAGAACATGTCTGCTGGAGTTCGATCACCCTCTTCAAGCAACGTTGCAGCCAGTGCGCCGGTGCTGCCGTAGCGAATCTTGACATCAATTCCCGATACTTCCTCGAAACGCTTGAGGATCGGGTCCGCCAGAGTCTCACTCCGACCGGAGTAGATGACCAGTTCCTGGGATGACTCTTTGTGGCTGCTACCACAGGCAATGGAGATGGATACCACAGCCAAAAATAGCGCGACTGTAACTATTCGCCGGAGAACCGGCGACGGGAAACTCATTCGAATCAAACCTCTAATTATTTTTATAGGTTCGTCATGACCGGCGATGTGCTTTAAATGCGCCCGTCACATTCTGTTCGTACACACTACCTCAAGCACTCGTGCGTACGATTTGAATACTGCAGAACATAGAATGTATACCAATCAGGTCTGGAATTGCAATACATATATTAAGCCTCTCATAACTTCCCATTCCCCCCTCGTAAACACTATCTGAGCCATGGTGTATGGATGATCGGTTAGTTTGCATGACTGATATACGAATTAAATATTTCGTATGTACGATTTACAGCGTTATTCCAAGCCCTAAACGGTGATTCGTACTCAGACGCCCTCACCCCATGTCTCAACCCGGATGAACGCGTTTCAGTTGCCCAGAGTCATCGTCGGTGTAGTCGGTTATCCTGAAATGAGGACTGACACGCGACCCATCGGCTCGGAAACGCATGCAGCTAATCCCAAATATCGAAGCACCTCGGCTCGTCGCAGCGCTCCTATCTGTGTCTCCCCTGTTCGCGATCGCCTGTGAAGACTTCTATACGCCTGCCGACACTCCGACCCCCGGTCCCACCCCAACGCAGATGCCGCCAGGAGCACTTCCCACTGATGAGTTCGATCTCGCGCGGAATCTCCTCGACAGGGCACGCGAAGCGCTGGAAAATCGAATTGGGCGTCCGGTTCCCCGACCTCCGGTTGGACAGTATCGAGGGGCGCCCCTTCACTCGATCCTCACCCGGATGCCTGCCTCCCCCGGAGTTATATGAGGCAACTACAATCTGCCGGGCATTGTTGCCGGAATTATTCATGAAGGCATTCGTTACGAGTTTCACGCCGACGCGATAGGCGGGAATGGCGCACTATGTGACTCAGTTCCTCAACTACTCCCCTATACAGAACTGGCAGAACTGGGTCAGATCCTGGATCCCATACGGTTTATAGGACAGACGCTGGTGGCATATGGAGCAACCGAAGCCCAGGCGCTGGAACTGGAGTTTGACAATGGCTTCATCATTGATGAGGACGAGATCGACTGGGTGAACGAAGACCTCGTGGGAACCACGTTCGGTCAACCCGGATGTGGTTTCGACGTCACCGTGGATACCGTTGAGTGGCTCATCACCCCAAATGTTGTGCGAATCAACGTCTTCGAAGAAGCCACTGGCAGTTGTGAGCAGCAGCTGTTGAAATGGGTGTTCCTGTTGGTGGATGACGCCCCGGAGGGCGTCGAATACGAATTTCGATCGGTTGAGAAAATTACCGTTGAAATTGGCGGCAACATGATGGAAGTCATCCCAACGCCGGATATTCAGATTGAGGCCATTCAGACCGCGCTCGCCGTCGGTCGATGACGTTTCTAGATCAGCGAAAATTATCTACGCATGCAGGATAATTTCCCGCTGGCAACGCTAGAATTGAACGGTTGCGATCAGCTCCACCTGAAGATATTTAGAAAGAGATCAATCCGTATTGATGAAATTCCGACCGTCCCGACGCTCGATCGTATTGATTCCTTCAGCGCTGATTATCCTGGCCCTGGCCTGTGGTAGCGGCGATGATGATCCCACCGCCGTACCAACACAGCCGTCAACAGTTGTTGCACCAACCGCCATGGCCGTGCCAGTTCCAACTTCGGCACCGACACCCACCCCGGCTCCCACTGTGGCGCCAACCGCCACCACCGCTCCGCAATCTCCAGCGACCGCAACCGCTCGTCCTCCTACGCCCTCCCCAACCCCCAGTGCACCATCGCTCGCAAGAGCAAAGGCCATATCGCTTGCCGCAGCCGAGTTGGGAGTGCCAGCAGCAGATATCACAGTACTATCCCAGGACCCTGAGACATGGCCCACCACCGGTTTGGGTTGCGAGGTGCCGGGCGAGATTTATGCCCAGGTCCTGGTTTCCGGCTGGAAGATTATCGTGAACGGCGGCGGCATCACCTTGGAAATTCACGCCGATGGTCTGGGCGAGAACGTCACCTCATGCGCCACGGCACTCACTCAGTCGTCCACGCTATCGCTCAATCTGGTCGAAGCGGCCAACCTCACTAACATCATCTCGATAGTTGTCCTCGCACTACCGCCCGGCAGGGACCCTGTGGAGTTCGTAACAGTGGATGACGCATCCATCATCAAGAGTACGCTTGACGCTCTCGCTGGCGATACGCACCTTGCCGAAAGATCTGATTGCACCACACTATTCCGAATTGACTTCGTTAGTGATTCTGGATCGGTGTCTCTCATGTACGCCTGCTCCGGCGCTGGCCAAACGATCAGGGGAGATCAGGCGTTCTGGAACGGG
>Ga0066376_10004321_pt1 | contig 12372 bp, 11 predicted proteins | sample Knorr_S15_td_Bot_FD_77009 | JGI IMG/M metagenome (GOLD analysis project Ga0066376, IMG submission 77009) | Marine microbial communities from Southern Atlantic Ocean transect - Knorr_S15_td_Bottom_ad_5009_LV_A | ecosystem: Environmental > Aquatic > Marine > Oceanic | place: Southern Atlantic... | reverse complement strand
CGCATTGGAAACCTGATTAGTGAAAATTTAAGTCGTGAGGGTTTCAAAAGCATTGGATTTGATAAAAACATTGAAAGAGTTAACAAGGCCCGCGCTAAATCCTGCCCGGTATATTATGGTGACACAACAAAACAAGCGACACTGGAAGCCGCAAGTTTAAGCACAGCTTTGGCGGTTGTAATTACTTTGGATGAAGCTTTAGCCACCAAAAATTTGGTTAAACTCATACGCAAATTCGATGCAGAAATTCCAATTATTGCGCGTGCCCATGATCAAGAGATTATGAAAGAGTTTAATGCCTTGGAGAACCTGGAATCTGTTGCTGAAAATGTCATCCTTGGAGACATACTTTCAGAAAAGACACTTGAATATTGCAGACCCTACCGCAAAACAAATACGGTAGAGCCTGCAAAAAACTAATGGTTTCTTAGCGCTTTAATTAATTCGCCTTTGTCCATATCCGAACGCCCCTCGATATCAATTTCTTGCGCACGCTTATAAAGCTCGTCTTTAGTCCACTCCTCATAAGGTGAGCTTTCCCCGCCTTTTTTCGAAGGGTTTTGACTGGGATTGGCCTGAGCGTTTGCGATACGGGCTGCTTTTTCCTTGCTTGCGCCCTGATCCCTTAGCTCTTCGTAGACTTCATCATTTCTAATCTGGTTTCCATGATTTTTAGCCATTTTCGTTCTCCTTTCGGAATTTTTAAATTACCAGTGGCAAACAGCCAGAGTTTTATCTTCGGGAATATTATCGTTTGTCACGACACTTCCACCGTTTTGTAATGTTTTGATCGCGGCAAGATTGTAAAGCTCTTCGCCAACTTCCTTAGTGGCGTCATCCCTTACAATAGTTTCGTGACTTTCGGCTTTAAACGTGCCCCAAATTTTCTTGCTGTTTGAAGGCACAAATAATTTCGAGATACGCTTATCATGTGCGGCGGTGACGATATCTTTTGTTTCCTGCAATGTTGAAATCTCATCGTCATTCGCCTGATTTTGGAAAGTCTCTAATTCTTCCTGATCAGCTTCGTAAGAAAATTTTGTAACATGTTGCTGAATGGCTTCATGAATTTTGTCATCATCTTCACCGGAAACATTTTTTTGCAGTAGAACAGGCGTTTTACCTGACAGGCTTTCACTAATTTTTGTAAATATGCCTGTGCTACGATCATCGCCGATCAGCCACAAAGTATTTGTATCATTTATATAACCATTGTCGTGCAGCCAGTTTTTTAACTGCTTGTAATATTCCAACATATATTGGTTTTCTTGATCTTTGTCACCAGCAGTTCCTTGACCGTGAAAATGCGGCGCCTCGCGACTGGTATTGTGTTGCAGACTCTCTTCAAAATCGTGGTGACTCAAGAATTTTTCCATGGATTCTAAATAACCGGGAAAGCTGCGTGAGTTTTTGCAAGCTGTGTTATTGCATTTCATCAAACGCGGTTCATCAGGATTTATAAGCAAAACGGTAAATGTTTTGTTCTGGTCAAGCTCTGTAAGTAGAGGACGAATATAAAAGTTTTTGTCGACTACGGCTTCTTCTTCGAAAGGCATTTCCGATTTATATACACAAATGTCATGCGGACATAAAAAAACCGCGAGCCCGGGACTTCTGTCTTCCCAAAACGCAGTATCATTTTCCAGTTTTTCGAGCGGTGCAATAAATTCGGAAATTGTTTCCTGATCCATGCCGTATTTTTCCATTTTCTGCTCAGCATTTTGGTAAAGCGTTTTAAAACGAATAGTATTTTGACGGGTTTCCGGCCCCGCCTCTACCATTGGCATATAAAGAGAAATACATGCGTCATGTTCTTTGTCTGTCAGGTCAATCAAAGTTTGTTGTGTAATATCTGTAAGCGTTTTCATGGTATCCTCTTGGTCTCTTGTCTGTTTTTAGTCATATTCTTTTCATTAAAAAAATGGCTCGGGACCGCTGAAAGTTCCAATATTTCTTAAGGAACTAAAACCAAACATATCCGTTGGGGTCTATTTACATCCGTAACACTATGGGGGAATTTATGGTTGAGAATGAAAAACCTGTAATACTTATTACCGGCGCTTCCGGCAATATCGGAACTTCATTATCCCACTGTCTGAAAGACAGATTTACAATACTGGGACTTGACGTGGTTGCCTCGGATATCGCAGATGAAAATTATAAATGCGATCTAACTTCTCAGGACTCTGTTGATTTACAGTTACATAAAATTCGGGAAAAATTCGGCACGGATATCGCCGCTGTTATTCACCTGGCTGCCTATTTCGATTTCAGCGGTGAAGAGTCACCGCTCTATCAGACCGTTAATGTTGAAGGTACAAAACATCTTTTAAAAGCGCTTCAGACTTTCAATGTGGAGCGCTTCATTTATTCAGGGACAATGCTGGTACACAAAGCAGGCGTGCCCGGACAAAAGATTACCGAAAAGACCCCCATCCAGCCGGGATGGGCATATCCGGAATCCAAAGCAAATGCTGAAAAAGCCCTAATTGAAACACATGGGAATATCCCATACACCATATTACGCCTTGCCGGGCTTTATAATGAACACACAGCTGTGCCTACACTGGCTGAACAAATAGCTCGGATCTATGAGAAAGATTTTAAAAGTCATCTCTATGCCGGAGATTTAAGCGCCGGTCAGGCTTTTATTCATCAGGACGATATGCTTGATTTGTTTCTAAAAGTTATTGAAAAAAGAAATGACCTGCCTCATGAAAATATTATTCTCGCCGGGGAAGAAGCAGTACTTGGATATCAGGCTTTGCAAAACCGTATAGGTGATTTGATATACGGTCAACACGAATGGAATACATTGTCTTTACCAGAATTTGCAGCCAAAATGGGGGCTTCTATTGAAGAAAAAATGGAGCCGGTCATCCCTGACGACATTGATAAAGGGGAAAAACCTTTTATAAGGTCGTTTATGATTGATCTGGCCTCCGACCACTATGACCTGGACATATCCCGCGCTAAGGATCAATTAGGATGGGTCCCTGAGCACGATATTCATAAGGGTCTGGAAACGCTTATCGGGAATTTAAAAAAAGATCCTGCCAGCTGGTATAAAGCCAATGGTATCACTGCTCCTGACTGGGTTATAGGAGCCGAGGAAAAACACGTAAATCCTGATGAGATTCGTCAAAAACACCAGACACAAGCAGCAAAAGAGCACGCTGGCAGCATTTGGGCACATTTCATGAATTTGGGGCTTGCGCTTTGGCTCATAAGCTCTCCTTTTATTCTCTCTTATGAATCCATGGGCATGATCTGGAGTGACGTAATTTCAGGCTGCGCCCTTCTGGTTTTTGCTTTCCTTTCACTGTCCAGAAAGTTCGGTATGGCCCGATGGGCGTGCGGCCTTATCGGTATTTGGGTTTTGGGCGCCCCCCTTGTTTTTTGGGCGCCTACGGCTGCAGCCTATCTTAACGGAACCATAATTGGTATGCTTATTATAGGTTTTTCAGTGCTGGTCCGTCCCTTCCCGGGCATCTCTCCCGTTGCTGCGCAGACAGGGCCAACTATTCCGCCCGGCTGGCAATTCTGTCCGTCCAGCTGGTTCCAAAGACTCCCGATCATTATCTTGGCGTTTATCGGATTTTTTATCTCACGCTATCTATGCGCCTACCAGCTCGGTCATATTGAGGGCGTCTGGGAGCCGTTTTTTACAGGCTCAGCAGGCGACCCGCAAAACGGTACGGAAGAAATTATAACCTCTTCCGTTTCCGAGGCATGGCCAGTTCCAGATGCAGGATTGGGCGCAATGACTTACGCGCTTGAAATTCTCACCGGTTTGATCGGATCTTCACGCCGTTGGCGCACCATGCCCTGGCTGGTCATGCTTTTTGGTATAATGATTGTACCCCTTGGAGCGGTTTCAATTTTCTTCATTATTATACAGCCTATAATGCTTGGCACGTGGTGTACGCTTTGCCTGATCGCCGCGGCTGCGATGCTTATCCAGATTCCTTATTCCCTGGATGAGCTGGTTGCGACATCCGCCTTTTTATGGCGGCGCAAGAAAAAGGGTCGTCCTTTGATAAAAATATTTTTCACAGGAGATACTGATGAAGGTCAATGGGAAAACGAGGAAGACAATTTTGCCCAGCCGCCATTCGCTATTGTAAAAGAAATGCTTACCGGCGGTATTACATTACCATGGTCACTCCTGCTCTGTATAGCCATAGGTATTTGGCTGATGTTTACCAGACTGACCCTTGATGCATCCGGGGGCATGGCCGATGCTGACCATCTTATCGGTGCAATTGCCGTTACAGTCGTTATCACGGCACTCGCCGAGTCGGGCCGGAGCTTGCGCTTTTTCCTTATTCCACTGGGAGCCGCCCTGCTCTTTACGCCATTTATTTACGGAGTAGGTCTTGCACATATGGTTTCAAGTCTCATATGCGGTCTTGCACTGATAGGGCTCAGCTTTCCAAAGGGTAAAATTCTCAATACTTATGGTGAATGGGACAAATGCATTGTTTGAACAATTTAGCCTTGCAATAAATCTGGGTTTTTTTCTTATTCTAGCGGCATCAATCTGTATTGCCGGAACGCGGATCTCTTATCTTGTCGATGCTATTGCCGAACAGACCAAAATCGCGCGCGCTTTCTTGGGACTCATATTACTGGCAACAGCCACCGAGCTTCCCGAGATGGTTACAACACTGACGGCATCCCTCAACGAGCAGGGCAACCTTGCTCTCAATAATATGTTTGGCGGTATGCTACTTCAGCTTGCCGTACTTGCCATAGTGGATATTTTTGTCATTCACAAAACCATGACATCTTTTCCAAAACAGCTAACCCCGGTAATGGCAGGATTGTTTTTAATTATATCCTTGTCGACATTATTAATGTTCAGCTTTACCGGTGATTTCATTCTTGCCTGGAATATAGGGTTGGGAAGCTGCATTATCGCAGCCATATATGTCTTGGCGACTTACAGCATGCAACGCTTTGAAACACATGCAGGATGGTCGCTGGTGGACGTGCCCGATGATAAAAATTTAAAAGAGCGCAATAACCGCTTTGATGAGTATTCGCGCATAAAACTTTTTACGGGCACTGCTATTGCCGCAATTATTATTCTCATCAGCGGCGCCCTGGTTGTGTCTTTGGCAGAAACCCTGGCGGAACAGACAGGGCTGGGAACAAGTTTCATTGGAGCTTCCCTTCTTGCATTGACCACCTCCCTGCCGGAACTCAGCACCTCTCTTGCCGCTGTAAAAGTCAGGGCTTATACGATGGCCATTACAAATATAATGGGCAGCAACCTGATTATGACCTTTCTTGTTTTTCCTGTTGATATTTTCTTCCGCTCTGGCGCGGTTATCAACGAGATAGGTCTGGCTGAACGTATCGCCTTGGGATCTGGAGTAATTCTGACAGCAATATACTGCCTTGGACTACTCATACGGCCGCGCAGGAAAATTTTCACTCTCGGCATAGATTCTGCATTGATACTGGTCGGGTATATTCTAAGCCTTTTGGCGCTCTACATGGTCAGAGCCTGAGGAAAAATGCAACACTGGCAATATCTAATCAGTCACCTTTTTGACAAATTCCGACTTAAGGCCCATTGCACCGATACCCGGAATTTTACAGTCAATATCATGGTCGCCTTCAACAAGCCTGATATTCTTGACCTTTGTGCCGACCTTTACGACTGAGGATGAGCCCTTGACTTTCAGGTCTTTGATAACAGTGACCGTGTCTCCATCTGCCAATTCGTTACCATTTGCATCACGGATTACCTTTTGGTTTGCACCACTCTCTGCCTGATTTTTTGACCATTGGTGTCCGCATTCGGGGCAATTCAACAATACCCCGTCTTCATAAGTATAGGGGGAGTCACATTTTGGGCAGTTGGGTAATTCACTCATTAAAAGTCCTTATTTTGAAAATAGATGATTTAATCCTACACGATAAAATTTTAAAATGTTAGGGTATTTTCCGTTTAGATTGAGCAATATCAATTACATGCCAAAGGTTTAGAGGGCTTTATCCATGGACATTCATACCGTGTACGCACTTATTGGTTTTATGCTGGCGGCCTATTCCGTTATCGGCAATGATTCCGTTCAAACATTAGGGACTTTTATTGCTTCCAATATCCGTGTTTTTAAATGGTACTGGTTATGGCTTGTTGCAAGCCTTGTTTTGATTTTTACCCTTGTTTACGGATGGCAAGTTAATGGCGGTGATATTTCCTATGGACGACTGGACAGCATTCCACCCGTACAGATTGAATGGTATCACGCAGCAGCACCCGCCGTACTTGTTCTGTTGACCCGTACAGGCATTCCTGTTTCCACCACTTTTCTGGTGCTATCAGTCTTCGCCTCCACCGTGGTCTTGGAAAAAATGCTTATAAAATCTATTGTGGGGTATGGTTTATCAGCAACAGTTGCTTACGTATTGTGGTTAGTGTTGTCGCGTTTTATAAATGAGAAATTTAATACCGTACGCAAGGAAACACGAAAATACTGGCGTACGGCGCAATGGGCGTCTACTGGTTTTTTATGGTTTTCCTGGCTATCTCACGACATGGCCAATATTGCCGTCTTCCTGCCACGTGATATGCCGTTCCCGATATTAATGGGGGCAATCGCGGTCTTAGTATCGTGGTTAGGCATGATCTTTTATACGCAAGGTGGAAAAATCCAGACTATAGTTTTGGAAAAAACAGGGTCACGTTTTATGCGCTCTGCCACAATAATAGATTTTATCTATGCAATTATATTATGGTATTTCAAGGAATTAAATACCATCCCTATGTCCACCACATGGGTTTTTGTTGGCGTTCTGACGGGGCGGGAATTGGCGATTGCGACTGCCAATCGCGCCACCTACAAATTTGGCTATGTGTTTCCGCTGATAGGAAAAGACTTTGCGAAAATGGTGTTGGGGTTAATGATCTCCGTCGCCTTGGTTTTGACCGTTCACTACGTAATCAACCCGGTTGAATAACCTTAAAAGCCGCTCTTGAACAAGCTTTTTTGCATATTTCAGTCCTTTATGCTATAATACATTTACACACAAAATTGAAATTCCATACCAGTTTATTAATTTTGCTTTAAAACAAGGTTGTTTTAAAAGAGATTTTTTATTTTTAAACAAGGAGATACGATATTACCTGTTCAATGAAAGACCTGACGCATAAAACCTGTAAATGGCCAATTGGCGACCCGCAGGAAGACGACTTTAAATTCTGTGGTGCCACTTCAGATTCAGAAGATAGTTCCTATTGCGAATTACATACAAAAATGGCTTACCGCACAAATTATGTTTCTAAAAGCCAGAAACAAAAAGAACTTGATAAAAAGCTTAAAAAAGCAGCCTGATATTCGGCATCTTTAAAAAACCGCGCCTCAGTCAAAACTCTGAGCGCGGTTTTTTAATGACAAGGCTTGGGCTTGATCTGCCTCTTGCAATATTAAACGATATTGATCAAAGTATCAGTCCAAACTGCAAACATAATGCTTATATCAAACATCCATTAAAACACCATGTCACAACAAAATTACATGACACCAAAGGGTTACCGTGTTCTTGAGAAAGAGCTTTACTGGCTACTACATGATGAGCGCCCGAAAATAGTAGATATAGTGTCCTGGGCTGCAGGAAACGGGGACCGCTCGGAAAACGGCGATTATATTTACAATAAAAAACGCCTTCGCGAAATTGACCGCCGTGTACGTTACCTGACCAAAAAACTGGAAAACACAACTATTGTTGACCCGGCCCAACAACAAAATTTAACCCGTGTTTTCTTCGGCGCAAAAGTCAAATATCTGCGCGAAGATGATAGCGAAGTAACGGTACAGCTTGTTGATGTGGATGAAGCTGATTACCGCGAGGGTAAAATTAACTGGATGTCACCAGTGGGGCGCGCTTTGTTAAAGGCAGAGGAAGGAGATGAGGTCAAAGTTCGCACAGATCAGGGTGAAGAATATCTGGAAATTCTGGAAATCACCTACCCGCTAGACTGAGTATCCTCATCACCACGCTTTTTAAGCACATTTCGCATTTTAAGATATTCCGCCAAAACCCAGAATAGTAAAGCCCAGCCTGCGCCAATGACCCATCCTGCAAGGACGTCACTTGGCCAATGTACGCCCAAATACACGCGACTGGCCCCCACTATAACCGATATAAGTACACCCAAAGACAATATATAGATTTTGGCAGATCTTGATTTTTCTGCCTGAGAAAGGATCACCGCCAAGGTGAGGTATACAACGGTCGCCATAAAAGAGTGGCCGCTCGGGAAAGCATTAGTAAATGTCATTGAACCATGCGGAACAAGATCAGGCCGTGGCCTGTCGAAGCCTATTTTTAACAGATTGCTAAGTGCTGTACCCGTAATTACTGTTGCCAGAAGATAAAAGGCATGACCTTTCAGATTTCTAAGAATTAAATAAACAAAGACAGTAAGAGTTATAAGCGTCAAAGGCCCCATACCGCCCAGGCTGGTAAAATCACGCACCATTTCTTCAAACCATACAGGGCCAAGCGGGGAATCTGTATTGCCCGGCTCCCTAAGCATTAAAAGAATTTTTGTATCCAGCTCGTGAGAATCTCCTTCCAGAACCTCGTCAACTATTTCACCAAAGACAATAAACATGCAAATAGATGCAACCATCGCCCCTGCGACAAGCGGCGCATTGTAAAAAACTTTAAAGAGCGATTTTAAAAAATTATGGATGGTTGGCATGGAATTATTATCTCTTACAAATGTTTATAAACAAACTATATGGCTGAGTATGAAAAAATCAAAAAAATATAATCCTTTTCGGAATTTAAAGCATTCCTTTGACGGGTTAATGATGTCCTTGGACGAAGACACATCCTTCCGTGTCAGCTGCATCCAGTTTGTGTTTGGATTTATTCTGGCCACAGGACTTGCAATGTATTTTGATTGGGGCGGGGGCACTTGGCTCATCCTGACAGCCAGCCTCTTTCCAATGATTATTATTGAATGTGTCAACACCTCTATTGAGGCCGTCACTGACAAGGCCAGTCCAGAACGCAGTCATCTCGCCCAGAAGGCCAAAGATATCGGAAGCGCCGCGGTATTGCTGACCCGTGTTTTTATCGCTTTATGCTGGATCACTGCCATAGTTTTGGCAGTCTAAATTTTGCTGGTCTCTTTTCTATTGTTAGTGTTAAAAACGCCCTGAAAGACATATTTTTTTTCTGGGCTAATACATAATTTGGGTATAGTCTAAAAACCCGTATACGTCACCTTGATGTAAAATTTAATTCATAAATAATTGATCTTCTTATGCCGACATTTATCAATCCGCGTGACCGTTTTCCCACTGACGACCTTTGTCTATATCGCGACAAATTGAAAGAAAACCGTAATTATCCAAATCTCGATAAGGATAAAAAAACTCAAATCTGTGTGATCGGTGCGGGTTTTACAGGGCTATTAAGCGCCTATTATCTAAAGCAATATGGCTTTGACGTGACTGTAGTCGAACGGCACCGCGTTGGCTGGGGTGCTTCCGGCAGAAACAGCGGACAAGTCATTCCGGGCTATAATCAGGATATTCGCGTCATTGCACGTAAATATGGTGTAGACATCGCCAAGGCCTCTTATCAGGCAACTGTTGAGGCTTTGGGAGAAATTAGGCGGCTGATTGAAAAACATAATATTGATTGCGATTTCAAACCCGGTCTTACAATTACCGCAACAGATAAAAAATCAAATGACGATCTTGGCGATCATATAGATTTTCTTCGCGAAAAAGTCGGTTATAAAACAGATTTTATTGATGCCAGCGAAACAGCAAAAGATATTGGCACGACACTTTATGAAGGCGCGATGCGCGATGATTTTGCAGGCTGCTTTAACCCACTCAAATATATTACCTCCATAGCCAGCATATGCACCGAGATGGGTGTGGAAATTTTTGAAGAAACCCCGGCTCTTTCCATGAAAAAGACAGCATCGGGTAAAATGGAAATAACGACACCCAAAGCCACAATAACGGCAGATCAGGTTATTGCCGCAGGTGATGCCTATCAGGGCAGGCTTTTACCCAATCTGAGAAAAAAATATGTTCTTTTGAGAACTTCAATGCTCGCAACAGAAGTATTAAGCGATGACATTTACGATCAGATACTGCCATCTAATCATGCTGTTTTTGAATGGCAAAACCTGACAAATTATTATACCAAGACTGCGGATAAACGCCTTATTTTTGGTGGCGGCGATGCGCCTTTGACACGTAATAAAACAGAAGAAGAAAAGGCTTTTAAGTCGGTTTATGGCGAAATGATTAAGCTCTTTCCTTCTTTGCAAAATATTCATATCACACATTGGTGGGGCGGGTACTTCTCAGCAACATTGAATGAGTTACCGCAAATCGGATGTCTTGACGATAAAATACATTATGCATTGGGTTTTTGTGGTCACGGTGTTGTCCCCACTCATATGTCGGCAAGACTTATGGCGGCGCGTATTGCAGGAGACACAAACCTCTCCCAAGAAAATCCTGATTTTGCCAAAGCATTCCGAACCGGCAATATTCCCTTTGCCGGAAAATATGACCATCATTTGGTTGGTCTGGGCATGATATGGCACAAAATCAAAGATATGTTTTAAAGTCCCATTCTAAAAAAACCCGCCACTGACATTCAAGGGCGGGTTTCTAAGAAAATCTAAGCTTTGAATGTGTTTCTAAGCAGCTTTGCTTTTCGGGAAAAGACCTTCAACGGCTGCGCGTTCTTCTCTCAGTTCTTTTTCAGTCGCATCCATGCGCGCGCGTGAAAACTCACCTATTTCCAGACCCTGTACAATTTCATACTTACCGTCCTTACAGGTTACGGGATAGCCATATATAACACCTTCTTCGATACCATATGATCCGTCAGAGGGAATGGCCATTGAAACCCAGTCACCCTCATCAGTTCCCAACGCCCATGAACGCATATGATCAATGGCAGCAGAGGCGGCAGAGGCGGCAGAAGACGCCCCGCGCGCCTTGATAATGGCCGCCCCGCGCTGCTGTACATCGGGTATAAATGTATTTTCGTACCAGTCCTCATCCACTGTATCCATGGCAGGTTTACCATCAACTGTTGCATGGTATAGATCAGGATATTGGGTAGAGGAGTGGTTACCCCAAATAGTCATTTTTTTGATATCGGTTGAATGCTTATCTGTTTTATCAGCCAGCTGGCTCATTGCGCGATTATGGTCAAGACGCACCATTGCGGTAAAACATCTGGGGTCAAGGTCAGGCGCATTCTGCTGTGCAATCAGCGCATTTGTATTGGCAGGATTTCCGACTACCAGAACTTTTACATCGCGTTTGGCATGATCATTCAGAGCTTTCCCTTGCGGGCCGAAAATCGCGCCGTTTGCTTCTAACAGATCCTTACGCTCCATGCCCGGGCCGCGGGGGCGTGCACCAACCAGAAGGGCATAACTTACATCCTTAAATGCCTCTTCTGCCTTGTCCGTCGCCACAATATCGTGAAGCAATGGAAAGGCGCAGTCTTTCAGCTCCATAACAACACCTTTCAAAGCATCCAGTGCAGGTGTGATTTCAAGAAGGTGCAAACATACAGGCTGGTCTTTACCCAGCATTTCGCCGGAAGCAATACGGAATAAAAGCGCATAGCCTATCTGGCCTGCGGCACCTGTAACAGCGACATGTACGGGAGTTTTCATAGGAATAGAACCTTTCTTTTTTAAATATAAATTTAGATCACGTTACGTCAGTTTTGACCAAAAAGTCCACTATACTCACTAAAATTTTTAATATTTTCTATCATAATATTTTTATAGTTTTCCGGTGAATGCGACGGGGCTTTATTAATTTTTGATGAGGGCAAAACATCAATGACCGTGTCAAAAGCCGGCTCAAAGAAAAAAGGCACAGAATAGCGTTCCTTAAAACTGTTCAATACTCTGTGCTCAGTTGCTTTAAAATAGCCATTACTCCAGCGTTCGGCCGTCTTGCCGATATTAATTGCAAAACTGTTTTTGACCGCAGGAACATCAATATAACCATCATCATTCTCAGAAAATGGTGACTTTGCCTGAAGCCCGCCAATTGTATCCTGATACAGGATTGTCAAAAAACCTGAATCCACATGAGGGGCACATATTTCCTTATGTGTATAGCTTTCATTGTAAGGATATCTTATCGGGCGCAAAGTAGAGCGATGCCCCTCAAACCGTGATGACAGCCATTGTTTATCTATCCCTAAATATCTCGCAATAGAATCCAAAAGATGAAACCCAAGTGTCTCGACTTCTGCATAATATTTACACATAGCGTTTTGCCAGTCATCCAGATGGTCAGGCCATATATTTTCTTGAAGAAAAGGATCGCCGCTTTCGGGCTG
>Ga0066376_10004319_pt1 | contig 12373 bp, 11 predicted proteins | sample Knorr_S15_td_Bot_FD_77009 | JGI IMG/M metagenome (GOLD analysis project Ga0066376, IMG submission 77009) | Marine microbial communities from Southern Atlantic Ocean transect - Knorr_S15_td_Bottom_ad_5009_LV_A | ecosystem: Environmental > Aquatic > Marine > Oceanic | place: Southern Atlantic... | reverse complement strand
TACGAAAACAGCCTCAACCCGTTTGGAAAGGCCTCGAATCAACTCCGCGAACTCGTCCACCTCTTGGAGAATTTGCTCGGTCGAAGATGGCAGGTAGCCGCAAAATGCATCAAACGTCGGTATCATGGCTTCTGGTCTAGTCCAAATCACGACGAAGTCGGGACTTCGCTTCCAGCATTCCATCTCATAATCAAGCAGTACACGGGAGACTTGGTCGAAGGGTGCCGCAGAAGCCTGGACAACGGGGGTCTCGCCATCGTTTTGAAGGAAATCCGAGAGGGTTTCAATTGTATGGTCGGCTATGATCAGGCAAGACGGTTGAAAAGCATTCAAGTACTGTTACCTCAGTGGGTCGGGAATAGGAATTGAAAACGTAGTCGAGGCTCCCTTTGGAAAAGCCTCACGAGAACCGATCGTTGCCGTCCTTCTCTATCAAATCGCATATACGGTCCGTAAGTGACCTTACAGTCGCAAAGGAGCTGTTCACCTCCGATAAAGGTCTGCCATCAGCCAAAATTACGGACACGCCATGCTTTTCTTCAAGCGTCTCCTCTAAATCGACAACCAGCGTCATCAGACCAAGAGAGTCCAGGTTGGAGTCACTACCAGTCAGCCTGGTCGATTCTTCCATCGTGTCAGGGATGGGCTCACCCTTTTGCAACAAAACCTGGCGTACACCCGAAATTACAAGTGCGCTGATCGCATCTCTATCTACTTCTTCCGCATGAGTCATCCAACAACCTTAGACGTGGAATTCAACACTGCTCGCATCACTAGCAATAGCCAAAACTTAGCATAATTCCCATAGCCTTTCAACGCTGATCGACGCCTTCTAATACGAAATTTTCGCTGTCTTGGCCATCGCTAATTGGGACGCATTCGTCTGCAATCTCACGGCGAACAGTGCCGAGATCGGTGTTATTAATACTCTTACAAAGTGCAGCTTTCGGCGTAGCATGCCAATGTTATCCCATGTGCGTGGTGTTGCGTCGCGGGAAGGATACTGGCCTTCTAGGCGTGGCTTCAATAGGAAAGCGTCACAACCAGGCTATTAGGAATTCCCAGTTCAAGGCTTCCGCTGAATCCAAATGCGCTCTTTAATTGTCGCCCTCTGTTGAATCAGCGGATGAGCTTGGACTGCGCATCAAGTCATCCACGGCCTCCAGGACTCTTGAAGAACTCTTGCCATCGTCAAACCCAAGAAATTTTTGCACATATGCCTTGCGGGCATCCGCGTCCATACCACGGAATGGATAAGGCTAGCACCGAGATGGGCTCCCCTGGAGGCGGTCGGTAAAGCCCCGCCCCTGCTGTTCCCAACGCAGAGGCATTATTATCGTAGTAACGTTGGATGGAAGGCGCCTCAAAACCAAACGACCCTAAAAGGCGAGAAGACAAAAATCATTGAAATTGATGAGTCAGACAAATACGAAGACTGGGCAGGCCAATTAGTAGACTCTGACGACACTGACCATCCAATCGCTGGAGCCCTTGTCCAACGGTTGTTTTCCGAACAACTTCAATTCAGGACATTAGCAGAGGCCTTGGGCCGATATTTCCCTTTGATACCTCCTTCTGAACTGGAGTCTTATGAGTACCCTATGCCCATGTCAGATGAATTCTGGCATCAATACGCAGAGTCTGTTGAGGATTTTCGACGTGCTATACGTGGAGTGAAAGAGATAATAAAGAAATTAGCTCAAACTGGCCCTTTGGAGTTGCTTTCACCTGAGATGGTGGCCACAGTCCTTCAGGGAAGGGCTGAGTTGCATTCATTGCTGTCCGTGTCACCAGGCGTTAGTCTGGAATTGGACGGGTCTTATACTCCAAAGTGGGCATTTTCTTCCATGCTCGCGTTGATGGGTTTCGCCATCTGGCAAAAACTTGTTGCAGGAGAATCACTTAAACACTGCATGAGGCTTCGATGTCGAGGCATTTTCTTTACCAAGAGAAACAATAAAAGATACTGCTCTGACAGGTGCCGAATGAATGAGGAGAAGGCTCGCCAACGCCGGAAGAAGCTTCTATAAATGTAGGGTAGAGAGAAAATATACTTACACTTTGTGACCAGTTTGTGACCAATAGCAAGAACAATGAACAACAAACGGCTCGGCATAAATCTCGGGACGGCTTTGTTATGGACTAAACAGTGGTGGGCCCGCAGGGATTCGAACCCTGGACACTCGGATTAAAAGTCCGATGCTCTGCCAGGCTGAGCTACAGGCCCATGATATACAGTTGGGCAGTCCGTCGTGGCCAACGAACGCCAGCAGTAATTTTAAGGTGTCGCGATATCCTTTACAAGGGAAATCACACCCCAGACTGCTAAAACGGCAAAGGGAATGCGATCAGCGAATGCATCTGATTTAGAGGCCAGTAGCTGACCCAGGCTCTGCCAATGATGTTATTGGTGGGAACGGTGCCCCAATCTCGCGAGTCGTTGCTGGCTCTCCGATTGTCGCCCAACACGAAATACTCGTTTGGACCCACCTTTTCTGGCGACATGTTGGTCTTGTCAGGTCGTGTTACGTATGGCTCCTCTAGCATCAACTCATTGACGAAGACCTGGCCCTGTCGAATCGACACCGTGTCGCCAGGGAGGCCTATTACGCGCTTAACGAAGTCGCGAGACACGTCCAAGGGGAAGTGAAAAATAATCACATCTCCCCTTTTTGGATCACGAATGGGAAATATACTCTGATCCTTTGTGTCCGATTCGGAGGCGAACAGGGACCGCAAGCCACTGGGCGACAGATGGAAGTACACAATCTTGTTCACGAGGAGGTACTGCCCCTCCTCCAAGGTTGGTTGCATACTGGATCCCTCTACCCTGAAGTTCTGAACGCTGAACTGCAGCGCCAAGAAAATCAGCAGGGCAAGGATAACCGTCTCTATTAGTTCCCTAATTAACGACCGCATTGTACCTACGTTAGCGTGCCTGACAAACTGTGTTTTGCATATATGCTTCAGTGATTATAACGAGGAACGCACGAATATGTTATCGAATCTACGACCACCCATTCTTGGGATTGGCTATTACGTCGGCTCGGATTGCCTCGCGAGTGAAAAAGCAATTGGTTACCATCAAGGTTGTACGGCACATTTAGTTCATTAGAGGCGCTGTCTCAATACCCCTTAGCTAATGCAGCAACCGCAAATGGAAGAAGCGGACCTAATCAGCCGAAGTCAGAGCGGCGACATGGATGCGTTCAACGCCATCGTTGAGCGGTATCAGTCGCACGTCTACAACGTGTCGGCTCGGATTATGGGCAACATGGCAACCGCCGAAGACGCCACGCAAGAAACCTTCATCTCTGCCTATCGTGCCATTCGCAAGTACCGCGGCGGCAGCTTCCGGGGCTGGCTACTGAGGATTGCGACAAACCAGTGCTACGACATGCTGCGTGCCATGAAGCGCCGACCCGCCGATTCCCTAGACGAAGCTCTCCTGAATCCTGGGTTTCGTGTACCTTCCGGGGGCGAGTCGCCCGAGGAGCGCTCGCTTCAGGGGGAGCTGGCCGAGCAGATCCAGAAGGCCATCCTCACGCTACCCGACGACCAGAGGGCGGTCATCGTTCTAATCGACGTTCAGGGCTTCTCTTATGAGGAGACGGCGCAGGCAACGGGAGCTTCCATAGGGACCATCAAGTCCAGGCTGAGCAGGGCCCGGGCGAAGCTACGAGACCTGCTTTCGCAGCACATGGAACTTTTACCGGAGGAATTTCGTCAATAGACTGACGGGTAAATGATGTGATTGGATTTCTAGACAGACGAAAGCATGACAGACTTCGCACCCTACTGTCGTCCTTTGCGGACGAGGAGGTAAGCGAAGGCGAGAAGCGGCAAGTGGAAGCACACCTGGCTCAATGCCCGGAGTGCTCTGCGGAGCTCGCCTCTATAAGAAGCATGTCTCAGCTAATGAGCAGGCTTCCGGAGATCGCTTTGCCTCGTTCCTTCCTCCTGACCCATGCGCCTGCTCCGGCACAGCAATCATCGTACGGGCTCTGGAGTGGTAGCCTGGCTACGGCCGCAGCTGCGGTGCTGCTGGTATTCCTTCTGGTAGGCGACTCCTTTGGCCTGGTGTCTCAGTCGCCTATGCCATTGAGGGAGAGCGGGTCACAGCCGGCCATTGCTCCTGCTGCTCCGGCGGCGGTTCCGATGGCCCCTGCTGCACCGGCGGCAGCCGTGCCAGCGCCATCTGAACTGGGCTCGGCGTCAGAGCCTGGCATAGATAGCCTAGCCGCCCCTGCTCCGGCCCAGGCGGTTCCAGCCCCCGCTAATGCTGCTGCGGCGGCACCGGCGCCGGCGGCACCAGCATTAGCGGGGGCTGGGAATCAAGCAGCGCCAGCACCTCTTGCTACGACCACCGAAGAGCCGTTGGACGAAACGAGTTCACGGTCCGCGCCAGATGCCTCTGAGGAGCCAAGTGCGCCTGCAGCTGCCGCGCCCCTGACCGCCCTGACTGCCGACGTAACGCCTTCTCATGAGGTCGGCCTAGAGTCTCTGGCACAATTAGAATTTTCTGCAGAAACTCAAGAACCAGCTGATACTGCCGCGCAAAATGAGCTGAGGAAGGCCTTGCAGCTGCCTCCACAGTTAGAAGCGCCAGTGGTTTCTCAGAGCCTGAATGAAGAGCAAGTCCCCCTTCCACCTGGGGAGCCTGGCCTATTGGGACCTGGCATAGGGGGAGCACTGGAGACGGCACCGCCTTCTGATGATCTGGGCAGGGACGAAAGCCCGTCTGATGGCATTTCAATCCCGCTCCGCCAACTGCAAATAGCAGTCGGTGCGATTCTAGTCGTCCTTCTGTCAACGACCGCCTACTTATATCGCCGCCGCTAGCCGGCCCGACGCCCCCAACAACCCGTCTCCTAGTAGCTCTCCCTCGCCTTCTTTGCCACTCTACTTGCTCCTGTATTTGTCGGAAAATTTATCAATACAAATAGCGTGACCAGACCTAGGGCTACTATCGAATGGTCATATGCAATTGCTTGTTATCCAAAATTATCCAAAACGCATGGAACCTTTCGAGTGCGGCCGTCGTCGTTATATATGAAGCTTGAAAATTAAGGCCGGTCGGTCTAGCACCGAGGCCAAACATAGAGAGGAAATCGAAGAATGAAAATCATAAAGAGTCTTGTAGCGATTGCAGGCCTATCAGCTGTGCTCTTGCTGGGCGCGGCATGCACCACGGGCAATTCGGACACAACGCCTGTGACCAGCGCAAACTCACCGACAGGCGGAGCACTTCCCTCGCAACTACAGCTGCCGGTAGGCGCTCCAAACTTCCCGGCCACGGGCGCAGCTGCTGTCTCGGTAGAACGCAGCGGACCAGCACCGGTGGCCTATGCCAGCACCACATCGGTGCCTATATATCAGGGTACGAACGGGCAGTCGGGCATATGGGTTAGCGGCTAGGGCAAGGTCGCCGTAGAGCCGGACCTGGTCCTGCTCAGCATTGGCGTGGACTCCACAGGCGCCACGGTCAACGAGGCCAACGCCGAAGCCTCGGCAGCGATGGACGCCATAGTAAACGCCCTTAAAGACGCCGGAGTCGCGGACAAGGACATACAGACCACATCCTTCAACATATTCCCTCAGTATGAATACAGGGAAGAGATCGAGTCTGGTATTCGACGCAGCAAGCAGATTTTGGTCGGATACAGGGTCAACAACAGCGCGACCATAAAGATTCGCGACCTCGATTCTGTTGGCGCAATCATCGATGACGTTGTTACGGCAGGCGGCGACTCCACCAGGGTAAACAACATCCGGTTCACGGTTGAGGATCCAGGCCTCATGATGACGCAACTCCGAGAGGAAGCCGTAGCAGACGCTCTAGACAAAGCACAGCAGTTCGCAGACCTGACAGGAGTTGGTCTTGGCCGACTGATTTTTGTCAGCGAAGGCGGCTCCACTAGTCCAATGATCCAGAACTTTGGTGACCAGCGAATGGCCTTCGCCGAGTCCGCCAGCTCCTTCGCGCCTTCCATCAGCGGCGGCGAGCTGGACCTCACGCTGAACGTCCAGGCAGTCTTCGCCATTCAGTAATAAGCGATTTCTTAAACTAACATTACGGGGCCTTCTGATATTCAGGAGGCCCTTTGTTTATTACCAAAAGAACATGATTTCCGGATTCCGAATATATCGCCATAGTACTGCGTGCCCTCCAGCCGTATAATTATTAGAGAAGCTTATAAACAGGAAGAGAACCTCACCCATATGACCTTTATGGCCCGAGCCATTGAACTTGGAAGATATGCCCAGGGCACCACAAGCCCCAATCCACCTGTGGGCGCTGTCATCGTTAAGGATGGCAAGGTTGTCAGCGAGGGCTGGACTCAACCACCAGGCGGGCAGCACGCTGAGGCTATGGCCCTGGAGCTAGCCAGTGTGCTAGCCAGAGGCGCGACGCTTTACACGACGCTGGAGCCTTGCACTCACTTCGGGCGAACGCCGCCCTGCTGTGACGCCATCATCAAGGCACGTCTTGCGGAAGTTTACGTTGCGACCGTCGACCCTAATCCCAACGTCCAGGGCGGTGGCATCGACCGGCTAAACCAGGCTGGCATTGCGACGCATATGGAGGAGCGAAACCCCGATGCTCGTGAGCTTATAGAGGCGTTCGCCAAGCACTCTTCTACAGGCATGCCCTTCGTCATCGCCAAGTTCGCCATGAGTCTGGACGGCAAGATCTCCACACGTACCGGCGATTCAAAGTGGATTTCTGGCGAGGAGTCCCGTGCCTACGTTCACGAGCTTCGTAAGCAGTCTGATGCCATCTTGGTGGGCATTAACACCGTGTTGGCTGATGATCCCCTGCTCACAGCTCGTGACGAAAACGGCTCTGCCCTGCCCCAGCAGCCTTTGCGCGTGATTGTAGACTCCCACGGCAGGACGCCTAAGGCGGCCAAGCTTCTGACTCAACCTGGTCAAACGCTGATTGCCACCGCCGATGGCACCAGCGGCGACAGATCGGCCACGGTGGAAACCCTGACGTTCCCGTCTTCTGATGGCAGGGTTGATCTGGCAGCCCTACTGCAAACGCTAGGAGAGAGGGACATCACCAGCGTCTTTGTTGAGGGCGGCGGCACTATTTTGGGCTCGCTTTTTGACCAGGCCTTGGTCCACAAGGTTGTGGCGTTTGTATCGCCGGTTATAATAGGCGGCGATAAGGCTATGTCACCGGTTGGCGGCTTGGGCTCTGAGCGCATATCCGACGCCTTCAGGCTGCAGGACAGCAGAACAATGCAGTTCGGCCAGGATGTGGCAATAATTGGTTACTGCGAAGGAGCGGCAGATGTTCACCGGAATAGTTGAGGAAGTTGGCAAGATAAAGTCTGCCGACCCAGGCCACCTGATTATTGACGCCTCCACTGTCATGGGCGGCATGAAGATGGGCGACAGCATCTGCGTCAACGGCACTTGCCTTACCGTGACAACCTTCGATGGCGACAGCGAAGGCGGCTCATTCACGCTGGACGTGGTGCCTGAAACCCTGCGCCGCACCAATTTGGGTGAGTTGCAGTCAGGTCACGCTGTGAATCTCGAACGCTCCATGCCTGCCGATGGCCGGTTCGGAGGCCATATTGTGCAGGGCCACGTGGATGGCACTGGCAAGGTGACCTCCATCCAGGCTGACGGAGAGGCTTCCCTTATCACTTTCGACGCGCCTCCCACAGTAATGCGCTACGTAGTCGAAAAAGGATTCATCACGGTGGACGGAGCCAGCCTGACCGTTGTAGACTGTGGCCAGAATTCCTTCAGAGTAACCATCATCCCCCATACTCGTGATAACACGGTTTTCTGTTATCGGAACGTGGGTGATACTGTAAATCTGGAAGCCGATATCATTGCCAAGTACACGGAGCGGCTAATTACTGCACCCCGTGTTCCTCTTGATACTGCGGATGAATTGTAAAATCGTCCGAATCGTTGCCCATAGGAGTTGAGGCTTTGCCGCTATCAACGATTGAAGAAGCGATAGAAGACATAAAGGCCGGCAAGATGGTCGTCATCGTCGATGATGAGGACCGCGAGAACGAAGGTGACCTGGCCATGGCTGCCGAGTTGATCACCCCCGAGGCGGTCAACTTCATGGCGTCCGAGGGCCGAGGGCTGATCTGCGTGCCCATGATGGCCCAGCGACTGGACCAGCTTCGCATACCCATGATGGTCTACGAAAACACCGCCCGCCTGAGCACCGCCTTCACCGTCTCCGTTGACGTACTCAAAGGCGCGACAACAGGCATCTCGGTTCAAGACCGCGCCGCGACAATAAGGGCTCTCGTTGAGCCCAGCACCATGGCTGAAGACCTGGGACGGCCCGGTCACATCTTCCCCCTGCGATACATGGAGGGCGGAGTGCTGGTTCGCGCAGGCCAGACCGAGGCGTCGGTGGACCTGGCCCGCCTGGCAGGCCTTTATCCAGCAGGCGTTATCTGCGAAATAATGAACGAAGACGGCACCATGGCGCGCATGCCTCACCTGGATGCCTTCTCAAAAAAGCACAACATCCAGATAGTGAGCGTCGCCGACATCATTGCCTACCGCACTGAGCACGAGAGGCTCATTGAACGGGTAGCCGAGGCCCGGGTGCCTACTGAGCATGGCGAATTCGTTGCCGTTTCTTACCGGTCCATCGTCGACCGCGACGAGCACGTGGCACTGGTCAAGGGGCCCATATCGCCTGAAGACGACGTGCTGGTCCGCGTACACAGCGAATGCCTAACGGGTGATGTCTTCGGCAGCATACGCTGCGATTGCGGTGCGCAGATGGACCTGGCACTGCAAGCAATCCAACGCGAAGGCAAGGGAGTCTTCCTATACATGCGCCAGGAAGGTCGTGGAATAGGCATTCACAACAAGCTCAAGGCCTATGCTCTTCAGGACGACGGTCTGGACACGGTGGAAGCCAACCTCAAGCTCGGCTTTCCTCCCGACCTGCGACACTACGGCGTGGGCGCTCAGATCCTGGTCGACCTGGGCGTGGAAAAAATGCGACTCCTCACCAATAATCCTAAGAAGGTGGTTGGTCTGGAGAGCTTTGGACTGAAGCTCGTGGAGCAGGTGCCAATAATCGCGCCGGTTAACGACGAAAATCGACGGTACATGAAAACTAAACAGGAACGCATGGGCCATCTCATAGACCCGGATTACTTGGATGCAGCCGCAGCGGATGGTGAATAGATAGTGAGTAGAGAATTACAGGGCGAACTGGACGGCGCTGGGCTTAGAATTGGCATTGTCGTCGCCAAATTCAACGACTTCTTCACATCCAAGCTGCAAGACGGGGCAATGGCGGCTCTGACAAAGCACGGCGTCCGCGACGACGACATCACCATCGTCTCCGTACCCGGCGCATTCGAGATTCCTCTGGTCGCCAAAAAGATGGCGGGGTCCGGAGGGTACGAGGCCGTCATCTGTCTAGGCGCAGTGATTCGCGGAGAGACCGATCACTACGAGCATGTGGCTGGCGAGGCTGCGAAAGGCATCGCCAACGCCTCCGTGGCAACTGGCGTTCCGGTCATATTCGGCATTCTGACCACAGACACCATCGATCAGGCCATCAATCGCTCTGGAGGCAAAGCTGGCAACAACGGCTACAGCTCAGGCCTGGCCGCCATAGAGATGGCCAACCTCATCCGCGCCATGGACACGCAGTAGGCAGGGCTAACCGCGGTTCTCGGACTCAAGTTAGTCCAATTTAGATTTGCTAGTAGCCTTCTTCACGATTAACGGCGCCCAACAAAGCCTCGCCATCTGCGAATCTCTGAATATTATCCACCCAAAAACTGACCATCTCTCCGCCGATGCCATCTGTGAATGCGGCCATATGCGGCGTCACAATCGCGTTAGGCAAGTCAGGTCCCAAAGCGGGCTGTTCTTCGGCAAAGGTACAAGCACCGCGACATCCAAGCCGGCATCACCTATGACGTCCGCATTCATTGCCTCAACAAGAGCGTCCTCATCAATAGATCCGCCCCGTGCGACGTTAGCGAGAATCGCTGTGGACCACCTCTGAATCCACCCGTCAATTGACTCCAATGCAATGACCTGCTTTGATAGGCGAACACCATATCGAAGAGGTAGTTTGCTGAATATGACTAACGAAGCTTTGCGATCGCTCATGCCTATTGCCGGTTGGCCGGAAGAAAAGGCTGACGCGGTCAAAATCACCGGCGGCGCGGACCCAATCCTGCCTACCTCGTTTCGCATAGGCGAGACCAGCTCCGCTACCCTGGGAGCGGTAGGCTTGGCCGTCTCCGACCTCTGGGAACTGCGCACCGGGCGTCAACAGGAAGTCGCGGTCAATGCGCGGCGGGCGACGGCATCCATGCGCAGCGGGCACTACATGAAGATGGATGGAGAGTCCATTTCAACCCGGCGCAACGCTGTCATGGGAGTCTACCCAACAAAAGATGGTCGCTGGAGCTACCTGCACTGCAATTTTCCGAACCACAGGGCGGCGGCCATGAACGTTCTCGGCGTGGCAGAGGACCGCGACGCTGTGACCAAAGCCGTAGCCAACTGGAACGCCCTGGAGCTGGAGGAGGCCATCATAGCGGCCAACGGCGCTGGCGGTATGGTCCGCACCATGGACGAGTGGGCGACGCACCCACAGGCCGCAGCCATCGCAGGCCTGCCCGTTATGGAGATCGTCAAGATTGGCGAAAGTGCCCCAGAGAAATTGCCGGACGGCGACCGACCACTGTCGGGCATACGAGTGCTGGACCTAACGCGCGTCCTGGCCGGCCCCACCTGCGCGCGCACCCTGGCCGAGCACGGCGCAGACGTCATGAAGATCACAGGGGCACACCTGCCTAATTTGGGTTATCAGGAATACGACACAGGCCACGGCAAGTTGCAGGCCCAGCTTGATTTGCGAGAGGACCAAGACCTGGGCACTCTTCGCAATCTTGTACGAGAAACCGATGTGTTCTCCCAAGGTTATCGACCGGGCACTCTTGGAGGACGCGGCCTATCCCCCGAGGAGCTGGCCGAAATACGACCGGGCATCGTCTACATCTCGCTTTCCGCCTTTAGCCATATGGGCCCCTGGGCATCACGCCGTGGCTTCGACACCGTGATCCAGACCGTTAGTGGAATCACCAGTCGGCAGGGCGAGCTCTTCCCGAATGCAGAGCGCAGTCCGCAGTTCTACCCCGTCTCGGCCATCGACTACCTAACCGGTTACCTGATGGCTTTTGGCGGAATGGTGGCGCTGGGTCGTCGTGCCCGCGAAGGCGGAAGCTGGCTAGTGCGCATCTCCCTGGCGCAGACCGGGAAGTGGCTGGTCGACCGCGGCCAGATCGCCGACACAGACCTGAAAGACGTGCCGAGTGAGTTCACAGTTGACGAGCTTGAGAGTTGGTCGATGACGAGCGACACTCCCGTAGGCCTCCTGAACCATCTTGGACCCGTGATCAGCCTCTCGGAGACCAAGCCTCACTGGGCAAGGCCCACGGCGCCTCTTGGATTCCACGAACCCATCTGGCCAGCAAGAGGCTAGGCTGGCTAATGTCGTTTAGCCGCGAGCATCGGAAAGCCTCTGAGCAGGCCCATCGCCCATTATTCAAATCAACAGGAGATACTCGTGACACTGCAGAGTAACAATTTCGATAAGAGCGAAGAAGTTACCAAGAAATTGGCCAATTACTCGGCAGAGTTGTCATATGAGGACCTGTCTCCTGAGGTAGTAGACTGGGCCAAGTACCTCTGTCTGGATTTCGCAGGGGTTGCGCTACGCGGCTCCACGACTGATTCCGCCAAGGCCGTAGTCGATGCTATCGAGAAGCTGAACAGGCCCGGTACATCAACCATCATCGGGACCTCCAAGCGGACGCTGCCGGAATACGCTGCTATGGTCAACGGCACAGCGTTCCACAGCATTGAGCTGGACGATGTGAACAACGAGTCCTCGCTACACCCGGGCGTCGTCGCGTTCCCTACCGCCATGGCCATGGCCGACGTCGTTCCTGTAGATGGCAAGAGCTTCATTACATCGGTTGTGGTTGGTTACGATGTCATGGTGCGATTGGGCAGGGCCTTGAAGCCCGTCGAGCACTATGGCAGAGGCTTTCATCCAACAGGCACGTGCGGGGCTTTCGGCGCGGCAGCAGTGGCTGGTCGCCTGCTGGGACTCAAAGGAGACTCTTTTGCCCATGCATTGGGCGTAGCGGGTAGCCAGACTGCGGGCAGCATGGAGTACCTGGCCCAAGGCGCATGGACAAAACGGCTACACCCTGGTTGGGCCTCCCACAGTGGCATCTGGGCCGCATTGCTTGCTCAGTCAGGCTTCCTGGGACCAACGACTATTCTGGAAGGCGACAACGGCTTTTTGCGTGCTTATTCGGGCGATGCCGACCCTAGC
>Ga0066376_10004318_pt1 | contig 12377 bp, 12 predicted proteins | sample Knorr_S15_td_Bot_FD_77009 | JGI IMG/M metagenome (GOLD analysis project Ga0066376, IMG submission 77009) | Marine microbial communities from Southern Atlantic Ocean transect - Knorr_S15_td_Bottom_ad_5009_LV_A | ecosystem: Environmental > Aquatic > Marine > Oceanic | place: Southern Atlantic... | reverse complement strand
TCTATTGACAGTGATAAAACTCACAAAGTAATGAGATTTCAAATACTTCAAGCATCTATAAGGGCTTATCATAGAAATTTAAACACACATTCAAGTTATAGAAAGTTTAGAAAGTTAAGAGCAGAGGCCAGAGGCAATGATGAAAAACTAAATAGTTTAATTTTAGCAGATAGTTTAGATAACTATGCAGCTACGGGGATAGAATATACAAAAACACTTAAACAAATAATAAAACAAAATTCGCTAAAAGATTTTGATGATGTAAAATTATTACCAACTAGTAAAAAATTAAAAAATTTAATTTAATTTTCTTCAATAACAAATTGAATTCCAAACCATCTCCAACCATTAGTATCGTTTAACGAACAATTAATTCTACCTCTTCTAGACAAAAATTTTTCTCTAAATTTTATTATTAATTTTTTATTTTTTAATTTAATTTCAGAGTTAGCCCATTTATTACCTTCATTAGAAAAACAATTTATCCGGTTTAAATTCTCTTGTTCATTAAAAAATTTAACATACACTTTGGGAGGGTTATTGATTTTCGTAATCAATTTATCTTCTGGTTCTATTCTCCTATATTGTAGAGGTAATAATTTAACTAGAAATTCAAATCTTTTTAAATCTCCATATTTTTCATTGATAGGAAATCTTGGCAATTCAAATTTGTCTTTGTTAAAATCGATAACACCTGACTGTTGTCCAAAAGCATATTGAAACTTATGATTTATATAGTTTTTTTGTTCTAGACTATATTCTCCAAATGGATAAGAAAAAAATAATGGATTATATCCTATTTTTTCTTCAAAAATTTTTATTGATTGATCTATATCTTTTTTAAATTTTTCAAAATTGTAATTAACTAAGTAGTCGTGAGAATGTGAATGATTTCCTATGAAAACAAAATCTTCTTTTTCAATTTCCTTTATTTGGTTCCATGTCATATAACCATATTTTCCAATTGGTTCAGTTGAAACAAATAATATAAATGGAATTTTATTTTCTTTCAAATATGGCCAAGCATTTTCATAGAAAGAGCTAAATGCGTCATCAATGCTAATTAAAATTTTTTTATCTAATTTAGGTTTATCAAACTCAAAATCAAATTCTCTAGGACTATAAAATTCATAATTATTTTTTTTTATTATATCTATTTGTTTTTTAAAAATTTCCATTTGTATGTTTGTTGATGGATATTTATCTTCATTAAATCTATGATACATCAAAGAAAGAGTTCCTAAATCTTCAGAATAATATTTGCTATTATTTATCTCTGCATTAGAATTTGTTGTTAAAAAAATAAAAATGAAAAATTTAATTATAGACGCTGCGACTGATAGAATTTTTTTTAAAATCATATCTGATAATGAATCATATACTAGTGATTATCCTAACAGTAGGGAAAATTTTGATAAGTTTGCGACATTGCTTTTTGACTTTTTAAAAGAAAATAAGCTAAACATTAAAGAAATAAATAATATATTTGTTAATCAGGGGCCAGGTAAATTTTCAGGAATTAGGATATCTATATCAGCAGCAAAAGCTTTGAGCTTTACAAACAAATTAAATTTATATGGATTTAATTCTGAATACGTTAAAAATCAAAATTATGACAAAATAATTGATTTATTTAACAAAGGACATTTAATAAAGAATTTGATTAAACCACAATATTCGAGTTAAACTATAACATGGAAGTTTCAATTGAAAAAAAATGCATTGATAAAGGCGTTAAACTAACGGATCAGAGGAAAATTATTGCAAAAATTATGTCTGATGCTGATGATCATCCTGATGTAGATGAATTATACAAAAGAGTTTCTAAAATTGATTCAAAAATTAGCATAGCAACGGTTTATAGAACTGTAAAACTATTTGAGGAAACTGGAATATTAGCTAAGCATGAATTTAAAGGTAGTAAGGCGCGATATGAAGAACTTAACGAAAGTCATCATGATCATTTAATTGATATAAAATCTGGAGAAATTATTGAATTTGTTGATGATGAAATTGAAAAGCTACAAAAAAAAGTAGCAGATAAATATGGATACGAATTAGTTGATCATAAATTAGAACTTTATGGAATCAAAAAAAAATCTTAATTAATGGCAAAAAAAATTTTTATCAAGACTTTTGGTTGTCAAATGAATGAGTACGATTCTAATCGCATTTATGATTCAGTAAAAAAAATTGGTTTTAAAAAAACTGATGATCAAAAAAATGCAGATTGTTTTGTTTTAAATACTTGCCATATAAGAGATAAAGCAAAAGAAAAAGTTTATCATGAAATTGGAAGAGTAAAAAAAATCTATAAACAAAAAAATAAACCAATTATGGTTGTTGCGGGTTGTGTAGCTCAAGCAGAAAATCAAGAAATGTTAAAAAGAGAACCTTATATTGATATAGTGATTGGCCCTCAATCTTATCACAAAATTAATGAAGTACTAAAAAAATTTATACCAAATGAGCAAAAAGAAGAGACTGAATTTGATACAATTTCTAAGTTTGAATATTTTGATAAAATAGAAAACAAAGGTAATAAAATTTCTGCTTTTTTAACAATTCAAGAAGGATGTGATAAATTTTGTCACTTTTGTGTAGTCCCTTTTACTAGAGGACCTGAATATTCTAGACCATTAGGCAAAATATTAAGCGAGGCAGATACTTTAATTAAGAATGGTGCTAAGGAAATTACTTTACTAGGCCAAAATGTTAATGCTTATTCATATTTTGAAAATTCAAAAGAATATAAATTATCTGATTTAATTATGGCATTAGAAAAATTTACTGAACTTAAAAGAATTCGATATACAACTTCTCATCCTTTAGATATGACCGATGATTTAATTGAATGTTATAACAAAAGTAAAAAATTAGTGCCATTTGTACATTTGCCAGTCCAAAGTGGATCAAACAAAATTTTAAAATTAATGAATAGAAAACATACAATAGAAAAATATTTGTCGATTTATGAAAAATTAAAAAAAATAAATCCAATAATTGAATTTTCAAGTGATTTTATAATTGCCTACCCAGGAGAAACCGAAGAAGATTTTAATCATACAATGAAACTTGTTAAAAAAATAAAATTTATAAATTCTTATTCTTTTATTTTTAGTCCCAGACCAGGAACAGTAGCATCAAATTTAAAATTAATTGATACAAAAGTAGCTAAGAAAAGATTAAATTTAATACAATCAGAGTTATTTAGTTATCAAAGTTCCAAAAATAAAATGACCGAAAATAAAATTGTAAATGTTTTAGTAGAAAATAAAATTAAAAATCAAAATAAGTTTTTTGGAAGAACAGAATGTATGACAGCAGTTATTTTTGATGGAGAAGAGAATATTGAAGGTCAAATTGTTCCAGTATTGATTACAAATTCTAATCAAAATAATTTATTTGGAGAAATCAAATTGAACAAAGTTATAAAAGCAGCATAAACATTGAGCAATCAATCATTAAAGAAATTAGGTTCAGATTTAAAGTTTGTTTATTTAGACAATAATTCCATTAGTATAATTTTTCAGAACAACGATTTACTGATGGGCGTGGTAGGAGAATTTAACTCAAATCTTAAGGAATTAGAAAAGCTGACACAAACCAATCTCTATTCTAGAGGTAATTCTATTTTAATTAAAAGCAAAACAGGTAAAAGTGAAATTATTAAAAATGCAATACAATTTTTATCTGAACAATTTATTAACAATGGATCAATTGAAAAAAAGGATATATTTTCGTCTGTAAATCAATTTATGATTAAAGAAACAAATAATAAGTCCAATCAAAATATTGAATATATAATTAAAACCCCAAAAAAATCAGTTATTCCAAGATCAGAAAGACAAAAAAATTATGTTAGCGCATTAAAGGAAAGTGATGTGACCATTTCAACGGGCCCCGCTGGTACAGGAAAAACTTTTTTAGCAGTTGCGGTTGCATTAACAATGTTATTAGACAAAAAAATTGAGCGAATAATTCTATCAAGACCAGCAGTTGAAGCTGGGGAAAGATTAGGATTTTTACCAGGAGATATGAGAGAAAAAGTAGATCCATATCTAAGACCGTTATATGATTCATTATATGATCTTTTAGATTTTGAAAAAATTCAAAAAAGAATTGAGATAGGAGATATCGAAATAGCACCTCTTGCTTTTATGAGAGGAAGAACATTAAAAAATTCATTTGCAATTTTAGATGAAGCACAAAATGCAACCGATATTCAAATAAAAATGTTTTTAACAAGAATTGGTGAAAATTCAAAAATAGTAATTAATGGAGATCCTTCGCAGATAGATTTACCAAATAAAAGTTTATCGGGTTTAAATAAATCAAAAAAATTATTAGGTCACTTAAAAGAAATTTCAGTAGTGGATTTTGATCATACAGATGTAGTAAGACATCCTTTAGTTTCAAAAATAGTTAAGGCTTACGCAGATCAAAATAATGACTAGTGCAGATGTTGTTTTAGATCATTATCTTTGGAAAAAAAAAATAAGAAATCCCGAAACTTATATAAAAAAAAAATTAGTTAAGTTAAATAGCTTAAGTTTATTTAAAAAAAAATCAAAGAATCATACAATCTTTTTAACAAATAATAAAAAAATGAGAGAATTGAATAAAAAATTTAGAAATAAAAATAAAACTGCCGACGTTCTTTCATTTCCATTTCACAATAAAACAAATTATAAAAAAAATATATATTTAGGAGATATTGCGATTAATTATGAAATCATCAACAAAAGATCAAAAAATTCTAATTTTTTTATAGAATTTGATAAAATGTGGATTCATGGTTATTTACATTTATTAGGCCATAATCATAAAAAAAAAAAAGATTTCATAAAAATGAAAAAGCTAGAAAATTTAATATTAAATTATTTTTATAAATAACATTGATCCAAAATATAAATCAAAAACTATATTATTATTTATTTCCTTTTTTGTTGGGTGGTATAACTTCTTTTAGCCTTCCGCCTTATAATTTTCTTTATATAAATTTTTTCACTTTTCCTGCATTATTATTTATTTTAATTAAAATTCAAAAAAAGCCAAATTCAATTTGGTTAAATTTTAAGGTTGGATGGTTATTTGGTATTGGTTATTTTCTCTCAAACATTTATTGGATTATTTATTCACTTACTTTTGAAGATATTTTTAAACCATTTATACCATTTGCTTTAATTCTAATTCCATCTTTTTTGGGTTTATTTTATGGCGTTGCCACTTTAATAGTTTCAAAATTTAAATTAAAAATAAATTTTTCATCTATTTTGCTTTTTTCATTAGTTTTTTCGGTAATAGAATTTTTTCGTGGATTTGTGCTTGGCGGCTTTCCATGGAATTTAATTGTTTTTAGTTGGACTAAGTATTTGAATTCTTTACAAATACTATCATTAATTGGAACACATTCTTTTAATTTAATATCAATAACTATTTTTCTTGTACCTTTATTAATTATTTTTAAAAAAAATATAAGATATCAAATTTCCTTGCTAATATTTTTATTAACTGTTTTAATTTGCAATAATTTTTATGGTTCATGGAAAATTAAAAAGAATGAAACGCTTTATAAAGAATTTGAAGATTTTAAGATAAAGATAATTTCACCCAAAATATCTATTGATAGATTTTTTGAAGCTAATAATGAACATATTATTATTGATGAACTAATTGAATTAAGTAATCCTGATATTTTTCAAAGAACTATTTTTATTTTTCCCGAAGGTGCATTAGCAGGAGTTAATTTAGATACCTTAAAAAATTTTAAAAAAAAATTTTCAAAAAAATTTTCAGACAAACACACAATTATAATGGGCATTAATACATATAAAAAAAAAAATAATTCAATAAAAATTTATAAATCAATGGTTGTTTTGGACTATAAATTAAATTTGTTACACGAATATAATAAAAACAAATTAGTTCCTTTTGGTGAGTTTTTACCATTTGAAAAATTTTTAAAAAAAATAGGACTAAAAAAAATCAGTCATGGTTATCAATCATTTAGTTCATCAAAAAAAAGAGAATTAATATTTATAGATGATATAAATTTTAATTTTATTCCTTTAATTTGCTATGAAATTATTTATTCTGGTAAGATTACATCTAAGTTTAATGATACAAATTTTATTATTAATATTTCAGAAGATGGATGGTTTGGTAATTCTATCGGACTTCATCAACATTTTTCTCATTCTATTTTTAGAGCGATTGAGGAAGGTAAAAATATTATTCGTTCTGCAAATAATGGCATTTCAGCATATATTGACAGTAATGGAATAATTCTTACCAAGCTTGAGTCAACTCAGAAGGGAGTAATTGAAATTAATAATTATAAGAAGTTGGACAAAACGTTTTTTTCAAAATTTGGCAACAAGATATTCTTTTATTTTATATTAATTTATATTAGTTTATTTTTTTTAATTTATAAAAGAAAAAGATAATGAAAAAAAATTATTTATTTACAAGTGAATCGGTTTCAGAAGGACATCCAGATAAGATATGTGACAGAATATCAGACATGGTTGTTGATACCTATTTGAGAGTAGAACCACAGTCAAGAGTGGCGTGTGAAACATTAACTACTACAAATAAAGTTGTTTTGGTAGGTGAAACACGTGGGCCAGATATTAATAAAGATGAATTAATTTCAAAGGTAAGAAATTGTATTAAAGATATTGGTTATGAACAGGAAGGTTTTCATTGGAAAAACGTCAGCATTGATGCTTTTTTGCATTCACAGTCAGTTGATATTGCAATGGGAGTAGATGCAGTAGGCAACAAAGATGAAGGAGCGGGTGATCAGGGAATAATGTTTGGGTATGCATGTAATGAAACTGATGTTTTAATGCCAGCCCCAATTTATTATTCACATAAAATTTTAAGACTTATGGCAGAAGATAGAAAATCTGGGAAACTTAAGAATATTGAACCAGATTCTAAAAGTCAAATTACTATTGAATATAAAGATGGAAAACCGTCATCAGTTAAATCTGTTGTTATATCCACTCAACATTCGGCAAATATTGATCAATCTCAAGTAAGAGAATTGGTAAAACCTTATATCGAAAAATCAATTCCAAAAAATCTTTTGAATGGATTAGATGATACAGAAATTTATGTTAACCCAACTGGTAATTTTGTTATCGGTGGACCAAATGGTGATAGTGGGCTAACAGGAAGAAAAATTATTGTTGATACATATGGAGGAGCCGCTCCTCATGGAGGGGGTGCTTTTTCAGGAAAAGATCCAACTAAAGTTGATAGATCTGCGGCTTATGCATCAAGATATTTAGCCAAAAATATTGTTGCATCAAAAATTGCAGATAAATGTTTAATACAACTAGCTTATGCTATTGGAGTATCTAAACCACTTTCAATTTATGTTGATCTTTTTGATAATGATGAAGAAAAAAATAAACACATAGAAAAATTAATTAGTGAAAATTTTGATTTAAGTCCAAGAGGTATAAGAGAGATGTTAGGTTTAAATAAACCAATATATGAAAAAACAGCTGCCTACGGTCATTTTGGAAGAGATCCACAGTTAGACGGTTCTTTTTCTTGGGAAAATACAGATAAAAAAGGTGTTTTTAGCAAGTAAAAAGTTGAAAATTAGAAAAAAATAAATATATTCACATCACATTGTTGAAATTTTAAAATGGGCCTAGGCCCATTTTTTTTTGGCGGTAACAAAATATGTTAAATAAAAGAGCTGACAAATTAGAACTATTAAGAATAGCTGAAGCTGTAGCTTTAGAAAAATCTATTGATAAAGAGTTAATAATAATTTCTATGGAAACGGGCATTGCGAAGGCAGCGAAATCAAAATTTGGACAAGATAATGAAATTAAGGTTTTAATTGATAGAGATAATGGGAACATTGGAATTTTTAGAAAATTAATTCTTGTTGAAAATCCTGAAAATATTAATACAGAAATAAATTTAAAAGATGCAATTAATCTAGATGACAAAAATAAAGATAAAAAAATTGGAGATGAAATTTTGCAACCTTTACCATCTTTTGATTTTGGGAGAATAGCTGCTCAAACTGCAAAACAGGTTATAAACTTTAATGTTAGAGAAGCTGAGAGAGAAAGACAATTTAATGATTTTATTGATAAGAAAGACTCAATTTTAAGTGGAATTATTAAACGTTTAGAATTTGGAAATGTTATAGTAGATCTTGGTAAAGCAGAAGCAATCATTCAAAAAAACGAAATGATACCAAGAGAAAATATTAAAACTGGTGATCGGATAAAGGCTTACTGTTATGATGTACGTAGAGAAACAAGAGGTCAACAAATTTTTTTATCACGAGCACATACCAAATTTATGGAAAAACTTTTTATACAAGAAGTTCCAGAAATTTATGATGGTTTGATTGAAATTCAGTCATCCGCAAGAGATCCCGGAAGTAGAGCAAAAATTTGTGTAAAAGCTATTGATAATTCTCTGGACCCAGTTGGAGCATGCGTTGGCATGAGAGGTAGCAGAGTTCAAGCAGTAGTAAATGAATTACAAGGAGAAAAAATAGATATTGTTAGCTGGTCTGATGATCCTGCTATTGTAGTTTCAAACGCACTATCTCCTGCAGAAGTACTAAGAGTTAATGTTGATAATGAAATAAAAAAATTAGATGTAATTTTGACAGAAGAAAATTTAAGCAAAGCAATAGGAAGAAGAGGACAGAATGTCAGATTGGCTACCAAGTTAATGAATTATGAAATTAATATAATGACTGATCAAGAGGACTCAGAAAGAAGACAGATAGAATTTAAGGAAAAAACTGAAAATTTTGTAAAAAATTTAGAGTTGGACGAAACACTTGGTCAGTTACTTGTTGCAGAAGGTTTTTCTTCAATAGATGATATCAAAGACAGTGCAATTGAATCTATATCCAAAATAGAAGGAATTGAAGAAGAAACAGCCAAAGAATTAATTGAAAGGGCCAAGGAATTTTACCAAAAAGATCAGGAAGAAATTTCAAAAAGAATTAAAGACCTGGGATTAGAAAATGAATTGATAAATCATGTAGGTCTTACACCTGGTATGTTAGTAACTCTTGGAGAGCAAAAAATTTTGAAACTTTCAGATTTTGCAGATTTGGCATCTGATGAACTGACAGGAGTTCATGACGTTGTTAAAGGTGAACGTATAAAAATTAAGGGTTATTTAGAAGATTTCGCTTTATCAAAAAAAGAATCTGACGAATTAATAATGTCAGCAAGAAACAAAATATATAAAGATTGAATAATGAAATATGAAAAACAAAAAAACAAAAATAACAATTTCAGGAAATGCTAAGAAATCAATTGGCAATATTGAATTAGCAAAAACTCAAAATAAGAATTCAGTAGTTATAGAAAAAAAAACCAGTAGATTTGGTAACAGAAGTTCTTTTAGTAAATCTACCACTCAAAATACAGCTTTTAAGAAAAAAGGTTATGTTAATGAAAAGCCTACCAATTTTTTAAAACCAACATTTTCTATAAGAAACGGTGACGAAAAACGAAAACTTGCAGAACAAAGAGCTACAAAAAGACTTAAAGGCGATTCAACATATAAAGATTTTAAAGGAAAAATTGGTTCTAAAAAAAGAGAATTAAAACTTACTGTTTCAAGAGCCTTGAGTGATAAAATAGAAACAAAAACAAGAAGCATGGCTGCTCTTAAAAGAGCAAAACTTAAAGAAAATAGAGATTTAACTAAAGAAGAAATACAAGAAAACTTAAAACCAATAAAAAGAGATGTGAATATTCCTGAAGCTATTACTGTTAGAGAACTATCAAATAGAATGGCCGAACAATCAAGCAATGTTATAAAGCATCTACTTGGAATGGACGTAACGGTAACAATTAATCAAACTCTTGCAGCCGATACAGCCGAATATTTAGTAAAAGAATTTGGACATAATCCAATAAGAGAAACTAAAGCGGAGGAAATTGTTCAGAAAATAAAAGAATCTAGATCAGAAAATTTAAAAAATAGAGCTCCAATTGTTACCGTTATGGGCCATGTAGATCATGGCAAAACTTCACTGTTAGATGTATTAAGAAGTTCAAATGTTGTTTCAGATGAATTTGGTGGAATTACTCAACATATTGGAGCTTATCAAATTGAACATAATTCAAATAAATTAACATTCATTGATACACCGGGTCATGCCGCATTTACAGAAATGAGAGCCAGAGGATCAAAACTAACTGATGTTGTTGTTTTGGTTATTGCCGCTGATGATGGAGTTAAGCCTCAGACAATAGAGTCAATTAAACATGCAAAAGCTGCAAAAGTACCGATTGTTGTTGCTATAAATAAATGTGATTTACCAGATGCAGATCCTCAAAAAATTAAAAATCAGTTATTAGAACACGAATTGATAGCCGAAGAACTATCAGGTGATACCATGATGATTGAGGTTTCAGCAAAAACAAAAAAAAATTTAGACAAATTAGTTGAGTCTATAGTGCTACAAGCTGAAATTTTAGATTTAAAAACTGACTTTGAATCAAAAGCAACTGGAGTTGTTTTAGAATCAAAAATAGATACAGGCAGAGGACCAGTAGCAACAGTGATAATTACATCTGGAACATTAAAAAAAGGTGACTATTTTGTTAGTGGCCTAAAACGGGGTAAGGCTAGAGCTTTAATAAATGATTTAGGAAAAAATATTGATCAAGCGCTTCCCTCAGCACCTGTTGAAATTCTTGGAATAAATGGTGCAGCAAAAGCAGGAGACGATTTCATTGTTTTAGATAGCGAAAAAGAAGCAAAAACACTTTGTGATACAAGAGTTCAAGAAAAAAAAGATATAAAAAATCCTTTAACATTTGCAACTCAAGAATCTGCATTTAAAGACAAAGTTTCTGAAGAATTAAATATAATTATTAAATCTGATGTCCATGGATCATCTGAGGCAATTAAGGGTGCAATTACAAATATTAAACATGACGAGGTAAAACCAAATATTATTTTATCAGACATTGGAATGGTTACAGAAACAGATGTTACATTAGCAAAAGCATCAAATGCAGTTCTAATTGCATTTAATGTTAAACCCAGCAAAGAAGCTAAAAAATTAGCAGAGAAGGAAAAAATTATAATTTCATCTTACAACATAATTTATGAAGTTTTAGATTACATTAAAAAAAGAATGTCTGGCTTATTAGCTCCAGATGTAAAAGAAGAAATAATAGGTTCAGCTGAAGTCTTAGAAATATTTAAGGTTTCTAGTGTGGGTAAGGTTGCTGGATCAAAAGTGTTAGAAGGAGAAATTTTAAGTTCATCTAGTGCAAGATTAATAAGAGACGGTGCTATAATTTATACAGGTAAAATAGGAACTATTTTTAGAGAAAAAAATCAAGCTAAACAAGTAAACACAGGACAAGAATGTGGAATAACTCTTAAAGACTTTAATGATTATCAAAAAAAAGACATAATAGAGGTATTTAACTCAACGACAATTGAGAGAATGATATAATGGGTAATAGATTAGGAAAACCAATTTCTCAAAGGCAGCTTCGTGTTGGGGAGATGATTAAACAATCATTAGGAATGATTTTTGTTAGAAATGAAGCCAAGATCCCAAATTTAGAAACAAATAACATTACAGTAACCGAAGTAAAAATGAGTCAAGACCTTAAAATTGCAAAAGCATATGTATTGCCTCTAGGAGGCAAAGATGCCGATACAATTGTAAATATATTAAAAGAGTTTTCATTTTTGATACGAAGGGTATTGTCAAAAAAAATTACTATGAAATTTTTGCCAAAGATTCTTTTTGCTAAGGATGAATCATTTGAATATGCAGAAAAAATTGAAAATTTAATAAAACAAATAAATAAATAAGAAAAAAATAATATGATAAAAAAAGCAAAAGAAATAGCAATGCACGATAAAGACACAGGATCTTCAGAAGTTCAAATTGGTTTGTTAACTGAAAAAATTGAAAATCTTTCAAAACATACTAAGCAATTCAAAAAAGACAAACATTCTTCAGTTGGATTATTAAAAGCAGTAAATAGAAGAAAAAAATTGTTGGATTATTTAAAAAGAAATAAAATAGATTCATACAAAAATATATTAACAAAATTAAATTTAAGGAAATAAATGTTTAAAATATCAAAACAAGAAATAGAAGTTGAAGGAAAAAAAATTATTTTAGAAACAGGAAAAATAGCACGACAAGCAGATGGTGCAATTATTGCAACATGTGGAGAAACAGTAGTAATAGCTACTGCAGTTGGAGCAAAAAAAGTTAATCCTGAAGTGGATTATTTTCCACTACAAGTTAATTACCAAGAAAAATATTATGCAGCAGGAAGAATTCCTGGCGGATATTTTAAAAGAGAAGCAAGACCTACTGAGGCTGA
>Ga0066376_10004316_pt1 | contig 12379 bp, 10 predicted proteins | sample Knorr_S15_td_Bot_FD_77009 | JGI IMG/M metagenome (GOLD analysis project Ga0066376, IMG submission 77009) | Marine microbial communities from Southern Atlantic Ocean transect - Knorr_S15_td_Bottom_ad_5009_LV_A | ecosystem: Environmental > Aquatic > Marine > Oceanic | place: Southern Atlantic... | reverse complement strand
GGGCGAAGTTCTTGGCTGGGTTTGCGCACATGGCCTGTACCAGCCTTGGCAGTGAGATGCGCCCATTGTTGACGCCCTCTTGATAGGCCACCGATAGCATCTGCTCGCACCAGTTGCCTCCAAAGGTCGCCTCGAAAATGCTCAGGTCGTCGCTATCCTGAACGTCGGAAAGCTCGCTGCTCACGCTCTGGCCGCCCTGATACTTCTGTGATTTCTTGTAGCCGCAGAAATCGCTGGCTATGGTGTCCAGCAGGCGGGTGCTAATGCCTTTCCACATGGCCTCGTTGTCTTCCTTCTCGCGCAGAGGCGGCCCGATCTTGGCCAACGCACCGTGGTCCAGCATGGACTGGTTCGTCAGGTCCAAGTACTGCGGGCAGGTCTCGCCGTACAGCCGCAGGTCGGTCCCCTTGAAGTGGTCCAGAGTGTCGAGCATCTCTCTGGCACTGATGTGGACGATATAAAGGGGGCAGTCCGTAACGCTGGCGTAGGTGGCGGCGCGATTGGCTGCCTCCAGCTCAAGAATCCTTGGCTGAGAAGGGGCGTACCACTCTTTCCCGGTCCTGCCTTCTGCCACCGATTTGTCCACCAGATGATCAATGCAGTAGCCGTTCTCGGCGTGCACCATGGCCATGCCGCCGTCATTGGAGGCGATGTCCATGGCCTTCAGCATCTTGTCGTCGGGCATCATTATGCCGCGTCTGGGGTAGGTCATGAACATCTTGAAGGAGATCACCCCCATCTTGATGAGTTGGGGCACCTGGTTTTCGACATCATCGTCTCCAACCAGAATTGCGTGTATGCCGTAGTCCAGCCTGGAGTCGCGCTGGGCCTCCTCCATGAAAGCCTCGATGGATTCCACAGTGGTCTCCTCATAACCTACGTCGCGCCTGTTTCTAATGAATGGCACGATCGTGGTTACGCCTCCAAAGGCCGCGCTCTCCGAAAAGGTGTCCACTCGATCGGCGTATACCGGATGGTTGTGCGCGTCGATGATGCCCGGCATTACGTACTTTCCTGTGGCATCGATCACACGACTGGCCGGCTCATTAGTCAGGTCGTCACCTAGCCGTAGGATGAGTCCATCCTTAACAAGAACGTCTCGCCGGGTGATGCCGTCGCCAGTGATTACCAGTCCGCCTTTAAAGAGGTAATCGGCCTGTTGGTTTGTCATTCTGTTTCTCCTCACCTGTACTGTGTCGGTATCTTAAACTCCCATTTCCCACTGTCAAGTTTTTCTGTTTTTATATAGTTGGCAGAGGGCGTGGGGTTTGGCGATTGAGCTAATAAATGCCTAAGGTTGGGATTTAGAGTTTGGTCTGAGCGGTGTCATTGGATAAGCATTCCCCGGGCAGGTGCCATTTCCTAGCTCATCCAAAACATGTAGAATCTGGGCACTTCAAGACAAGCATGGACTATCTAGCAAAATCCACAGGAGGACGCACATGGCAGGTCACAAGATAACGGTAGGCAACGTAGAAGTAGTATCAGTACTGGATGGGTACTCGGCCAAGCGCGTGCCAACGGAGCTTTTTCCCGGCAGCACTATTGAGGGTTGGAGAGAGTACCCCGACATCATGGATGAGAACGATCAGATACAGTCCAGGTACGGCTCCGTGGCGTTGCGCTCCCAGGGCAAGCTGATAATCGTGGACACCGGCATGCAGACAGACCCCGGTGGAAGGCTTCTGGACGACATGAAGGCCAAGGGTGTGGATCGCGAGGCCGTGGACATAGTCTTCCTGACGCACTTGCACCCGGACCACGTTGGCTGGAACCTCACTGACGGCAAGCCAACTTTTCCCAATGCCCGCTACTTGGCGCCAAGTTCTGACTACGAGTACTGGAGCCAACCCGACGTTCTAGCCAACGCCGCGCATGTTCGGGACCAGGTTATGCCGCTGAACGACCTCAACCTCATGGACCTTGTGGACGAGGAGTACAAGATCACGGACGAGATCACCACGGTGTCGACGCCGGGCCATACGCCGGGCCACTTCTCGCTGATAATCGCCTCTGCCGGGGAGAGGGCCTTCATTTTGGGAGATGTGGCGCATAGTCCTGCCCAGGCGCACTATACGGACTGGAATCCCATGTTCGACATACAGCAGGACATCTCCAGGGCCACGCGGCACAAGGTGCTAGATCATCTGGAGGCCGAGAGCACGCTGGTGTCGTCGGGCCACTTCCCCGATCCCGGATTCGGCCACTTTGTGCGGGTCGAAGGCCGGCGGGTGTGGAAGGCGCTCTAGAGAGGCTTGGTCTTTGGTCTTGGACATCAGTACTGAAGTCGCCGAATTCATAGCAGGTCACCGGGTTGCGCGGCTGGCCACTGCGGACGGTATGGGCGCGCCTCATGTGGTGCCCATCTGCTACGCCTTTGATGGCAAATGCATCTATTCAGCCCTGGACCTCAAGCCGAAACGAGTCCAGGGTAGGGCGCTGAAGCGTGTGCGCAACATCATTGAGAATCCCCAGGTCTCTCTGGTAATTGACGACTATTCCGAGGACTGGAACGAGTTAGCATACGTGATCGTTCAAGGCCGCGCAGAGCTGGTTGAGGACGCCGACGAGCAGCAGAAAGCCGAGGCACTGCTCAGGGCAAAGTACGAACAATACAATAAGCTACTTGAGAAGGGCTCCACTATTATTCGGGTCACGCCGAGCAGCGTCGTCAGCTGGGGTCAGATTAGCTAGGGCGCTTCTCTTTTAAGCGGGCATATAGCCTGTACAGGTGAGGCTCAATATTGGCCCATGCTGGTGCGCCGACCGGAAGGTGTCGGTAACTAGATGCAAATATGTGTGGCGTTAGCTGTCGGCGTCGAAAACCTTTGGAGGCACGGTAAAGGATAAAGTACGCCATTGGGTGAACGGGATTGCTATATTGGTCGAGTAACAGGTGACTTGTATAGCCCACGACGGCTGCCAGGAACAGCGGGTTATACCAGATTGCCAGCAGTATGCCCACACCAACAATCGAGAACTCCCAAGCGTGGAAGGGGCGTATCATGTATTTGGCGCGCGAGCCTTCCCGTGGTTCCACGAAGTCAAGAAGGTGATCGGTATCTGTAAATACTCCGGTGAATATCGCTATGGGAATAGCAGCGGGCTCATCGGTTAATGCCCACACGGCGGCCCCTAGCGCCCCGGCAACGATACCATGTGTTACAGGTCCCAGAGGAGTTTTCCTGGTTCAGATGAGCGCGCATAGTGAGGCATTGGACTCTGCCCCAATGCCATAGTGGACTAAGTTCTATTCCTCGAAATCATCTAGCCACGCCCGCTTGAATACACCATAACTAGGCCCGTCCTTGCCATCCAGCGGCACAATGTTGACCAGTTCCCAGCCCTTATCGCCCATGCGGTTTAGCAGGTGCTCTGTAAAAATCCTTGTCTGGTCTTGGGAGGCCTCATCAGACGCTGTTTGACCGTCGGCAATGGTCGTCAGCCTTATTACCTCGTACTCCCACCCTGGTATACCGTTTGGCAGATCGAACTCTTCGATGTAGTCCAGCTGGGTAAGGTCTTCGTCTGATAGGTCGGACCAGCTATGTTCAGGAATAGGCTCCTGGCATTCGCTGCAGGCGTCCGTGTATACGAAGTCGTAGGCCCCGCACTCAGCACAAAAGTAAATTTTCATGAATTTTGGATAATAAGCAATTCAGTTTTGATTTTTCGTGGTCGAATTGGGGAGCTGGCCACGAACGTTTGTAATTTAGCACGTAACGACAGTCGTTTGGTTAACTACTTTGATTATAAATTGGTGTGATTAGGTTCACAACGTTAGTCGCCCGATTAACTTACGTGTTTGTATATCCAAGTGACACAAAAAAACGAGCTACTGAGCAATCCTGTTCTTTCGGGACAACACAGCACTCGCTATCGCCGGATGCTGGTGGCTGCCAGACCTCGGCTGCCTGGATTCTGAGGAGCATTCTCGCATCATTGGCCTGTGATACCATGCGTCATTATGAGTCTTCTCCCCAATATTAGGTCACGAATTGCATCTGTAGCTTGGCCTTTCATAAAACATGCGATTCTTAGGCTTTGGGCGACATCAAACCCTTTGAGGCGCTTTTCCGGATCCAATTGGCTAGCCCGCAATGCTCACGATAGGGCATGGCCTTTTTTCAACGTCTACTCCTGTGGAGGTCTCTCCGTAATCTCGGCGGAAATAGGGTAATTCGCAGCTCCTGGATATGGCTGGCGGTTGTGCCTATCGGTGCCAAATTCATTAATGAGCTTAACGGTCCATTCTTCGACAAATTTTTTCAAGAAGAACCTGCACTGGACATTCTCCTGCCATTTTCGTGGAGTGTTTTATTCTTTAGCGCTCTCGCAATTGGCGTTGCCAATTTTATCTATGTATTCGCCTGCCCCACTATCACGAAGAATTACCAGGATTACGAGGCGTTTGCCAAGACAGGCCGTGGCAAAGTCTCTCTCACCGAGATGCTCTTGGAACTTTGGCCCCGTTTCAATAGGTATCGACGAGGTACGCCATCATCAGATGTTCCTGGCAATACGCCTTTGATTGTCATGCTTGATGCTCAGTCCGATTACACCAACAGTGTCAGGAATCCCAGAGACGCTGAGGAGGCCGAACTATTTAGGGACTCAGAGCCCTGTTCACCTCTGGAGATGGGATCAACTGACGGCATTCAGGAATGGATTCGAAACCGTCTGAACGTAAATGTAGGTGGCTACGCTTTGGCTACTCCAGCTCAAACGCTGACGCTGGAACGTGATACCGAGGTCTTGGCAGAAGCCGCTTACTTTCTTAGGGAGTTCACTGTATTCACAGAAACACGCTTTGTGTCCACACTCAGTGACTTCCATTTGAGGCCTGATCGCATCGAGCAATACGTGGGTTCAGAAGAACTTAATACATATACCCTGAGAGATATGTTTCAGCGAATGCGCGACTGGACTGACAGGTTTAACACTCAGGCGCGTTATGCATGTGGTTTACTTTACGGGGCTGGACTTATAGTCACGCTTTTCTTGCTTTTCCAGAACGTGGTCTACGTCTTAACATTCGTTATTCCAGGCGAACCTTGGGTCAATTTCCCGTTCAATTTTTTCCAGGAGGCGTCGTCATTGCCAGCAGCGGTACAGACTGTACCCACGAGCGGATAGAAACGTGTCGCCGCGAAGAAAGAGCCATTGTTGAATTGCCAGTGGTTGATTGTAGTCGCCATCAATGTCACCGCCTTCATAGGCCTGTTCGCCGTTCTCCCAAGCCCCTTGTGGCCTCCCAATTAGGCAACCCATCAGGACTTCAACCGCTTTTGCCCGCCCTTGAGGGCCTGGCCGAATTCCGTACCGTCATCAGGCTGAGGATTGCCACAATCGACAGGGCGCCAGTGACTGAGAAGGCCAGGCCCCACTTAATGGATTCCGGCGATAGGTCTAGAATGCCGCCAACAACGATCGGCCCTATAACGCCCCCCATGAATCCAAGAAACGAGTGGACCGCCAGCGTCGAGCCCAGCTTGGAAGGCTCCGAGACCTCGGTGACGGCTGTGGAGTATATGGCCGAGTCCGCGGCAATTGCCCAGCCGTATATCGCTGTGAGCCCCACAACGACTGGCCAGGGAAAGCCGATCAGCCATCCGATAACAAAGGACACAGCGCCACTCAGGGCAAATATTGCAGACGCCGAAACGGCACGCCCCCACCTGTCGGAGAGGATGCCGCCTATGACTGGTCCTGCCGCACCCGTCGCCAGCGCGATGCCTCCGACTGTGGCCGCGGTGACGGCTGCCTCGGCGCTGCCTGCCCCTCTCGCGACGAGCACTGCCACAAGGAACGCTGGCAGCCACACCCTGACGATGTATAGCTCTGCCGCGTGCAGCGAATACCCCAGTATGAAGATGCGCGTCGCTCGATTCTTCAGCACGGACAGATCTAAGGTACCCGATGATCCACTGACGGGAACCTTGTGGGTGCGGAGCAGCATGTAGGCCATTGGGATGCTAATAGCCGCCAGCAGGGCCATAATCATGTAGGCGTCTCGCCACTTCATGTAGGACATGAGGATTCCAGTCAGGGCCAGCGATACGCTGTTTGATGCGTAAAAGAAGGTGACATAGGTGCCTATGGCCATGCCCCTACCATGGTTGGAGAAGCGCTCTGCGACTATGCGCATTCCTGGATTGTATACGCCTACCAGCCCGACCCCTGCGAGCACGCGCAGCACTACAGCGGTAACCAGGTTGTCTGCAAATAGCGGGAACAGTATGTGGGACACAACTGATATAGACGCGAAAGAAACCAGGATGACTTTGGAGCCAAACCTATCAGTGAGAGGCAATACGAAGAGGGCTGATACGGCGAAACCAAGCAGATATGCCGAGAAAATGACGCCAGCCTGGGTGTTGTTCAGGTCCCACTCATCTTGTATCAGGGGCAGCGCCGCCACGTAGCTGGAGAACGGCATAAGCAGCACAAAGAGCATTGTGGACACGGCAAGCAGCCATGCGGCGTCCCTTGGCTGGACTCCTCCGAGCCATCTCTTACCGACTGGATTATGTTTTGCCGGGTCTATCTCCAACGGTTCTCCGTGTTTCACCTTGCTGCGTTACTGAAGCAGAGACAGATATCGTTTTACGGTTAAAGTCATTGCTTCATCATTCGTCAGGCTAAGCACCTGCTCCAGGTCGGGGACTGCTTTAGTGGGCGTATCTGTCCGAAGGTGTACCTGGGCCCTGAGGAGGTAAAGCTCAGCCGATTCAGGAGACAGGGTGATGGCGGCGGTTACGTCATCAAGGGAAAGCCCAAGCTGTCCGTTGGCCATGTATAGATTGGACCTGTTCAGATACGCTTCCTGCAGCCTCGGGTCTAGCTGAATAGCTCTGGTGAAATCGATGATGGCGTTGTCGGGCGCTCCGCGGGAAACAAAAATGAGACCTCTGTAGTTGTACGCTATGGGAAGCTGTGAATTCAACTTCAGCGCCCTGCCAACGTCCTCTACCGCGCGGGTATTCTTGCCGCCCAGGTAGTGCACGAAGCCTCGCTCGGCGTAAGCGAGGGCAAGCTCGGGGTCCAGACTGATCGCCTCCGACAGTTCCTCGAACGACTGTCGCAAGAGGCCCTGCTTGCGTAGTTCGACACCCTGCTCCATTGCGTAAAGAGCGTCTAGCTCGTCGATGGTTATGGGAGTCCTGCCGCACGATAGGCCAAGCAGCAGTAGTATCGCCACCAGCGCAAGGATTCGGGTGTTGGTCATGGCATTATGGTAGCAGAGCGTCTGGTCCTGTCGGGAAGACGGTTCAGCGGACTAACTGCTTTGCCGTCGCCAGTCGGCAAGTATCTGCTGATCGTGGGGGAAGGGCAAATCGGGTAGATTGTCAGTGGCAAACCATTCGGTTTCCAGTGCGTCGTGGCCTGCCTGCAACTTGCCACCTGTGGTGTGCGCCGAGAAGACCGCCAGAATAACGGGACTGCCTTCCTGGGAGTATAGGCCGACGAATTCGTCCAGTTCTATGTCCAGGCCTGTCTCCTCTTTCACCTCGCGTATCGCGGCGTGCTCGACAACCTCGCCCCTGTCCACGTAGCCTGACGGGAATGCCCAGCGTCCCATCTCCGGCTCCACGCCGCGCTTCACCATCACCAGCCTGTCGCCGCCGGAGACCAACACCGCCGCCGCAACCTTTGGGTCGAGATAGACTACGAATCCGCAAGAGGGGCAGTACCCTCTGGTCTTGCCTTCGATCTGTTTGTCGACCAGTTCAGTGGCGCATCGCTGGCAGTAGTTTGCATTGCCTCGCAATAGTGTCTCCCCTATGGTCCTAGCTTCAACCTGCGTCACCATGCTATCCCTGAGAGAGAAAGATGTCTACAACAGACGACCTTGCCTGATCAATGCGTGGATTAGTCTGGCATGCAGGACAGCTACGATCGCTTGCGGGTTCATTGACTGATGCCAGCGGGCGTAACTATAATGGCGGCGCTGATAGAGCTGATAGACAGGAGGAAAACAAACACATGCGAGAAAATAAAGCCAAACATATGCTTGAACGTGGTGAGACAGTTATCGCCATTGCTGGGCACAACTCATCTGATGTTATCGACTTCGTCGGGTCTCTGGGATTCCAGGCTGCGTGGATAGAGGGCGAGCATGGCCCTGTAGATTATGCGGACCTTCCTGATATGACGAGAGCCTGCGATCTGTGGGGAATGAGTTCCGTCGTGCGAGTGAACCAGAACAACGCCGGCATCATATACAGGACCTTAGACGTGGGTGCTCAGGGGGTTGTCATCCCTCATGTCAACACTGCTGAAGAAGCGCGAGCTGTGGTGGATGCGGCCAAATTTCATCCCATCGGCAACAGAGGCATGTTTGGGAACAGGCAGGGCTACGGCGATCCTGATTACTTCCAGAAAGCCAACGATGAGACCCTGGTCGTTATCCTCATTGAGGACATAGTTGCTGTCAATAACCTGGCGGAAATCCTCACTGTTGATAACATTGATGTCTTCTTTGTCGCTCCCAGTGACCTGGCCCAGAGCATGGGTTACCTGGGCGGCGCTACCGAGCCAGTGGTCCTGGAGACCGTCGACAAGGCTTTGGAGCAGATTGTGGCTGCGGGCAAGACGGCTGGAACGCTGGTGAACGACTCCAACGTTGAGCACTACATCAGCAAGGGAGTGCACTTCATGATGACGGCGTGGCCTGCGTGGGTGGCCTCGGGCTCACAAGCCTTCCTGGCGAAAGTAAAAGCGGCCAACAGTTAATCCTGTTCACAGGCTGGACAAGTGCCTAATTTAGCCTCCATATTGGAAAGGCAACTAGAGCCCGGCAGTCTACGCTTGCTCCGGAGGATGGCTGAGGTATGCCGCGAAAGGGCCGACGGGATCTCCCTGGTGGGCGGAGTCGTTCGTGATGTCTTGCTGGGCCTTTCAACTAACGATCTGGACATCTCTGTTGCAGGGCTAGACGAACGGCTAGCCCTGGATATGGCAAACTCTATAGGTGGTCGCCTCGCAGGCCCTTCCCAGTTCAATACCTTCAAGATTGAAGTGGGCTCGACTGTAATTGACGTGGCCATGACGAGGCAGGAGTCGTACTCTCATCCCGGTGCGCTTCCAGAGGTGCGACCGGGCTCTGTGGACCAGGACCTGGCTCGTCGCGATTTCACCGTCAACGCCATGGCTATAGACCTGTCTGCCGATAACTGGGGTGAACTCCTCGACCCCATGGGCGGTCAGGCAGACCTGGAGTGGGGTTTCATAAGAGTCCTCCACAGGGAAAGCTTCACCGACGACGCCACTCGCATATTCAGGGCTGTCAGGTATGCTCAGCGGCTGGACTTTACTCTTGAAAACAGCACCGCTGGTGAGAACAGCACTGCTAGTCTTCTGGAAGACAACCTCCCACAGTTGAACTCGATTTCCGGGGACCGAATACGCCACGAGTTTCAGCGTGTGTTCGAAGAAACCGACACTGGACGCCTGTTGCAGATGCTAAACAGACTGGGCGTGCTTGAAGCCGTGTTTGGGCCACTGGGGCGACGACCCGACTCATGGCCTGATGCGATCGACCCTGCTGAGCAGCCTGAGCAGCCCGAGCATCTTGTCTGGCTGGCGTATTTGGCCACAGGCCTGACGCCGGGAGAGGCCTTCGAATTTGCCCGCCGCCTGAATATGGACTCCCTGTGGAGCCGCGTGGTTCAGGATGTCGCTGGAACCGAAGCTATTCTGGGCGACCTCTCTTCAGATGCGTCACGAAGCCAAATTTATCGCCTTCTTGAAGGATTTCACCCTGCGGCCCTGTTGGGTGTCTCGGCCAGCCATAGGAACAGCGCATCCAGCCGCAACATAGACCTGTACCTCAGTGAGCTTCGTTCAGTGCGAATAGAGCTGAACGGTCGCGATCTCATCGCCCTGGGTGTGGAAGAGGGACCAGCCATAGGCACACTACTCGCAGCGTTGCTGGAAGCGCGTCTAGATGGTCGTGTATCAGGCAGGCAGGACGAGGAGGAGCTAGTCAAACACCTGGTAAATCGAGGGTGATGCATATTCAGTTGGTGTAAACACCTGTGTTATCAGTAATGATTCCCATCTCAGTTTATTGGGACAAATACCGTGTTCAGTTGTTGCGATACTCGGCACAATGGATGTGTGTAAGTCCTCACCTGGGGTATGTCTGCCTCAATGTGTTGACTTCAGGAGGCAACATGACGAGCGCTCAACAGGGATTAGGGTCTGGCGCAACTGGTTTGGCAGCCGAGAAGACGGCCAAGATACTGGTTGTCGACGACGAAGATATCATCAGGATACTTCTTGACGAGATCCTGTCGGAGGAAGGCTACCAGGTGTTCCAGGCCACTGACGGCCGGGAAGCCTTGGACCTCATGGAAAAAGAGGCCTTCGATCTCATCATCAGCGACATGGTGATGCCTGAGGTCGGTGGTATCGAAGTCCTACAAGCAGCATTTCGAATCGACCCCCACTACGCGGTAATCATGATTACTGGTTACCCGTCGGTGGAGACCGCCGTAAAGCTAGTCAGCATGGGCGCTGCCGACTACATCACAAAGCCCTTCAACGTAGACCTTATCAAGGTCACCGTGGCCAAGGTTCTGACGATGAGCCACACTGCATCCTCTGCCGCCAGAAACTCGTCTATGGACTCTTTCGGTTCATGGGATCCCGAAAGGGGAGCGTACAACCTTCAGATGTTCTCCGGGCTATTGGACAACGAAGTGGCACGGTCGCAGCATCGGTCGCATGAGATGTCCCTGCTTGTTATGGACATCGACAAGTATGAGACCTACATTGGCGAAGGTGGCACCGCCGCTGGAGACCAGTTGACCAAGACGCTTTGCAAAGTTATCAGCGAGCGGCGTCGGCCAGGCGACGTGTTGGGTCGATCCGGTTCGTCCGTATTTGTTCTCATGCTTCCCGAGACTGGCAGGGAAGAGGCCGAGGCGCTAGGGCATCAGATCCGCAAAGGCGTGGAATGGAACTTCACCGTCAGCGCAGGTATCGCGAATTTTCCCAGGGACGCCAGCGAGCCTGATGGAATATTCGCCATGGCCAAATCAGCTATGGAGGCCGCAAAGCAGCGTGGTGGCGACGCCATATTAATGCCCCAATAGGGCACTAATACAGCCAGATTTCGTATATCTAGGTTATTTCGCATAGCCTATCAGACACGCTAAAAACCTCTGTATTTGAGGTGATCCTTTACAAGCCGGGCTTTGTCATCGAAGTCGCATCCAGTATCTTGTCCAACTCCTCTGATGAAAGATCAGTCTCTTCCAGGGCGACCTCCCTTATAGTTCTCCCCGTCTCATGGGCATTCTTGGCGAGCTTGGCAACCGCGAGGTACCCGATGTGTGGGACCAGCGTCGTGCCGATCATGAGGCCTCGATCGACCATTTCCGGACCCTTCGAAGTGGCCTTGATGCCCGCGGGGTCTCCTCCATTAGCGCCTTCTTCTACCGGTCCGCTGATGCACTGGTTATCCAGATTTCTTGCCGCCGCCGCCAGCAGGTCGATGGACTGCTGTAGGTTGTAGGCACACATGGGCATCATCACGTTGATTTCGAAGTTCCCAGACTGACCACCGATCACGATTGCCGCATCGTTGCCGATTACGTGAGCCGCAACCTGGCATACAGACTCTGGAATAACAGGATTGACCTTTCCTGGCATTATTGAGCTACCCGGCTGTACTTCCGGTAGCTCGATCTCACCAACTCCGGCGCGAGGACCTGACCCAAGCCAACGAAGGTCGTTGCAGATCTTCATTAGGCTAACGGCCACGGTCTTGAGCGCACCGCTGGCGGCCACCACATTATCCAAGGAGTTTTGAGCCTGGAAATGGTTCGTCGTCTCGTGCACTTCGACGTTCAGAATGGTGGAGAGCTTGGCGCAGACCCTCTTGGAAAAATCGGGGTGCGTATTTACGCCAGTGCCGACGGCGGTACCGCCCAACGCTACTTCGGACAGCTCTTTCATGCCCTCCCGAACCCTGCTTATTGACCGTTCAATTTGCCCAGCGTAGCCTTCGAACTCCTGGCCCAGGTATATGGGCGTGGCGTCCTGGAGGTGAGTTCTGCCGGTCTTGATGACATCACTGAACTCGCTGGCCTTGGCTTCCAGCCCCTTCTGAAGCTGCTGTAATGCAGGTATCAGATCGTCGTTCATCGCCATCAGCGCAGATACATGAATAGCTGTTGGGATAACGTCGTTGGAGGACTGCCCGGTATTCACATGGTCATTGGGGTGGACAGGAGAGCCAGACCCTAATTTTCCGCCGAGCTTCTCGATGGCCTTATTGGAAATGACTTCGTTGGCGTTCATGTTGGTCGATGTCCCAGAGCCCGTCTGGAATATGTCCAATACGAAATGGTCGTCTAGCTCGCCATCG
>Ga0066376_10004312_pt1 | contig 12390 bp, 10 predicted proteins | sample Knorr_S15_td_Bot_FD_77009 | JGI IMG/M metagenome (GOLD analysis project Ga0066376, IMG submission 77009) | Marine microbial communities from Southern Atlantic Ocean transect - Knorr_S15_td_Bottom_ad_5009_LV_A | ecosystem: Environmental > Aquatic > Marine > Oceanic | place: Southern Atlantic... | reverse complement strand
CGCCTCGAAATTGCGTTTTTCCGTCCAGCGCACGAAACCAATTGGATAATCCTGCCCCCGACCTTCATAATCCTCGTCATAGCGTCCCGGACCATAGGAGCAGGAAACCTGGAAGGTCAGTTCTTTTTCGAAGAAGTCAGCGCGGGAGATATCGAGACCAATCACGCCCACCAATACAATACGCCCGCGCTTGCGAGTCATACGGGCCGATTGGGAAATAATTTCATTCGATTTCGCGGAAGCGGTGATCAGCACGCCGTCAGCGCCCACGCCAGCGGTTTGTTCCTCCACAAACTTTACTTGATCGGTTCCATTCGCCGGATTCACCGCGATCACGCCCAGCTGATTCGCCAGATCAACCTTTTGTTGATCAAAATCAAAACCAATCACCCGGCAGCCATTGGCCTTGAGAATCTGGGAAGCCATCAGGCCGATCAGACCAAGCCCGACTACCACCACCGTTTCTCCAAAGGTTGGATTCAGCAGACGAATGCCTTGCAGTCCAATCGAACCGATCACCGTAAAGGCGGCTGCTTCGTCACTGACGCCATCCGGGATTTTGGCGCAGAGGTTTTTCGGCACACAGACCATTTCGGCATGCGCCCCATTGGAAGCCACGCGATCACCTACTTTAAATTCGGTTACGCCCGCGCCCACCGCCACAACGCGTCCGACATTGCAGTAGCCCAGCGGCAACGGCTGACCCAACTTATTGAACACCGCTTCCAATGTCGGCATCAGGCCGTCGGTCTGAATTTTTTTCAGCACCATCTTAACTTTATCCGGCTGGGCCTTGGCTTTAGCGATCAGCGACCCCTTACCGAATTCCACCAGCATCTTTTCCGTGCCCAACGAAACGAGCGACCGCGTCGATTGAATCAACACATGCCCCGCTCGCACCGCCGGAGCTGGGACCTCTTCGAGGATCGTTTCACCTGACTTTAGGTTTTGTATAATTTGTTTCATTTCTATACCTGACTCTTCATCGATGGATGCTAGAGATTCCCTTTGATTAAGGCGTCCTTTTCGGAACGATTTGGATAATTTATCAACACCGCCCGATAAACCCCTTTGAAAACGAACAGACTCCCAGCCGCGGCTCCGACAATCCCAAATCTGCTGATTAAACTTTCAATATCCTGCAGCGATCCCGCGCCACCAAGCACGGTGAGAGGCAAACTGATTGATTCCCGGACCTTCTGTATCAAATCAAAATCGTATCCATTCATGGCCCCGTCTTGATCAATTGAATTAATCACCACTTCACCGGCGCCCAGATCCTCCGCCTTTTTCGCTAAATCCACAGGATTCAATCCTGTTTTCTTGGTGGCATTGTGGGTCATAACCTCATACCTACCGCCAAGCCGGCGCTTCTTCACATCCAGGACAGCGACAACGCTCTGACCACCGACCACTTCCGCGGCAAGCGTAATGAGTTCCGGGGTCTCGACCACGGCAGCGCTTAAGGCCACTTTTTCCACCCCGAGGCTGATGATCTTGTCGATCTGCTCAACACTCCTCACTCCACCACCGTAGCAAAGCGGCATGCGGCATTCAGTGGCCAGATGTTTTATCAACGTGTAATTCGGTTCCTTCCCCAATACAGTTGCATCGATGTCCACGACAATGAGCTCATCGACTTCCTTCTCGTTGAAGATTTTGACCGCGTTTATCGGATCTCCGACATATTTGGGGTTGGTGAATTTTTGTGTTTTCACCAATCCGCCGTTATGCACCAACAGACAGGGGATGATTCGGGGCCGCAACATACTCACATCTCCGCGAAATTCTTTAAGAGCTGGATGCCCCACTGATGGCTTTTTTCCGGATGGAACTGGACGCCAAAGATATTATCCCGACGCACACTTGAAGCATAGCGGCCGTTATAATCGGTGGTAGAAAGCACATGCTGCGGATGCCGGGTTGCAAAATAATACGAGTGCAGGAAATAAAACCGGGCATCCACCTGTAGATTGCGGAACAGGCCTTCGCCTTCCTTTGGTTCCACATCGTTCCAGCCCATATGCGGCAGATGGGTTTTCTGCGTAAACGAGGATTCATCAAATCGTTTTACATCCCCCTCAATCCATCCAAGCCCATCCAACTTCCCCTCTTCGCTACGGTTTGCCATCATCTGCATACCCACACAAATCCCAATGACCGGCACTTTATCAACCAAAACCCGCTCCTCAAGCGACTCCCGCAATCCCGATTCATTCAGTCTCTTCATGGCCCAATCAAAAGCACCGACTCCGGGCAGAATGATCTTCTCGGCCCGTTTAAGCATTTCCGGTGTTGTCGCAATTTCGGAGGGAATATTCAGCCGCTTGTAGATATTGGCGAATGCCTGGATATTCCCAAGGCCATAGTTCACCAGAGTAATCAACGCTTCCCTCCCCTCTCCAATCCCAGCAACCGCATCATTTTGGCACCCGCCAAATAGATCGACTCCTGCGATTTATAATCCTTATAGGTTTTTTTCGGGGCATCCATATATCCCTGCAATTCCTCTACGGATATCCCAAGCTTCGTTGCGATGTACTCAAACTCATGAGCGATTTCCTCTGGATCGTAAGCTGGCTTCGAGAGCTTTCCCAGAGCCTCCTCACGCGTCATCTGACCCGTCAAAATAAGGCTGGAATACTGAACCTTGCGCGTATCATACCCAAACCGCTTTGGAAGCCAATAGGCCTCGTAAAACTTGGTAAACCTCGATTCAAAATGTTTTTGGGGATAACGCTGCCAGCCAAAACGATCGACCAACAGCTGCATGGCCTCTTCCTTGTGATAAGGGACATAGTCCAATGGCTTAATCACCTTGATCCCCTTTATGTACGGAAGGTAGATCTTGTGCCACAAGATGTTGGTCAAACTATACGTTTTCAACGGTCGCTGACCGAATTGTCTGTGAATATCTTTTAGCTGAGTAGCATCCGATTGATAGTACATCCACTCCATGGGATTCCGAACGCATTCAGTGGAATAGTTCGCTCCAGTCAGGATGTAATTCACTTTATATTTGGCCGCGAATTTATACATCGAGGCGAAAAAGGAATGGTCTTGAGGAACATCAATATGCGGCACCCCAGACTTAAAGAACGCAAGTTGCAGATCCTTCATTTCTTCCCAATTGATCACATCAGTGAAGAGATCAAGATTCAATCCATCGACCAACTTTTCAATGTTGTTGACGGCAATCTGTGAATTCCAGCCCGCGTCAACGTGAAAGACCAAGGGGCGCAAGCCAAACTGTTCCTTAACAACATAGGCCAGGTAGGAACTGTCGATGCCCCCGCTCACGCCCATGATGCAGTCAAAATCCTTGCCCTTTCCCTCGCGCTTTATCTTTTCAATGATGCTCTCTAGGGCGAGCTTGCCCCGCTCATCCGTATGCCACTTAGGTAGAATATCCCTGTAATAGCCATTGCAATGATCACAAACTCCATTTCCATCGAACGTGATCTTCGAATCCGACGTGTCCATCACGCAATTTGTGCAAATCTGATATTCTCTTTTATCCATCCAACTGATCAAATTTCCCCGAGCTAATCTATTTTCCTGTCTCAACAAAGAGACTCGGAATTTTCAAACAGGAATTGGTTCAAATCGTGTTTTCGATTATCTCCTGATAGCGCCGTACTACTTGCTCCCACGTTAATAGTTCGCGTATTCGCTTGTTGCCTTCCTCAATTTTGAGGGAACTCAGGTTTTCATTTTCATAGGCACGATTTATCGAAGCTAATATTGAATTGGGATCCAATGGGTCAAAGTAAAATGCAGCCTCACCGCAGACGTCTGTGGCGAAATCCAGATCAGAGGTCAGAATCGTTCTTTGGTTAAACATAGCTTCTACATAAGGCAGGCCATAAGACTCCAAGAGAGTAGGCATCAGCAGGGCATCGCATTGAGCATACAACGATGGAACAGCGCTCATAGGAACGGGGCCCACGTTGACGATAATATCGTCCAACCCTTCTTCGTGGACAGTATCCAGAAACTTCCGGGCACACTTATGCTGATCTACACCAATTGTAACGACCAGACAGTATGGCAATGCGTTCTCTTTGATCAATCTGGCGAGCGGCAAAAAGACCTCGATATTTTTATGCGGATAATAATAACTCAAATACAAAAATTTCTTCTTCTCATCTGGCAGTTTAAAGTCAACCGCCTGCCCCCCGTCCATATTTTCGAGCGACACAGCATTCGGTACAACATGAATTTTTTTCAACCCATAGATCACTTGCAGTTTCTGCTTCATGGTTTCTGTCTGAGCAATCACCACAGTTGCATATCTAATATATTTCTTAAAAAAGAATAGTTTGATGCGCCGAGTCAGGAAGCTCACTGGATCCATTCGATTCCAGACAATGCTATCGGGATAAGCCGCGTAGGGCCAATCAAATAGATACACCTGCGGAATTTTCGAGGGAATCGCAATATCACCCAGATTAAATATCACATCAATATTATATGACCTCAACACTCGGGGAAGTACAAAAGCATACAACAGCGGAAATAGAGCATTTTTCGCAAAGAGATTTGGAATTTTAATAATTTGAACTGAATCGGAAGCATACTGCTTATACTGCTCTCGGTCAGGCGTAAGCACATAATAGTTGTGCTGTGTATTGCTCTGAGTCAGCAGCGACAGATAATTGCTGAGGATACTCTTCCCTCCCCCGGTTTTGGACTTCAGTCCATTGATCAAAATATTGGCCATTTGATTTACTTCCCCAAAGAATTCTTGCGAGCACTTCTAGCATACTGACTTGCTCGAACAATCTGCTCCACCATGTTCTCAGTATTGAGACATGTTTCTATAAGTTTCCGCCCTGAAGATCCCATATTCCTACACAGCTCTGGATTACTTTGAAGCCTTTCAATAGCATTTTTGAAATCATTCAGATCACCGACAGTCAGATGTGATCCAGTCACCTCATCCCGCACGAGATCATACTCAGTACCATCGCCCTGATGAACAATTACCGGAAGCCCGTGCGCCATGGCCTCTGACATCGCAATGCCACCACGTCCTGGAAGCAGGAAAACATTTGCAGCGCGAAAATATCGTGGCAACTCATCGGAAACTCTCCCTGGCAGAAAAACATTGGAGAGTCTTTCTTGGATAACCCTTTCACGGAACTCCTCAAGTAGATCGCCGGAACCAAGTAACACGAAATTAAACATATCACTGTCACAGACTCGGGCGAGATCCAGCATAACATCAGGTCTCTTATTGGAATCCAATGTTCCAACATATAAAATAGTAAATCGATCAGGGATCGCTAGCTTTTCCCGCGCATCCGCAACAGATTCTTTTAGTAAATCCGCTTGTTTGATAAACTGTTGCGTATTCCCAACATTAGTAGCAGTGAATATTTTCTCTTCCGGTTGCCCCAATTTCATCAAACACTCAGCACTGTAGGAAGAATAGACCACAAAAGCACTGAAGAACCGCCGAAAGAATTGCTTTATCTTAGCCCGGTGTCCACTCCCTCCAATGATGACCCAACCGGGTAGTGATATAAAACACCAATGCATGAGAGCAACACGTCGACCAAACATACACTTATAAAGCATGGCCTGTAGATAGCCGATAAAATGACTTTCCCCTTCGCATAAAATAACATCAGGCTTTAACTTCCGCAGCTCGGATACCAGCCCGACATGCCATGGGAGAATACGAGAGCCCAAACGGATGAAACGGGTTTTCATCTTTCGGGCTTTTACATCCGATAATTCCGCACCGCTTCTGACTTTACTGTTCGGAATGTCCTCACCAATAAAAAGAGTTAAATCAATATCCTGATTCGCTGACAATTGCGTGAAAAGAGGAATGCGATATCCTGTACAGACCCGCTGCAAAATCGCCAATTTAATAGGCGCATCTGAAGATACCACATCAGATCGAATCAATTTTTCATTGTTCAAAAAATCCTACTCTTATTTATGACTCATACAGATAGTTTAGTTACCACGACGAGGGCGACACTACCAAACGGTGCTGCGCAATATTATGCAACCGAACGAATCCGCTAAACCTTTCTGGATCATGATCTTCACCAATATAGCCCGAGGAACTGGCACCCGCCGCATTGAAATAACGTAATGCACAGTACTTGATCCCGTAAGCCCGGCCGAAGTCAGACATGATCTGCTCAAACATGGCCTTTGTATGACCATACGGGCTAATAGGAGCAATCCTGCATTCTTCGTCAATTGGGATTCTCTCCGGGATGCCATACACTGTACAGGAGGAAGAAAAAACGATATTCTTAACATCATGGGCAATCATTGCGCCAAGCAGGGATAGTCCATTGCCAACATTATTCGAATAGTAAGTCAAGGGATTGGCCATCGATTCTCCTACATATGCATTTGCACACAAATGAACAACAGTCTGGATGTTGTATCTGCCGAATACAGAATCTAGCGCCACACGATCACCTATCGAAGCTCGGATAAAATCTACACCCTGAGCTATCGATTCAATATGTCCCGTCGAAAGATTATCCACAATGACCACATGATGGCCCGAATGAACAAGTTCGCGAACAACGTGACTTCCGATATAACCCGCCCCGCCACAAACAAGAATACTTTTACGCATTTCTGGCGCTCCTCATCGGCTCATTGTTATCAGTTTCCGCACCCTCTATTGCCGCCCGAAAGCCTTCTACCATATTATCAATTGTGCAATGCTCAGAGTAATAGTTGAACGCATTTTGGCCAAGCGCCTTTGCCATAGCTAAATCAGAGCACAAAAGGAGTAGCTTGCCCTCTAGGCCTTTTTGATTATGCAGATGAATAAAACCATTTACCCCATCCATTATATTTGTCTTTTCCCCCCCGGAAATCGCATTCTGCTTCGTTATGTAAGGAACCCCATATGCAAAGCTCTGGAGAACACCCAATCCTGCCTGTCCATAGGAAACTGAGACTATCGCCCTCTTGTAAAATTCTTGAAGCGTTAAGGGATCATTTATTGCACCATAAAATTCCACGCTATCAGCCAAGAAAAGCTCCCTCGCTAACTTTTTCAACTCATTGAGGCATTCGCCATCCCCTATAATTACTAGCTTTATACCTGAATGGATGTGCTCTTTTATTGAGCCAAATGCCATTAGCAAAACATTAACTTGCTTTCTTTTATTTAGTGACCCTATGAATAATATACGATCCTTAACCTCACTACCTGAGCAATTTATACGATCTGGAACATGGAATGTATTATTGGCTACAAACAACTTTTCTTCGGGAACACCGGCTTCAATAAATTGATCTTTAGCCTCTTTAGTATAAAAGATGCTACAGTATTTTCCCTTCGATAAATAAATTCTAATAGCATTCGCAACGGCGCTATTAGTTAACCATGCTCCCCACCATATAAATTTGGCTGATTTCGAACAAAACAGCATTGCTAAGATATTACTAACCCACCGAATATCAAACATAGATATTATCACATCAAAATCATTTCCAGAAACGTACTTCAGAACTCTAGATTGAATAACAAATGGCCCATACCTCTTGGCTCCGATAATTATTTCATGATACAGATCGGTTGATTCGACTGACCGAGATCCTGAATGAATAACTGTCACTTCATAAAATCTTGAAAGCTCATTATACAGTGGCTTTCTATAGTGTGGTATTACATTTTGCAGTATTAAGATCTTTTTCATGGTGTCGCACCTTACTCAGGACATTATTGTCGTTGAGTTGTATTCAATAGAAGAAAAGCTACCGGTGCCGTACTCCAGAACCATCGCATAAGTAGGCTCAAGTCAGTATCGATCTGATTTTTTCACAAATAGACAAAAATGAGTGATCAATAAGGTATTGCCTATGATCTTCATCCATCTTTTCCGGATCAATCGATAACTCAGAAATGTCACTTACAGCTTTTATTGGGAATAATAAATGAGGATAATCCTTCATTAATTCCCTGGCAAAAGGGCTATCCAAATGTGCAATTATTTTCCCATAGCTCAATGCTTCGTAAGCAACCCCACTGACACGGTACTCGAAACATGCACCAAGAAATACCCGATCACATGACTGCATCAAATTTTCGTAATTTTTAAAAAAAGGCGAAGTCTCCCAATCTTCGCCTTTCGCTGTTATGTTCCCTTTGAAAATGGCGTGATACTTCCCATTGGTTGTCGTCACATACTTCTTCAGTTCGCCCTGAACGGATTGCGGCGTACTGGTACTAGGGGAAAATATCTTTATTTTGTGAGACGATAGGTTGGGCGGGCTGATGGGTTCTATCGGGATGCCCGAGTCGCTAACGCCGGCACGATAGTAAGGATGCGGAATATAAACTGCACTCCTTCTATAAGCATTCTGAATGTATTGAGCGCTATGATTCAACAAAGTCAAATGAGTACAGTTCGCAGAAATATGCTTGTAAAAAAATGTTTTAACGACACTACCCAAAGCATCCTCGATATTATTATGTTCAAATAGAAATGTTTTTCTTCCTTTTGGCCATCGCAGAGAAAACGAAATCGTTTCATAGGCTAGAAACACGATGGCATCATAATCATCTAAACGGATATTTTTAAGAATGTAATCAAGCACGCGTATAGCACTCCACCGTGCTCCAAATTTTGAATTATGGCGCAAGAGTGATTCGGGAATGTCAGCACGCGTATCAACATCACAAGATGTCAAATAGTCAGAAGGAGCAACAAATGTTACTTTTCCAATTCCCCTTAGGCATCTCAAGAAGTATGCGTTAAACTTTTTGTGGCCCTTAAATCCAGCCGGTTCAATCGCTAATATCCGCATTGGAAACCCCCGATCATTCGGCATTTATTGACGCCTTCTAATCCAAAGCATCTACGTGTCACACGTTTTATTCATTTCAATTAACCCCTTCCATCCCGATCGGAAATATTAGCTGTGAGCACATGATGAGCCATTGCTATTACATATATCGCAATAGCGGCTCCGTGCGAAAAAAGAACAGCGAAAGCGGCTCCAGCGGAAGACCAACGCGGTATGCAAAGATAGTATAGCAACAAGCTGAGCGCTCCCGTCAAAATAACAACAATAGAACATACCCTTTCTTTATGTACAGCAACAAGATACTGAGTCGCGACTTGTCCAACACCAACAACAATAACGTACATACCAAGGATTCTCAGGGAACTGGATGCGGAGGCATACTCTGGACGAAATAACCGCAGTATGATTTCAGGGAAAAGAAGCGCAGGAGCTCCAATTATCGCCGCAGAAAAAGTTGAAAGTGCCATGTATTTCAAGAGAAACCGTATTCGGAGCGCTGGGGAAACACCCGAGACTACTATTTTTACCATGCGCGGATAGCCAACTCGCCCAACCTGTGCAATAAGTAAAGATCCAGCGGCAACAAATTGCCAGGCGACTGCATAGCTTCCAAGTTCTTCGCTACCTGAAATATGTTTCAGCACAATCTTACTTAGGACACCGAAGGAAAGAGTTGCAAGAATCGCACTCCAGATCCATAGATTCTCTTTCAACATGCCAATAGACAGCGTCAAAATTTCGCAATCTATCTGGACATTAAGCCGGGGGAGAGCCCAACGATACTGTAGAATCAACCCCATCGCCGTCGACATAAGCATGGAGCCACAAATAATCGCAATCGAAAAGTGATCTTTGGAAAAAACCACAACTGCCCAAATACAAACAAAATAGAGACACCTTTCGGCAAGAAAGTAGAGCGCATTACGCTTCATATCGCCCCAAGCATCGTAGACTTGACCAAGATAAAGAGATTTGATCCCCCCATCAAAAATAATCAAAAACCCAACGACCCCAAATCGATTTTCCTCTACGACGAGACTATTGACACAAAAGATCGCCATAAAGGCCAACACAAACATCGATCCACGCAATATAAGACTGGCGGATACGAGTTCGTCAAACCGCTTAGGAAAGTGCCCCAAGTCGCGGACCAGAGTGCGTTCCAAACCACAATAGGCTAATGTAACACAATATCCACCAACGGCAACAACGTAGGAAAAATCACCAAACTGTTCTTTACCAAGAATATTGGCAATAACCATTGTGGTAAGGAAAGAAAGGCCAGCAAGGAAGACATTGATGCCGATCAACGAGAACAAGGTGTCAATCAGATGCTGTCGGACGCGGATCTTTTCAACAACCGATGTGACAATATTCTGAAATCTATTTGTCATACATTCTGCGTCTTCGTACCTTGTTACACGTTCGTACCGCGCCGACTGCATTGCTGGAATTATTTTTCGCGAACTCCATGTACGATGCAATTATTACTCCATTAATAAACAGGCCCTTTCCGGACCAGTACAGCTGAAGCATTGCAGTTGGAAGAAAGGCGAGCAAACACAACATCGACCCATGAAACATTATTGGCCTCCCCACGGAAAATAAATTTTCACGTCGATATCTCTTATATAATGAATATCCAGGAACCAGCCATAATGAAGAAATGCAGATTAGTCCAAGAAGTCCATGCTTAAGAAATATATGCAACGGATAGAAATGGGCTCGAAAAAACATTCCAGCATCTACACTATATTCAGGGAACGCGCTTTCCATTTTACCCGTAAAACCTACGGCATCATCCTCATAATAACCGCCATAGCCAGTTCCCCACAAATAAGAAAAACGCTTATGCGTGGAATGAAGAATATTTAAAAACTCAGCGTAGCGCACCGGGTCAATTCTTGAAATATAGTTATAGTCGACATCGACGCTAAATTTCTCAACGTTGCGTCCGTGAGTAATCATCTTTAAACGCGCGAAAACAATTTTGGCCGAATTCTGATGCACCATAAAAAGCATTCCACCGCCACCAACGATCATGGCAATCATAACGGCAATAAAAAGCACGCGACGACGACTCTCTAAACAGGCGAATAAAACAATGGAGCCAAAAAGAAATGAGACCCACAACATTCGCGATGCATATGCAGCCAACAAAAGAACGGATAGGATGGAAACTACGCTCCCAAGCAAAAGACGCTTCCTCACCAAGATCAGGAAGAACCCCAAATATATAAGAAAAACCACACCACCTTTTGCGGAATCCACGCTCCCCCGAGACACGCCTTCGCTAATAGCCGGGCCAAAGTTAGCAGTAAATAGAACCAAATCCATTAAGTGCCGAGCAAAGAGTCCCCCGATTAAGGCAGATAGTATTATCACAAGACGTCGAGGATTATTCTTGAATACTGTTTGAAATAGAACAACGCTGGATAAGAGCATCAATGGAAATTTTATATCAACTATAGTCTCAGTAATTACATAGTCAGCAAAGGAGCCCGCATACAGAATACCAGTAGCAATCGGTACCGTTGCGAACCACAGAACGGCTCGCTTGGTAAGCGTATCGGACCGGAGAAACTTGATCGCCTGTAGCAATTTTACGAATATACAAGCAAACACGATCCAAGAGCCGCGTATGACACCAAATTGAATCTGCCACACCGAGACCGTCGAATACCCTTCAAGACTATCTAATGTTGATACATTATCATTACCAGCCACTAACAGTAACAATAGAAGAACAACTGATGGGAAGAAAGGGAGAAAGAGCGTACCTAAGAGCAAAAGGCCCATCAACCCCAGAGCACCGTAATACATAATTCCACTGGTACTCGGCACACTAGAAATAGCAACAAGGAAAAAACTAATAATAAAAAACTTTAGAATTACCGTTCCTGAGATATCCAGTGGCCGTCCCTGCGCGGGGCTGAGTGCTAATAGTTTTTTGAAGAACATTTAATTACCTGTTTCATTAAATCGGAAGGGAAAGGTGTCGAAAGGTGTCAGTCCTATTATCTAGTAGTCGGACAGATCGGCTGTGCCGATTAGTTGAAGGTTAAGAAGAGCCAGAGGCTCAGTTTTAGGGTTTAGGTTTTAGGGAAACGCAAAGCTCTCAAGCTGTAGGCGCGGGATTAAGTGTTAGGTTGAAAGGAATGAAGTTTAAGTAAGGGCGCTCAAATATTTGACAATGCGACTACATAGAAAAAGGGGTCGGTCCTATAAATTAATGTTTTGTGTGCGAGCGCGTCTCATTATTTAGGAAACAAGCGTTTCGCTTAAGTTCTCAACAAACTCAGCAATACGCTGACAAGCTTCCCCATCCCCATACGGATTATGCAGATGGCTCATGGCTTCGTATCGCTCTGGATTACTCAAAAGATCCACAGCCTCGGAAACAATCAGCTCCGTATCTGTCCCAACCAGAACGACGGTTCCCGCGTCAACGGCTTCGGGACGTTCGGTGGTGTCGCGCATGACGAGGACGGGTTTCCCCAGACTTGGCGCTTCTTCCTGCACGCCCCCGCTATCCGTGATGATCAGCTTGGCTTTGTCCATCAGCCAGACGAAAGAGGGGTAATCGAGGGG
>Ga0066376_10004309_pt1 | contig 12394 bp, 12 predicted proteins | sample Knorr_S15_td_Bot_FD_77009 | JGI IMG/M metagenome (GOLD analysis project Ga0066376, IMG submission 77009) | Marine microbial communities from Southern Atlantic Ocean transect - Knorr_S15_td_Bottom_ad_5009_LV_A | ecosystem: Environmental > Aquatic > Marine > Oceanic | place: Southern Atlantic... | reverse complement strand
CTAGCGGAAGATAGACATCAACTCGTGAGCCGAATTTAATGAAACCATATCTTTGACCGGTGATCACCGTGTCTCCGTGTTTGATATCACATGAAATTCGCCTAGCGATCAGGCCGGCGATCTATACAACAACGACATCCTCGCCAGTCCCTGTTTGGATCCACAGCGCGTTGCGTTCATTTTCTCTAGAGGCCTTGTCCAGGCAGCGTTGAAAAACCGCCCGGCATGATACCACCTGCCTCGAATCTTCCCGGCGATCGGAATGCGGTTTGAATGCACCGAAAAAACATTCATGAAAATCGACAACTTGAGCGCGTCTCGTTCAAGATACGGGTCTCTCGCCCGCTCGAGGGCAACCACCTTGCCATGCGCGGGCGAGACGATCGCACCCGCGGCCCCTGAGATTTCCCGAGTCGGATCCCGAAAAAACTGGATAACAAAAAATAACACCAACCACAATGGCCACGCCCAGGCTGCACCCGCAAACCAGTGCACCACAGCGGTGACCGCTGTCACAAACCCGACAATCGACCACCCCTCCCGCGCAATCATCACAACGCGACGATCTGCATCAACCTGAAGCCATAGGCAACCTAGTTAACGTCCTTATCGACCAGTTTCCCCTGTTGAATCCAGGGCATCATTGCGCGCAATTTGGCTCCCACTTCTTCTATCTGGTGAGTCCTCGCTTGATCCCTCAGAACGTCGAACTTTGGCGTATTAGCCCGGTTCTCGTCCATCCATTCCTTAGCAAAAGCGCCTGACTGAATCTCTCCAAGAATTCGTTTCATCTCCGCCTTAGTCTGGTCATTGACGATCCGCGGACCGCGGGTCAAATCACCATACTCAGCGGTATTCGAAACCGAATACCGCATATTCGCAATACCACCTTCATAAATCAGGTCAACAATCAACTTCGTTTCGTGTAAACACTCGAAATAGGCCATCTCGGGCGCATAGCCAGCCTCAACCAAGGTCTCGAAACCCGATTGGATAAGTGCTGTAATTCCTCCACAAAGCACTGTTTGCTCTCCAAACAAGTCCGTCTCGGTTTCTTCTTTGAATGTCGTTTCGATGACCCCGGCCCTGCCACCACCGATACAGGCGGCGTAGGCAAGTGAAATATTTCGTGCTGCCCCCGTTGCATTCTGTTCAACGGCAATCAGGCAGGGCACACCGCCCCCCTCAACATAAGTGGATCGCACCAGATGACCCGGCCCTTTGGGCGCGATCATTGCCACATCGATATCGCTTTCAGGTTTAATAAAACCGAAATGAATGTTGAATCCATGCGCAAATGTGAGTAACGCGCCCGACCTCATGTTCGGCTTGACTTCTCTATTGTAAATATCCGCCTGCAACTCATCAGGCAACAACATCATGACGACATCGGCGTTACTGACAGCATCGGGAACCCTCGCCACCTCTAAGCCTGCTTTTTGTGCCTTGGGCCGAGATCCTGAGTCTTCCCGAAGACCGACCACAACCTCAATGCCACTATCGCGCAAGTTGTTCGCGTGAGCGTGCCCCTGAGAACCGTAACCGAGGACCGCCACCCGTTTTTCCTGGATGACGGAGAGGTCTGCGTCGCTATCGTAATACACTTTCATGTGATGTTTCCCTGAGAAATTACGTCTGATTAACTAAAAACCAATCTACGTTTGGCGATTTAACTCACCGCTTTGTCTGGTGCCGCGGGTAATACCGGACACTCCTGACCGGACTAACTCGATGATCTGCGTTCGGCCACATGCTTCGACAAACGCATCAAGGCGCTGTCCGGTGCCCGTTATTTCAACCGTACAATTCGATTGACAGATATCGATGATACAACCCTTGAACAACTCTACCAGCACCTTAAGCTCACTCAATGGAAGCTTTGCCAGCGCGACCTTCGCCAGCAACATTTCCCTTTCGATATGTGCACCCTCGGTCAGATCAATCAGTCGAACCACATCAATTAACTTGTTCAGCTGTTTCGTGATTTGCTCAATCACAAGATCCGACCCGTACGTCACGATAGTCATATGAGACAGAGTCGCGTCGTCAGTCGGGGCTACCGTCAATGACTCGATGTTATATCCACGAGCCGAGAATAGTCCGGCAACTCGACTTAACGCGCCTGCTTCATTTTCGAGCAGGAGCGAAATCACCCTACGCATTGATTAGGCCAACTCACGCTCTTCATGTATTTCCCCACGCCGAGACGGTTTCAAATGCATTTCGTTGTGCCCTGCGCCAGCGGCAATCATGGGATAAACATTCTCAGTCTGGTCCGTGATGAAATCCATAAATACAAGGCGATCGTCTGAATCAAATGCCTCTTTCAAGGCCCCTTCTACATCCCCAGGTTTATCGATGCGCATACCCACATGCCCAAAACTCTCAGCCAACCGAACAAAATCCGGCAATGCATCCATGTATGAGTGGGAATAACGGGACTCGTAGAAGAATTCCTGCCATTGACGAACCATGCCCATGTACCGATTATTTAACGCAATCACCTTAATGGGCAGATCATACTGTTTGCACGTCGACAGTTCCTGAATGCACATCATGATGCTCGCTTCCCCGGTGATACAGGCGACCGGCATATCCGGATACGCCAACTGAATACCCATGGCCGCTGGCAAGCCAAACCCCATCGTACCCAAGCCACCGGAATTGACCCATCGGCGCGGTTGATCAAAACCGTAGTATTGCGCAGCCCACATCTGGTGTTGACCAACATCGGATGCGACAAATGCCTCGCCCTTTGTTATCTCAAACAACTTCTGAACAACATACTGCGGCTTAATGAGTTCATCACTTGCATCATAATCAAGACAATCAATCCCGCGCCACGCATTGATGGTATTCCACCAGGCATCGATTGCACCGGAAACCAATTTATCTTTTCGTTGGCGAACCAAAGCTATCATTTCGCGCAACACCGGCGCCGCCTCACCCACGATCGGCACCTCGACACCGACATTCTTACCGATAGACGAGGGATCCACATCAACGTGAATAATGCGAGACCGAGGAGAAAATAACTTGAGGTCACCAGTCACCCGATCATCAAACCGGGCACCCACCGCGAGCATCACGTCACACTCGTACATGACCATGTTAGCCTCGTAAGTCCCATGCATACCCAGCATCCCGATGAACAGCGGATCACTGGCGGGAAAAGCGCCAAGACCCATCAGCGTGTTCGTGCATGGGTACTGGAGTTCACGCACTAGCTCGCACAATTCCAATGCGGCGTTGCCCTGGACAACACCACCCCCGGTGTAAATGACAGGCCGCTCCGCCTGCAGCAGCAAATCCACTGCCCGAGAAATCTGTTTGGTATGCCCCTTCTGAACGGGCGCATAAGAACGCATTTCAATCGACTTCGGATACACATATTCGGCCTGGGCGGCTGTCACGTCTTTGGGGATATCGACCACCACTGGACCCGGACGTCCAGTGGTGGCGATGTAAAACGCCTTCTTTATTGTCATTGCCAGGTCGTTGACGTCTTTGACGAGAAAATTGTGTTTGACACACGGGCGAGTGATACCAACGGTATCCACTTCCTGAAAAGCATCATCCCCTATCAGATGTGTTGGCACCTGGGCGGTGAGCACCACCATGGGTATCGAATCCATATAGGCCGTCGCAATACCGGTCACCGTGTTGGTCACGCCTGGACCGGAAGTGACAAGCACCACCCCAGGCTTGCCGGTCACGCGGGCAAAACCGTCAGCTGCGTGAGTGGCACCTTGCTCGTGCCGAACGAGGATATGCCGTACTTGGTCCTGCTGATAGACCGCATCATAGATATGGAGTGCCGCTCCGCCAGGGTAGCCAAAAAGAAACTCGACACCCTCATCTTTCAAACAGGCCAATACAATCTGTGCACCGGTTAACTTCACTCGCCCCCCTGAACCCTTAATTAGGAAATAGCACTATGTCGACACAAACTACTACGATGAATCAAGTATATACAGCGTTTTTTAAATCTGCAAAATCATTTTATCCTGCACATCATTGAGTAGTCGGCGTTTATATCGAAACGCTCCTGGTCAACGTATCGTCCATATCCTCTAGCTACGTATGTTGTCGCTCTTAGCCCAATGCAAGAGAGCGGTTGGGAGTACGCTATAGTCCACCCGCACGATCGGGCTCAAGTATTGGCAAAACGACTCGGCGAGTTGGTCACCAACACTGTTTTTCACACAATGGATATCACTGGACCAGTTGTTCTGATCTCGGATCTGCATCTGACAGCCGAGGATCCCTCCGGGCTTGAGTGCTTTGAGGCTTTTACGCGGCATCTCCACGGCGTTGACCAACTCTATATCCTAGGGGATCTTTTCGAATACTGGGTCGGTGATGACAGTGCCGAGGCCCTTGGTCTCACCGGTGTGTGTACCGCACTCAAGAGGCTTCATGAGTCGGGCACCCCAATCACCCTCATGACCGGCAATCGGGATTTCCTATTGGGCCAGGATTTCTGCAAAAGCACCGGTTGTCATCTCTTGCAGGAGCCCGCCGAAGAGGAAATTTCAGGTCACCTGATACTTCTGCAACATGGGGACAAACTGTGCACAGATGACATCAACCATCAGCGGCATCGTGCCATAGTAGACCAACCTTCGTGGCGCGAAACCTTTCTCAATAAAAGTTTCTCGCAACGTCAGTCCCTCGCGCAAGCGGGGCGATCACAAAGTGAAGCGGGTAAACGTTACAAATCAGCCGACATCATGGATGTGAATCACGCCGCAGTCGAGAACGCCCTCCTCAATAGCCGATGCTCGCTGCTGATTCATGGTCACACCCATCGCCCTGGAATCCATGTCATCACATTCGAGAATCGAACGGCCTGGCGCATCGTTTTGGGCGACTGGACCGCAGGCCCCAGTTATGTGTGCGTTGCACCAGAACGCCTAGACTTATACTTTGAGGGGCGGTGCCTGTCCCTCTCCCAATCAGAAGAGGATCACACCTTGGGAGTGCATCACGACGCCTAAAACAGACCCTGATGGCCGCTCTGCGAATGTTTCAGAAAAAGGAGGCCAGCTCTGTGGAATCAAGACTATTTGATTCTTTTGCTTGTTTAACGTCATCGCGGCGCCGCGCCTCCACCGTTGCGAGGTACTCGTCGTTGATGTCACCGGTCACATAAGTGCCATCAAAACACGATGTGTCGAACCGAGTAATGGCCGGATTACCAAATCGGACCGCCTCAACAAGATCGTCTAAGGTCTGATAAAACAGCCGGTCTGCACCAATCTCTTGCGCAACCTGCTCAACGCTGCGGTCACGAGCCAGCAACTCCTCGGCCGCCGGCATGTCAATGCCATAAACGTTGGGGTAACGTACCGGCGGGGCCGCCGAGGCGAAATACACCCGCCGCGCACCCGCATGTCGCGCCATTTGAATAATTTCCCGCGACGTCGTGCCTCGAACAATCGAATCATCTACTAACAAGACATTCTTGCCGCGGAATTCAAGCTCAATCGCATTCAGTTTGCGACGAATCGATCGTTCCCGCTGTACCTGCCCCGGCATAATAAAGGTTCGCCCGATGTAGCGATTTTTGATAAAACCTTCTCGGTATTTAAGATCAAGGACGTTAGCCATTTGCAGCGCCGCCGTGCGACTGGTGTCGGGCACAGGGATCACTACGTCAATGTCATGATCGGGCCATTCCTGTGCGATACGATGCCCTAATTTTTCACCCATACGCAGGCGACTTTTATAGACCGCAATTCCGTCAATCATCGAGTCGGGGCGAGCCAGGTAAACGTATTCAAAAATGCACGGAGAACACTGCGCTTCGGACACACAGGTCTCGCGATGAATGCCTCCGTACAAATCAACAAACACCGCCTCCCCTGGATCGACATCACCAATCACCTGATAACCCAACACATCCAGCGCAACACTCTCTGACGCCAACATCACCGAAGCCTCAGGTGAGCCTGATCCCCTCTGCCCGATGACCAGCGGTCGAATCCCGTTTGCATCACGAAAAGCCAACAGGCCGTAGCCCACGATCAACACCACAACGGAATACGCACCGCGACAACGCTTAAACACCTCTCGCACCGCGGCAAACACATCCTCTGGTCTCAATTTTAGCGTGCCCGAATCGACTTTGTGCCGCAATTCATGTGCCAGCACATTGAGAAGAATTTCCGAATCTGATCCTGTGTTCAGCTGACGCAGATCCTCACGAAACAACTCGTCTCGCAAAGTATCGGCATTGGTGAGATTTCCGTTGTGAGCGAGAGCCAATCCAAACGGTGAGTTAACATAAAACGGTTGCGCCTCCGCCCTGTCGTCAGAACCGGCGGTGGGGTAGCGCACATGACCAATGCCGTAATGACCTAAAAGCTGGGCCATGTGCCGATGATGAAAAACATCACGCACCAATCCGAGATCCTTGCGCAAGTGAACGCGCGTGCCTTCGCAGGTCATGATGCCAGCTGCATCCTGACCACGGTGCTGAATCACCGTTAATGCTTCATAGATCGATTGGTTAACGTGTCCCGGCCCAATGATGCCGACCAATCCACACATTGCCCTATTGCCCCCCCTTTAACAGCATCGAGTCACCTTTTAAACTGCCTCCGAACACCCGCTCTACCACAATATTCTGGGCCGGCTTTATCAGTGGCTCAAGGTGCCGTGCAATCTGGGAATCCTGATACCACGGAGCTTTGGTTGCCCCCACATAGCCCAAGACAGCGACCAGTACCAAGATCAAGATCAGCGCTCGTGCTAAACCAAAAATGGCGCCAAAAAACCGATCCATGGCGGTTAGTCCGCTGATTCTAAACAAGTGGTACACCAGCCGTCCGACGATAGACAGCCCCACTAATGTGCCAAGAAAAACCAACAGAAACGACACCAGATAACTCAACCGTACGGAATCCAACCACTCGAGCAACCGCTCTGCCAATGGGCTAGCATAGAGATACGCCAGCCACACGGCCAATATCCAGGCCAAAAGAGAAAGCAACTCGCGCACCAACCCGCGAAACAAACCCAGACCCAGCGATATCCCGATAATGGCGAGGAGAATCAGATCGAACACGGCATCACCGGCCACAGGGATATTGTCCATCGGTTCTAGAGTTCAGGCCCCCGTTAGGTTGTCAGCACGGCGACTCGGCACGCGCGCCGCACGGTAAACGCGTTTCCCCGTTGACCAGTGGCAATATAGCACCCACCACCTGGAACGACCCGAAGACGACAACCCGCTCGCCTGGACGGGCGTCTTTGATGGCGGCCCGGTAGGCCATCACTGGATCGGCATGTGCCGAGATGCCACCACGCGCGATCCGTCCAATCGCAGCGGCCAGCGCTCCTGGCGCTACGGCCCGATCGCCAGTCAACCCCCCGACATACCAATGGTCTATCAACGAATCTAGAATCCTGATAATTTGATCAAGATCTTTATCGCCCAACAATGCAAACACCGCGTGCGTCTTACTCGAAGGCGGCGATTTCTCAAGAAATTGAGCAAGTGTGCGGATGGCTGCGGGATTATGTGCAACATCGAACAGTTGATCGACCGCTCCTGGGACTCGCTGCAAACGCCCGGGCAAAGACCATTGTGCGAGCACCTGTCTGACCTTCTTCATCGAGATCGTGGTAATGGGCTCTAACTGAACTAACGCAGTCAGGGCTGTCGCGGCATTTCGAACATGCGCCTCCAACCACCCCGTCGGCTTGGGAAGATCAGAGATGTCTCTCGGCGATAGCCCCTTGCGACCGACCGGCATGTGCCAATCCCAGCCTTGGGGAGTGACTTCACCAGAAAATTCTACGCCGATAAATAATCCTTGGCACCGGAGTTGCCGTACGCGATCCCTTAAGGACATCGGTGGTGTGGGATCACCAATCACTGCGGGTCGAGCATAGCGCAAAATCCCCGCCTTCTCTTTAGCAATCGCCCAACGGGTCGTACCCAGCCAGGACTCATGATCATGATCAATAGCGGTGATGACCGAAACATCCGCTGACCAAATATTGGTCGCATCCAATCGACCACCCAAACCCACCTCCAACAAGATCACCTCGACCTGCCACTGGCAAAACAGGTGCATAGCCGCTAGCGTGCCAAATTCAAAGTAGGTCAGAGGAATATGTTTTCTTGCCGTTTCCACCGCTCGAAATGCATCGACGAGTGTCTCGTTATCAACCGCCTGCCCATTCCAGCAGATGCGCTCGTTGTAATGCACCAGATGCGGTGAGGTATACGAGCCCACCGATAACCCGTGCACGGTCAGTACCCGCTGGCAAAGATTCACCACCGAGCCTTTGCCGTTGGTGCCGGCTACCGTCATCACCGGCACGGTCGGAGCCAGTTTCATACAGTGCGCAACCCGTCGAACCCGCTCCAGCGTCAAGTCGATAGAACGGCTATGGATGGTCTGAATATAGGATAACCAACCGTCAATATTCGAGGGTAGCGCTTTGCGCGATGGCACGGCCATAAGCGCTAACCGGTGCCCCTCACAGGGTGTCTCCGGCTATGACGGATCCCCCCGGCGAAGCAGTTCCACCGTTCGCGGAGGTGGAGGGGAAAATCCCAGTAGTAACAATACCTCGGCAAGGCGCATTCTGATCTCCCTGCGATCAACGATCATGTCGATCGCGCCGTGGTCCAGTGAAAACTCGGAACTCTGAAATCCCTCCGGCAATATCTCTCCCACTGTTTGTTCGATGACCCGCGGACCGGCAAAACCGATCAACGCCTTTGGCTCCGCCATAATGATGTCACCCAACATGGCGAGGCTGGCCGACACCCCACCCATGGTGGGGTGTGTCAGCACACAGACAAACGGTAGTCCCGCGGCTTTTAGCTGATTGATGGCAACCGTCGTTTTTGCCAGTTGCATAAGAGACAAAATAGCCTCCTGCATGCGTGCACCACCACTGGCAGTGAAACAGATCAAGGGTGACGACTCATCCATTGCGCGATGAACCGCCCGTACAAATCGCTCTCCAACAACCGACCCCATCGACCCACCCATAAAAGCAAATTCGAAAGCTGCGGCGACCACCGGGATCTCCGACACGGCACCCGCCGCTACGAGCAATGCCTCGTTTTCACCGCTCTGGCGAGCGGCTTCGGCCAATCGCTCCCGATATCGTTTGCTGTCCCTAAAGCGGATCGGATCAACTGGACGCAACTTCTCACCCACCTCATCCAACGTTTCAGTTTCAAACAAATTCAAGAGTCGCGCCCTGGCACCCAAGGCCATATGATGATCACACTTGGGGCACACCATTAGATGCCGGGATAACTCAGCCGCGTATAGCACCGCGTTGCAGTGATTGCATTTCTGCCATAACCCCTCGGGCACACCACGCTTCACCAGGCGAGCCGTGTGCTTAATCTTCGGCGGCAACAGCCGCTCTAGCCAATTCAATGCCATGACAGGCCTCGATTATGCATGGACACCACCCACGCTCGCATCGTGGTCACGCACCGCGCGAGCGAATCTGGCAATCTTGTTCGCGTCCTTAATGCCTGGCGAGGACTCAACCCCAGAACTCACATCCACCGCATAAGCCCCCGACACACGAATCGCTTCCGACACCGTTTGTTCAGTGAGTCCACCCGCCAGAATCACCGGGACCTGCTGGACTTCCCGCGCCAGGTGCCAAGGAAACGAACGACCGGTTCCCCCATACAGCGCCGCATCATGGGTGTCGAGCAACACAGCTCCCGCGTCTGGATGCCCAACACAACGCGTCACCAACGAGTCTTGGTCGCTGACTCGCAGGGCCTTAATGTAGGGCACACCGAAGCTGTTGCAAAAAGCGGCCGATTCATCGCCATGGAACTGGAGTGCGCTGACCGCCACGCGCTGCAATACCGCATCGACCTGCTCCGCGCTCGGATTGACAAATACGGCAATGACATCAGTTAAGGGCGGCACCTGAGCGGCAATGGCTGCGGCAGCCGTGATGTCGACATAGCGAGGCGAGGGGGGGTAAAAAATCAAACCGAGAGCATCCGCACCCACGGCCACGACTTGGTCTGCATCCTGGGGTCTGGTAATCCCGCAAATTTTTAGTCGAGTGCGCACACACTAGGTTTCCCGTGAAAGTCAATGCGATCAGGCGCCAGACTCGATGCATCGCTTGGCTCAAAATCTACCGTGCGATGTTACCAGAAGCGACAAGGATTCATTCGCGGAATCCCTGTGTAAGTGTCCGGATAGATGGCATTAACGAGATAAAGGCCAGCGGCCGGCGCGGTTATCCCTCCCCGAGTGCGGTCTCGACTCTGGAGAACAGACTCGGCCCAGTCCACTTCTTTTTCGCCCGCGCCGATGGCAAGCAAGACACCCACGATATTGCGCACCATGCGTTGAAGAAACGCATCGGCCAACAGATCAAACCAGATCCAACCATCGAGCTGCTGAACGTCGAGGCGACGCAGTTCTCGAACTGGACTATGGGCCTGACAGGAGGCCGCACGGTAAGCACTAAAGTCGTGCCGTCCCAGCAATGTCCGGGCAGCACTGCGCATACGTGTCAAATTAAATGTTCGGCAATCCCAGGTCACCAACCGGTTAAGGTAAGTCGGGGGAACCGTTCGATTACATAGGACATAGCGGTAAGAACGCGCAATGGCCGAATACCGTGCATGGAACTTAACGTCGACCGGATGGACCCAGGACAAAGTGACGCCAGTGGGCAAACGAGTATTGGTGCCGCGTAGCCAACCCCGAAGCGGGCGACATTGAGCGGAATCGAAATGAATCACTTGTCCTATGCCATGCACTCCGGTGTCAGTGCGACCAGCGGCTATCACTCGAACCGAATGATCGGCTACATACGATAAGGCCGACTCGACGACCTCCTGCACGGAAGACTGACCGCACTGATACTGCCAGCCATGAAATTGGCTGCCATCATATTCGACACCTGCTGCGTAGCGAGAACCCTCTAGACTCATCTTTCACAACCCCCGTGTTTGCCACTGTCTCTGCGATAGGTGCTGTAGAATCAGGGTCCAGTCACACGGCTAACTTGATCCACCCGACAGGCCAGTATAGCGACCCCGAAGCGGACCTTTTGAGACTTGACCGGAGGCCACCCATGAACACGGCGCTCGACCCATCACCCGAGACTTATCGTGGCGGGCCCGATGAGAACGGACATTTCGGAATTTTCGGCGGCCGTTTTGTCGCAGAAACCCTCATGCCGCTGATTCTTGAGGTGGAGAAAGCCTACGATGCGGCCAGAAAAGACCCGGGGTTTCAGGCTGATTTTGATCGCTATGCCAAAGATTACATTGGGCGACCCAGCCCTTTGTACTTCGCTGAGAGCCTGACCCGCGAACTCGGTGGTGCTCGCATTTATTTCAAACGGGACGAGCTTAACCACACCGGAGCCCACAAGATCAATAACACCCTGGGCCAGATCCTACTGGCACGCAGGATGGGCAAAGGTCGCATCATTGCCGAAACCGGCGCGGGTCAACACGGCGTGGCCACAGCGACGGTCTGCGCGCTGTTTGATCTGCCTTGCGTGGTATACATGGGCGCAACTGATATCGAACGTCAAGCGCCCAACGTGTTTCGCATGAAACTGCTCGGTGCCGAAGTTATTCCGGTACACAGTGGAACAGCCACTCTAAAAGACGCCATGAATGACGCATTGCGTGATTGGGTGGCGAATGTCGAGGACACGTTTTACATTATTGGCACCGTCGCTGGACCCCATCCTTATCCGGCAATGGTCCGAGACTTCCAGAGCGTGATTGGTACGGAAACTCGGGAACAACTGATGGCGGCTGAAGGCCGTCTACCGGACTCGCTGGTCGCGTGTATTGGCGGTGGATCCAACGCGATGGGCCTTTTCCATCCATTTCTAGATGATGAGGTCCAGTTAATCGGAGTTGAGGCGGCCGGCCACGGTATCGATACGGACAAACACGCCGCCTCATTAACCGGCGGGGTACCGGGCGTGCTCCATGGAAACAGAACTTACCTATTACAGGATGACGACGGGCAAATTATCGATGCCCACTCTATCTCCGCCGGCCTTGACTACCCCGGTATCGGGCCGGAACACGCCTGGCTTCATGAAATGGAACGCGTGGATTACGTTTCCATTACCGATTCCGAAGCGCTTGAAGCCTTTCAGGTCTGTTGCCGTTGTGAAGGCATCATTCCGGCTCTTGAGCCTGCCCACGCATTGGCGCACGTCATGAAATTCGCACCGCAACAAGGCGCCGATCACCTGCTGGTAATGAATCTATGTGGCCGTGGTGACAAAGACGTATTCACGGTCGCCGCGGCCCTTGGTGTCGCGCTGTGAGCCAAATACGCAGTTTGGAAACACCTTCCCGACTTTCCAGGCGATTCGAACAAATTCGTGCCAGCGAGCGCGG
>Ga0066376_10004308_pt1 | contig 12395 bp, 11 predicted proteins | sample Knorr_S15_td_Bot_FD_77009 | JGI IMG/M metagenome (GOLD analysis project Ga0066376, IMG submission 77009) | Marine microbial communities from Southern Atlantic Ocean transect - Knorr_S15_td_Bottom_ad_5009_LV_A | ecosystem: Environmental > Aquatic > Marine > Oceanic | place: Southern Atlantic... | reverse complement strand
CAAGCGCGATCCTGTCTTCGGTCATCGTGTCGTCTCCTTCTTCAGGTTGTTGTCTCGATAACCTCAACCTAACGAAGATCGACGCGATGGCCACCGGCCTCCGCCCTCCGGGCGCTCAACGCGCCCTACAGGCCGACGCCCGTGGCGACGCTCTTACACCAACCCTCGGGACGTAACCGCACTGATAAGAACCCATATCAGTGCAAGCTGGTATAAGGGGCTTCCCCCTGGGTATAGTGGACGTTCAAATCGACGTGTTTTTCAACGGGAGGGTAAAACCATGAAATCGGTACTGAATATTGCGGCCGCGGCGCTCGTGCTTCTGGCTTCATCCGCCGCCGCCGCGGCGGAAATAAAGCCTGCCGTGGTCTACGACATGGGCGGAAAGTTCGACAAATCGTTTAACCAGGGAGTCTTTGACGGGGTCGAGCGTTTCAAGAAAGAAACCGGCATCGACTACCGCGAGTTCGAGGTCACCAACCAGACCCAGCGCGAACAGGCGTTGCGCAAGATGGCCCAGCGCGGTCAAAACCCGATCATCGGCGTTGGTTTTGCCCAGGCGCCGGCGATCGAGAATGTCGCCAAGGAATACCCCGATCTGATGTTCACCATCATCGACGGCGTGGTCGATCTGCCCAATGTTCAGTCGGTCATCTTCAAGGAACATGAAGGCTCGTATCTGGTCGGTATCCTGGCCGCCATGGCGTCGAAGACCGGCAAGGTCGGCTATATCGGCGGCATGGACATCCCGATGATCCGCGCCTTCGGCTGCGGCTACGCGCAAGGCGCCAAATTCGCCAACCCCGACATCGAGATCGCGCGGAATATGACCGGCACGACGCCTTCGGCGTGGAACAATCCGGGCCGCGGCGCGGAGCTTTCCCGAGGCCAGTTCGACCGTGGCGTCGATGTCATCTACGCCGCCGCCGGCGGCACCGGTACCGGCGTCTATCAGGCCGCCAAGGATGCCGGGAAACTCGCCATCGGCGTCGATTCCAACCAGAACTACCTCCATCCCGGCACCATGTTGACCTCCATGCTCAAGCGGGTGGACGTGGCCGCCTACAACAGCTTCAAGACCGCCCTCGACGGCAACTGGAAGCCCGGAATCCAGATCCTCGGCCTGGCGGAAAACGGCGTCGACTGGGCCCTTGACGAGCACAACGCGAGCCTGATCACGGCGGCTATGAAGGCCAAGGTCGAGCAGGCCAAGGCCAACATCATCTCCGGCAAGGTCCAAGTCCACGATTACCGTTCCGATAACACCTGCCCGATGTAGCAGGGCCTGGGCGGGATTATCTGATCGGGACATGACCGCGGCGACGACCGGCGGGGCGGTGGGGGAGAGTCCACCGCCCGCCATCGAATTGATCGGCGTCAACAAATCCTTCGGTGCGGTGCGCGCCAACAGGGATGTCCGTCTGTTCGTCAGGCCGGGAACCATTCATGGCATTGTCGGCGAGAACGGGGCCGGCAAATCCACCCTGATGAGCATTCTCTACGGCTTCTACGAAGCCGACAGCGGCGACATTTTCATCGCCGGCGAAAAAGTCAGAATCGATAGTTCCGAAGCTGCCATCGCGGCGGGTATCGGCATGGTTCATCAGCATTTCATGCTGGTCGATACATTCACGGTTTTGGACAATGTCATGCTGGGCAGCGAAAGCGGGCCGTTGCTTGCCGAAAGCGAGGCCCTGGCCGCATCAAAGCTCGCCGAGCTGTCCGAGAATTACGGTCTTCATGTGACCATCGATGCGATCACCGAGGATCTCCCGGTCGGCGAGCAGCAGCGCGTCGAAATTCTCAAGGCGCTGTTTCGCGGGGCGCGGATTCTGATTCTCGATGAGCCGACCGGCGTGCTGACGCCCCAGGAGGCCGATCAGTTGTTCCGCATCCTCAAGGCCCTGAAGGACGAAGGCGTCACCATCCTGTTGATCACCCATAAGTTACGCGAAATCATGGCGGTGACCGATTACGTCTCGGTCATGCGGCACGGCGAAATGGTCGCCCACCGGACCACCGCGGAGACCACCAAGGAAGAACTGGCCGAGTTGATGGTCGGGCGCAAGGTCGCCGCCAGCACGGCGAAACCCGCACAAGAAATAGGCGCGGCGGCCATCGATGTGCAGCATTTGAGCATCCGCGGAACCAAGGGTGTGCCGCTGCTCGACGATATCAGTTTCAACGTCCGCGCCGGCGAGATCGTCGGTGTGGCCGGAGTCTCGGGAAATGGTCAAAGCGAACTCCTCGAAGCCCTGAGCTGCATTCGGCCGATCACCCAGGGGCGGATGGTTATCAATGGTCGTGAAATAACCCCGCAGCAGCCCTGCGATCCCGCCGAGGCGCGCGACATCGGCGTGGCTCACGTCCCCGAGGACCGCCATCGCATGGGATTGCTGACCGATTTCCTGGCCCGGGAATCCATGATCCTCGGGTATCACCGCCGGGCGGGCTACAGCCGCGGACTGTTTCTCGATCAAGCGGTGATCAGCGCCGATTGCGCCCGCCTGATGGAGATCTTCGACGTTCGCCCCCGCGAGCCGGAGATCAAGTCGGCCAATATGTCGGGCGGCAATCAGCAGAAATTGATCCTGGCGCGGGAAATCGACAAGCAGCCGACGGTGTTCCTGGTCGGCCAGCCGACCCGTGGCGTCGATATCGGGGCCGTCGAGTTCATTCACGGCCAGCTCATCGATTTGCGCGACAAGGGATGCGCCATCCTGATGGTCTCCGTTGAGTTGGAAGAAATCATGGCCCTGAGCGACCGTATTCTGGTGATGTTCGACGGCCGCATCGTGGCCGAGGTCAAGGGCTCCGAGGCCGACGCCAAGACCCTGGGCCTGATGATGGCCAATGCCTACGAACCCGCCGCGACCCCGCAGCCGGCAGTCCCATGAGCGAGGGCATGAAGCCGCTGCCGCGCTGGATCGACATCGGCGTCGTGCCGATGTTGAACGTGGCCATGGCCCTGGTGGTCTCCGGGCTGGTCATCATGGCGATCGGAGAAGACCCCTACGAGGCCGTGATGGTGATGCTGAACGGTGCGCTCGGTTACCAGGAGGGACTCGGCTATACCCTGTATTACGCCACCAATTTCATCTTCACCGGGCTGGCCGTGGCGGTCGCCTTCCATGCCGGGCTGTTCAACATCGGCGGCGAGGGGCAAGCCTATATCGGCGGGCTCGGGGTCGGTCTCGCCATGCTCCTGCTGGACGATTCCCTGCCGGCGATAATTCTTCTTCCCATCGCCATCGTGTCGGCGGCGGTGTTCGGCGGCCTGTGGGCGGCGATACCGGCCTATCTTCAGGCCTATCGCGGCAGCCACATCGTGATCACCACCATCATGTTCAATTTCATCGCCTCGGCCATCATGGTCTACCTGATGGTCAATGTGCTGATTGAACCGGGCCAGCAATCGCCCACATCGCGCGCCTTCAGCCCGGCCGCGATGCTGCCCTATATGCACGAGGTTTTCGACTGGTTCGGGGTCAAGATTTCGCGATCGCCGCTCAACCTTTCCGTGGTCTGGGCGGCGCTGTGCTGCGCGGCGCTGTGGCTGTTTCTATGGCGCACCAAATGGGGCTATGAAATACGCGCGGTGGGGTTCAATGAATCCGCCGCGGTCTATGCCGGAATCAACCCCAAGCGGATCATCATGCTGTGCATGATCATTTCCGGTGCCCTGGCGGGGTTCGTCGGGCTCAATGAAATCAGCGGCGTGCAACATCGTTTGTTGCTGAACTTCACCGCCGGCTACGGTTTTGCCGGCATCGCGGTATCGCTGATGGGGCGCAATCATCCCTTCGGTATCGTGCTGGCCAGCCTGTTGTTCGGCCTGCTGTATCAGGGCGGCACCGAGTTGGCCTTTGAAATTTCCTCGATCACCCGCGAAATGGTGGTCGCCATCCAGGGTTTCGTGATTCTGTTCTCGGGCGCCCTGGCCTACATGACGACCCCCTTGCTGACGCGGCTTTACAATCGGGGTTTACGGCTCCGGACCGCCGCGCGCGAAGCCGAGGCGGCCTGATATGGAGGAGTCCTTTCTGCTGGCGGTGCTCACCCTCGACGCCATGTTCCGGGTCTCGACCCCCTTGATCCTCTGCGCCATGGCCGGGCTGTTTTCCGAACGCTCGGGGATCATCGATATCAGCCTGGAGGGTAAAATGCTGATGTCGGCGTTCATGTCGGCGGCGGTGGCGGCGGTCACCGGCTCGGTCTGGCTGGGGCTCGGCGCGGGCATCGCGGCGGCCATGGCGATGGCCTTGGTCCACGCCTTCGCCTGCATTACCCACAATGGCAACCACGTGGTCAGCGGGGTCGCCATCAACATCATCGCCAGTGGCCTGACGGCGGTGCTCGGCCACGCCTGGTTCAGACGCGGCGGCCAGACCCCGAGCCTGCTCGCCGATGCGCGGTTCATGCCGATCGAACTTCCCTTCGCCAATGATGTCTCGGGTATTCCGATCCTGGGCACGATTTACCGCGAATTGATCAGCGGTCACAACGGCCTGGTCTATGTCACTTTGATGATAGTGCCGGTCGTCTGGTGGGTGGTTTTCCGCACCCGCTTCGGGCTGCGCCTGCGGGCGGTCGGTGAGAACCCCCAGGCGGTGGATACGGCCGGGATTTCCGTCGCCTGGCTGCGCTATCGCGCCGTGCTGATCTGCGGCCTGCTGACCGGCATCGCCGGAGCCTACCTGGCGATCGCCCAGAACGCCGGATTTGTCCGCGACATGACGGCGGGACAGGGCTATATCGCGCTGGCCGCCCTGATCTTCGGCAAGTGGCGCCCCTATCAGGCGCTCGGCGCATGCCTCATGTTCGGCCTGCTCGACGCCATCGCTATCCGCCTGCAAGGGATCAGCCTGCCGATGATCGGCGAGGTTCCGGTGCAGTTCATCCAGGCTCTGCCCTATGTTCTCACCGTGGTTTTGCTGGCCGGATTCATCGGCAAGGCGATCGCCCCCAAGGCCATCGGCGTACCCTATGTGAAGGAGCTGTGATATGGACGACGCGCTTTTCGCGGCGGCCAGGAGCGCCATGGAGCAGGCCTACGCGCCCTATTCGGAATTTTCCGTGGGCGCGGCGATCCGCGGCGCCGACGGCGGGATTTACGCCGGCTGCAACGTGGAGAACGCGGCTTATCCCCAAGGCTGCTGCGCCGAGGCTGCCGCCGTTTCCGCCATGGTGCTGGCCGGTGAGCGCGCCATTGCGGAAGTCTGCGTAATCGGCGCGGGCCCGGCCCTGGTCACGCCCTGCGGCGGCTGCCGCCAACGGCTTCGTGAATTCGCCGCCGACCATGTGCCGATCCAGCTCTGCGGGCCGGACGGCCTGCGTAAGACCGTCACTTTGGGCGAATTGCTGCCCCTGGCCTTCGGGCCGGACAACCTGGGGGGCGCCGAGTGAATAATTCAGTCGCCGATGCCATGGCCGTGATAGCCGGCCGGGCGGGCGGCTCGAGCCCGCGCACCGGCATCATCCTGGGGTCCGGCCTCGGCGGCTTCGCCGATGCGGTCGAGGAGGCGGTGGCGATACCTTACGGCGACCTGCCGGGGTTTCCCGAAACCGGCGTCGCCGGTCACGCCGGGCGGTTGATCCTCGGCCGGATCGGAGGCGCCGCCGTGGCGGTCATGCAGGGCCGCGCCCATTATTACGAAAGCGGCGCCCCCGACGCCATGAAGGTCGCCGTGCGGACCCTCGGCGGGATCGGCTGCCATACCCTGCTGGTGACCAACGCGGCGGGCAGCCTAAACCCCGAGGCCGGTCCGGGCAGCGTCATGCTGATTTCCGATCACATCAGCTTCACCGGGGTCTCCCCGCTGTTCGGCGAGACCGGCAATGAGCGCTTCGTCGACCTGGGCAACGCCTACGACAGCGGCATCCGCGCCGCCTTCCATGCGGTGGCGGAGGCCCAGGGGATCGTCCTCCACGACGGCGTCTACATGTGGTTCTGCGGCCCGCATTTCGAGACCCATGCGGAAATCCGCGCCGCCGCCGTCCTGGGCGCCGACGCGGTCGGCATGTCGACCGTGCCGGAGGTCATCGTGGCGCGCCATGCCGGGCTCAAGGTCGGCGCGCTGTCCCTCATAACCAACGCCGCCGCCGGCATGGGCGATTCCGATCTGAGCCACGACCATGTCATGGCCAACGCCGCCGTGGCGAGCCAAACCGTATCGCGCCTGCTTAAAGGGTTCCTGGCGAACAGCGCCGCCTGAGACAATGCTGCTGCCCCAGGAAATCATCCGCAGGAAACGCGACGGCCTCGAGCTCACGGAGTCCGAAATTCGCTTCATGGTGGCCGGGTTGACCGATGGTTCGATCAGCGAAGGCCAGATCGCCGCCTTCGCCATGGCGGTGTTTTTTCAAGGCATGACCATGGCCGAGCGGATCATTCTGACCCGGGAAATGACCCGCTCCGGCGATGTCCTGGAATGGGCCGGCATGGAGCTTCCCGGGCCGCTGCTGGATAAGCATTCGACCGGCGGGGTCGGCGACAAGGTCAGCCTCATGCTGGCCCCCATCGTCGCCGCCTGCGGCGGCTATGTGCCGATGATTTCCGGGCGCGGGCTGGGCCATACGGGCGGCACCCTGGATAAGCTCGACGCCATTCCCGGCTACGGCACGACCCCGGACAGCGCGCTGTTCCGCGCCACCGTGGCCGAGGTCGGCTGCGCCATCATCGGCCAGACCGCGAGCCTGGCGCCGGCCGACAAGCGCCTCTACGCCATCCGCGATGTGACGGCGACAGTGGAATCCATTCCCCTGATAACGGCGTCGATCCTGTCGAAGAAACTGGCCGCCGGATTGCAGGGCCTGGTGATGGATGTCAAGACCGGCTCCGGCGCCTTTGCCGCGTCCCTCGAGATGGCGGAGGACTTGGCCACCAGCATCGTCGCCGTGGCCAACGGCGCCGGGCTCAAGACCTCGGCGCTGATTACCGATATGAATCAGGTTCTGGGAACCACCGTCGGCAACGGCCTGGAAGTCCGCGAGGCGGTGGAATTCCTCACCGGCCGGCGCGATCCGCGCCTGGAGGAATGCGTGCTCGCCCTGGCCGGAGAAATGCTGCATCTCGGGAGTCTGGCGCCGGATGCCGAGGCGGGCAGCGCCCGGGCGCGCGCCGTATTGGACAGCGGCGCGGCGGCGGAGAAGTTTGCCGCCATGGTCTCCAGGCTCGGTGGCCCGGCGGACTTCATGGAACAATATGACCGGCGCCTGCCGGTGGCGCCGGTGATCGAGCCCTGCTTTCCGCAACGCGGCGGGGTCGTCGGCGCGGTCGATGTGCGGGCGGTCGGCGTGGCGGTGCTGGGTCTCGGCGGCGGCCGCCGCCGGGCGTCGGACGCCATCGATTACAGTGTCGGGCTGTCCTCGGTGCGCGCCCTGGGCGAGGCGGTCGGGCCTGAGCGGCCCCTGGCGATGGTGCATGCGGCATCGCAGGATGCCCACCAGCGCGCCTGTGACGAGCTGCGGCGCGCCATCACCATCTCGGACGCGCCGGTGGACGCCGGGCCCATGGTCATCCGATCGATTCCGGCGGAGGCCGCGCCATGAGCCGCGCCTTCATTCTGGTCATCGATTCCCTCGGCATTGGAGCGACCGACGATGCCTATCAATACGGCGATACGGGCGCCGACACCCTGGGCCATATCGCCGAGGCTTGCCGCGGGATACGCGGGCAAGGCCTGCGCCTGCCGAATTTAGTCCGCCTCGGGCTGGGCCGGGCCGCCCGGCTGAGCAGCGGCAGAACCCCGCCGGGATTGCGGGACGATGGCGATATCTCGGCCGCCTACGGCTGTGCCAACCAGCGCAGCCGCGGCAAGGATACGCCCAGCGGCCACTGGGAAATGGCCGGCCTGCCGGTGCTGTTCGATTGGGGATTCTTCCCGAAAACCGAGCCCTGCTTCCCGCCTGCCGTCACCGATGCGCTGATCGCGCGTTGCGCCCTGCCCGGCCTCCTCGGCAACCGCCATACCTCGGGCACGCAGATCATCGAAGAGCTGGGCGCGGAGCACATCCGATCCGGCAAGCCGATCTGTTACACATCGGCCGACAGCGTGTTCCAGATTGCTGCCCACGAGGCCCATTTCGGCCTCGAGCGCCTGTATGAGGTCTGCCGGGAGGCCGAGGAAATTCTCAAGGGTTTGAACATCGCACGGGTGATCGCGCGGCCCTTCCTGGGCGAGACGGCGGCCGGTTTCAAGCGCACCGCCAACCGCCGCGACCTGACCGTTCCCCCCCATGGCCCGACTCTGCTCGATCAGGTGTTCGAGGGCGGCGGCGAGGTCGTGTCGATCGGCAAGATCGCCGATATTTTTTCTCATCGAAGCATCAGCCGCGGGGTCAAGGCGGGGGATACCGACGGCCTCTTCGACTTGACCCTGGCCGAGGCCGGAGCCGCCCGCGACGGGGCCCTGGTGTTCGTCAATTTTGTCGATTTCGACCAGCTCTACGGCCATCGCCGCGACGTCGCCGGTTACGCCGCCGAACTCGAGGCCCTGGATCGGCGCATGCCCGAATTCGTGGCGGCTCTGCGGCCCGGCGATCTGGCGGTGATCACCGCCGATCACGGCTGCGACCCGACATGGCCGGGCAGCGACCATACCCGCGAGAAAGTGCCGCTGTTGATCTTCGGCCCCGGCGTGGCGACGCGCAGCCTGGGTGTGCGGGACAGCTTCGCCGATATCGGCCAGACATGCGCGCGCCATCTCGGCTGCCCGCCGCTCGATTACGGCGTCGATTGTTTTGCGGACGAGCCCTGAAGGCCCACCGCTAGGCCGACCAGGCGGTCAGCCGTGGATATCGATCACCCGGTCGGGCGGCACATGGCCGTCGATGAAGGTCTTGATGTTGATGATCACCTTCTCGCCCATGTCGATGCGGCCCTCGATGGTCGCCGAGCTCATATGGGGCAGCAGCACCACGCTATCGAGCGCCAGCAGCTTGGGATTCACCGCCGGCTCATGTTCGAAGACATCGAGGCCGGCGCCGGCGATCTCGCCGGCGCGCAGCATGCGGGTCAGGGCGGCCTCGTCGATCACCTCGCCGCGCGCGGTATTGACGATATAGGCGTGCGGCCGGATCAGCTTGAGCTGGCGCGCCGACAACAGATGGAAGGTGGCCGGCGTATGCGGGCAGTTGACCGAGATGATGTCCATGCGGGCGAGCATCTGATCGAGGCTTTCCCAATAGGTCGCCTCGAGCTCGTTCTCGATATCCTCATGAACCCGGTGGCGGTTGTGATAATGGATCGACAGGCCGAAACCGCGGGCCCGCCGCGCCACCGCCGTGCCGATGCGGCCCATGCCGATGATGCCGAGGCGCTTGCCCCAGATGCGGTGGCCGAGCATGGTGGTCGGTCCCCAGCCGCGCCATTCGCCGCTGCGCATTAGCCGCTCGCCCTCGGCCAGCCGCCTCGGGACGGCGAGGATCAGCGCCATGGTCATGTCGGCGGTGTCCTCGGTCAGCACCCCCGGCGTCGAGGTCACGGTGATGCCGCGCTGGTTGGCGGTCGCCAGGTCGATATTGTCGACCCCGGTGCCGAAATTGGCGATCAGGCGAAGATCGGGATTGGCCTGGGCGAGTATCCCCTTGTCGATGCGGTCGGTCACTGTCGGCACCAGCACGTCGGCGGTCTGCGCGGCCTCGATTAATTGGCCCTGGGACATCGGCGTATCGTCGTCGTTGAGCCGGGTGTCGAACAGCTCCATCATACGGGTCTCGATGACCTCGGGCAGCTTGCGCGTGACGATGACGAGGGGTCGCTTCTTGGCCATGCCGGTCTCCCGATGGATACGCCGCGAACGGCGCCATGAACGGCGTCGATCCACATCCCCTGTTTAGACGTTTTACCATCGGTCATCAACATTGACCGGGCTATACTGCCGCCCGCCACGCCCCGAGGAGTGCTCGACCGTGAACCCCTATACCCTTCGCTTCTGTCTGTTGGCGGCCCTATTGATTCTGCCCGGCCCGAGACTTGCCGCCGAGCCCGGCGCGGGCCTGCCGCGCTTCGCGGCGCTGCGCGCCTCCGAGGTCAATCTGCGCGCCGGGCCGGGGTCTCAATACCCGGTGGAGTGGGTCTTCCTGCGGCGCTCGCTGCCCATCGAGATCACCGCCGAATACGGCAATTGGCGCAAGGTCCGCGATGCCGACGGCGCCGAGGGCTGGGTCCACAAGAGCCTGCTGACGGGCCGCCGTTCGATCCTGGTTACCGGCGCGGTGCGGTCCTTGCGCCGCGATCCCGACGCCGCCTCGGCGGCGGTCGCCAGGGCCGAGCCCGGGGTGGTCGGGCGGCTTCTGGTATGCGGCGGCGGCTGGTGCCGGATCGAGGTCGACGGCCTCAAGGGCTGGCTGCCCCAGGCGGACTTCTGGGGCGCCTACCGCGATGAAGTGGTGGATTAGCGTTCAGCCTTCAGCTATCGACCTTCAGCTAAATGCTGGTAGCTGACTGCTGACAGCTACTCAAAATCGCCGGCCAGGGCTTCGCGGACGTCTTGCGCCATGACCGTCATATGGCCGTATTCGGCGTGGTCGATGGCGATGACCACCCGCTTGGCGGGGTCGCGGAAGGCGGCGATCTGCGCGGGCGTGAAGGGGAAATGGAGAAACTGCACCGACGAGGCGCGGCCCTCGTCGGTCGAGCGTTCCATGTCGTCTTCCGCAACCCCCGCGATGGCCTCGCCGGCGACGGTGATGGTGACGCAGTTCTCGACTCCGCCGAGCTTGTTCAGCAGGTGTGCGCGGCGCGCCGGGTCGTCGATTTCGAACATCAGCGTGGCGACCAGCTCGCGGCCCTTGGGGATCAGCGGGTTGAAGGCCGCCAGTTCGTCGGCAATCTGCGCCTCGCCGCCCTTCTCGATATAGAGCATCTCATGGATCTGCCACCACATGGTGTCGTAGCTCTCGAAATAGATCGTCGCATCGGGGCCGATGGCGGCCCGGCGATGGCGTTTGATGGCGGATATTTCGGCGCGGCGCGATTGGCGGATGGCGGCGAAATCCTCCATCGCCAGGATGTCGGAGCGGGTTATTTCACGCTTGGCGGTCATTGCTCGATTCCATAGGCTCGGGCAAACAGCTCGATGGGGCGGCTCGGCGTCGGCGGCTCGGCGTCGCCCTCGCCGAGTCGCTCGATGCCCTGGACGATGTGGCTCGCGGCGAGCTGGCATTCCGAGGCGATATGGCGCTTGTTCGCCTTGGCCACCGCCCGCGCCACCGGCTTGCCGATCGCCATGGCGGTCTCGAAGTTGTCCTTCATCACCCCCCAGGCGCCGCCGTGGCCCGAGCAGCGCTCGATGACCTCGATCTCCACATCGGGAATCAGGGCCAGCATATCGCGCGCCTTGGCGGCGATATTCTGCGCCCGGGCATGGCAGGCCAGATGCAGCGCCACGCCGCCGTCAAGCCCGCCGAGCCCCGGCGCCAGACCCTCGTGCCGCGCGATATCGACGACATATTCGGCGATGTCGCGGGTCGCCCCTGCGAGCCGGGCGACGGCCTCGTCGTCGGGCAGGATGAGCGGCCATTCGGCCTTCAACATGAGCGCGCAGGACGGCGTCAGGGCGATGATGTGATAGCCCCGCTCGATCCAGGCGGCCATCTCGCCGGCCACCGCCCTAGACCGCTCGGCGACCGCCTCGAGGTCGCCGTGTTCGAGCTGGGGCATGCCGCAGCAGGTCGGATAGACGATCTCGGTATCGACGCCGTTGCGGGCCAGTACGGCGCGTGCGGAGAGGCCGATGGAGGGGTTGTTGTAATTGACGAAGCAGGTCGCATAGAGCACCGCCTTTCGTCCCAGCGCCGACGCTTCGCGGTTTATTTCCGGCGCCTGCCCGGCGCCGTATGCGGTGAACGTCTTGCCGTAAAACCTCGGCAGGGCGGCTTCGCGATGGACCCCGGCGACGGTCTCCAGCAGGGGCCGGGTCAGCCTGTTGTCCCGGCGGCCGGCCCAGTTGGCGAGGGCGGCGACGGGCCGCGCCAGGCGGCCGTTGCGGTCGGTCCTGGCGAGTTGAGCCTGGGCCCATCCGGTCTTGCCCGCGCGGTGTTCGACCGCCCGGTAGCGCAGTATGAGATTGGGGAAATCGATATTGAACTCATGCGGCGGCACATAGGGACATTTGGTCATGTAGCACATGTCACGCAGGGTGCAGGCATCGATGACCGGCTTGAAACCCAGGCTGGCCACCGTGTCCAGCTCGCCCGAGTCCGATTCGTCGATGAGGTCGAACAGGCGGGGAAAGCTGTCGCACAGGTTTAAACAGCGACGACATGTATGACAGATGTCGAACACCCGCCTGAGCTCGTCATCGAGCGCGTCGGCGTCGTAGAATGCCGGGTTGCGCCAATCGAGCGGGTGGCGCGTCGGGGCTTCCAGGCCGCCTTCTCTCATGGCGTTT
>Ga0066376_10004307_pt1 | contig 12397 bp, 10 predicted proteins | sample Knorr_S15_td_Bot_FD_77009 | JGI IMG/M metagenome (GOLD analysis project Ga0066376, IMG submission 77009) | Marine microbial communities from Southern Atlantic Ocean transect - Knorr_S15_td_Bottom_ad_5009_LV_A | ecosystem: Environmental > Aquatic > Marine > Oceanic | place: Southern Atlantic... | reverse complement strand
TCGGCGATCATGATTTTGCAGGTGCGGACAAGGCGAATTCCAGTTCCAAGCGGCAGAAATATGGTGTCGGACATCCGTGAAGGAATTGGATATTCGTTACGCGACCCGGTGATACGCGCCCTGCTCACCGTTTCTTTAAGTGCGGTGTTCGTCGGCATGTACCAACCCGCGATCCCAGTGAAGGTCCAGAGCGTGCTCGGTCTGGGTGAAGTCGGTTACGGGGCAATGCTGGCGCTGAACGGGGTGGGATCGCTGATCGGTGCAATCGTGCTGTTCGCGTTCAGCAAACACATTCGCAAGGCCTATCTGATGATCTTCGGACTGTTGATGATGCACGGGGCCATTGCGCTGTTCGCATTTGCGCCCAATGTGTTCGTTACAGGGGTTGCGATGGTCTGGCTCGGCCTGGCGTTTTCGGCCTGGATGATTTCTGTGCCGGTATTGCTTCAGACAACGGCGACGGAGGGAATGCGCGGGCGGGTGATGAGTCTCTATTTCATGACGGTGCTCACGTACCAGCTCGGCTGGTTGATTGGCGGTGCGTCGATCGAGGCATGGGGCATTCGGCCGACGCTGTTCATCGCAATCGCGGGTGGGTTGACGTTCGCCGGGACCGCCATCGCCCTGACCCCTGCGTTGCGGAAGGCGAGATGAATGAGGGATTGGCTGCGACATCAGGATGATTTCACGATTCAGCCGGACCAGGGATTGCCCGCGACCCCGCCCCGGAGTCTCTCTACCGGGGGTCGGGAAATCAGGTTGGCCAGCCCATTGCCCGTAATTTATACCTCCCGTGGACTCACATCATGTCAACACAGCCAGCCGGGTTAAGAGTGTTAGGGCTTCTGGCGAAATTACGGAACTGAACGGAGAGACACATGAAAATCACAGGCTACCGGACACTTTCGTGGTCATTCCACAGGGGACACCCGAGCGGCGATGCGAACAGCGTTGCGCCCGACGACGTTTCGCGGGCCAACTACCTGTTCCTTGAGACCGACGAGGGCGTTACCGGCATCGCGTCGGCGTCTTCGCCCGATATCAAAAAGCTGTTTCCGGTGCTGGAAGGCAAAGACCCGCGTGGCGTAATCGGCCTCTGGAAAGAGATGTCCGACGTTGGGTTCAAGGGCGGAGTCGAGGGTTCGATGTACGGTGCGATGTGTGCCCTCGATGGTGCAATGTGGGACATCAAGGCGAAGGACGCGGGCGAGCCTTTGTGGCGTTTTCTTGGTGCGCACGAGCCCCGAGTGAAGGCCTATGCGTCGGGCCTCGATATGGGAATGACCGACACCGAGCTGGCCGCGTTCTATCAGGAGTATGCCGATCTGGGTGTCGATGGCGGGAAGCTCAAGGTCGGGTTGGACTTCGATTCGGACATGCGACGCCTCGAGATAATGCGCGACGTACTGAAACAGAACGCAAAAGAGCCGCTGTTGATGATCGATTCGAACGAGTACTGGTCTGCGAAACAGGCTATCCGTTATATCTCACGGATCGAGGAAAAGTTTGACCTGACGTGGGCCGAGGAGCCGGAGCGGCGTTGGGACTACCGGGGCCTGCGCAAGATTTCGCAGAGCATCAAGACGGCCGTCGCGACGGGCGAGAACATCAACGGAGTCGACGAGTTTTACCCTCTCGTGCACAACGAAGCCGTTGACGTGGTCCAGTTCGGGACGCTTGGAGTGACCAGCTTCTTCCAGGTCGCGCACCTGGCCGAGGCGTACGAACTTCCGGTATCGATAATCGGCGCGCCGGGGAGTGGGATGGCCCATGCGGCAGCGGCAGCGCCAAACCACCTGGCACAGGAGGTCAAGGACCTGACGCCGCCTGCGGGAGTGACGATCGATAACCGGATAGTTGACGGCTATATCGAGATGGGTGAATCGCCGGGCTGGGGCTATTCGATCGACGAGGATGCTATTTCCAAGATACAGGCAGATCCGCCCGTTTCGAAAGGCACGGGGATGCCGGGGTCCAGGCGCAAGGGTGCCGGGTTGTTCATAATTCCGCCAGAACCCGGTGAAACGGGACTGTATTGAGGGCGGTAGAGCTGGGCTGTGAATGCACATTGCGATCACACCCCGCCTCTACGGGGTTTTCGAAGTTCGGTCCGGAAGCGTTGAAAATTTAGTTGCCGGTCGAGTTCGGTCCGGGCCACTCTAAGATCACATAGTCGCTGTACGCGTAACCGTCGTCAAAAAACAGTGCGAGGTTGAGCGAATATCTGCCGCCCTCGATCATCGGCACATCGTGCAAGACCGCCGTGTCGGCGTCCAATCGAACACCTCTGAAAGGAACAACACCGGCGTGTCGTCAACCTGCCAGATGATTGCCTTGTAGTGCATTCCAGTTGCGGCTTCGGCAGGTGGGGCCCAGCGGACCTCGATATCGTTGCCCGTTCGCTTCCAGGTGACTTCAGTCGGGTATGAAATTACATCCGAGTCGTACGGCACGACCTGCTCGTACACCAGTTCCTAGGCGCGCCGGTAGCTGAAGACGTAGTCGCCTCTCAGTGGGAGATCGCCGTCTTCCGGGCCGTACAGGACCCAGCGACGCGTGACTTCACCTGAGAAGTCGTTTGTATTGAAGTCTTTTCGAGTTCGATCAACTCCCCTGCCGGGGTGGTTACGACAACCGAGGTCAGGTCGGACAGAAAGCATGCCTGCTCGTGTGAACTGGCGTCGCCGCAGTTGACCTTGTACTCCCAGCTCTGGATAGACGGGGCGTGCTGCGACCAGACCTGGGGCCATATCCCGTGGGTCCGGTCACCGTGCATCCGGCCGGGGAGTTTTCCTTCTTCAGTCTCGGGTTCGGGCGCGTTGTCTCGAGTTGGGCCGTCAGTTTGAGCTGCCGATCGAGGATCGTCCCTGAACCCGCTGTCGCTGTCGTCGCATGCTGCAACTAGAAGCAATACGAGCGGCACAAGCGCGGTCAGGAATAGCGATTTGCGGTTCGGGTGGTTGAAACGAGGTGCGCCCATCAAGAAACCATATTTCATTGGGACGAAAGAGAACTTATTGAAAAGGCGACTGTTCGCTGGTGGTTGTTACGAGAGCGAAGGCGTTCGGCACGCGAACGGTGTTGAATGACCGGTGGGATAAAGATGGCGGGCCGTTCCGGATCGGCGGGTGGACTGAAACGTTTCAATCAAGTCGGTAGCGATAACCACCCCCCGCCCGGTCGTGCGAAAATCTTCGCCATGTCCGAATCTGCATCCGGTGCCGAACCCTCAATGACGCAAGCACCAGAATCAAGTTTCAACCCGTTTCGTGCGCTCCGGTACGGCGACTATCGGTTTGTGTGGTCGTCCGAAACCCTGAACCTGTGGGCGTCCGAGATGGAAACGATCGTGTTGGCGATATTCGTGCTGCGCGACACGGGTTCTCCCCTGCTGGTCGGCCTGATCGGGGCTTTGAAGTTCGGCGGCACGTTACTGGGGCCGTTTTACGGCCTCATGGTCGATCGGTTCGACCGAAAGCGGCTGCAGGTCGGGGTGCGGGTCATCGGGCTGTCACTCGCACTGGTGCTTATCTCGCTGATAGTTGCGGACAGGCTTGTGTTGTGGCATGCGTACGTGATTGTTTCGGCGGGGAGCATGGTGAGGATGCTCGATATCGTGCTGGTGCAGGCATTGACCGCGGACGCGGTGCCGGCCGGTTCGCTTCACGGTGCGATCGGGCTGTCACGGTTTTCACTTGATGGCGCCCGCGTGGCCGGATCGCTGGCGGGCGGGGTGATATTCGAGGTGCTCGGGTTGGACTGGGCGTACGCAATGATCACGGTGCTTTACCTGCTGGCGACACTGGCCTCGATGAAGATTGACCGGCGGGAGGTGACGGTCGGGGCGGGTCTTGAAGGGGGCCATCCGGGCGGTTTGGGAGTGCCGGGGATTCGGGCTGGACTCGCCGAAGGCTTGCGCCACGTATTGCGCAGCAAGGTGCTGACAGGCCTGATTTTCTTTTCGTTCCTGATCGAATTTTCTGCATTCCCGATAGTCAACGGGTTGATGACGGTGATCAGCGACGAACTGTACGGACTGGGAGGAGCGGGCATCGGCCTGCTGGCTGCTGCGGCATCGGGAGGCGCCCTTTCCGGTGCGCTGGCACTGGGAGTTAAGCGAAACATCGGATCGCCAGCTCGCGTGATGGTGCTGGGTTCGGCGATATGGCACGTCCTTATGCTCGTTCTCGCGCTTTCACTTCCACTCTGGGGATTTTCGCTGGTCTTGTTCGCATGGGGTTTTTGCGGAGGTATGACGTTCGTGGCGATGGTGGTCGGGTTGCTGAGGGCGGCCCCGGCTGAATACCGGGGTCGCGTGATGGGAATCCGGACGCTCGGCATCTACGGGCTGCCGATCGGGCTGCTGGTGGGCGGGTGGATAGCCGAAGAGGTGGGTGCGCGGGCGATGATAGGGGTGCTGGGCGGGATCGGGCTTGTCGCCACGCTGGTTGCCGCGGCGATGTGGCCTGCCCTGCTGCAGGGGTCGGAGGACCAGCCGAGTTGAATCTGCCGGACTTCACTGCGACAACGCCACTGGCCGTTGCGCTCGACCTGGACGAAACAACCCTGGGTTCCGACTCGAGGCTGGCAGACCGCACGCGGCGGGCACTGCATGCGGTGTACAACGCGGGGCTTCCGCTCGTCATCGCCACCTCACGTCCTGAACGGGTTTTGTCGATGCTGGTGGGGGACGACATAGTGGAGATCACTTCGCTGGTGCAGATGAACGGGACGATTGCCAACGGTCGTGCGGGATTGACGGGATCGTTCAGCGTGCCTTTCGACCGGGAGGACGCCCGGCTTTGTTGGGGGATGGTGAACGAAACGATTCCGCAGGTCCGCATGACGATGGAAATCGATGGAACGCTGTTTGCCGTCAACCATGACGATGGCATTAATTCGCTATGGGCATTCAACACCGCGAGCCCCACGATGGTTGTACCTGTCGAAGAGGCTATTCATGTTGGTCCCGCAAAAATTTCGGTCAACGGTCTGGGCACCGATTTGGAAGAACTGGCAAACGAATTGGAAACGCAGCTTTCGAATAAAACAGTGATACACCGTGCGGCAAGCGCACAGTTTTTGAATGTCGTTCCCCGCGCGGCAACGAAATCGGGGGCCATAGCCAGTTTGCTTGGGACCGCGGATATTTCGCTTGCCGACGTGCTTGCCTTTGGCGACGACTACGTGGATATCGACCTAATACGCGACTGCGGCTGGTCGGTCGCCGTCGACAACGCGGTCCCCGAAATCAAGTCGCTGGCGAAGTACCTGACCGCTTCTAACGACAATTATGGCGTGGCCATTGTCCTCGAACGCCTGGTTGCGGCCTCATGAAGGTTGGGCGGTTCGGGAGCTACCGGTCGCCGATTGTTGACGTGCTGTCCGACGGGCAGTTCCGTGCGCTCATCTTAAGTCAGGCGATATTTGACCTCGGGATCTTCATGCGTGGAGCCGCGAAATCCTGGGTGATCCTCGAACTGACCATCTCGCAGCTGTGGATAGGGCTGGTCGCCGGCGTCCGTGCCATACCCATCATGCTGCTGGCACTGTTCGGCGGGGTGATATCCGACCGGTTCGGGCGCAGAAACCTGATGATGGCTGCGGGGTGGCATTGCCACATTTTTGGGCGGGATCGGTAGGTGGTGGCGGTTGAGCGGATGACACACGTTGTTGGTGGGTAAAAGGTGGGAGCAGATCCCTACCGGGCATCGAACTTCCCGACCGAAGCGGAGGGGCCTCAATAGACATCACTCGTCTTGCGGAAGAAGACAGTTACCCAATCCGATCGCAGAGGTCCACCCAGAATGGATTTTCATTCTCGATCAGCTTAAGTTTTTTCGCGCGACGCCATCTCTTGATCTGTGCTTCTCGTTCGCGCGCTGCCTCAAACGATTCTGCAATTTCACACCAGACCAGGCGATTCGTGCGATATTTCGCTCCAAATCCGGCAACCCAGGCAGCTTTGTGCTGTTGCAGTCTGGTCGATATGTCGCGCGTCATTCCTGTGTACAGGGTTCGCCTAAGACTGGCCGCAATGTAGACATAGAATCCGGTTGGTTTCACGAGCAGGACTATAGTGGGTGCGAGGCGAATCTTAAAGCGGCCTGTCGGAGATGATCTTTGGGAGGTGATTCCGTTTGAGGTCCCTCCGCTCCGGTCGGGAAATCGGGCCGTGGCCGACGCGGCCGGTTCACAGGCCACAAGTACGTATCACGCACCAGAACCTAAAGCACACAAGGTCAAATTCTTGCCGATTCCAGTAAATAACCCGATTGTTGTCGCTCCCAGTCCTACCCCTTTTACGGCGGATGATTCGGTTGATCATGCCGCGATCGAGCGGAACGTGGAAAAGTGGCTTCAAACGCCGCTATCGGGCTTCGTGTTGAACTCGGAGAACGGCGAGGAGCAGCTTCTTTCCGAGACGGAGCGGCTCGACATTGTGCGCACGGTGAACGATGCACGCAACGGTGAAAAGTTCATCGTCGGCGGCGTCGACAGCTCGTCGGTCACCGATTCGGTCCGCACCGCCGAAGCGCTGGTCGAGGCTGGGGCCGAGATGATCCGCATCAGGATTCCCAGGCTGACGAAGGACGTCGCCGGCTACTTCGAACAGGTGGTTCCCCGCGTTCCTGCGCCGGTCGTCGTCATCCACCAGATGGCACCCGGCCAGTTCGCCGGGGGTGATGCGCCGGTGGGTGCCGAGCCCGAGGTGATCGGCGACCTTATCGATATCGACAACGTGTTTGGTTATATCGCATCGGGCAACGTGCGGTTCGAGTCGAGAGTCCGCAATTTTATGACGACTGAAAAGCCGTTCTGGCTGGGCAACGGCCTGCTGCTTTTGCCGATGAGCGTGATCGGTGCGAACGGGGCCTGCCTGATGTTCGGCAACGTGGCTCCGACCGAGTGTCTGGCAGTAATTTCGAGTGTGCTGAAGGGCGACCTGGCTACTGCCCAGGAAATCCAATCACGGTGCATTGAAGCGGATTACCAGATTCTTTCGCGGGGTGCGGCAGGGATTAAGGCAGCGCTCGATATTCTTGGCTACGAAGGCGGTGCGCCGCGGTTGCCGAACGTGGCGGTGTCGGATGAGGAACGCGAGGTTATTCGCGCGGCGATGCAGGTGGCTGGGTTGGTTTAGGTGGACAGTGTCCAACCCATCCTCTAACTCCCTCCCATGCAAGGAGGAAGGAACTGGCCGGTGCCTCAAACAAACGACGCTCGCGTCACCAGATTGACCAGCCGCCGTCGACCCTGAACTCCTGCCCCGTTATCCATGAGCCGGCGTCTGAGGCGAGCAGGGCCACCACGGTGCCTTTCAGGTCTTGCGACAGGCCGGTGCGGTGAAGTGCGTTCATCTTCCGGAAAGTTTCGACCTGTTCGGGGTTGGTCGTATCTTTGGGTATCTGACCGGGGCTGATGCAGTTGGCAGTAATTCCGTACTTGCCGAACTCGCCAGCGAAGGCACGCGTCAGGTTCAACACGCCGCCTTTGGCGGCCTGGTACGGCGGGCCGGAACGGTTGAAGTTCGCGTTGTAGATGCGCGGGTCTATGGAAAGCGTGGCTGCGATCGAGCCGAGGGTTATGATCGATCCGCACCGGGCCGGGATCATGGCGCGACCGGCCGACTGCGCAGTGATGTAGGTGCCCGTGAGATTGACTTCGAGAGTGCGCCTGAACTCATCGACATCGGCATCGGGTGGATAGCTGGTGGTGAACGACCCACCGGCGTTGCAAATGGCGATATCCAGGCGACCGGTGTCGTTCATGACGCGCTCGACGAGTGCATCGACCTGCGTTTCGTCGGTCACATCGCAGCCGAGGCCCGTGACATCGTAGCCGCGCCGGGTGAGTTCGCTGGCAACCCGCTCGCAGAGTTCGGTACGACGGGAGGCGATGTAGACCTTCGCCCCGAGGTCGCCGAGGGCTTCGGTAAAGGCTGTGCCGAGGTGGGTGCCGCCGCCGGTGACGATCGCAGTACGGCCTGTGAGGTCGAAAAGTTCTTGAACAGTTCTGGTCATTTTTGATCTCCGCTCCGGCAACGCGTCCCCGCCCCAGGTCTCTCGACTGCGCTCGGGACGCGCTGGTTGTTTACTAATCAGAGTGTGCCGCTGGAACTTCGAACTTGTGCCTGAGTTTCAGCGTTCGCTCCGACTGTTTGTACCAGCCCTCGGGAGCATACTGGTCGGTGTGCAGATAACACTGGACCCGCACTTCGTCGGAGCCTTCGGCGAATGTGAACAGGCGGCTCATGGGGATCGAGTTTTTCTGTCCGTGGTAGCGGGTGATCGCCGAGACGTTTACAAAGTTGGCGCCCCACTTCTGCTCGATATGCGACCGGCCTCCGGTCGTATCGTCGGGGTGGGTGTGGGTATGTGCGCCGAGCCAGAGATCGATGGCGGGCGTGTTCTCGGCAAGGAAATTTTCGATCCGGCCCGAGTCTTTCTGGCCGCCCACCCAGTAGATAAGCGATGCACCGGGAGCACCGCCGTCGGGCATCCGGCCGTGGTAGCCGCCGTCGCAGCCTTCGTTGAGACCGCTCGCCACCGTCGTTTCCTTGATCATGTGGTGGTGGGCTGTAATGACTATCTTGTGGGTGTTGCCACGTACTTTTTCTGTCCACCACTCGAACGTTTCTTCGGAAATCGCGCCGGCCGGGTAGCCGCCAAACTCGCCGCGCCCGATCGGCGGGCCACCGTCGTTGCGGTCGGCGAGCATCAGGAACAGGATGTTGCCGACCTCGAACGAGTAGTGTTCCCATGTGCCTGATGTCGGGTACGGTCTTTTCGTGTTGTCGATCCCGGAGAACTCGGTGCTTTCGCCGGTCGGGTCGATCCATTTCTTGAACCACCACTGGGTCGGTTCGTCGGCACCCGAAGCATCGTGGTTGCCGATCACATCGTAGAAGTGTTCACGGCCGTGATTTTTAGCCGTGGCGTACTGGGCAACCACGAGTTCGCCCTCCTCGTCGTCTGGTGGGAGCTGCGAGCCAGAGAAATCGCCCAGGTTGACGGCGATATCGAAACCGCGAGAGTCGTCGGCCGTACCGGGTTCCGCGGGCCACGCTTCGGCCTGCCGGATCGCCTCTTCGAGCGAACGGCGACCGAATTTGATCTCGGTCCCAACATGCGTATCGGAAAGCGCCCACAGGCGAACGGTTCGAGCCAAATTTTTTACCTTAAACGAACCGGGTTGTTCCCAGCTGAAGTGGAACGTCCTGATGCTGAAAAATGATTTACTGCCGGGGGATTCTGGTCCAGTGCCCGAATAATAATCGCCCTGACTCCCTGTGTGTCGGTGCATAGGGCTGAATACATCGATCGCGCGCGGCGTATACTCCCGCCGCGCCAGCCTTTGGTAATTTTGGCGGAAGCGTTCACAGGGAAGATATCCGGGTGCGAAGACGTTGAGAGGTAGCCACAGCAATTGCCAGCAATAACCGATGTTGAGTTCAGGCAGTTTTCAGCGAATCACCACAATGCGCAGCGCAACTGGCTGCTGGTAAAGCTGAACACCGACGACCCCGCCGTTTACGGTATTGGCGACGCGTCGCCGATGCAGGACGACGAGCAGGTCAAGGACTTAATCACCGGGTTCGTCGAAAAATACCTGCGGGGCAAGGACCCGCTCGAGTCGGAGCTTCACTGGACGACGATGTATCAGGACCCGCAGGCCCGTGGTGGCAGGCTTGCCACGACGGCGATTTCGGGCATCGATATCGCCCTGTGGGACCTGAAGGGGCGAATTCTCGATCAGCCCGTGTGGAAGCTGCTCGGCGGTGCCCACCGCAGGAGCATTCGCGTCTATGCCAACGGCTGGTACACGAATCCGGGGACTCCCAAACAGAACGCTGAAGAGGCGAAAATCGTGATCGGCATGGGCTATACCGCGCTAAAGTTCGACCCCTTCGGACAGGCAAATTTCTACAAGATTTCGCTTGCGGAACTGCAGCTGGCCGAGGACCGTGTGGCAGCGGTGCGAAAGGCCGTTGGGCCGCACGTCGACATCCTGGTCGAGGCGCATGCGAAGTTCAACGTGATGAACGCCATCCAGATCGGCAGGCGGATGGAGGAGTATTTTCCGCTGTTCTACGAGGAGCCGGTGTCGCAGGAACGGGTGGCCGAACTTGCCGAAGTGCGGAGCAGGGTGAACATCCCGATCGCAACGGGCGAGCGTTTGTACACAAAGTTCCCGTTTGCGGAGATCGTCGAGCAGCACGCGGCCGATGTGTTGCAGCCCGATATCGCGAACGCCGGCGGTATCACCGAGCTCAAGAAAATCGCGATCATTGCCGAGGCGAAGCACATCACGATGGCACCGCACAACGTGTGCTCACCAGTAGGGGCGATGGCGGAGATGCACCTCGATGCCTCGATCATCAACTTCGAGATACAGGAGTACCACGCCGAGTTCTACACGGAGCACTATTTCACGGTTCTGGACGGGTTTACGCGACAGGTGGACGGCTATGTTGAGCTTTCCGATGCGCCGGGGCTGGGTCTCGAGCTGAACGAAGCGGAAATAGCGAAGCACCCGCCGCTGGCAAGGGTGACATCGGCAGGAGGAACGGTGAGGGGGATCTAGTGTGCCATCGGCACTTTTGATGCGTGACGAACGTTGTTGGCTTGATCGAACAAGTTATATCGAATCGAAATTGGCTCTCACCGGGGGCCGTGGGGGAGAAATCTAATAATGATTGAAAATTCAGTTTTGAAGGCGAACCGGGAGGGCCGGAAGGCAACGGTGTTCGCGCTGGCGTTTCCGGCGCTGTACCTGGTAGAAATGGCCGCTCACGTCGGCTTCGACGCGATATCGATCGACGGCGAGCACGGTGCGTTCCCAGAAGATGCGATCGACGACATCTGCCGCGTTTCAAACGCGCTCGGGATGTCGGTCAGTGCGCGTGTCCCCGACAGCGCGCCGTACCAGGTGAACCTGTACCTGGACCGCGGCATCCAGGGTGTCACCGGTCCACACATCAACTCCGGTGCCGAGGCGCAGGCGCTGGCCGACGCCTGCCTGTTCCCGATTGAGGGAAGGCGTTCCTGGGGCGGTGGGCGGGGGACCGAGTTCAACGACCAGACTGTCCTCGATGAAAAGTACGGCGGCAAGCTCGGCTTTGCAAAGTGGTCGAACGACAACATGATCGTCGTGGCCCAGATCGAGGACAAAAAGGCCTGGGACAACCTCGACGATATCCTTGCGGTCCCCGGTCTCACGGGTGTGACCGGCGGCCCGCACGACTTTGCACAGTCGCTTGGTCATCCCGGTCAGCCCGATCACCCGGACCGCATCGCCGCGACCCTCGATGTGGAGACGCGTGCACGTGCTGCCGGTAAGATCGCAGGTGGCGACCTTTCTACCGGCACCGGCATTGCAGAACTGATGCTCGGCGAGGCGCGTGCGTTCGTGGCGGCCCACAGGAACGACAAGCTGGGCTAGGAGTTCGCCCCCGGCGTTTCGTAAGCTGGACCGGTCTTGCCGTTGGCACGACTGGTCTAACGCGGTAATCGGTAGTTTTTTTGTCTCTGGTCTATCTGCGCGTGCCGGGCCGGGAAGCTGCGGCGGCAAAAATTGGTGGGTTGACAATTGAATCGCGTCGTACATCGATACTCCCATGGGACCGTGCCCGTCCTCAATTAACCCCGCCAATGGCGATCAGGGATGCTGGCTGCAGGTACGGTTTATCGAAACGACCGGCGCTACAACGGCGTGGTCCTGCATGTTGTGGCCGCCGAATCGGCAGGGCGACCGGCGCGTCGATACCGCTGCTGGCACTCAACTGGACAGGTCGATCGAATAGCAGCGAGGCGGATTTTCCCGAGTCATCGGCAGCCAGATCAGAGTCCGGAAGCCCGGTTATTGGGGTTCGGAAGTCTTCCGGTGCCCCGGTGGGGCCGACAGGGCCGATGGGCGTACTTGACCTGGCGGCGGGGCTTGAGCGTTTTCACGCCCAGGCGGCTGGGATCGCACTCGATATCGAGGCGTTCAGGGCTGACCAGGCGGTCTGGCTCGGGGTGATGGGAGCGCTTGGGTATCCACGCAACAAGCGGGCATTCCGGATGCTGGCGACCCGGGTACCGTGGAGCATGGTTGCAGCCTGTGGAAGCTCGCAAGAACTGGAATCCCTGCTGCTGCAGGCTGCGGGCCTCGATACCAGGCCAGCTGGCACACATTCAACCCCGACTCGAATCTCCAGTCTGTCGGGCAGCCCCCCGGAATGGGTGCGGCCGTGGGGGCGGCCGCCAACTCACCGGCGGTACGTATCGGGGGCGATATCGGTCCTTGCGCCGATATGGGCTGACACGGGCGGTATCGCTGAGACATGTGCTCGCGTTGTGGCCCGCGCCGGGGACCACAACGCGCTTTCCCGGATGTTCCGACCGGCTGAGTT
>Ga0066376_10004306_pt1 | contig 12402 bp, 8 predicted proteins | sample Knorr_S15_td_Bot_FD_77009 | JGI IMG/M metagenome (GOLD analysis project Ga0066376, IMG submission 77009) | Marine microbial communities from Southern Atlantic Ocean transect - Knorr_S15_td_Bottom_ad_5009_LV_A | ecosystem: Environmental > Aquatic > Marine > Oceanic | place: Southern Atlantic... | reverse complement strand
ATGCAGTGTCGCCAAGAGAAAGGCTACATGAACATACAAAGAATAAAGTCAAGAAAAGAGCTGTAAAGTGAGTTAACTGCCCAGCCCAAATTGCAGGTGGCGATTTCAAATCCATAGGCATTGCCATTCTAAGCTCAGGAACTAAGAAAAGCCCCTCTACAATCAGAAATTCCTACCCACTCTAATTCCATTTCAGGTCACGTAGAGGGCCATTATTAAGAAAGTAGATTAACCCTAAGCCAACTCTCAAGCGTTTATTAGAATAATCTCGTGACACTTTTTCCCCTTCTCGTCAGTCTCCTTGCCCCCACCTCGCTGCAGGAGCCAGAGAATGATATTTTTGAACGCGAAATTGCTCCAATTTTTAAAAATAATTGCCTAGAGTGCCATGGTCAAATGCAGCAAAAAGGTGGCCTGCGGCTCGATATTAAAGCAGCAGCTATGGCCGGCAGTGATTACGGCGAATACCCCGTCATTGTTCCGGAAAATGCTCTTGAAAGCCCGCTCTTTTCCTTGGTCAATTCGATTGACATTGAAGACCGAATGCCCCCCGAGGACAAAGATTCACTTTCAACAAAAGAGATTCAATTACTCAAAGATTGGATTAACCAAGGAGCGGTCTGGCCGGAAGATGGTAAAGAAGCAATTTGGCCAACAAAGCATTGGGCGTATCAATTACCTCTCTGGCCAGAAATCCCCATCGTGGAAGACGAATCCTTGTGTCGCAATGCAATTGACAGATTCATTATTTCTCGTTTAGGTAAAGTGGACATTAAACCTTCTCCGCAAGCTGATTTTTCAATTCTTGCGCGCCGTAGCTCATTGGATTTGACAGGCTTACCCCCTGACCCAGTGGAAATAAACCAGTTTTTAGATTCACCTTCTGAGCAAGCATGGGGTAAATGGCTAGATAAACTCTTTAACTCCAAAAATTATGGGGAAAACCAAGCTCTTGGCTGGCTTGATTTGGCCCGCTACGCAGATTCTAACGGGTTTGAGAAAGATAACGGTCGATCAATGAGTCCATGGAGAGATTGGGTAATCGAAGCCTTCAACAGCAATATGCCATTCAATCAATTTACGGCTGAGCAATTAGCAGGCGACCTGATGCCTTCGCCATCACTTGCACAAACTATTGCCACCGGATTCCATCGGAACACAATGACCAACGCTGAAGGTGGTGTCGATGATGAAGAGTATCGAGTTGCCGCTGTTGTTGACCGAGTAAATACCACAGCAACGGTTTGGTTGGGAACCACCATGGCATGCGTGCAATGCCATGACCATAAATATGATCCACTAACATCGAACGATTATTATTCGATGTACGCTATTTTCAATGATGGCCAAGATGGAGGAACGACCCACGGTCCAAGCGTTGACGTTCTCACTAATGATCAAGTTTCAGAAGGTTTAATCATTGACAATAAAATCGCACAACTAAAAGAAAATTTGGTGAGTGCACAAGCAGAAGGATGGGATTATGAAAAAGAGGTGCTGTGGATTGACGAAACAAAACCTCCTGGTGGGGTAGTAGAAGGTGATTGGAAATTTTCTGGGCCAGAAATTGGAGTCCCCGTTCACGAAGGGGCTTCGGTACGGAAACAGGTTGGTAAAGAATTTGTCCAACACTTTTTTCATACGGTCCCGGACGGCCCTATCAATGGAGGAGATGATTGCGCCTTCGCATGGATTTACCTCGACCCAAAATCCCCCCCGACTACAATTGTCCTCCAGTTCCACGTTGGCGATTGGGAACACCGCGCCTTCTGGGGCGAAGACACCTTCGCCTACGGCATTAGCGGAACACCGTCACGTTTATACCAAGGTAATTTGCCACCAACTGGAAAATGGGTTCGGCTAGAAGTTTCTCTCTCCAGTGTTGGCATTGCACCCAATATCCGCCTTGATGGCATGGCTTTTGGTCAACTCGGCGGCACCGCTTTCTGGGATGAAGCCGGAACTCTAATTGGCAATCCAAAAGTCGCCTCAATTAGGGTTGAAATGGGCGCGCTCGATAGCCGCCGACCAATTCCAACCTCTACTCTTGTTATGGCTCAAGTTAAAGAGCCACGAGTTACCCACATTTTAGAGCAGGGAAATTTCTTGTCTCCAGGAAAAAAAGTCGAGCCTGGTGTTCCTCGGGTAATGAACAAACAGACAAAAGTACGACCAAAAAATCGCCTAGAGTTTTCCGAGTGGCTTACAAACCCAAAGAATCCGCTAACTTCCCGTGTAATTATGAATCGTCTATGGGAACAGGTCTTTGGTTCTGGCCTAGTTGCAACCAGCAATGACTTTGGAACTCGTGGGGAAACCCCTTCTCATCCTGAGCTGTTGGATTGGCTTGCTTTAGAATTTCAGCGCCTTAATTGGGACATGAAGGCAATGCACCGACTCATGATTGATTCGGCTACATATCGCCAATTATCCAAAGTGCGTGGTGATGTGGTGCAATTGGATCCAGAGAATCGTCTTCTTGCTTGGTTTCCAAGAATGCGACTTAAGGCGGAGCAAATCCGCGACCAAGCTCTTCAAACTTCTGGACTTCTTGTCAACAAGGTTGGTGGCTCCAGTGTCTATCCACCCCAACACGTAGGGATTGATAACAGCGCATATGCCGGAGATCGCTGGATAAATTCTTCCGGAGAAGATAAGTATCGCCGAGGAATCTATACCTTTTGGCGTCGCACATCTCCCTACCCTACCTTTCAAATCTTCGATGCACCGAGCCGGGAAGTTGCTTGCACCCGCCGCAATCAATCAAATACACCACTGCAAGCGCTTGCATTGCTTAACGATCCCGTGTTTGTAGAAGCAGCCAAGGCACTTGGAAAGAGAATGGCTCAACACCAAGCAGAAAACGATAACGATCGAATTTGTTTTGGATTTCGTTTATGCACCGCTCGCTATCCCAATGAATTAGAACTAACCACGTTAGCGAAGTTACTGGCAAATGATGGATGGGCAGCCGTTGGTACTGTACTTTTGAATCTTGACGAAATGGTGACTCGAGAATGATCTCTCGTCGCGAGTTTATCCGCCTTTCAGCAATGGCAGGGATGCCTATGGCTGGGAAGAATATACATTTATTATTTGGAAATAGTTCTATTGCACCTCGCACTAGAATAGCTAAAGCTAAACGAGTCATCTGGCTACATATGGCTGGTGGGCCATCCCCTTTAGATTTATTCGACCCAAAGCCAGAATTAACCAAATATGACGGCAAAGATTGCCCTGCAAAGTATTTAGAGAAAGAACGCTTTGCATTCATCAAGGGAACGCCTCAAATGCTGGCCACCCCTTATTCTTTTAAACAACACGGCGACAGCGGGCAATGGATCTCGGAGCTACTCCCCTATACCGCAAAAATAGCCGACAAGATTACAGTAGTGCGCTCTTTACACACTACCCAGTTCAACCACGCCCCAGCCCAAATCTTTCTCGCTACTGGACACCAATCTATCGGTCGGCCAAGTATGGGGTCATGGCTATCCTGGGGACTTGGCTCTTTAAATCAAGACCTGCCAGCTTATGTGGTGATGACATCAGGAAAGTTCTTACCGAGCGGTGGGTCTTCTTGCTGGTCAAATGGATTTCTTCCATCTCAGCATCAAGGCGTCCGGCTACTAAAAGGCAATGACCCTGTACTATTCCTTTCTAATCCTGAAGGAACCAATAAAGAAAAGCGCCGTCGCATTTTAAACGCCTTAAAAATTCTCAACGAAGAGAGATTTAAATATCACAAAGATCCAGAAACAATAGCTCGGATTAATCAATATGAGATGGCCTACCGAATGCAGGACAAATTTCCAGAGATTTCGGATTTAAGGACTGAATCAGAGGAAACTCTAAAGCTATACGGCGTTGAACCTGGCAAGCCTTCATTTGCCACCAACTGCTTATTGGCGAGGCGACTAGCTGAATCCGGTGTTCGGTTTGTCCAATTATTTGATTGGGGCTGGGACAGTCATGGAACTGGTAGCCATGACGACTTAGTGACCTCACTTCCAGATCAATGCCGCAGAACAGATAAGGCCTGCGCTGCACTGATTATGGATTTGGAACGGCGAGGTTTACTGGAAGACACCATTGTCATTTGGGGTGGAGAATTTGGTCGCACTCCTATGAATGAAAAAAGGAATGGCTCGACTTTTCTCGGTCGTGACCACCACCCGCACGCCTTTACAATGTGGATGGCTGGTGGCGGATTCCGCAAGGGGTTTTCTTACGGGGCAACAGATGAGCTCGGTTATTGGGTTGCAGAAAAACCAATGGAGGTTCACGACCTACACGCCACCTTGCTTCATCTTTTAGGCATTAATCACAAAGATTTCACCTATCTACATCAAGGAAGAGACTTTCGGCTTACCGATGTCTCTGGGCAAATCATAAAAGACCTGTTAGCCTAAATGAACCCGTAAGTGGCAAGCTTCATAATCGCACTATGATAATCCCATGAGAAGGATCTGGCTTAAAGCTACAAATCTGGCAGAAAAAACTCCGGCAACGCGGAACCGCTCTGCGGATTTTCTCCGTGCGGTCTCCATTCTTGTCGTGGTTCTTGGACACTGGTTGTTGGCTGCTCCCTGGGTGGATTCCGCTGGCGCACATCTTGATCATTTGCTGGCTCGATCCCAATGGACTCATTGGTTGACATGGTTCTTTCAAGTCATGCCAATCTTCTTTTTTGTTGGCGGTTTCTCCAACGGAATTACTTGGGATGCAGCTTGCCGAAATCAGCGAAAGTATTCCGATTGGTTGGGAACCCGTTTGGCAAGACTATTACTTCCGGTTCTTCTCCTACTTGTTTTCTGGACAGTCACGGCAAGCATCGCCCACTTGGCTAGGGTTCCTGCTGAAATGATTAGAATTGGATCACAAGTTGCCCTAATTCCAACTTGGTTTCTTGCCGTTTACTGTCTTATGGTAATTCTGACTCCACCTGCTCGTTGGGCATGGAAACGTTGGGGCGCCTCGACAATATGGGTTCTTGTGACTCTTTCCGTCATAGGTGACCTCGCCTATTTCCAATGGGATTTTCGAATTTTGGGTTGGACAAACTACTTGTTCATTTGGCTAGCGGTGCATCAACTTGGGTTTGTTTGGCTGGACCGCACTTGCGACACTCGCACCAAAGCATGGACCTATTGCGCCGGTGGTTTCCTCCTTCTTCTTGGAATGACTGCCTGGGGGCCTTGGCCGCGAAGCTTGGTGGGCGTACCCGGCGGTGAAATTAGCAACACCACTCCCCCTCATCTTCCTTTGCTGGCTTTGGCGGCCTTTCAATTTGGTGCGGTGATTCTTCTCGAAAATCGGATTAATCGGTTCCTTCAGAATGCACGAGTGTGGACAGCCACCGTTCTTGTGAATGGTGTCATCATGACAGTGTTTCTTTGGCACAGTACTGCAATGATGTTGTTGTTCGGGCTTGCCATCCTGCTTGGGGGTGTAGGACTTGGTTCAAATCCCGGCGGTTTGGATTGGTGGATGATGCGCTTACCTTGGCTAGTCGTTTTTCTAGCGAGTTTGCTACCTTTCGTTGCAATGTTTGCTCGCTTTGAACGAACAGTCTCTCCTGATCGTTCGTTCCCCGCAGCTTGGAGGCTCGTGTCGGGAACATTCATCGCCTGTAGCGGCTTAGCCCTCCTCGCATTCCATGGCATTGGTGGCGAGGGGTTCTTGGGCTTAAGAACGGAAGCGCTACTCCTCCCCTTTCTTGGCCTCGGAATCGCCGGACTCCTGGCTTGGAACCCTTCTCGAATCCCGAACCCCACTTGACTCTGACTACGTTCATCCTTACCGCTGGGTTTCCACAGCACTCCCCTCAGTAACTCCTATTGACATCGTTATTCTGAATTTATGAGACTAACTCGTGACCAAGCTTGGGTGCATCTTTGTGCTTGGACCCCTTCGGATGCTCTCCGTCGTCATGCGCGTGCCGTGGAAGTCAGCATGCGTGGCGCTGCATATCGTTACGGAAACGGAGCTGAAGACGAGGAGCTTTGGGGCATTGCCGGCATGTTGCATGATGCTGACTATGACCAGTGGCCAGAAGACCATCCCCACCGAATCGTAGCTTGGCTCCGCGAGCGTGGCGAAGAAGAATTGGCTTATGCAATTTCAGCTCATTACACAAAATGGGGTGTCCCCCACAATAACCAATTAGATAAAGCGCTTTTGGCCTGCGATGAATTGACGGGCTTCATAGCCGCTTGTGCTCTCGTGCGACCTGAGGGCATCACCACAATGAAACCTAAAAGTGTGCTCAAAAAACTCAAAGACAAGCGCTTTGCTGCCGGCGTCGAGCGTGATGAAGTCCGTGCTGGCTGCACTTTACTGAATGTGGAGTTGAAGGAACACGTGCAGTTCCTCATTGATGCTTTGCTCCCACATGCAGCTGAGCTAGGCCTGGAAGGGAACCATTAATAATTTTCGTCCCCTCCATATCTCGGAGTAGACGAAGAGGATGGACTCCTTTCGCTATGCTTGGGCATGCTTAATCTGGCCATCCTCTTTCTTGTCGCATTCCAGAATCCTGTTCTTGAAGCTACCCAGACTTGGCTTAAGGCCGAAGAAGGGAAACTTTTGGAAATGTATAAAGATCTGCATGCTCATCCCGAACTATCCTTCCAAGAATCCCGCACGGCGGGAGCAATGAGCACGGTTCTGAAGGATCTTGGCTTCAACGTTCTAAAGAATATTGGTGGCCATGGAGTAGCAGGAATTCTTGAAAACGGAGAAGGCCCTGTTGTCTTGGTACGCACCGACACCGACGGACTCCCCATAACCGAAAAGACTGGTCTTACATTTGCAAGTAAGGTGCGCGCCAAAGAGCAAGACGGAAGGGAAGTTGGCGTGATGCACGCTTGTGGGCACGACATGCATATGACTGTCTGGGCAGGAACAGCAGCTTTTTTGGCCACCCATAAAGAACTTTGGAGTGGCACTCTTCTCTTTGTCGCCCAGCCCGCCGAAGAGCGCGGTGCAGGTGCTCGGGCTATGCTAGAAGATGGTCTTTTCTCCCGCACCGCAACTCCGGATTACTGCTTGGCTTTTCATGTAGCGCCATTTCTCCCTGCGGGTACGGTTGGGTTTTGTCCCGAGTTTGCTTTGGCCAACGTAGATTCAGTAGATATTCGGGTTCGCGGGAAAGGAGGACACGGGTCCACTCCGGAGATGACTCATGACCCGGTCGTGCTCGCTTCTCGAATCGTTGTGGCACTACAGACCTTGGTAAGTCGAGAAACCGCGGCACAAAAAGCAGCAGTAGTTACTGTCGGATCCATCCATGGAGGAGCGAAACACAACATCATTCCCGATGAAGTTTTTCTCCAGCTTACGGTGCGTTCTTACGAAAGTGAGGTCCGAGAAAATCTGCTAGATGGTATTCGCCGCACGGCAAAATACGAGGCACTGGCTGCAGGATTCCCAGAGGACCTGCTACCAGAAGTTCGGGTTTTGAAAGAACACACGCCCGCGGCGTGGAATTCTCCCGAGCTTGTGTCCCGAAATTGGGATGCTATTGAAAGTGTATTGGGTGCCCAAGGTGTCCAAAAAGTTCCCTCGGTGATGGGTGGAGAAGACTTTGGCCGATATGCGCCCGCTGCCGGATGCCCTGGAAACATTATGTGGCTCGGCGTGGTCTCAAAGGAGGCCTGGACTCTTTCAAAGAAACCCAATGCCGCTCCGCTTCCTGGAATACATACCGCAACTTTCGCTCCCGACGCCCTTCCGTCCATTCGTACTGGGGTGAAAGCGATGAGTGCGGCTGTTGTTGATATTCTCGCTCGGTAAGAAGAACTCCTTCGGACTATAGTGGCCCGGTGGTCACCCTCCCCATTTGGCTTCTCCTGGCACTCCCGGCGGTTGCCCAGGCACCAGAACGACCCAACGTTGTTCTGATTATCTCCGACGACCAGGGTTGGAGGGACTTCGGGTTCATGGGTAGCACGGAGGTCCGCACTCCTCACCTCGACGCACTCGCTGAGGAGAGCCTCGTCTTCCCGCGGGGCTATGTTCCGACGGCGCTTTGCCGCGCGAGCCTCGCCACACTCGTGACCGGGCTCTATCCGCACCAGCACAAGATTACGGGCAACGATCCGCCGAGTGGAACCGACCGCGCTCGCATGCTCGCGCACATCGAATCGGTCGAGACCCTCCCCAGGCTACTCGGCGTGGCGGGCTATCGGAGCCTGCAGACAGGCAAGTGGTGGGAGGGCAACTGCAAGTGCGGTGGCTTCAGCGATGGCATGACGCACGGCGATCCGAACCGAGGCGGGCGGCACGGAGACGACGGACTCACGATTGGACGCGAGACGCTCCAACCCGCTCTCGACTTTATCGATGCCTGCAGCGCTAAAGGGGTCCCCTTCTTCCTCTGGTATGCACCACTCCTTCCGCACCGCCCCCACGACCCGCCCGCGCGAATCCTCGAGACGTATTCGCGGCCTAACGGCCCCACCCCAATCGCGAGGTACCGAGCGATGTGTACGTGGTTTGACGAGACCTGCGGAGAGCTACTCGAGCACCTCGCCGTTCGAGAAATCGAGGAAAAGACCCTGGTCGTTTTCGTGACGGACAATGGGTGGATTCAGAGGCCTGACGCCGCGGGCTACGCGCCGCGCAGCAAGCGCACGCCGTACGAAGGAGGGGTTCGTACGCCCATCCTGGTGCGCTGGCTCGGCACGATTAATCCTGCGCGTTGCGAGGTTCCGGTCAGTAGCGTCGACATCGCCTCGACAATCCTCGAGGCGTGTCGCCTCCAAGTCCCCGCGGAATGGCCGGGCGTCGACCTGCGTTCGGACTTGCGAAACAGGGGGCCAGTCTTCGGTGCAGCATTCACCCATGACGTCGTGGCCGTCGACGACCCCGAGCGCAGCTTACTGACACGCTGGGTGCTACGCGACCCTCTCAAGCTGCTCGTCCACAGCAACCCATCAAGGCCCACGGAGCTGTACGACGTACGTGCCGATCCGGCGGAGGAACACCCCTTGGACAATCCTGGGGCGGTTCGTGCCCTGAGGGCGGATCTCGACCGATGGTGGCCCTCTCGCGCCGGGAAGGACCAGCTGCCGGACCCCGATGGCAAGTCGGCGGACATGCGTAAGCCCGTGCAGGTGTACATCCTCATGGGCCAATCCAACATGCTGGGCTTCGGCAAGATCAAGGGCGACGACGGCTCGCTCGAGCACGCGGTGAAGGAGAAGGGGCTCTACCCCTACCTCGTCGACGACGATGGTGATTGGACCGTGCGACAAGATGTCCGCAACGTGCGCGTCATGGGAAGCGGCACCGGTGGAATGAGGCAGTTCAACAACGAGTTCATGACCATCACGAACGGCAATATTGGCCCGGAGATTGGCATCGGACATCACATGGGTCATGTCATCAAAGCTCCGGTCTTGGTCCTAAAGAGTTGCGTCGGCAACCGCTCGCTCGGCTGGGACCTGCTGCCTCCGGGCTCCGAGCAGTATGAACACGAAGGCAAAATCTACGCGGGTTACAAGGAGTCGCCAGACTCGTGGGACAAGGGCGCCGAGCCCGAGCCCATCGGATGGTATGCCGGCATGCAGTACGACGGAGACGTGGCCCGGGCGAAGAAGGTCCTTGACGAGCTCAACAAATACTACCCCGACGCCAAGCACTACGAGGTCGCTGGCTTCTTCTGGTGGCAGGGAGACAAGGATCGCTACAACGCCGCCCATGCCAGCAAGTATGAAGATAACCTCGTTCGGCTCATCAAGCAGTTGCGCAAAGAGTTCGATGCGCCGAAGGCCAAGTTCGTCATCGCCACGCTCGGGCAGACCAAGAAGGGCTCCACAGGTAACGAGGGCATAATCCTCGATGCGATGCTCGGAGTCGACGGCCAGTCCGGCAAGTACCCCGAGTTCGAGGGCAATGTTGCCACCGTCTACAGCCACCCCCTGTCCAAGGGCGGCAGCTCCAACGGTCACTACAGCGGCAACGCCGAGACCTATATGAACATCGGCGAGGCGATGGGCAAAGCGATGGCGGAGCTCATCGAGGGGAAGGACCGGAAGTCCAAGCGGCGGCGTTGAGCGGTCGGGCCGCAAGCGGGAGCGGGTCTACCGCTCTCAGTCGTGACCGTCAAAGGGGCTCGCCTTTTCATAAACGTTCTCAGGAACAAACAAGGACAAAGAAAGGTAAAGGGGGATGTGGCTCATGTGCTCAATATATCCAAGTACACGCGTAGCTGATTCTATTAGGCTTAATGCTCTTTATTCATGGCGTAGCGCGTCAACCGGATTTAAGTTGGCTGCTTGCCAAGCAGGATAGAGTCCAAACACTAGGCCAATTGAAACTGAAATCCCAAAAGCAAGAAGTGGTGCGGAAAGAGTAACAATGGTGCGCATGTCAGCGTAATATTCGACGAGCACTGGAACAAAAATTCCAAGCGCAATACCTAAGATTCCTCCTCCAACAGAGAGGACCACCGTTTCAACAAGAAACTGCAGCATAATGTGGTGGCGCCTAGCGCCTAAGGCACGACGAATACCAATTTCGCGAGTCCGCTCTGTCACGGTTGCGAGCATGACGTTCATAATGCCAATGCCCCCCACAAGTAAGCTGATGCAGGCTATACAGCCAAGAACGATGTTGAAAATTCGCTTGGTCTCTTCAGCGCGTACGAGAAGTTCAAGTGGAACAACAACCTCATAGTCGTTCTGATGATGATGTCGAGCCAGCATCTCTCTACTAGCCGAGGCGGTATAGGGAACCTGCTCCGGGTTCCGAACGGCAAGCACAATCTCATTCAGTTCGACTTGTTCCATTTCTCGACTCCCGCTTCGTATCTTGACTGTCAAATCACCGAACCATCGGCGGCCAGTAGTCAAAGGAATCAGAATTTCACTTGTTAATGAAGTGTCGACCCTGGGCAGGTCATCAGAGAGTGGCACGCGAGGTAGAATTACCCCAACAACTGTAAAATATTCTGGCCCAATTTTAATTTTCTGGCCAATAGACTCCACTCCAGGAAACAGCTGACGAGAAACTTCATAGCCTACAACACATACATTGGACACAAGATTGTCGTCTGCTTGACTAATGAATCGACCGCGATGAACGATACGACCAGTCACATTTTGGTATTCCCAAGTTGTTGCCAGAATCCGCGGATTAATCAATTTGTCCTCAAAACGCACCTCCTGCACTATATTTCTCACTGGAACGGCATTCTCAACCCAAGGGAACGTTTCCGAGGCTCGTTCGAAATCTTGCCAAGTCAATCCATAGGCATTGACACTATAGCTTTGAGAACTCACTTGGTCTTCCAACGGTTTAACGCTTCTCAGGATTACATTTTGACTGCCCAGCTGGCGGATTTGTTCTTGAGCTTCTTCGCTTGCCCCCTCACCAATCGCAAGCATCGCAATAACACTACTCACTCCGAAGAGAACACCTAGCGTGGTCAATAGGCTTCTTAATTTGTGAAGAAGGAGGCTCTTGATTCCAAGGCGTATCGACCGCGTAAAAGAAGAATAAAACATAGAAAATTCCTATTTAATTAAATCCACTTTACCGTCCCTAAGGCGAAGGACTCTCTGCGCTTGATGACCAATATTTGCTTCATGAGTCACCAAGAGGATCGTTTTTCCCTCGGAATGTAGTTCTGAAAAGATGTCCAATATTTCAGAAGCAGTTTGGGAATCAAGGTTTCCTGTTGCCTCGTCTGCCAAAATAATTTTTGGGTCATTAATTAAAGCGCGTGCAATGGCCACTCGCTGTTGCTGGCCCCCTGAAAGCTCCGACGGCCTGTGCAGAAGGCGATCCGCAAGACCAACGCGTTCCGCCAAGTCCTCAGCCCGAGCAACCCCATCACTCATAGACCCCTCTTGGTAAAGAAGAGGAACCATTATGTTTTCAAGCAAATTTAACTGCGGAATAAGGTTAAAAGACTGAAAAATAAACCCAATGCTCGCACCACGCAATTTGCTCAAATCATCATCATCCAAATCATTTGTATCACAGCCGTCAACAAAGTAAGAGCCTCCTGTCGGACGGTCGATGCAGCCGATTACATTGAGCAAGGTTGATTTTCCGCTACCCGATGCACCCATGATGGCCCAGTATTCTTCGGCAGCAAATGAAACACTAATGCCATCTAGGGCATGGACGGTAACGTCCCCCATTTGGTAAGTACGCGACAAATCACGCAATTCTGCAATAATTTTCATGAAACTTATCAGTCTCCAGAAGGTGCTACGTCCGATTCTTCTCGCCGCTTGCCTTCACCTGTATCATTTGATTTGGACTCATTTTTATTAGAAAACAAGAAATCGATTGGCGGACTAAGTGCAACCCTGGTTCCTGGATTAACGCCAGAGATGACTTCAATCCACTTTTCATTACTCTGTCCAAGTTTGACTTCTACCGCTT
>Ga0066376_10004303_pt1 | contig 12406 bp, 10 predicted proteins | sample Knorr_S15_td_Bot_FD_77009 | JGI IMG/M metagenome (GOLD analysis project Ga0066376, IMG submission 77009) | Marine microbial communities from Southern Atlantic Ocean transect - Knorr_S15_td_Bottom_ad_5009_LV_A | ecosystem: Environmental > Aquatic > Marine > Oceanic | place: Southern Atlantic... | reverse complement strand
ATGGACGCCGAGATTGATCATCGGCTCGACGGTGAAGAACATGCCTTCGCGCAACGTAATGCCTTCGCCCGCCCGGCCGAAATGCAGCACGTTGGGAGCGTCGTGGAAGATCCGGCCGAGGCCATGACCGCAGAAATCGCGAACCACCGAACAGCGCTCGGCCTCAGCATAGGACTGGATGGCGTGGCCGATATCGCCCAGGGTGGCGCCGGGCTTGATCACGGCGATGCCGCGCATCATGGCCTCGTAGGTGATTTCGACCAGGCGCCGCGCCTTGAGCGAGACATCACCGACGAAAAACATGCGGCTCGAATCACCGTGCCAGCCGTCGACGATGGGGGTGACGTCGATATTGAGGATGTCGCCGTTCCGCAACCGCTTGTCGCCGGGAATGCCGTGGCAGACCACATGGTTGACCGAGGTGCAGATCGATTTGGGGAAACCGCGGTAGTTGAGCGGCGCCGAGACTGCGCCGCGATCGCGGATGAACCCGGCGCAGAGCTCGTCGAGCGCCTCCGTGGCGACCCCGGGAACGATATGGGGGGCGATGAAATCGAGGGTCTCCGCGGCCAGGCGGCCGGCCACGCGCATCGCCTCGCACTCCTCCCGGCCATGGATCAGAATGCCTTCCGCCGTGCGGCTTTCGCTGGTTTTCACGATTTGAATATGTCCTTGGTATGAGGTCATGAAAGGCCGTCGAGATGCACCGGCAGGGCGCGGTCCAGGATGATGGAAGTCGTGGTCAGTTTACAAGAATAGCATATTGCTTCAACGCCCGCCGCGCGCGCTTGCGTCCACGTCTCGGCATAGGTCGGATCGAGGTCGCCGGCGATGGCGAAGCCGTCGCAGTCTTCGCGCTGCACCAGATAGACCATCACGGCGCGCATCCCCTCGGCGACCATGTCGGACAGCTCCACGAGATGCTTGGCGCCCCGCGCGGTCACCGAATCTGGGAACTCGGCGCGGCCCCGGCGTTTGAGATGGACGTTCTTGATCTCGACGTAGCAGAGCGGCCTGCCGTCCGCTTCGAGCAGGATGTCGATGCGCGAATTCTTGCCGTAATTGACCTCGCGGCGCAAGCGCTCATAGCCCGCGAGTTGGGGAATTTTCCCATCCTCGATGGCCTCGGCGACGATGCCGTTGGGCAGGGACGTGTTGATGCCGACCAGGGAGCCGTCGACGCGCAGCAACTCCCATGAATATTTCAGCTTGCGCGCCGGGTTGCGCGACGGCGACAGCCAGACCTCGGAGCCCGGCTCGACCAACCCCAGCATGGCGCCGGGATTGGCGCAGTGGGCGACGACGATTTCGCCGCCATCGATCTCATGGTCGCTGAGGAACCGCTTATATCGTTTGATCAGGCGGCCACGGATCAACGGGTCGGGAAATTGCATGGGCAATAAATGGGTGAGCGACATAGGGGAGTCAACAGTATCCGGATAGAGGCAGCTTGACTCGATGTTCCGATCGACGCAATTTCGCGTATCAACTCATAAAGGCGCGATACATATGAAAGAACTCATATTCCTTGTCGAAGAAGCGCCCGAGGGCGGCTACACGGCGCGTGCGCTGGGTGTTTCCATTTTTACGGAAGCCGATGAGCTTCCTGCATTGCGGGAGTCGGTGCGCGATGCCGTACGTTGCCATTTTGAGGCCGAAGCGTTGCCGAAGGTAATCCGTCTCCATTTCGTCCGCGACGAAGTCATGAGCGCATGAAATTACCGCGCGATCTCATACCAAGGAGCAATGATAAAGGCCCATAGAGACTGCTTCCCGTGGGTTTCGGCTAGGCGCGCGCGGCGCCGCGATGCCTTGGGCATCGCAAGACGGGCGCGACGACGTCCGAAAGCCACGGGAAGCCGCCGTTCCGGTCGTGTCCGCTCACCCCCGGAGTGCGTCAGGAAACCTTACCGATGCTCAAGCATCGCTCGCGGTTCCCTTCCTACCCGGGAATAAGCGGACACGATCTCTATGGGTCTTTATCATTGCTCCTTGGTATTTGCGGGCGGGATGCGGCGAAACTCCTAAAGAATCTTGGCTATGAAGTATCACGGCAAACCGGCAGCCACATGCGGTTGACGACCCTGGAGTACGGCGAGCATCACGTCACGATTCCGCGACATAAAACACTACGCGCGGGTACGTTATCCGCCATTTTGTCGGACGTGGCGGAACATTTTTCCATGTCGCGCGACGATTTAATGAAGCAGTTAATGGAGTGAGTGGAGTTATAATTCTATCATTCTAGAATTATCGTTGACTCTGGCCGCCGGGCGACCTAGATATCGGCCATGGATATCAATCAAGCCGCCCGATGCCTGGACAAGCTCGGCAACCCGACGCGCCTCGAAATCGTTCGCCTGCTGGTCCGCGCCGGAGATGACGGTTTGCCGGTCGGCGACATCCGGCGTCATACGGGGGACCCCGCCTCGACCCTGTCCCATCATATTCTCCATCTCGTCTCGGGCGGTCTGATCCGACAGGTTCGCCACGGCAGGGTGCTGCGCTGCAAGCTCGATTACGCGCTCATGCGGGCCCTCGTCGATATGCTGACCGAGGAATGCTGCGCCGGGGTCGATACCGCCGCCCCGGATCGCCAGGCATCTTGAGATGACCGACATCAGCCTCGCCATGGTCGCCGTGCGTCGTGCGGACCGGGTGGTGCTGGCCACCCTCGGCCTGTTCGCCGTTCTGCTCCTGCTGGTCCCCGGCCAGGCCTACGACAGCCTGGGCTTCACCCCCGACCCCCTGGTCTTCATCGCGCCCTTCCTGCTCGCCTCGGTGCTGATCGCGGCGTCGGTCAAGGCGACCGGCCTCGACGCCCAGATCGCCGTGGTGTTCAGCGGCCGCCAGGGGCCGGTGATTTTCGTCGCCGCGCTGTTCGGCGCCCTGTCGCCGTTCTGCTCCTGCGGCGTGGTGCCGATCATCGCCGCCCTGCTCGCCTCGGGGGTGCCGCTGGCGCCGGTCATGGCGTTCTGGATCGCCTCGCCGCTCATGGACCCGGAAATGTTCGTCCTGATGGCGCCGGTCATGGGCCTCGAGTTCACCCTGGCCAAGACCCTCTCGGCCTTCACCATCGGCCTCACCGCCGGCTTCGCGACCCATGCCCTGACGCTGCGCAGGGTCTTCGCCAATCCGCTCAAGGCGCTCGACGGCGGTTGCGGCGGCTGCGCCGGGCCGGGCCTGGACCATGTGGCGGCGATTCGCTGGGCCTTCTGGCGCGAAGACCAACGCCGCGCCCGGTTCGCCGCCGAGGCCCGCGCCACCGGCTGGTTCCTGTTCAAATGGCTGACCCTGGCCTTCCTGCTCGAATCCCTGATGGTCGCCTATGTGCCCGGCCAGGCCATCGCTGTGTATCTCGGCGGCGACAGCCTATGGGCGATCCCCTTGGCGGTGCTGGTCGGCGTGCCCGCCTATCTCAACGGCTACGCCGCGATTCCCACGGTCTCGGCCCTGGTGGATATGGGCATGGCGCCGGGCGCCGGCCTGGCCTTCATGGTGGCCGGCGGGGTGACCAGCATTCCCGCCGCCATGGCGGTCTTCGCCCTGGTCAGGCGTCCCGTCTTCCTGTGGTATCTGGGGCTGGGCCTGAGTGGTTCCCTGTTCGTCGGATTCACCTATCAGGCCTACATCACGCTCTGATTCAAGGTTTCCGGCGATGCTTCCTGCGCGGTTTCGACTTCTTGCCGAGCTTTTCCCTGCCCCCCGACAGCAGCTCGAAGGCCAGGCTGCCGGTGGCCACTTCGGCCTGGCGGAGGCGGACCTCGACCGGGTCGCCGAGCCTGATTGTGCGCCCCCCGGCGGTCATCGTGCGGGCGGCCTCGTCGACCTCGACGTGTGCGCCCAGGCTGCGGCGCGGCACGATGCCGTCGGCGCCGGTCTCGTCCAGTGTGACGAACAGGCCGAAGCGGGTGACCCCCGAGACCCGGCCCGCGAACACCGCGCCGATACGGTCCTCCATATAGGCCGCCATATAGCGGTCCATGGCCTCGCGTTCGGCCTTCTGGGCGCGCCGCTCGGTGGCGGAAATCTTCTCGCCCAGATCCCCGAAGCGGTCCCCGGCGCCCTCGGGCAGGCCGCCCGCGCCGAGATCGAGCGCGGCGATCAGGGCGCGGTGAACCAGCAGGTCGGCATAGCGCCGGATCGGCGAGGTGAAGTGGCAATAGCGCGAAAGATTGAGCCCGAAATGGCCGATGTTGTCGGGGCTGTATTCGGCCTTGGCCTGGCTGCGCAGGATGGCGGTGTTGACCGCCGGCGCATGGGGCGCGCCCGCGACCTGGGCCAGGATACGGTTGAAATAACCCGGCCGGGGGCGCTGGCCGGCCGCCAGCTTTATGCCGAAGCCCGCGAGGAAATCGCTCAGCTCGGCGATTTTCTCGAGGCCGGGCTCATCGTGAATGCGGTACATCGCCGCCATCCGCCGCTGCTCCAGGGTTTCCGCGGCGGCGACGTTGGCGCAGATCATCAACTCCTCGATCAGCCGGTGGCTGTCCAGGCGGGCGCGCGGCGCCACGGACTCGACATGGCCGTCATCCCCCAGGGTGACCAGGCGCTCGGGCAGGTCGAGGTCGATGGCGCCGCGGCCGCTGCGCGCCCGATCCAGGGCCGCAAGCACACCATAGAGCGGGGCGATCACGGTCTCCGACAGATCGGCGGAATGTCCGTCACGGGCGGCCTGGACCTGTTCATAGGTGAGCCGCGCGGCGGAGCGCATGAGGCCGCGTAAGGTACGGTGTCGGACCAGCCCGCCGTCGCCGTCGATCCACAGATGGACGGCGAGGACGGGGCGCGGCTCGCCGGGTTTCAGGGAACACAGGCCGTTCGACAGGGCCTCGGGCAGCATGGGCGCCACCCGGTCGGGAAAATACACAGAATTTCCCCGCGCCACGGCGTCGCGGTCGAGCGCGCCGCCCGGCCGCACATAATAAGCCACGTCGGCGATGGCGACCATGGCATGCCAGCCTCCTTCTCCATCGGGCTCGGCCCAGACCGCGTCGTCGAAATCCCGGGCCTCGGCGCCGTCGATGGTGATGAACGGTATGTGGCGCAGGTCTTCCCGGTCCGCCGGGTCGCTCAGCGGCTTGGCCGCCTCGGCCTCGGCGATGGCGGCGTCGCTGAAATCGACGGGTATCTGGTTGGCGTGAATGGCGATCAGGCTGAAGCTGCGGGGATCGTTGAGGGAGGCGCCGACAAGCTCGGTGATGCGGGCATGGGGCAGGCCCTGGCGGCGTCCGGGCGTCGCCTCGGCGAGCACCAGGTCGCCGTCACGGGCGCCCTTGCTGTCGATCCGCGAGACCCTGAATTCCAATTTGACCCGCCGGTCGGTGGGGATCAGCCGGCCTTCGCCGTGGTCGGTGCGGTAGATTCCCAGCACCCGGCTCGGCGGGCGGGGGATGCGCCGCAGGGTCCGCCCTTCGTAGCCGTCCGCCCCGGCCTTGGTGAGCCGGGCGAGCACCCGGTCGCCGATGGCGAGGCCGCCGCGGCTGCCGCGCTCGGGCAGCATGACGATACGCGGGGGATCGTCCTTGCCGGACCAATTCAGGGGGCGGGCGAGGGGCTCGCCATCGCCGTCGATGGCGGTGATCTCGACGACCGCGCTGTCGGGCAGATATGCCGCCTGGGAGAGCCGGCGCTTGCGGCGGCGCGGCACCCGGCCCTCGTCTTCGATCTCGCGCAGCATCTCGTTGAGGGCCTTGCGCGCGGATCTGCGCAGGCCGAAGGCGCGGGCGATGTCGCGGCGGCCGCAGGCGGCCGGGTTGTCCTGGATATAGGCGATCACCGCCTCGCGGCTGAAGCCTTCGTCCGGCGCCGGGCGCGGTTTTTTTCTAGGCAAGGCCGTGCCCGGTCATTCCCCCGCCGCCGCCGGCTTCTTTTTCGCGGCGGCTTTCTTCCTGGCGGCGGGATTTTTCTTTGCCGGGGCCCGGCGGCGGCCCTTGGGCGCCTTGCCGCGCTCGTCGAGCTGGGCGACCGCCTGTTCCATGGTGATCGTCTCGGCGGTCGTGGTCTTGGGCAGCGGCGCATTGATGCCGTTGTGGTTGAGATAGGGGCCATAGCGCCCGTCCATCACCTTGACCACCTCGCCGTCGCGCGGGTGGGCGCCGATCTCGCGCAAGGGCTCCACCGTCTTGCGGCCCCGCTGCTTACCCTCGGCGAGCAAGCTGACAGCGCGGTTCAGGCCGACCACCAGAACATCGTCGTCGGCCTTCAGCGAGACGAACGCCTTGCCGTGTTTGAGGTAGGGGCCGAAACGGCCGATGCCGGCGAGGATCATCTCGTTGGTCTCGGGGTGGGCGCCGACCTCGCGGGGCAGGGACAGCAGGCCGAGGGCGATTTCGAGATCGAGATCGGTTGGCGTCATCGGCTTGGGCAGGGAGACGCGCTTGGGCTTGCCGTCATCGCTCGGCTCGCCGAGCTGAACATAGTAGCCGTAGGGCCCCTTGCGCGAAGTCACCATGAGGCCGCTCGCCGGATCGAGGCCGAGCTCGACGGGCCCATTGTCGGAGTCGCCGGGCTCGCTGTTGCCGCCGTCGAAGGGGCGGGTATAGCGGCAGTCGGGATAATTGGCGCAGCCGACGAAGGCGCCGAACTTGCCGAGCTTGAGATTGAGCCTGCCGTCATCGCAGGACGGGCAGGCGCGGCGGTCCTTGCCGGAGCCGTCGTCGGCGAAGATATGCGGGCCGAGGATCTCGTCGAGCGCGGTCAGCACATCGGACACCCTGAGCTCCTTGGTGTCGTCGACCTTGGCGATGAAGGCGGTCCAGAATTCCCGCAGCACGCCCTTCCACTCAAGCCTGCCGTTGGCGATATCGTCGAGCCGGTCCTCGAGCTCGGCGGTGAAACCGTACTCCACATAGCGCGCGAAGAAGCTTTCCAGGAAGGCGGTGACCAGCCGTCCGCGATCCTCGGGGAAGAATCGCTTCTTCTCGAGCCGCACATAATCGCGCTCCTGCAGCACCGACAGGATGTTGGCGTAGGTCGAAGGCCGCCCGATGCCGAGTTCCTCGAGCCGCTTGACCAGGGTCGCCTCGGTGAACCGCGGCAGGGGTTCGGTGAAATGCTGATCTGGCCTGACCGCGTCCCGCCTCAGGGCGTCATGGGGGCTAAGAGCGGGCAGCATGCGATCGCTGTCGTCGTCCTTGGCGCCGTCGTCGCGACCCTCGCGGTAGAGCTTGAGGAAGCCGTCGAAGGCGATGCGCGATCCCGTGGCGCGCAAGACGGCGGCACCGTCGGATGGGGCGATATCGGCCGACACGCGATCGATCAGCGCGTTTTCCATCTGGCTCGCCACGGCGCGTTTCCAGATCAGCTCATAGAGGCGGCGCTGGTCGTCTTCGAGATAGCGCGCCATGGCCTCGGGCCGGCGGTCGAAGCCGGTCGGGCGGATCGCCTCATGGGCCTCCTGGGCATTCTTGGCGGTCGAGTGGTAGGCGCGCGGCGCATCGGGCAGATAGGCAGGCCCGAAGCTGCCGCCGATCATATTGCGGCAGGCGGCGAGAGCCTCGCCGGCGAGGGTCACGCTGTCGGTCCGCATATAGGTAATCAGCCCGACCATCTCGCCGTCCAGGTTGGCGCCCTCATAGAGCCGTTGCGCGGTCTGCATGGTGCGCTTGGTGGTGAAGCCGAGCTTGCGCGCCGCTTCCTGCTGCAGGGTCGAGGTGGTGAACGGCGGCGCCGGACTGCGTTTGGTCTGCTTGGCGTCGACCGCCGAGACGGTGAGCTCCCGCGCCGCGATGACCGCCGCCGCGGACCGCGCCGCAGCCTCGTCGGGAAGGTCGTATTTGCCGAGCTTGGTACCGTCGAGATGGGTGAGGCGCGCCGTGAAGGCCTCGCCGGCGGCGTTCAGGAAATCGCACTCGATGGTCCAATATTCGCGTGGCTTGAAGGCCTCGATCAGGGTTTCCCGCTCGCAGACCAGGCGCAGCGCTACCGATTGCACCCGCCCCGCCGAACGGCTGCCCGGCAGCTTGCGCCACAGCACCGGCGACAGGGTGAAGCCGACCAGGTAGTCGAGCGCGCGCCGCGCCTGCTGGGCGTTGATCAGGTTCATATCGAGATCGCGCGGATTGGCCATGGCCGCCTGCACGGCGCTCTTGGTGATCTCGTGGAACGCCACGCGCTTGACCGTGACGCCGTCGAGCGCCCGGCGGTCTTCCAGCGCCTGAGCGACATGCCAGGAGATGGCCTCGCCCTCGCGGTCCGGGTCGGTCGCCAGATACAGATTGCCGGCGCCCTTAACCGCCTTGGCGATGGCGGCGATATGCTTGGCCCCGCGGGCATCGAGCACATAGGTCATGGCGAAGTCCTGATCGGGCAGGACCGAGCCGTCCTTGGCCGGCAGATCGCGCACATGGCCATAGCTCGCCAGCACGGTAAAGCCGGGCCCGAGATACTTTTCGATGGTCTTCGCCTTGGCGGGAGATTCGACGACGACGACGTTTGCGGCCATTTCAGGGGTGCTCACTCAATAAAAACGCTGTCGGGTTTCGTGTTAATGAATTGATTTCAATCAATACTACGCAATGAAAATTGATTTCCAGGAGACCTGTCGAGGCGTCCGGCGAGCTCCAACTCGAGCAGCACCGTCAGCACGACCGAGGCCGTTACTTGGCATTGGCGAATGATTTCGTCAATCGAAACCGGAGTCGGCCCCAGGCATTGCGTGATAGTGGAGCGGGCCCGTTCGATCTCCGATTCATCGAATTCGGGGCGCGGTCCGGGGTCGAAATCGGGCGCTTCGCGGTGCTCTTTGAGAGGCTGGATCAGCATGCCGGCGAAGGCGGCGGTCACATCGGCGGCGCCTTCGGTAAGCACCGCGCCCTGGCGGATGAGATTGTTGGTTCCGGTGCAGCGCGGGTCGAGCGGCGAGCCCGGCACGGCGAACACCTCGCGGCCCTGCTCGCCGGCCAGGCGGGCGGTGATCAGGGAGCCCGAACGCCGCGCCGCCTCGATCACCACGACGCCGAGGAAGACCCCCGAGATGATGCGGTTGCGGCGCGGAAAGTGACGCGCCTTGGGGATCGTGCCCAGCGGCGGCTCGCCGATGATCACGCCGCGCTCGGCAATTTGTTCGTGCAGGGCGCCGTTTTCCGGTGGGTAAATCACATCGACGCCGCCGCCGACCACGGCGACGGTGCCATGATCGAGAGCGCCGCCATGGGCGCTTGCGTCGATGCCCCGCGCCAGGCCCGAGACCACGACGAAACCCTCGCTGCCCAACTCATTGGCCAGCTGGCGGGCGAAGCGCATGCCGCTGGCCGAGGCGTTGCGCGCGCCGACCACGGCGATCATGCGCTCACGCAGCAAATGTCCATGGCCGCGCAGGGTGATCAGCGGCGGCGGATCGGCGATGGCGGCGAGGGCCGGTGGATAATCGGGCTCGCCGGCGGCCACCAGCCGCGCGCCGATCTCGGCGCAGGCCTCGATTTCGCGCATCCCCTCGTCCTTCGAGCAGATGCGCAGCCGCCGCCGGCCGCCGCGTCTGGCCAGATCGGGCGCGCCGCGCAGGGCCTGATCGGCGGACCCGAAATGGCGAAGCAGTTGGAAGAAGGTGATCGGGCCGACGTTCTCGCTGCGGCTCAGGCACAGCCAGTCGAGGCGCTCGGAAGGGGAGAGTTCACCCATCGGCGAGGTCATTCGAGATAGGCGAACTTGGCCGTGAAGTGACGCAGAGCGGGCGGCTGCCAGGTAATGGTCATGCCCTTCAACTCGGCCCGGCGCTGGTAGACCTCGAGGATAACCTCGATCAGGTAATCCATGTGACTCTGCGTATAGACCCGGCGCGGGATGGCCAGGCGCACCAGATCCATGGCCGACGGCTCCTCGCCGCCGTCCGGCTTGAGGCCGAACATGACGGTGCCGATCTCGCAGCCCCGGACGCCGCCGTGTAAATAAAGCTCGACGGCGAGCGACTGGCCAGGATAGTGCAATGGCGGAATATGCGGCAGGAAAGCGCGGGCGTCAAGGTAGATCGCATGGCCGCCGACCGGGCGGACGAAGGGCACGCCGGCCTCGGACAAACGGCGGCCGATGTACTGGATCGAGGCGTAGCGGTATCTCAGATATTCCTCGTCGACGACCTCCGTGAGCCCGACCGCGATGGCTTCGAGGTCGCGCCCCGCCAGCCCGCCGTAGCTCGGGAATCCTTCGGTCAGAATCAACAGGTTGCGGCTCTCCGCCGCCCAGTCGTCGTCATTGAGCGCCAGCCAGCCGCCGATGTTGACTAGGCCGTCCTTCTTGGCGCTCATGGTGCAGCCGTCGGCGTGGGAAAACATCTCGCGCACGATCTCGATGACCGGCTTGTCGGCGTAGCCCGGCTCGCGCCGCTTGATCAAGTAGGCGTTCTCGGCGAAGCGGCAGGCGTCGATGAACAACGGAATGCCGTGGCGCGCGCAGATTTCCTTGGTTTGTCTGATGTTCTCCATGGATACCGGCTGGCCGCCGCCCGAGTTGTTGGTCACCGTGATCATGCAGAGGGGGATGTTCTCGGCCCCCTGGTCCTCGATGAATGCGGCCAGGCGTTCGATATCAATGTTGCCCTTGAAGGGGTGCTCGACCTCAGGCTTCGAGCCTTCCTCGATCACCAGGTCGATCGCCGTCGCGCCCTGGTATTCGACGTTGGCCCGGGTGGTGTCAAAATGGGTGTTGTTGGGTACCGCCTGGCCCTTGGCAAGCGCCACCGTGAAGAGGATCTTTTCGGCCGCCCGGCCCTGATGGGTCGGAATCACATGCTTGAACGGCATCAGGTTCCGCACCGCCGCCTCGAAGCGGTCGAAGAACGGGCTGCCGGCGTAGGACTCGTCGCCCCGCATCATGGCCCCCCACTGGTTGGCGCTCATGGCCGAGGTCCCGGAGTCGGTGAGCAGGTCGATGATGATGGTCGGCGACGCGAGGGCGAAGAGATTGTAGTCGGCGGCCGCCAGATAGCCGGCGCGCTGTTCGCGGCTGGTCATGCGGATCGGTTCGACCGACTTGATGCGAAACGGCTCGATAATGGTCTTCACGAATTCATCTCCCGCATCAGTGTGGTCTGAGGGGCGGCCTGTTGTCGGGCTTCAACGGATGCCCAGGTCGATCCGCGATTCCTCGCCCTTGAGCAGGCGGCGGATGTTCTCATGGTGCTTGGCGATCACCAGCACGGCGAGGAAGCCGAACAACTCGGTCTGCTGCGGGGTGGCGAGCCACCAGGCGAGGAACGGACCGGCGGCCAGGGCGGTCATCGACGACAGCGACGAATAGCGCAGCAAGCGCGCCATGGCGAGCCAGACGGCGCAGGCGGCGAGCCCCACCGGCCAGGCCAGGGCGAGCAGTACGCCGAGGGCCGTCGCCACCCCCTTGCCGCCGCGAAATTTGAGCCACACCGGGAACATATGGCCGATCACCGCCGCCGCCGCCGCGGTCACCGCCATGTCGGGCCCGAATAGCAATCCGGCGATCAACGCCGCCGCGGCGCCCTTGCTGCCGTCGAGCAGCAGGGTGGCGGCGGCCAGCCCCTTGCGGCCGGTCCGCAGTACATTGGTCGCGCCGATATTGCCCGAGCCGATTTTGCGCAGGTCGCCGAGGCCGGCCAGGCGGGTCATCAACAGGCCGAAGGGGATCGAGCCGAGCAGGTAACCGGCGGCGAAGGCGATGGCGAAATAGGGCCAGGAAAAGGTCCAGCTTATGGGGTCGGGCATGATCTAATATCCGTCCGCCCGGTACACGGTACGGCCGCCGACCACCGTGCGCAGGGCCCGGCCCTGGACCGGGCGGCCGTCGAACGGCGAGTTCTTCGATTTCGAATGGAAGGCATCGACATCGATTCGCCACGGGCAGTCGAGATCGAACAGCAGAAGATCGGCGGGCGCGCCCGGGCTCAGGCGGCCGACATCGAGGGCCAGCAGATCGGCCGGCCCGACGGTCATGGCGGCGAGCACCTCGATGAGCGGCATATGGCCGTTGTGGTAAAGCTCCAGCGCCAGGGGCAGCAGGGTCTCGAGCCCGACGATGCCGTTCGCCGCATGGGCCAGGGGCAGACGCTTGGAATCCTGATCGTGGGGGGCGTGATCGGTGGCGATGGCGTCGATGGTGCCGTCGCGCAGGCCCTCGACCACGGCGCGGCGGCTGTCCTCATGGCGCAGCGGCGGGGCCATCTTGGCGAAGGTGCGGTAATCGCCGATGGCGGTCTCGTTGAGGGCGAAATGATGGGGCGCCGCCTCGGCTGTCACCGGCAGGCCGCGCGCCTTGGCGCGGCGCACCGCGTCGATCGCCTCCAGTGTAGAGATATGGGCCACGTGATAACGCCCGCCGGTGATCTCGGCGAGGCGGATATCGCGCTCGACGACGATCGCCTCGCTGGCGTTGGGAATGCCGGGCAGGCCCAGGCGGGTCGCCGTCTCGCCCTCGTTCATGCAGCCGCAGGCCGACAGGT
>Ga0066376_10004301_pt1 | contig 12411 bp, 9 predicted proteins | sample Knorr_S15_td_Bot_FD_77009 | JGI IMG/M metagenome (GOLD analysis project Ga0066376, IMG submission 77009) | Marine microbial communities from Southern Atlantic Ocean transect - Knorr_S15_td_Bottom_ad_5009_LV_A | ecosystem: Environmental > Aquatic > Marine > Oceanic | place: Southern Atlantic... | reverse complement strand
CGCCAAGAACGTTGGCGCCATCTCGACCTACCTCAACAAGCTGATCACCAATCCGAGCTACAACAAGATTACCCGCGACCTGCAAAAGTTCATCGCCAAGGTGCCCTCGGGCAAACTGGCGCTGCGGCTGGGCCTCAAGGGGCAGGAAGCCCTCAAGGGCACCGTCACGCAGGCGGCGCTGCAGCACAATGAGGAGACGCTGGACAGCGACGGCCGTGGCGGCTTCGGCAGCAGCCTTGTGTTCGAGGAATTTGGCGTGCGCTACCTTGGCCCGATCGACGGGCACGATCTGCCACTGCTGATCGAGACGCTCGAGTTCGCCAAGACGTGCGACCATCCGATCGTCATCCACGTGATCACCAAGAAGGGCAAGGGCTTCAACGCTGCCCTCGATCATCCGGAGAAATTTCACGGCACAGGCGGATACAACCCGGCCACCGGCGAAAGCCTCCCCTCGAAGCCCGGCACACCGCCGAAATATCAGGATGTGTTTGGGCAGACCATGGTCAAGCTTTGCCAGAAAGACACCTCGGTCGTCGGCATCACCGCCGCGATGCCCAGCGGCACCGGCCTCGGGGCGCTGGAGAAAGCCATGCCGGATCGCTACTTCGATGTCGGCATCGCCGAGGGGCACGCCGTGCTGTTCGCCGCCGGCATGGCCACGATGGGTTACCGGCCGGTGTGCGCCATTTACTCGACCTTCCTGCAGCGGGCGTACGACATGATCATCCACGACGTCGCGCTGCAAAACCTGCCGGTGACGTTCTGCATGGACCGCGCCGGACTCTCGGCCAACGACGGGCCAACGCACCACGGATTGTTCGACATCGCGTACTTGAGCTGCGTGCCCGGCATCATCGCGATGGCGCCCGGCGATGAGGACGAGTTGGCCGACATGATGTTCACCGCCACGCATCAAAACCAACCGGCCTTCATCCGCTACCCACGCGGCAGCGGCGAGGGCGTCGTGGTGAAGGAACAACCGGCGCTGATCGAGATCGGCAAGGCGGAGGTGCGGCAGAATTTCTCCAACAACGGCAAGCCGAAAGTGGCGTTCTTCGCGCTTGGCCCAATGCGCGACATCGCCGATGCCGCCATCGAGGAACTCGGCGCGGAAAACATCGACGCCGCGATCATCAACCCGCGTTTCACCAAGCCGATCGACGGCGGCACCACCGAGTTTTTCGCACAGGCGGCGGACGTGATCGTCACCATCGAGGATCACGTGATCAAGGGCGGCTACGGCAGCATCGTGCGTGATCATTTGGGCGACTGCGGCATCACCACGCCGGTGGTGCGCATCGGCTGGCCGGATCAGTTCATCGAGCACGCTTCGTCGGTGGGTTACCTGCGTGAAAAGCACGGCCTCACCGGTGCCAACGCAGCCGAACAAGTCCGCCAAGCGCTTGGCCAAGCGGACGATGCCGCAGCCAAGCCCAACCCGGCGCTTGGCCAAGCGGTCGGCGGGTGACGACGATGAACCGGCATTGCCACAACTGCGGTACGGAATGGACCATCGACGGTCAGCCCGGCCGCAGTGATGCCTGCCCCGGCTGCAACGAGGATTTGCGCGCTTGCCTCAATTGCGTGTTTTACGACCGTGGAGTGGCGTACCAATGCCGCGAGCGTCGCGCCGAGCCGGTGACGGAAAAAAACCGATCGAACTTCTGTGAGTACTTCGACTTCGCGCAGCGCGACTGGTCGGGAAGCAGCGGTACGAACCAGCGGGTGGAGGAAGCCAAGGGCACGTTTGACAAGCTGTTTGGTGACTGAACCGCAGAACCCTCCCAGCATTTTCGGAGCACGCCTCTAATTTCTGTCAAGACAGTTTCTACATAAATACAAAAAACTTTTTTTAATAAGCTCAAAATTGCGATTGTCAGAAAACAAAACGAGGTCTACGGTGCTGCCCCTGCTACCACGAACTGCAAGCGAGGCAACCTATGAAAAAAATCGACGCAATCATCAAACCCTTCAAGCTTGAGGACGTCAAGGAGGCGCTCGCCGCCGTCGGCGTCGAGGGGATGACCGTAACCGAAGTGAAGGGATTTGGCCGACAAAAGGGTCACACCGAGATTTACCGGGGCAGCGAGTACACCGTTGATTTTCTCCCCAAGATAAAGCTTGAGATCGTGCTGGACGACGATCGCGTGCAGGACGCGATAGACGCCATCGTAAAGAGTGCCAAGACGGACAAGATCGGGGATGGAAAAGTCTTCGTCAGTTCCGTCGAAGCAGTAATCCGAATTCGAACCGGTGAAACAGGAATCGATGCGGTTTAGGGGCGCTCCTGCGATTACCCGCCTCCGTTTTTGTTTCCACCGTTCGAAGAGACCAATTTAGACCGAGGGTTGGGCGCAGCGAACCCAATAAAACGCAAGCAGTTGTCGTTGGTAGTGTGAAGTGAAAAGAAGACTGTGAATAAAGTGTGGACAAAAGTTAATAGCTTACGCTGGATAAGACACGGCGTTGGTAATACTTTGCCCTGCGCATCGAGTGGTTCGACCGAGCCACAAAATGCAACCCGACCGAGATAAGCAACCGACCTGTTGGCATAACCTAACCAACTGGAAACCATAAGTTTATGATTTATAATCTATCGTTTTTCGAAGCCGATCCGGAGCGTTCTCCGAGACGATTTTCAACCCCTGTTCAGCAATCAATGCCAACCGGGGTGGCTTTGTTCCAAAGGCACGATGGTAGAGAGTGAATAAAAACTGCATAACCCTGCTATCAACCCCCCGATGACTGATAATTTTGAAAAAATATGGGCAAAAGCAAGTGACACCTTGCGTACCATGGTCAATCCAGATCTCTTCAATCTTTGGTTTGACCCCATCCAACCCAGCTCCATTGATGAGGAATCAGCCCTCCTGATTGTTCCTAACGAGTTTTGCGCTGTCTGGCTCAAGGATAATTATCTGGATTTGCTACAGGATGTGTTGGCTCACATCACCGGAAAAAAATTGAACGTCAAGTTCGAGGTGAACGAAAACGCCAAGAACGGTATGCCGGCCCAATCCCCGGACACCCCCGCCGTCACCGAGGCCAAGCCGGCTAGGCGGGCGGCGTCCGCCAAGTCCCGTGCGTCCTCGGAAAAGCTGTTCAACTCGAAAAACACATTCTCCTCCTTCGTCGTCGGCGACAACAACAACTTTGCGCACGCAGCAGCCCTGGCCGTGGCCCAGTCGCCGGGACGCTCGTACAATCCCCTGTTCCTTTATGGCGGAGTGGGGCTGGGCAAAACACATTTGCTGCACGCCATCGGCCACAATGTGCTCAAGGAAAACCCAAAGTTGAAAGTCTCCTATCTTTCGTCGGAAAAATTCACTAACAAGTACATTGAGGCGATTCAGAACAACGATCTGGCCAAGTTCCGCCGCACCTACCGCAAGACCGATGTCCTCCTGATTGATGACATCCAGTTTCTCTCCGGCAAGGAACGCATTCAGGAGGAGTTCTTCCACACGTTCAACACCCTGCACGAGGCTCACAAGCAGATCGTGATGACCTGCGATCGGCCCGCCAACGAAATCAAAAATCTCGAGAACCGTCTGGTTTCCCGGTTCGAGTGGGGTCTAGTCACCGACATGCAGCCGCCCGACTTCGAGACGCGACTGGCCATCCTGCGAAACAAGGCTATCACCCTCGGCGTTAATTTGCCTGACGAAGTAGTGAGTTTTCTGGCCAAGCGCATACGCTCCAACATCCGCCGCCTCGAAGGCGCGCTGATTCGCGTCTCCTCTTACCAATCCCTCACTGGCAAGCCGGTCACCCCCAACACCGTCGAGAGCCTGCTCAAGGACGTGTTGCACGAGGAAGGGCGCACGGTCATTTCCATCGAGAATATACAGAAGCGGGTTGCCGAGCATTACGACATCCGCTTTGCCGACATGACCAGTCGGCGCCGGCCGGAGAACATCGCCTTCCCGCGCCAGATCGCCATGTATCTGGCCCGCGAGATGACCGGCAAATCCCTCAACTCCATCGGCGAGGCCTTTGGCGGGCGCGACCACGGCACCGTGCTGCACGCCTGCCGCCTCGTGCGCGACCGGATGGAGCAGCAAACCGACGTGCGCCAAGCCGTCCGGTATCTCGAGGGCCAGCTCGGACGCTAATCCGCAGCCGCTTGGCCAAGCGGCACCCCGAAAAAAGCCGCCGACCGGCCCATGACATCCGCCGGGACGCCCAGTGCCTCTTTCAGCGCCACGTCACGATCCCACGGATTCTCGATCGCGCCGATCGACTGCATCTGTTTGCGCGTCAGGTTCAGCGGATAAAACCACGGCGACACCACGGCTGTGTTGATGAGCGGAAAATCCGAACCGTAAAGCAGCCGCCCATCGAGCCGCTTCTCGGTGATGGCCTGCCGCAGGTATCCCCGCTTGTTGACCTGCGTCATGCTCGAGATGTCCGTGTAAAGATTCGGATAATCGCCGAGCATCCCGATCAGCCGGTCGATGTCTTCCTGCCCCTCGTTCTCGCCGGTGGACGCCGCGTGAGCGACGATCACTTTCACCCCGAGCGACAGCGGCAGCTTCAGCCGCACCGGGTCGGCCAACTCATCCCGCGCGTGAGTGAACGAGCGCTCCTGCCCCGCGTGCGTCAGCAACGGCAAATCCAACGCAACCATTTTCCGGTAAAACGGCTCGTGCGCCGGGTCAGCGGGATCGATGAACTGGATCGACGGCAGCCACTTCAGCAGCAGCGCTCCGTTGTCCTTGGCCCACTGCAACCGCTCGAGCGCATCGGGCCGGTGGGGATTGATGCTCGCTCCGAAATACAGGTTCGGGTACTTGGCCGTCTCGGCGGCGACGAACTCGTTTGGGATGTAAAACTCCGTCCGCGAGCGGTCGAGTTGCCCATTGGCGTCCATTGCGCCGTCCATCGCGAGGACGATCGCCGCGCCGACCCGCTGGCTCTCCCCGATCCCCTTGGCCAAGCGCTCCATGAGCAACTGATCCCCCTGCTCCTCCGCATCGGCCACGGTCACCCCGAACGCTTTCAAGTAGATTTTAAACCGAAAATTGTTCCGCAGTTCCTTGGAAACAAAACAGCCGCTGTCGCCCGCGCCGATGCCGGCCACGTGACAGTGCATGTCGAGTATCAACTCGTCGTGCGGCTTGGCCAACGGCAAATACGGCCCGGAGAAAAACACCTCCCGCAGCGCCAACAACAACAGCACACCCACGCCCAGCCACTTGGCCAAGCGCATGCAGCGGCAACACCATCGCCCGCGAGTCGGGCGCGGCTCATTCGGTTTTGTTTTCGTGTCCATTCGTCAATCCAAACTTGAATTTCGCCTTGGCCAAGCGCACTCTCGGCGCATGTCAGAGATTGCGGAATTCCTCCATCACGGCGCAGAACAGATCACACCTAAAATCCTCGAAGGAATCCACAAAAAACTTCCCGCCCTCAAGCTCGAGTTTGCCGAGATCGATGCGCCCAAGTTCCCCCACCTCGCCGAGCAACTCGAGTTTTTGGCGGACGTGGTCGAGGATTATGTCGAGGAAGCCGACGACGCCCTGCCACTGGTGGCCGTGGCCGAGGCAGCCTACGCGCTGGTTTACGCCCACAGACAGCTTGGCCTCATCCCGAATCATCTGCCGCACATCGGCCACGCCGACGAGTCATCGATTGTCCGTGCCATCCTGATCGAGAACGAGCGCGTGCTCTCCGAATACGCCGAGCGGCATGACATTGACTGGGTCACCGTCAAGCCGTGACCAGCCCCTCGAGAGCCTCCGTCAATTCCCGGGCGTACCCGGCGTGATCCATCAGCGGCGAGCGCCGCAGCCTCCCCCGCAAGCCATCACTCAGCTTGGCCAAGCGTTCCGGCACCTCAAACCAGCCGGCCGCCTTGGCCACCAACGCCTCGCGATCAGCGGCGATTAGCTCCGCCAACCCCACACTCGTCAGCAGACTCACCCCCTGCCGCGACACGTAGCTGTCGCCCTCCAGCGCCAAAATCGGCGTGCCCATCCAGAGACAATCCCCCGTCGTGACGCCGCCGTTGTACGGGAACGGATCCAGCATCAGGTCGATGCGATTGTGCATCTCAAGGTAACCGGGCTCCGGCCCTTTCACGGCGAACACAAGCTGCCCGGCGTCGATGCCGTGGCGGTCAAATTTAATCAGCAGCAACCCCTCGTGCGCCGGGTCGTCGCGCACCAGCAGCATCAGCCTCGACCCCGGACAGGCCCGCAAAATCCCGCTCCAAGTTTCCACCGCCGCCCCGCTGATCTTGGCCGGGTTGTTCAGGCAGCCAAACGTGAACGGCTCACCGCCGAGGCACGGCAGGCCGCCCGGCTCGGGGCTGTTCTCCGGCGCACCGTACACCCACGCCACCGACGGCAGCCGCAGCAGTTTCTCGACATAAAGCGTCTCGGCGCCAAATGGATCGGCCAGCGAATCGGTGATCCGCCAATCCACCGCCGACAGCCCGGTCGTGTTCGGATAAGCGAACAGGGTGAGCTGAACCGGGGCCGGCTTTTGGGCCAACACAGCAAGCCGGTTCCCGGAGGTGTGCCCGGACAAATCGACGAGGACATCGAGCCGGTCGGCGCGGATGAGTTCCGCCACGGCGTCATCCGACAACGCGGCGATATTGTGCCACTGCGCCACATGCACGCGGTAACGGCGCTTGGCCGGCGAGTCGGCGGCAGAGTTGTCGTAAACGATCGGCGTCACTCTGGCCCGGTCCAGGTTTTGCCACAGCGCCGAGGCCATCCGGCCAACCGGGTGATACCGGAAATCGGCCGACAAAAAACCCACCCGCAACGGCCCCCTCCCATCGCGCATCGGCGCTTCCGCTTGGCCAAGCGCTTGGCCAAAGCGCCCGCCCCACTCCCGGTGCGCGGCGGCGATCTCCTCGCGACTGACGCCCGAGTCGTACTGCATCGCGAAGACGAGGTTGCTGAAGGTCGTCGGCGCGTCGGGATGAATCTCGAGCGCCCGCCGGTAACAGTCGATGGCACGGCTCGCGTCGCTCAAGTCCAGCCAAGCGTTACCAAGGTTGGAGAGGATAAACGGATCGGCGGGCCGCAACTCGAGCGCCCGCCCGTAAGCCTCGACCGCCTCGCCGGTGCGGCTGAGTTCGCGCAGGAGATTGCCCAGCCGGATGTGGCCTCGAACCAGCGACGCGTCGAGCAACACCGAGCGCTGCAAATGCCCAAGCGCCTCCGCCGCCTGCCCGGCCTCGGCCAAGGCGGTGCCAAGCAGCAAGTGGGCGTTGGCATCGTCCGGCGCAATCTCGACACCGCGCCGGAGACTCGGCAACGACCCGGCAGTTTCATCCCCACCGCTCACTATCAAAGCTGAGTTTTACGGGCAATCTTCCAGATGCGCCGGTTGCTCCGGACGTAAAGCGCGCCGTTCGAGACGGCCGGCGAACACTGGATCATCTCGCCCAAGTCCATCTCGCCAGCGATGCGCCCCTCCGGCGCCGACAGATCCACCACCTGCACCATGCCCTCCTCGTTGAAGGCGTACAGGTGGTTGTCCGCCACCACGGGCGAGCCGCCGAACGGCCCGTCGAGGCGCAGTTGCCAAAGTCGCTTGCCGCTGTCGGTGTCGCCGCACGTCAGCACCCCGGCGTTGTTCAGGCTGTAAACCCGGTCGCGATGCACGAGCGGGCTGGCCGTGCCCGGGCGCAGCCGCGACGAGCGCCATTTTTGCTTGAACGACCTGCCGTCATCCGCCAACTCAAGCGCCGTCAACCCGTGCGACGGCACGTACAGCACTCCGCCAGCCAGCGCGCTCGACGGAATCGTCGCCGCGCCGTCGGCGTAATGCCAAGCGACCTCGCCATTCTTCGGGTTCACGGCGTGGATGCCTTTGCCGGATTGCAGCAGCAGCATCTCCGTCCCCGACCCTGTTTTTTGCACCGTGGCCGTGGTCCAGTTGGCCGACTTCGGTCGATCCACCCGCCACAGGTTCACCCCGTTTTGTTTGTCGAGTCCAGCCGTGAACGATTCGCTGTCGCTCTCGACCTGCGCGACCAGCACCCCGCCGGCAAGCACGAGCGACGACGCCATGCCGAGGCTGTTGCGGGCATTCGGATAATCGAGCGTCATGCCGCGCAGCCACTGGAGGTTGCCGTCGAGGTCGAGACAGAACAGGTCATTCGACGAAAAGATAGCGAAGAGCCGCCGGCCATCGGTCACCGGCGTGGGGGCGGCGATGCTGGTTTTTTTGTGGCACATCGTGCTGCCCGTCGCCCAAAACTGGCGCTGCCAAATCACCGAGCCGTCGGCGGCATTGAGGCAAATAATCTGCAATCGGTCCTGCCGCGTGCCGCCGCTGGCGGTGACAAACACGCGGTCGCCCACGACGAGCGGGCTCGAGAGTCCCCGGCCCGGCAGCTCGACCCGCCACGCGATGTGCTTCTTCGCGTCGAGCGCGACCGGCAGGCCGACTTCGTCCGAGACGCCGTTGCCCAGCGGCCCGCGAAAGCCGGGCCAGTCGCCCGCCTCCAAGCCGTTGGCCAAGGCCGCAAAAGTGAGAGTGAGTAAAAGTTTTTTCATGAGTGTCTGGTTATTGGGCGGCGACTTCGCGGTTCTTTTTCGTGGCGGAATGAATCGCTGTGCCGGTTGCGTCGCACACGCGCAACTGGAACTGCCACTGCACCGTCCAGTCCTCCACCTGCTCATTTTGGCAGGCCTTCACGAGGATCGTGTTGCCGCCTTTCCGTAACTGCACCGGCAGCTTGTATTGGTCGATCCGCATGCCCCGGTGATATTCGTCGCGCCCAAAAACCAGCTCGCCGTTGAGCCAAATCTTCCATGCATTTTTGCAACCCAGCCGCAATTCCGCCGGGCGGGCGGTGGCGGAAACGAACTGCGTCTGCGCGTAGCCGGTGACCTCCTTCAAATCGCCGTAAGGCTTATTGAAATCCACCATCCCGTACTCGTCGCCGGTCGAGTAATCCCGCCACTTCACTTTGCCGTCCATGCCGTCGTACGACGCCGAAAAGTCAGCGTTTTTCTCCGGCCCGAACACCGCCGCAAACCCGGCGCGATCCTTGTTGTGAAACGGGCCGGCCATCTGCCACTCCACGAGAAATCCGAAGTGCTGCGTCAAGTTGACCTTGCGGCCAAGCTCCCGCAACGCGCCGGAGATCGACTTGATTTGGTCGAGGTCGCGGGCGGCATCGAGCGCCTGTCGGTACAGCAGCACGGCGGCCGGCTTGTTGCCGGCCTTGGCCAAGCCCTCCGCTTGGCCAAGCAGCCGGGCGACGGCCTCGCGGCGCAGATCCACGCTGGGGTCACCCAGCAAACCGGGGATGAGTTGCTCGGCGGCCTCGGCGTCAACGCGCCGGATCAGCTCGAAAGCCAGCGCGCGCGGCTTGGTGTCGTGACTCCTGTTCAGCAGAAATTCGCCCAGCTCGACCAGCGGCAACGTGCCGCCCTTGGCCAAGGTGTTGCCGGCGATCACCTCGATGGCGCCGCGAAGGTAGTTCGCCGCGAACGGGTTCGCCCCATCCATCCCGGCGAGCAACGCCGGTAGCGTGTCGGCGCCGCTCTTGGCCAAGCGCCGCAACGCTTGGCCGGCGGCCTCGTTGCCCTGCCCTTCGCCGCCGACAGCACGCAACGCCGCCACCGACTTGTCAAAATCATCCGCCGCCGCCCGGCCAAGCGGAGCCGCCCAAGCCAAGCCAAGCGCCGCACACAAATAAAAAAGCTTCACGCGGGAAAAGCTACCGGTAGTTTCAGCGTGACAAAAGCTTTTTGAAAAAAGAAACGGGCGGCTTTTAAAGCCCCAAGGGGGCGTCATGCGAAAGCCCGGGGCAACGCCCCGGGAATCGCAGCAAGAACAAATTCAAGCCCTGAAGGGGCGCATCCCATTCAATCCCAAACATAGCGTTCATCAAGTTGAATCCCGTATTTTTCCAAGAGATGCCGATATTCATCTTGAGATGAAACTTTACGATGATGCTCTGCCTGATTGGTTATGTAAGTTTCCAGTGCTGATCGATGAGAGGGACTCACCGAGAAGATACCGTAACCCGTTTGCCAACTGAATTTGGAAAAGCGCTCCCCTTTCGTTTTTAGCCACTTGGACGATCCCGTCTTGAGTTCTTGAACCAACTTCGCTGGTGATATGGTGCGCGGATGGGTAATCAACAAATGGATGTGATCCGCAACCGATCCGGATTTGATTAAAGTTCCCTTGTGATCCTCAACGATACCTCCGATATAGGCATGGAGTTCATCGCGAATCTCGTCAACCAGCCATGCCTCACGATTTTTCGTGGAGAAAACAAGATGAACAATAATTTGCGCGAGGGATTGGGACATGGAATGCCGCCCCTTCAGGGCTTGTTTTTGTGTTGGCCATTATTCCCGGGGCGTTGCCCCGGGCTATCGCATGACGCCCCTTGCAGGGCTGTGTTGGCAACTTCGGTTACTCTATTAGTAGTACGCGCCGAAGAGGATCATCATCTCGTCGGTGCTGCGCAGGCCGAAGTTGATGGTCTCGTCGGTCCAGTTGTTGTACGTGGTTTTCAGGCGGATTTTCTCGCCGCGTTTCACCACGAGCGGCGGGTCGAACTTCATCACCGGCGGATGCTCCCAGTCATAGGAAATGTAGAGCAACTCTCCGTCCCGCTTACCGCCGGCGATCTCCACGCGAAACTCGATGGTCTTCTCGTGCGAATGGGAGAAGAGCTGGAAGATGTTCATCGTCTCGGGCGCGCGAAAGTCAGCGGTCACCGTGGTTTCCCTGCCGGGCGGCAGGTCGATCTTGGTGTTGTTCATGTTGATGATCTTGGCCTCATGCTTCACGGCCGACTTTTCAACGGTGTGCAGGTTCATGTACACCTCGCCGGTCGACGGTTTGTCGGTTCGGTTGATGTAATGCGTGTTCAGATCGATGCCGGTATTGGCGGGGAGCTTGAGCGCCACGCCCTCGGGGAATGTGTAGTCGAGGCGCGGCGTCTGTGTGCCGGCGAAAAAATCGTGGAACGTCATCGTCGCCAGCACCAGCGGATCGTCCTCGCCATTGGACAAGTGCAGGTCGCGAAGTTTGTCCGGCACGAACAACCCCTTGGCGAACGGGAAAAACGGGCGCGATGAATCGAGCAGGTAGCCGATGAAATGATGGCTGCCGGGGCTCATCTCGATCTGCACCCGGTTCACGTACACCGGCCTTGTGTTGTTCAGGTTCTTGTACATGAAAAACTCGCGCTCGAAATTGGCCGGCACATTGAACGGCTTGAGGTGAAGCTGAAACCCGCTTTCCGGCTTGGCCAAGGCCTTGAACGGCGGCGGCGAGTAGCGCTCGAGGTTGGCCAAGGCGGCGACCTTGGCCACGGTGCCGTGCTCCGGCGCGCCCTCGACGATCCACTGCCTGATAAACGTCAGCTCGCCGTCGGTCAGCGGGTCGGCGCCCAGCGGCATCAGCGAACCGTAGCCGGGGTGGTCGTCGTAAAAATGCTGCTGCCCGGACGCCTCGATTTTCTCCAGAAAAAAGCTTTTGTCCACGCTGGCCAGCCCATCGGTGCCGACGAGTTCCAGCCCGTTGCCGAGCGCGTAGGTGTTGGCCGGCTTGCGGTTGACGAGCTGCCCGTAAGCGACGTCCGGCGTGAGGATGAGATCCGACTGCCTTGCAAACGTCGTGCCCTCGCTGTGGCACCCGGCGCAGTTCGGGCCAAGGATGCGGTCGCGGATGATGCCCCATGTCGAGGTGCCGCCCTCGTAGCGCACGCGGTAAAAGCGGCTCTTCGTCGACTCGCCCTCGTCTTGGAACACCGTCTCCTCGTCGGTCGCCTTCAGCAGCTCGACGTCGTGCCACTGCTTCAAGTCAGTGGAGCTTTCCACGTGAAACCCGTCGCCGAGGAACCGGGTGAAATAGTTCACCGCCGGGCCATCGACGCTGAACTGAAACTGCCCCGCTTGGCCAAGCCCCTTGGGCTTGAGCGCAAACTCCAGCCCGCCGCTGTCGCGACCCTCACCATGCTCGCCGTGCGCCGTCCCGACCCAGGCCGACCCGGCCACAACCACCATTCCCAATATCCAAACAGTTCTCATTATATTCAAAAGACAACATACACCCGGAGGCAGGGCAAAGTTACGCGCCCTCGTCCTTTTCGGCGCGGGACGTTTTAGCGCCTCCCACGCGGGTGGTCGGGTCGACTTCAAAATCCAGCCGCACCAGCCGCCGCGACTGGTCCTCGCTCGGCGCGCTGGCCGGCACTGCCTGCAACTGCTTCATCCCCGCCGGGAAATAAATCAGGAACGTCGAGCCGGTAAACACTGTCGCCACGAGGTACCACCAAAACAGCCAATTCTCCCCTAGGCCAAACTGGTCTTTCCGGCCCAGCACCACCAACGCGACGACGATCATCTGCAGCACCGTGGCGCATTTGCTGATAAAGTGCGGCTGGATCTTCATCTTGCCGCACCAATGGGT
>Ga0066376_10004300_pt1 | contig 12416 bp, 9 predicted proteins | sample Knorr_S15_td_Bot_FD_77009 | JGI IMG/M metagenome (GOLD analysis project Ga0066376, IMG submission 77009) | Marine microbial communities from Southern Atlantic Ocean transect - Knorr_S15_td_Bottom_ad_5009_LV_A | ecosystem: Environmental > Aquatic > Marine > Oceanic | place: Southern Atlantic... | reverse complement strand
TATCGCTGTTCGAAGACTCCCGGCCAGGGTCCCTTGCCCGTCGGGAGATAGAGGTACCCGGAAAGCCGCTTACCGTCTCGCATCGGCACCATCACGTGCGTTTCGGTGATGTCGCCAAGGTCGCCGAGGTCGAGGTCATCGGCCGCCGGCACGCTCGACGTGCCCAGTAGCACCGCGACTATGCCAAAGAGCAGGACTTCGGTTCCGAGAGATCGCGTCATGAGGGGCCTCATTTCTCGGTGTGGCTGACGGCAGAAGGAGGCCGGCCGCCAGACCCGGGCCTGCCCATCCCTGCGAATTCGGCGACGGGTCACACTCCGAGCAGTCTTGCGGCGTTGTTGTAGAAGATGTCCTCGACCTGGCTGTCGCTGAGTCGTTCGCTCCAGCAGGCCCACTTCAGTGACCGGATGTGCTCGAGCCCCACGATGACCGGGTCGATCTTCAGGTGCTTCTCGCCCCAGACCGGCGACTGCTCGTCGAGCCAGACGAACGAATCGGCGGCCGAGAGTGACCGGCCCCGCATATGGCTGACGGGCAGATCGGTGCCGTACATCAGCTTGTCGTGCCCGATGATCCGGATGATCGCCTGGTGCGCCATCGGCTCGCAGTTGACCGAGGTGTCGAAGTAGAGGTTGTCGAGTCCGGTCAGTTGAGGCAGTCCTTCGAGGTTGTGAGCCGGTTGGAATCCGCGGGCCGAGTGGGCCAGGATCAGCCTCATGTTGGGGTAGTTCTCGCAGTAGCGGCGAATGCACTCGATGTTCTTCGGCTCGGCCACCGCTCGTGACTTGACCATGTGCAGCGTGATCACCCACCCCTCCTCGTCGGCCACCGCGATCAGCGGCTCGGGCAGATACGCCTCGATATCGGCCTCCCACGTCGGATCGACGCCCGACATCGTGTGGTAGCACTTCAGCCCGTGCAGCCCCAGCCGGCGGACCTCCTGGCGAACCCACTCGGGATCGTCCTCGGGATGGATGAAGAAAATCGCACGGTTGTCGGGGTCCTTGGCCACCTGCTCGGAAACCCACTGGTTGGCCGACTGCCGATTCGCGAGCTCCGTCGAGGATGCAAAGGGGATGAACAGCGCCTTGGTCGGCCGCGACCCGTGGACATCCTGCATCAGCAGGTTGTATTCCTCGAGCCCCACGTTGTCGGGTGCTCCGGGAACCGTCCAGCCGGCAGTCGCACTCGACCACAGGTGCGTATGTGCGTCGTAGATGCGATCGGGCAGAAACGACTCGACCTCGCGCCGGTAGAACTCGTGGTCCACTTCGTTGACCGGGGTGCCTGTCGTGCTCATGGGTGATCGCATTCCGCGGATGAGAACGGGAACGAGAATGACGCGACCCGGCATCCTACGACCGCCCGAGGGGCTTTGCCACCGAATCGCCCGACGAGGGGTTTGGGGCTTGGCGACCGATCCGGACCCCCGTAGTCTGGTTTCAGGGTTTTCGCGACCTGCATGGTTTTCATGATTCTCATGACAAAGACTCGAAGTCTGCTCACCGCCCTGGCCATCAGCCTGCTGTCTGCTGCCGATCTGCCGGCTGCCGAACCCCAGGCCAAGCCCAAGCCCAAGCCGGACCTGGAATTCCTGGGCCCGCGTGGCAACAGGACCTTCGACGCCCGTGACACGCTGGCACCGGCAAGCGAGCCATCCGCGGACGCCCGCGAGTGCCTCAAGGGGCTGACCTGGAAGCCCGGCCCGTTCCGGGTCCGCTGTGAAACAGCCGACGACGGGCGTGGCGAGGTGTTGCTGAGGTTTCCATCACCGGTCGATACGGGCAACGCGACCAACGACCAGGTGGCTGTCGAGTGGTACGTGGCGGGGCTGGACACCGGAAAGGCCAAGCGGGCCCGGGCGGTGGTCGTGGTCCACGAGTCGGGCCGGGGGATGACCGTCGGCCGCCTGTTTGCCGCAACGCTCCGCAAGCAGGGCCTGCACGCCTTCATGGTGCAGCTGCCCGGCTACGGTCACCGGGCCGGACCCGGTGGCCGCTTGCCCGCCGATCAGCTCTTCGTGCGGCTCCGGCAGGCGATCAGTGACGTCCGCAGAGCCCGTGATGCGGTCACCGCGCTGCCACTGGTCGACTCGTCCCACGTCTCGCTGCAGGGCACCAGCCTGGGCGGATTCGTCGTGGCCAGCTCCGCGAGCCTCGATGCCGGCTACGACAGCGTCTTCGTGATGCTCGCCGGAGGCAATCTCTACGAGATGATTCAGAAGGGCAAACGGGACACGGCGCGGGTACGAGAGAAGTTGGCCGAGGCCGGGGTCAGCGACGAGCAGTTGAGGAAACTGACCGGATCGATCGAACCCACTCGGGTCGCTCATCGCCTCGATCCGAAACGCACCTGGCTCTTCTCGGGAATCCGAGACACGGTGGTGCCGATGGAGAGTGCCTTGGCGCTGGCCAAGGCGGCTCGGCTGCCGACCAATCACCACGTCTTGATGCCGACGAACCACTACACCGGCATCGTACTGCTGCCGAGCATGTGTCGCCTGATCGCCAAACAGGTCAAGACCCTGCCGGCTCGGAAACGCTGACGCCGGGGTCAGACGCAGGCGCCGAACGCTGGGGTCTGACGCGGATGTTCGACGCCGCCAGGCGGAGAACATCCGGGCCTGACCCCTTCCCGCAACGGGCGGCGCCAGAAAAAGGGGTCAGGCCCCCCGCAAAAGGTGGGGCGTCAGACCCCGACCTGCATGGCCCCCCCCAAAGCTACTTCACCGCTTCTTTCAACACCCGAGCCAACCGAAATCCCGCCTCGACCACTCGCCGCCTCGACACCGCGTGGGCCTGCTTGGCATAGGCCCTCGACACGGCCACCGCCGGGATCTTCTTCTTCGCATCAGCCTCACCCCGGCGGATCGCCGCAAGAATCTTCGGCGAATACACCACCTGACGGGCCAACCGGTAACTCTCGCTCACCCAACCCTCGGCCTGCAGCTGCTTCTCGGCCCGCCGACCTGCCGACACCAGTTTGCTGTCGGCCAGCAGCGCCGCAGCACGCCGCACCAGGTCGCCGCTGAGGCTGCGACCTCCGCCGAACTGACCATCCCAGTACATGTGCAGGTTGATCGTCTTCTTCCGGCCCTGGATCGGCACGTCATTCCCGCCCCGGTCACCCAACGGAAATCGCTTCGCCGTGAACGACGCCGTCGAATGACACGGCTGATGCACGTCGCCCACCATGTGACACAGCCACGTCACGCAGACCGCCCGCTCGGCATTACCGGTGTCACGAGCCGCCAACCGCGTGCGACACAGCGTGATTGCCTGGATCACGTTGAGTTCCTGCGTCGCCATGCTGGCCGCGGGCGGAACAACGGTCGAGAGATTGACCTTCAAACGGGGTTCGAGCAGTCGGCGGGCGTCGTTTGAGAGGAACAGGGGTCGGTTGATGTAGTGCCAGGTCGGCCGGTCGCGATCGGTCTTGCGAATCAGGTCGCTCCACACCGCCGCCTGGGAAATGATCCACTGGTGTCGCATCGAGGGGTCTCGCAGTTCATCGGGCGGCGTAAAGTGCTCTTTGACCTGGGGATGCTGCCCCAGCAGTTTCAGCACCCGCACCCGAGTGGCAGTGTCCATGCGGCTCCAGGCCACCAGAGCCACCAGCCGATGCCCCGAGTCCCACCAGGCCGAAGCCGATGCCGACCCCAGGCCCAGCAGCATCGCGACCACCGCCGCGGTGAGCAGCCGACGGCGCGGTTTGGATTGGTTCATCGGCAAGTCCCCGTGGCTGGCTGCGTTGCAGTTCGTCGTCAGTTTGCTCAGGGTGACGTAGTCACAGTCCACTTGCCACACCACCTGCCCACCACAGGTTCTCGGGTCGCTTGAACCAGTCCCTTCCGAAGACGAAGACCGACGATGTCGATTGAGACCGTAGCCGGCTGGAGGCGTGAGCCGGGTCCGCGAGTCGAAGCGTCCCGCGACCTCGACCGCTCCAAGGTCCAGGCACCGGGCATCACGGCACGTCCCTCAGGCGGGTTTCGGCTGTTCTACACCGCCGTGGGACCCGGTCGGCCGTTCCCCGAATGCCAGGGCTACATCCTGAGCGCCATTTCTGAGAACGGGCTCGACTTCGAGACCGAGCCGGGCATCCGGCTGGCTCCGGACCCGGCCGTTGAGTACATGTCTCTGAGACTGCTGGCCCCGTCGATCGTGCGGCTGGGCGACGGGCGATGGAGAATGTATGTCGAAGCACGAGGCACGGCGGATCGGCCCACGGTGATCAGCAGTGCGGTCTCCGAGGACCAATTGAACTGGCAGCATGAGCCGGGTGTGCGTCTGCAGACACCCGATGGGCTGGGTGGTCCGCGTCTGGTGGACCTGCCCGACGGTCGCAGCCGGTTGCTGGCGTGTGCCGACGACTACGGTGACCAGGGACCCACCACCGGCCAACGCGTCGGCAAACACATCATCAGTGCCGTTTCCGAGGACGGTCTCGATTTCGACTTCGAACCCGGCCAGAGAATCCGCAGCGGCCAGGCCGAATGGGACGCCCTGGGGATCACCGCGGGGCAACTGCTGGCACCCTGCGAACCCGACCACCCCTGGACCATGATCTACTCGGCCTGGCAGGACGCTCCCCCCGGCAGCGTCATTCCCCCGCACCCCAGCGATCCGGCCTCGGCCGACACCGCGCCTGAAGAACTCGACTTCGCCGCCGCCTCGATCGCCGCCGACATCGCGGGGTTTCGTTCGAGGATTTTTCGGTCGCGGTCGGTGGACGGGCTGAGCTTCGGGCCGCCGGAGTGTATTGTGGCCGGGGGGGGTTATGACAGCGACGACATCGACGCGGTGCATGCCGAGGACATGTCGGTGATCACGCTCGGCGACGGACGCCTGCGGATGTACTATGCCGCCTGCGATGCGGCCGGCAACTGGCGGATCGCCAGCGCCGTGACCGACTCCTGACCGCTCCGCGACTCGAACCCCCTGCCCGCCCCCCCGCCTGTATCCGAGACCCCCGCCGTGGACTCGATTGCTCTCATCGACTGGGTCATCTGCGGCTGCTACCTGGGTGTGGTGATCGGGCTGGGCCTGTATTTCTCGAACAAGCAGAAGGACAACGACGACTTCTTCCTGGGCGGCCGCAACATGCACTGGCTGCCGGTCGGTCTCTCGCTGTTCGCCACCACCTTCAGTTCCAACTCGTTCGTCGGCCTGCCTGCCGAGGGTGCCTTCGGCGACTACCACCAGCTGCTGGCCATCTTCTTCATTCCGTTTGTGGTGATCCCGATCACCTGCATCTGGTTCATCCCCTTCTACAAGGGATTCGGCTTCGTCAGCCTCTACGAGTACCTCGAGCGGCGTTTCACCCGGAAGATCCGCCTGATGGCCAGCCTGATCTTCATGCTCTACTCGGCCGGCTGGATGGGCACGATGCTGCTGGCCGTCTCACGCATCCTCGACGTGGTGCTCGAAACCGACTCGATCCTGCAGACCCTGGCGGTGATAGGTGTCGTCGGTCTGTTGGCGACGATCTACACGGCGATCGGTGGCGTGAAGGCGGTGATCTGGACCGACACGATCCAGGCCTTCGCGTTGTGCGGCGGCATGGTGTGTCTGCTGGGCCTGTTGATCTGGAAGATCGACGGCGGTGCCTCGACGTTCCTGGCCGTCGGTTCCGCCGAGGGGAAGTTCGAGATGTTCAGCCTCGAGGGCGGTCTGAAGGAGCACAACCTGTATTCGGCCTGTGCCTACGGCTTCTTCATCTACATGGGCGGCCAGTTGGCTTCCTATGGAGCGTTCCAGAGATACGTCACCGTCGACTCGGTGAGTTCAGCCCGCCGGGCGCTGATCATCAAGGGCGGCTTCACGCTGGTCTCCTGCACCCTGTTCTTCATGGTCGGCACCGCACTGTTCGTGTTCTACCAGCAGTCGCACCCCGAGATCTTCTCGACCTACCTGAGCGAACCTCGCAAGCACGACCAGCTGCTGCCGCACTTCGTGATCACCTACGCCGGCGGTTATGGCCTGACCGGGCTGATCCTGGCCGGGCTGTTCGCGGCGGCCATGAGCAGTCTCGACAGCGGGATCAACAGCATGACCGCAACCCTGGTGACCGACTGGTTCCACGGCCGTGAGCTGGGTACCTCGATCAACCGCTGGCTGACCGCCGGCTTCGGTCTGAGTGTGACGTTGATCGCCTGCCTGCTGGCATTGATCAACTCGCCGGTCTTCAAGATCCTGCTCTCGATCGCCGGAGCCACGCTGGGGCTGCTGCTGGCGATCCTGATGCTGGGGATGCTCATCCGCCGGGTCAACACCACCGGCGTGCTCTCCGGTGCCATCACCGGGATGTGTGTCTTCTTCCTGATCCGCTTCGGCCTGCCGCTGCTGGACGAAGAAACTCTGAAGTCGCTGGGACCCGTGGCCGACCTGAAGTCCAACACCTGGTGGGACGGCCTGCTGACCACCGTACCGGCGGTCGTCGTCGGCATCGGAGCCAGTTTCCTGGCCCCACCGCCACGGCCCGAGCAGCTCGAGGGGCTGTTGCTGGCCGGTGCGGCTGCCTCAAAGCCACGCTAGCAACTGTCCCCCAGGAACCACGGCATCAGCTCGCAACCTCGATCGAAGACCAGCGACGACCTGCCCGCGGTCACTTCGTCGTAGCGCTCATGCTCGTCGGGGGGCAGCCCGGTTCCACAGGCGGCGATCGGCACGTGGCCGTGGGCGTGAGTCCTGGTCCTCAGCAGCGTCGGATGGTCGGGCGAGACCAGGATGCGGTATTCCCCGAACTCCACCAGCGCCTGGTGAATCGGCCTGACAACGCACTCGTCGATCCGTTCCAACGCTTCGATCTTCGCCGCGGCGTTCCCGTCGTGAGACGCTTCATCGGTCGCCTCGACATGCACCACCACCAGGTCGTGCTGCTTCAGCGCGGCGACCGCCGCCCGGCCCTTGGCCGCGTAGTCGGTGTCCAGGTACCCCGTCGCCCCTTCGACCTCGATCACCGTCAAGCCCATCAACCCCCCCAGTCCTCTCACGACATCGACCGCGGTCACGACCGCCGCGGTCTTCCCGAACCGCTCGACAAATGGCTCGAGACCCGGCCGAGGGCCCAGGCCCCAGAACCAGACCTGGGTGGCCTGCGAATCGACATCCGACCCGGCAAACAACTCGCGGCTGCGGTCCATCAGCTCACAGAGCGAAGCGGCTCCGGGACCGGGCGGCAGGTGCTCCCGGGTCGGCAAGTCGAGCAGATCGTGAGGCGGGGTCGATCGGGTCGCGGACGAGAACATCGCTTTGCCGGCATCGGCTCGGGGCCGATGCACCAGCAGGTTGCGGTAGCTGACACCCGAGAAGTACTGCCAGGGCGAGTCGTCATCAAGGTCCTGTTGCAGGTGTCCGATGAGTGCTTGTGCCACGTGATTGTCGACGTGTCCGGCGGTGAAGTTCTGCATGCGGCCGCCCGAGACCGTCACCAGGTTGCAGCGGATCGCCCAGTCGTGCTGGTTGAGTTCGATTCCCTGGGCGGCCGCTTCGATCGGTGCCCGTCCGGTGTGGCCGACCAGCGGGTCGTACCCCATCAGGCTCATGATCCCCACGTCACTGCCGCTTTGCAGTTCGCGTGGCACGTGATCGGCCCGGCCCACGACACCGGCCTGGGCGATCTGATCGATGGCCGGGGTCCGGGCGGCCTCGAGCGGACTCACCCCGCCGGCCGTCCCCTGAGGCTCATCGGCGGCTCCATCGGGGATGATCAGTGCGTATTTCATGACCCCACGGCCGATTCCTGCTGGGCGCCGCAGACGGGGAATTCAAGAGACCAAGGGTGACAGCGACTTCTGCTGTCCTCCTTGGAGTGGGTTAGAGGGACAACTCTTGACACCCAGGAGCGATCTACTTCCATTGCGGAGGCTTGGACATAACCCCTACCGGCCTACCCACCAAATAGTCGAACGATCCAACAATACTACGTTTCATTCTTTCTTCTGCGCTTTTACGAATTGGGATGTTTAATCCGTATGCGCCATAATATAGCATTACAATTGGGACGGAGATTACAAGCCAATCCACTTCTCCAAGATCAAGTAGCATATGAATTAACTTAATCAGTCCAAGTGCAATAACATTCAGCACGGCAAAAGTAAGTAGTCTTTTCATCACTACTCCCTGGGTTCTGGATGGAGGTCTCTCCCGGGGGTCCTGGGTGTCAAGAGTTGATCCCCCGGGCTAGTCCACCGACTAGCCCGAAACTCAGTGATTTCACCAGTATCTCCTGGAAGCTTGAAGAGCATGAATTCCTTTTCGCCATCACGCTGGACACGTATCTGCCGGGGAAGATGAGTTGTCAACATATCTATCCGGCGACCGTCTACGATAAGTGATGTCGCTAGAAGGCCTTTGGAGGAATTCGGCTGCTCGCGAGCACACAGTACGGGCTCGAAGGCAACGAAGACGATCCACGAAGTCACCACCTTGATCCAATCTTGCTTTGCTATCATGGTAGCTGCTGTGGAACAAGAAAAGACGCTCTACTCCTGGGGGTCATCCTGGGTGTCAACTCTTGACACTTGACAGATTGCATTCTTTCGTCGGCTACAACCCCATGTGTCAAGTGTCACGAGTTGACCTCCAGGACAGGATAAATCCATCTGGAGAATCCCGATCAAAGGTAAGTCCCACAGTGTGCGGCGGGCGATCTGATCGTAGTCCCCATCAGTTGCAGCGGCAATCCGGTTCGCGACCGTCCACCTGCACCCGAGGGCCAGGATCATGACAGCCGCTCGTGTCTCACTCGCAGCCACGTTGCTGCTGATCACTGCGACGCTGGTTCCGGCACGACCTGGCAATCGGCGATCTCGACGGAAACCCGACGCCACGCGGGTCGCCGTCAAGGCGATCGATAAAATAAAGGTCGGCCGTCGCGACTGGCCCCAATGGGGTGGCTGGGCGGTCCGCAATAACACGCCGCGGGGGCGAAACATCCCTCACGAGTGGGGGCAACCTTCGAGCATTGGTTCGAGCATTGTTTTTGGGCTCGGCCGCCTGAAAGAGAGCGGCCGCTTCGAGAAACCACAGAAGAACATCAAGTGGGCCGCCCGGCTCGGCTCGCAGTCGTACGGCAGCCCGGTCGTCGCCAACGGGAAGATCTTCGTCGGCACGAACAACGGCGCCGGCTACCTCGAGCGATTTTCACAAAGGGTCGACCTGGGCTGCCTGTTGTGTTTTGAGGAACAAACGGGCAAGTTCCTCTGGCAGGCCTCGAGCCAAAAACTCCCCACCGGCCGCGTACACGATATGCCGATGCAGGGCATTTGTGGCTCTCCCTATGTCGACCACGACAGGCTCTGGTACGTGACCAGCCGTGGAGAGGTGGTCTGTCTGGACACCGAGGGGTTCCACGACGGCAGGAACGACGGGCCGTTCCGGGGCGAACCGAACGAGCATCTCGACGAGGCCGATGTCGTCTGGGTCTTCGACATGATGAAGCAACTGGGGACCCTGCAGCACAACATGTGTACCTGCTCGGTGACCTCCGACGGCAAACGGCTGTTCGTCACTACCGGCAACGGAGTGAGCTATGACCACAGAACGGTGCCGGCACCCGCTGCGCCCAGTTTCCTGGTACTCGACCGCGACAGCGGCAAGGTGCTCTGGACCGACAATTCACCCGGTGACAAGATCCTCCACGGAAGTTGGTCCTCCCCGACCTACGCCAAGCTGGGCGGTCAGCCGCAGGTGCTGTTTGGCGGAGGTAATGGCTGGTTGTACAGCTTCGACCCGAAGGGGAACGGCCGGGGTGGTTCCAAGCTGCTATGGAAATTCGACTGCAACCCCAAGGCCGCACGGTGGATTCTCGGTGGTCGTGGCTCACGGAACGGATTCGTCTCGATGGCGGTCGTCTACGACGGACTGGTCTACATCACCGTCGGGGAGGACCCCGAGCACGGCACCGGGATCGGCCACATGTGGTGCATCGACCCGACCAAACGTGGCGACGTCAGCCCCGAACTGGCCGTTGACGCCAACGGGAAACTGATCCCGTTTGCCCAGCGAAGACGCGGCAAAGCAGTCGACCCGGCTGCCGGAGAACGAGCGATCCACAATTCGAACTCGGCCGTCGTCTGGTACTACGGGCAAAAGACCCTCAAGCAACTCCAGGCGACCAAGTTCGAACGTCAGTGGCACCAGTCGATCGGCAGTGTCGCGATCAAGGATGACCTGTTGTTTGCCGCCGACTTCAGTGGCCTGGTTCACTGTGTCGATGCCCGGACGGGTTGGGGCCTGTGGACCTACGACCTGCTCGCCTCGGCCTGGAGTTCACCGTTGATCGTCGACGGCAAGGTCTACGTCGCCGACGAGGACGGCGACATTGCCATCTTCCCACTGACCGGGGACCCTCGACGGGCCCTGAAACGGGTCGACGGGGAATGGGCACCGGCACTGGGTGAGGTCAACATGGGCAACTCGGTCTACACGACGCCGATCGTCGCCAACAACGTGCTGTACATCGCCAGCAGGGACACACTGTTTGCGATAAAAGACTCGGACTGACATCCCCATTTCTTCGGGAGGACGCAATGTCCAAGCTTGTGTTCAGTGTGGTCGCTGGGTTCTGGCTCGCCGCGACCACAGCGGCTCCGGCCGCGACGTACTACCTGGCTGCCGATGGGAACAATGCCAACCCAGGCACGAAGGCCCGGCCGTGGAAGTCGTTGCAGTTTGCCAGCGGCAAGGTCGTGCCCGGCGACGTGGTCAAGCTCAAGCCGGGTGTCTACCGCCAGAGGACCGTGGTGATCGGCTGCGAGGGCACGGCGAAGCAGCCGATCGTGTTCGAGGCTGACGGCGGCCAGGTCACGCTCGACGGCAGTGTCCAGGTCAGGGGTTGGCGACACGAGGGTCAGGCTCGCTACAGCACCCAGGTCGGGAACCGCCTGATCTACACGGTCTGGGCGAAGCAGCGGATGCTGCTGGGTCCGAGTTTTCATTACAGCGGAGCGTACGCGAAGGTCAAGTACACGCCCTCGACACTCAGACGAGGACAATGTCTGGTCGCCAAAGGACGATTGCACGTCCGTCTGTTTGACAACAGTGATCCGGCCAAGGCCAACGTGAGAATCAGCCACGGGCATTGTCTGCTGTTGCAGCGAACGCATCACACCGTCTGGCGCGGGATCGGCACTGCCTGGGGACTCAATGGCTACAAGCTCGAGTTCGGCTCGAGCCACAACCTGTTCACCGATGCCGAGCTGCGTTACCACGCCCAGGGAGTGCTGGAAACGGGCAAGTACAGCAAGTATCCCGCGAGCCAGCACAACACGTTTCGCCGATTGCACATCCACCATGTCGGGTTGAACCACTTCGAGCACGGTATCTACACCGACGGCGTCGACACGAGCATCCTGGACTGCCGGTTCGATCACATCAGCGGCGCGGCGATCCACGCCTACCCCCGCCCATTGCGAGGAATCTACGACGGCAACCGGATCAGCGACCCGTGGCCCGACTGGAACCCCCAGCACTTCGTCGGCCAGAATCCGCCGGATGCCAAGGGATACTACTCGGCCATCATCTGCTGGGGCCGCGGCGGGCACCGGCTCACCAATAACCTGATTGTCGGCCCGTTCACCAACGGGATCAGTGTCCGTGCCAACGACTGCCGATTCGTCAACAACACGCTCGTGCTGACCAGCGGACTGGGCTGGTTCCTCGACGCCGGCAACTGCCGACTCGCGAACAACTTCACTCAGACCACAGGCGTCTACCTCAGCAGCGACGGGCCGCTGGCACTCGACCACAACGGGTATCACCGAGGAGGGTCCTGGCGGATCGGAAAGAAAACCCACACGACATTCGAGGCGTTGCAGGCGGCTGGTCACGAGCGGCAAGGCGTCGAAGCCGAACCGGGCTTCGTCGACGCCAAGGGCGGGAAGTACACTCTGGCTCCCGACAGCCCGCTGCGAGACATCGGATCGGCGAAGGCCGCACCGCCTGCAGACATCACCGGGACCAAGCGACCCCAGGGCAAGGGAGTCGACCTGGGTGCGTACGAAGCGCGGTAGAATTCCAGTCCTCGTGGCCCCACCTGCGAAACTACGCGAAGAACCTGTATTCCAACCGCCAACTCTCGCGGGAAGGGGGACACCAGACCTCTCCGCGCCGAAAGGCCACCACCCTTGCAACGCGGAAGGGTTTTCTCTTGTTCCTGGTTGTCATCTGGGTCTCCTTGGAGAACATCCCCGCTACAAACCGCCACAAACGGGGACTTTTTTTGGGGGGGGGGAGACCCCAAGAGAGCAACTGCCTGTGAGCCAGAGGGTTATGGCTCACAGGCAGTCGAAAGAGCGGAGAGGGAGGGATTCGAACCCTCGGTACCCGTGAAGGTACACCGGTTTTCGAGACCGGCACATTCGGCCACTCTGTCACCTCTCCGGGGTCCCGTCGGCGATGGCTCTACCACTT
>Ga0066376_10004299_pt1 | contig 12417 bp, 8 predicted proteins | sample Knorr_S15_td_Bot_FD_77009 | JGI IMG/M metagenome (GOLD analysis project Ga0066376, IMG submission 77009) | Marine microbial communities from Southern Atlantic Ocean transect - Knorr_S15_td_Bottom_ad_5009_LV_A | ecosystem: Environmental > Aquatic > Marine > Oceanic | place: Southern Atlantic... | reverse complement strand
GGCTTCGTCCAACCTGGCGCGCTACGACGGCATTAAATTCGGCCTGCGGTCGCCCTCGGACGATCTCGCCGAGATGTACGAACAGACCCGCGCCGAGGGCTTCGGGGCGGAAGTCCAGCGCCGGGTTCTGATCGGCACCTATGTGCTGTCGGCGGGCTATTACGATGCCTATTATTTGAAGGCGCAGAAGATACGCACGCTGATCGCCCGAGATTTCAGCGCCGCCTTCGCTGATGTCGATGTGGTGCTCACCCCGACCGCGCCGTCGGACGCTTTTGCCGTCGGCGACAAGGCCGACGATCCCATCGCCATGTATCTCAACGATGTCTTCACGGTGCCGGCCAGCCTGGCCGGGTTGCCGGCGATTTCCCTGCCCGCCGGCCTGTCGGGCAGTGGCCTGCCGCTCGGGCTGCACCTCATCGCCAAGCCCTTCGACGAGGTCACCCTGTTGCGCGCCGCGTCGGCCCTCGAAGAGGCGGCGGGGTTTGATGCGAAGCCTGCGGGTATCGCGCCATGAGCCTGATGAAAGGTGCTACCGGCGATTGGGAAATCGTCATCGGCTGCGAGGTCCATTGTCAGGTGGTGTCTAACGCCAAGCTTTTTTCCGGCGCAGGGACGGCGTTCGGGGCCGAGCCGAACACCCAGGTCAGTCTGGTCGACGCCGCCATGCCGGGCATGCTGCCGGTGATCAATAAGGTCTGCGTCGAGCAGGCGGTGCGCACCGGCCTGGCGCTGGGCGCAGAAATCAATCTGATTTCGGTATTCGACCGCAAGAATTATTTCTACCCCGACCTTCCGCCGGGCTATCAGATTTCCCAGTTCACCCGGCCCATCGTCGGGTACGGTAAACTGACCCTCGATCTTGAGAGCGGGGAGTCGCGCGAGATCGGCATCACCCGGCTGCATCTTGAGCAGGACGCCGGCAAGAGCATCCATGACCGCGATCCGCGCACAACCCATGTCGACCTGAATAGGGCCGGCGTGGCGCTCATGGAGATCGTCTCCGAACCCGACATGCGCTCGGCCGAGGAAGCCGGCGCCTTCGTCACCAAGCTGCGCTCGATCCTGCGCTACATCGGCAGTTGCGACGGCAATATGGAGGAGGGCTCCCTGCGCTGCGACGTCAATGTCTCGGTGCGCCGGCCCGGCGCCGAGCTTGGCACCCGTTCGGAAACCAAAAACGTCAATTCGATCCGATTCATTAAACGGGTCATCGAGATCGAGGCTAGGCGTCAGATCGAGATCCTTGAGGACGGCGGCAAGGTTACCCAGGAGACCCGCCTGTTCGATGCCGACCGCGGCGAGACCCGCCCCATGCGCAGCAAGGAAGAATCCCACGATTATCGCTATTTTCCAGACCCGGACCTGCTGCCCCTGGTGCTTGAGCAATCCTGGGTCGATGAGATCGCCGCGACCCTGCCGGAGCTGCCCGACGCCAAGCGGGCGCGCTTCATTGCCGACTACGGCCTCGCCGATGCCGACGCCGATCAGCTCGTAGCCGAGCGCGAGAGCGCCGAATTCTTTGAGGCGGTAGCTCAGGGACGCGACGCCAGGACCGCCGCCAACTGGGTGATCCACGATCTCTTCGGCCAGCTCAACCAGGCCGAGATGAAGATTGCCGCCTCGCCGGTCTCCGCAAAGTCCCTCGGCGGCCTGCTCGACCTCATCGCCGACGACGCCATATCCAGCCGCACCGCCAAGGATGTGTTCGCGGAGATGTTCACAAGCGGGATGGAGGCCGCCGCCATCGTCGAAGCCAAGGGCCTCGGGCAAATCAGCGACCAGGGCGAGATCGAGACCATGGTCGATAGGCTGATCGCCGACAATCCCGACCAGGCCAGCCAGTTCGCCGACAACCCCAAGGTGATCGGCTGGTTCGTCGGCCAGATCATGCAGGCGACCAAAGGCAAGGCTAACCCCGGCCTGGTCAATGAGCTTTTACGGAAGAAGCTGGGCAGCTAAAACCAGCGCGACACTTTGCTTTTATAGGTGAGGTAGTCATCGCCGAACTTGACCTCGAGATAGCGTTCCTCGCGGGCGATGACGAAATAGTTGATGACCAGCAGGGCGGGGACCAGGAGCATCAGCGCCCAGGCATTGCCCGCGGCGATGGCGATGGCGCCGTAGAACAGGGCAAGGGCCAGATAGAGCGGGTTGCGCATTGAGGAGAAGGGTCCGCTGGTGATGATCGCGGTAGTCGGCTTGTGGGGCTGGATATTGGTCTTGGCCCGGCGGAATTCGCGAAACGCGGCGAGCGCGATGACGACGCCGACGACGGCCAATGCCACAGCCATCCCGTACCGCAGGAATCCGGGCACATGCACCGCCACCGGCCAGGCCCAATCGAGCAGAAAGCCCGACCCTAGAAAGCCGAGATAGATCAGTGGCGGCGGCGCAATGACGCCGGGATGGTCGGATTTATCGTCTTGCGCGTCGTTTGCCATTTGCGATACTCGATTGAATGCCCGATTGTATCATGTCGCGTTTCGCACCCAAGGATACAAGTCATGGCAACTTACCCCACCCTGTTCACCCCGGTGACGGTCGGCAGTCACACGCTGAAAAACCGTATCGTGTTCGGCGCCCATACCACCAACATGGGCGAGGACGGACTGCCCGGCGACCGCCATTTTTCCTATTACCGCGAGCGCGCCCGGGGCGGGGCGGCGATGATCGTCGTCGAGCCCGCGCCGGCGCACCGCACCGGGGTGCTGATCCGCGCCAATTTCCGCCACGGCGACGACAGCGTGATCCCCCATTTCCGCCGCATCACCGACGAATGCCATAGCCATGGCACGGTGATGATCCATCAGATCTATCACGTCGGCGGCCACGGCGATCAGGACAACAGCTGGGAGCCCTATTGGTCGCCCTCGGGCATGCCGTCCATGCATGATCCCTGGGGCAGCCACGCCATGACCGAGGCCGAGATCGAGGAGCTTATCGACGGCTTCGTTCAGGCTGCCCGGCGCGACCAGAAGGCCGGCTTCGACGGCGTCGATATCTTCGCCGGCTACAACTGCCTGGTCGATCAGTTCTGGTCAACCGTGACCAACAAGCGCGACGACCGCTGGGGCGGGTCGCTGGAAAACCGCATGCGCTTTGCCGTCGAGGTCACCTCCCGCATCCGCAAGCTGGCGGGCAATGAATTTATCGTCGGCATGACCATCTCCGGCGCCGAGCCCTGCATCGGCGGGATGACCATCGAAGACAAGCTGGAGGCCATCGCCTATCTGGATGAGCGCGGCCTGGCCGATTATTACTCCGTCGGCTACGGAAGCTACCTCAATGATTTCTCGAAAATCGTGCCGAGCTTCCATAACGGCCTGACCCTGACCGCATCCGACGCCGCCCAGTTCAAGGAAGTAGTCAGCCACGCCCGCATCACCAGCGAGGCGCGGGTCAAGGCGCCTTATTTCGCCGAGAAAATCATCGCCGAAGGCCAGGCCGACATGGTTTCCCTGGTGCGCTCGCAAATCGCCGATCCCCATCTCGCCAACAAGGCCGCCGAGGGGCGCAGCGATGAGATCAGGCCCTGTATTTCCTGCAACCAGCTGTGCATCGGCAGGCGCATCCGCGAGAACTGGATTTCCTGTCTGGTCAACCCCTCGGTGGGCCGCGAGACCGAATGGAGCGGCGACGACGCCGATGAGCCCGCCGCGGTTCCCCGCGAAATCCTCGTGGTCGGCGGCGGCCCGGCGGGGCTCGAGGTGGCGCGCGTGGCGGCCCTGCGCGGCCACAAGGTGACCCTGGCGGAAAAGAGCGGCGAGCTTGGCGGCCAGTTCCGCCTTGCCGCCGGCCAGCCCGAACGCGGCGAGATCGGCTATTTCCTCAACTGGTATGACAAGCAGCTCGAGAAATTGCAGGTCCGCGTCAAGCTCAATACCGAGATGAGCGCCGAGGAGATTTCCGCCTCGGGCGCCGACGCGGTGGTTCTCTGCACCGGCTCGACACCGGCGCGTGACGGCTTCCAGCGGGTGCGGCCCGGCATCGACCGCCTGCCCGGCGTCGATCAGGACAATGTCTGCACCGTCCATGACGTATTGGATGGCTCGGTTGTTCCGGGAGCCAACGTGCTGTTGCTCGATGACATCAACGGCTGGTGGCCGGCCAGCGGCACGGCGCTGCATCTCGCCGAGCAGCGCCATCGGGTGACTCTGGTGACCTCGTCCGAGCAGGCGGCGGGACAGTTGGAAAACAGCCGCACCGCCGACACGACGCGCGAGCGTTTCATGAAGTTGGGGGTCGAGACCGTGGTCGCCACCGCGATCACCAAATGGGAGGGCAACACCGCGACCCTGGTCAATCTCTATACCGGCGACGAGGAGACCCGCGAATTCGATACCCTGGTCATGGCCTGCACCAACAAGCCCAATGACGGCCTGCAATTAGAACTTGCCGGGAGTACAGGCCCGGAGATCCACGCGCTCGGCGATATGGTCGCCGCCCGCACCGCCGCCATGGCTATCTTCGAAGGCCGCAAGCTGGCGCTGAGTCTCTAAAGACCTAGGCGATTTTGAGCTGAAAGGTCTCGGCGCTGTTGGCTTCCATGTCATACACCGAGCGCTCGGTGTGGTTGACATGCATGCCGTAGGTATGGAGCGACAGGGTGACCGCATCGCTGTCGTTGCGCACCGAATGGATGCCGCCATTTTTCATGCAGACCAGATCGCCCGGTCCAGCCTGGAGTTCCGATTTGATCTCGATCTCCGCGTAGCCGTCACGGCTGCGGTCGTCGAGACGGGCATAGCTGGTGTTGCGCTCGATTCCCTCGACCCCGGCGATCAGCGCCCAGGTGCCGTGGTCGTGGGGCGCGACGCCTTTGTGCGGGTCCCAGGAGACCATGAAAATCGCCAGGCTGTGGCCGGCTTCTTCATGGAGTACGTTGATACCGAATCGCTGCTCCGCGTCGGCCTGGTAATATTCCGGTTTCAGCCAGGATTTATCGGCCACCAGCTGTTGGGCGAGGGGGCCGAGCCGATCGAAAATCTCGCTCTCATCGGTGGTCTCGGCGGTAATGCGCCTGAGGTCGGCGACGTAATCCTCAAGCCCGTATGATGCGGTCATCGTTCACGCTCCCTGAACATTCGTGATCCGGGTGAGACTACATCAAGCGGCGGATTGCATTCAAAAGACGGGAGCCCCGTTGCTGAGACTCCCGCTCATCGCTTCGTTTGCCCTGTGCTCGACCGCTGGCGCCCGATGGGCCCGACGGGATACTCGCAGGGGGTCACCGCAAAGGCATTGCGGCGGCTATATCGTGGTCGGATACCCGATCACGTAAGCAGAGCTTACGACTCTCAGATTTCAACGTCAAGCAATAGAGAGTTGAATATGTTCGGAGTGGATAAGACTTAAAAATTTTTCATCGAGACATTATATCTAGGGACCATTCAATTCTTCTTATCGCCACCGCGATGAAGGACCATCCCGAAGGAATAGCTCATGATCGACCTCTATACCTGGCCGACGCCGAACGGTCATAAGATGCACATCATGCTCGAGGAACTCGGGCTCGACTATAAGATTATTCCCATCGACATCGGCGCCGGCGATCAGTTCGATCCCGAATTCCTCAAGATCAGTCCCAACAACAAGATGCCGGCCATGGTCGATCATGACGGGCCCGGCGGTAATCCCTACGCGATGTTCGAATCCGGCGCCATGCTGCTCTATCTCGCCGAGAAGACAGGTCGCTTCATGCCCCAGGAGATCACCGCCCGTTATCGCGTCGTGCAATGGCTGATGTTCCAGATGGGTCATATCGGGCCGATGCTCGGCCAGGCCCATCACTTTCGCGCCTACGCGCCCGAGACCATCCCTTACGCGGTGGATCGCTACACCAACGAGGCGGCGCGGCTCTACAAGGTGCTGGATATCCGTCTCGGGGAGAGCGATTACCTCGCCGGTGAGTATACCATCGCCGACATGGCCGTGTTTCCCTGGCTGCGCTCTTACGAACGTCAGGGCCAGGACCTCAACGAGTTCCCCCATGTCAAACGCTGGTTCGAAGCGATCAACGACCGCCCGGCGGTGCAACGCGGCCTTCAGGTGCTGTCGGATAAACAGCGCAAGAACACCGGCTTCGACAAGAAGCAGAGCGAAGTCCTGTTCGGCAAGACTCAGTATCAGCGCTAATCGGGCTCTTTTAAGTAGCCCGACAATTCAGCGGAACCCATGGCGCGATCGGTGAAGCCGAGGGTTCCCGGCCCTGCAATTTCCTGGGCCGCGCGGATGAACTCGCCGTAGGCGAGCCGGGCGAAGGTCGCGCCGACACTGATGCGCGTAACCCCGGCTTCCGCCAACTCGGCGACGCCGTAAGGCGCCTTGGGTGCGCCGACAACCACATTGACCGGACGCGTCAGTGACGCGCAGAGCGTGCGGATGTCTTCGAGCGTGGGCAAGCCGGGGGCGTAGAGCACATCGGCGCCCGCCGCCTCGAAGGCCTGCAAGCGCTTGATGGTGTCGTCGAGGTCCGGGTTGCCCCGCAGGTAATTTTCAGACCGTGCCGTCAGGACGAAATCATGGGGCAGCGAGCGGGCGGTTTCGACCGCCGCGGCGATGCGGTCGACGGCGAGATTGAAATCATAGATCGGCGCTTTCGGGTCGCCGCAGAAATCCTCGATAGAGCAGCCGACCAGCCCGGACTCCGCCGCCGCCGTGATGGTCTCCGCAACGGATTCGGGACTGTCGCCGAAGCCTTTTTCCAGGTCCGCCGATACGGGCAGGCTGGTCGCCGATACGAGGGCCGCGCAATGCTCCAAGGCCTGTTGCATGGTGACGTTGCCGTCGGTCAAGCCAAGCGAAAAAGCCAACCCTGCGCTGGTTGTGGCCAGGGCCTCGAAGCCCAGGGCCTCGAGTATGCGCGCACTGCCAACATCCCAGGGGTTGGGAATGACGAAGCCACCGTCGCGCTTGTGAAGGTCGATGAACCGGGCGGCCTTGGCTTGTTGATCGAGCGTCATGGTCGGCTCCTCTCTGGAAAGAACCATGGTGCTCTGTTAGCTTCCGCCATGTCCAGAATCAATATGAGAATCCACTATGTCCGACGATCCTGAATACAAGCCCGAGACTCATACGGCCCAGGCGCTTGGCTGGGATGAGCCCGCGTTCCAGGGCATCGTTCCGCCGATTTATCCCTCGACCACCTATGCCAGGCCCGCCGATAATCAGGCGCGTTACGGGCGCATGTATTCACGCGACGCCAACCCGACTTACGACCATCCCGAGGCCTTGCTAAACACCCTCGAAGGCGGCGCCGGTTGCCGCTTGTTTTCGTCCGGCATGGCAGCCGTCGCGGCGGTATTCCAGTCGCTCGGCCCCGGCGATCACGTTATCGCGCCGGAGGTGACCTACCACGGCGTGCGCACCTGGCTGAAAGAGCAGGGCATGCGATGGGGGCTCAAGGTCGACTTCGTACCCAACGGCGACCTCGTGGCTTTGGCTGCCGCCGTGCGTCTGGGCGAGACCAAGCTGATCTGGATCGAGACCCCCAGCAATCCCATGTGGGATATCGACGACATCGCCGCCAGCGTCGCCATTGCCCACGGTGCCGGGGCGCGCCTCGCGATCGATTCGACCGCCGCCTCGCCGGTGCTGAGCAACCCCATCGCCCTCGGCGCGGACATCGTCATGCATTCCGCCTCCAAATATCTCAACGGCCATTCGGACGTGCTGGCCGGCGCGCTGGTGACGGCGCAAGACGACGATTTCTGGAAGGCAATCAGCGAATACCGCCATATTGCCGGCGCGGTGCTTGGCCCGTTCGAGGCCTGGCTGCTGCTGCGCGGCATGCGCACCCTGCATCTCCGCGTCAAAGCCTGCTCCGCGTCGGCCCTGGCCATTGCCGAGCATTTCCACGGCCACCCCAAGATCTCGAAGGTGCTTTATCCCGGCCTCGCCAGCCATCCCGGCCATGACCTGGCGGCGCGCCAGATGAAGGGCGGCTTCGGCGGCATGCTGTCGCTGCGCGTCAAAGGCGGCGCCGAGGAGGCCCTGCGTCTGTCCGGCGCTTGCCGCCTGTTCAAGCGTGCCACCTCGCTGGGCGGCGTCGAGAGCCTGATCGAACACCGCGCCGGCATCGAGCCTGCGGACAGCCCCGTGCCCCCCGACCTGCTGCGCATCTCGGTCGGCATCGAAGACACGGGTGACCTGATCGCCGACCTGGAGCGCGGGCTGGAAGAAGTGTGAGTCACAGAGGGGAGAAGCCGTCAGCTATCAGCGGTCAGCTTAAAAACACTCCTTGGCTGAAAGCTGAAAGCTGACGGCTTCTCTGTGCTTATCCTTTTGCTACCCCAAACCCGCCGCCGCCGGGGGTTTCGATGACGAAGACGTCGCCCTTAGCCATGTCGACTTGATCGCAGGCTTCTAATTCCTGGCAGGTTCCGTCGGCCCGCTCGACCGCATTGCGCCCGGTCGCACCGGGCTCGCCGCCGCCCACGCCGAAGGGCGCCACGGTGCGGTGGTTCGAGAGGATGGCGGCGGTCATGGGTTGGCGGAAGCGGATGCGGCGGATCGTGCCGTCGCCGCCCCGCTGGGCGCCCTTGCCGCCGGAGCCGCGGCGGATGGCGAAGCGCTCCAGCAACACCGGAAAGCGCCATTCGAGGACCTCGGGGTCGGTCATGCGCGAGTTGGTCATATGGGTATGGACCGCGTCGGCGCCGTCGAATTGCGGTCCCGCCCCGGCGCCGCCGCAGATCGTCTCGTAATATTGCCAGCGGTCATCGCCGAAGGTGAAATTGTTCATGGTGCCCTGGGCGCCGGCCATGACGACAAGCGCGCCGTAGAGCGCATCGACGATGCATTGCGAGGTCTCCACATTGCCCGCCACCACCGCCGCCGGATAGCGCGGCCTGAGCATGGAGCCTTCCGGGATGATCAGATCAAGCGGTTTGAGACAGCCCTCGTTCATGGGTATCTGATCGTCCACCAGGGTGCGGAAGACATAGAGCACCGCAGCCCGGCAGACGGCGGACGGCGCGTTGAAGTTGCTGGTGCGCTGCTCCGAGGTGCCGGTGAAGTCGACTGTTGCGCGCCGCGTCTGCTTGTCGATGGTGATGGCGACGCGGATCACCCCGCCTTCATCCAGGGGATATTCGAAGTCTCCGTCATCGAGCTTAGCGATCACCCGGCGCACGGATTCCTCGGCATTGTCCTGGACATGGCCCATGTAAGCCTGAACCGTGGCCAGGGAGAAATGCTCGACCATCTTGCCAAGCTCCGAGATACCGCGGGCGCAGGAGGCAAGCTGCGCCTTGAGGTCGGCGATGCTCTGGTCCGGGTTGCGCGCGGGGTACGGCCCGGAGGCGAGCAGGGCGCGCATATCGGCTTCGAGGAAATGCCCCTGATCGACCAGCTGCACGTCGTCGATGAGCACCCCTTCCTCCTCCACCGTGGTGCTCTTGGGCGGCATGGAGCCCGGCGTTACCCCGCCGATATCCGCGTGATGGCCGCGCGAGCCCACATAGAACAGAACCTCTGCGCCCGCCTCGTCGAACATCGGCGCGATCAGGGTGACATCGGGCAGGTGGGTGCCGCCGTTATAGGGCGCGTTGAGCACGAACACGTCGCCCTGTTTCATGGCGGCGCCGCGGCTGTCGATAACGGTGCGGACGCTCTCGCCCATGGAGCCGAGATGGACCGGCATATGGGGCGCGTTGGCGATCAGGCCGCCGCCGGCGTCGAACAGGGCGCAGGAAAAATCCAGACGCTCCTTCATATTGACCGAATAGCTGGTGTTCTCCAGGGTCGAGCCCATCTGCTCGGCGATCGACATGAACAGATTGTTGAAGATTTCCAGCATCACCGGATCGACCGAAGTGCCGATGGCGACCCGGTGGGTCTTGACCTCGATGCGCTCCAGCAGCAGATGGCCGAACGCGTTGACCTCGGCGCGCCAGCCGGGCTCGACCAGGGTGGTGCCGGTGCTCTCCACCAGGATCGCCGGCCCGTCGATCTGGTCGCCGGCCCTAAGACCGTCGCGCGCATGGACGGCGGCGGGGCGGTGGGCGCCGTCGCAATAAATCTCGACTGTCGACAACGGCGCCACCGGTCCGCCGTCGCCAGTCTCGATGATGGGGTCCTCGACCTCGGCCATGGCGGCGATGGCTTCGACCGATATGTTCTCAACGATTTGCGCCTTGTCGGGGACGATGAAGCCGTAGCGCTGGCGGTGCGCCGCCTCGAAACTCTCGACCATGGCGGCGCGCTCGGCGTATTCGACGATCAACGGGCTGTCGGTGCCGTCGTAGCGCAGATGGACTTTCTTGAGCAGAGTGATCTTGCCGCCGTCGGCGCCCTGGTCCGCCATATCGCCGAGGGCGTCTTCGGCGAGGGCGTCGAGCAGGGGCTTAAGCTTCTGCACCGTCTCCTCATCGAGGGCGGCCTCGACGGCGCGCTCACGCATCACCCGCACATCGGCGAGGCCCATGCCATAGGCCGACAGCACCCCGGCGTAGGGATGCAGAAACACGCGCTTCATGCCCAGGGCGTCGGCCACCTGGCAGGCGTGCTGACCGCCGGCGCCGCCGAAGCAGCATAGGGTGTACTCGGTAACGTCGTAGCCGCGGTGGACGGAGATTTCCTTGATGGCGCGGGCCATGTTCTCGACCGCGATGGCGAGGAAGCCTTCGGCCACCGCCTCGGGGGTCTGCGATTTACCCGTCTCATGCTCGATTTCGGAGGCCAGCTTCACGAATGCTTCGCCAACGATGCCGTCGTCGAGGGCTTCGTCCTGGTTCGGCCCGAAGACCTTGGGGAACTGCTCGGGCAGCAGCTTGCCGACCATCAGGTTGGCGTCGGTCACGGTCAGCGGCCCGCCCCGGCGGTAGCAGGCCGGACCCGGATCGGCGCCCGCCGAGCGGGGGCCGACCCGCATACGCGCCCCGTCGAACGAGAGAATCGAGCCACCGCCCGCCGCAATGGTGTGGATGCGCATCATCGGCGCGCGCATGCGCACCCCGGCGATCTCGGTCATGAAGGCACGCTCGTATTCGCCGTTATAGTGCGTGACATCGGTCGAGGTGCCGCCCATATCGAAGGCGATCAGGCGTTCGATGCCGGCCATGGCGCTCGCCTTGACCGCGCCGACCACGCCGCCCGCCGGGCCGGACAGGATGCTGTCCTTGCCCTGGAACAATGCCGCCTCGGTGAGCCCGCCGTTCGATTGCATGAACATCAACCGGCTGCCGCCAAGCTCGGCCGCGACCTGGTCCACATAGCGCCTGAGGATCGGTGACAGATAGGCATCGACCACGGTGGTGTCGCCCCGGCTGACCAGCTTCATCAGGGGGCTGACCTTGTGGGAGACGGAAATCTGAGAAAACCCGATTTGTTTGGCGATCTCGGCCGCCCGCGCTTCGTGGTCGTGATAGCGATAGCCGTGCATGAAGACGATGGCCACCGAGCGAATACCAAGGCCGTAGGCATCCGCCAGGTCACGCGCCAGAGCCTCTTCATTGAGCGGCTCAAGCTCCTCGCCCTCGGCGCTCAGGCGCTCGTCGGCCTCGATGACGCGCTCATAGACCTGGCTGGGCAGGATGATGTCGCGGGCGAAAATGTCGGGCCGGTTCTGATAGCCGATTCGCAGAGCGTCGGCGAAGCCCCGGGTGATGACGAGAACCGTGCGGTCGCCGGCGCGCTCGAGCAGCGCGTTGGTGGCCACCGTGGTGCCCATCTTGACCGCATCGATGCCGGCCGCCGGGATCGCCTCATTTCGCCCCAGGCCGAGCAGGTCGCGAATGCCCTGCAGGGCCGCGTCGTCGTAATGCTCGGGATTCTCCGACAGCAGTTTATGGGTGACCAGCCCGCCGTCGGGCCGCCGGGCGACGATGTCCGTAAAGGTCCCGCCGCGATCGATCCAGAATTGCCAGCGCTGCGTGGTTGGGGAAGGGGAGGTCATGGGCCGGTGTTTTCAAGCCTGTAAATTTCGCGGGGAAGCTTGTGGCGGTCCAAGCCTTGCGTCAAGCCAGAAGCTTGACAGTCCGGGGCGCGCTACCTAAGTTCCCGGCTCGCCTACAGAGCGGCCTCCGGTGGGGAATAGTTCAACGGTAGAACACTCGGCTCTGACCCGTGTGATCCAGGTTCGAATCCTGGTTCCCCAGCCAATTTATATTATTTAATAAAAACAATGGTATATAAGTACATTTCGTTTACTGTGGGGACACGTTGCGGGGACACATTTAGCCTTAGCTATCCGCGCTGGGTATAGCGCCAAGCCCTCGTGCTACTCCCTTATCAATCAATGTGTTAGATGGGAATTTTTTAATATTTCCACCAATGTTTTCCACCAATGTGGGAATTGCTGGCTATTAGGCCATGTACTCATAAAAGGGATTCACAAAACCCCCGTTATGTGATTCAAGCTTCCAAACAGTGGGAGCATAGACATGGGCGGACGCTACGATCTGACGGACTTCG
>Ga0066376_10004298_pt1 | contig 12418 bp, 10 predicted proteins | sample Knorr_S15_td_Bot_FD_77009 | JGI IMG/M metagenome (GOLD analysis project Ga0066376, IMG submission 77009) | Marine microbial communities from Southern Atlantic Ocean transect - Knorr_S15_td_Bottom_ad_5009_LV_A | ecosystem: Environmental > Aquatic > Marine > Oceanic | place: Southern Atlantic... | reverse complement strand
TTGACTCCAGCCAACTACATGGATTCCTGCTTTCGCAGGAATGACCAGATAAGTCCCCTCCCCTCTCGCGAGAAGGCGAGAGATTGTCGCCGTTCAGCGATAAGTCCCTATTTATTCACGTTATAGAGAAACTAGGATTGTCTAAATAACGGCCTGTTAGTAGAGTCTTTGTAGAACTGCCTGGGGAGCAAAAGACATGCTGATGGACTCTACTTCGCCGGATGGGCTGCTGGGCAAGGTCCGTGAAGCCTACTCCCAGGCATCGGACGACCCTGGGGGCTCCCATCCATTTCCCCTAGGGTTTGAATTCGCCTTGAGTCTTGGCTATCCGGAAGAGCTCTTGCAGGGCCTCCCACAATCTTTCGTAGAGCGGTTCACCGGCGTATCTAACGTGTCGGTCTTCGCAGAGATACCAGACGGGTCTTTGGTGTTGGACCTTGGCTGCGGCGGGGGCACCGACTCGTTGATCGCGGCCGGCAAGACCGGGTCGGCCGGCCGGGTTTACGGGGTGGATTTCAGCCCATCGATGTTGGCGCATGCCAGGGCCGGCGCCATGGAGGCCGGTGCGTCCAACTTGGAATTTCACGAGTCGGAAGGGCAGCGGCTTCCCTTCGACGATGGCACGTTCGACGTTGCGCTGGTCAACGGCATCTTCAACCTCAACCCTAACCGAAGCAAACTCTTCCGGGAACTGGCCCGGGTGATCCGTCCCGGAGGCGTGCTGTACGGAGCGGAGATAATTCTTCGCGACCCTATGGACGATGAAGAAAGGACCGGCCTGGCAAGCTGGTTCTCTTGAGTCGCCGGCGCCAAGGAAGGGGTCCCCATCCTAGCAGAATTCACTGATGCCGGGTTCGCCGGCGCAAAGATCACGCGGACGAGCAGGAACGCCCGCACCAACAATCCCAAAGCCCTGGCGGCTGATCTAATTGCTTACAGATAACCTCTGGGACCGCGCCAACTATGTGTAGAAACTAATTTTGGTTGGGGGAACGATATGGCTTATCAAGTTGCGCCAGATGTAGATCTACTGCGCAAGGACATCCAGGACAAATATACCGAGGTAGCCAATAGCCCCGAGCTTGAATTCCATTTCCATCACGGGCTGCCGCTGGCCAAGATCCTCGAGTATCCCGATGAGCAATTGGAAGGCCTGTCAGAAGAGGCGATCGAGTCTTTCGCCGGCGCGGGCAATCCCTTCTCGGTAGGCAAGATCGCTCCAGGCGAAACAGTGCTGGACATCGGTTCCGGCGGCGGATTCGACAGCTTTATCGCTGCGAAGATGGTCGGCCCCACCGGCAAGGTCATCGGCGTAGACATGACCGACGCCATGTTGGAAAAGTCACGGAAGACCGCCAAGAAATTGGGCCTCGCCCATGTGGAGTTCAAGAAAGGCTACGTCGAGGAGTTGCCGGTGCCCGACGCCTCGGTGGACGTGGCCATCTCAAACGGAGTGCTCAACCTAACCCCCGACAAATACGCTAGCTTCGCTGAAGTGTTCCGGGTCCTGAAGCCCGGTGGACGGCTGTATATCGCCGACGTTGTGGTCTATAAAGAAGTCCCCGGCGCGGCCAAGGAGATCGTAGACCTCTGGACGGCTTGAATCGGCGGCGCTCTCCTGGAGGGAGAGTACCTGAATGCCATCACAGCCTCAGGCTTGAATGACGTGGAGGTGGTATCCACCACAGATGTGTTCACGGGAGCGGAAGGCGAAGAGAGGGCCAACAGCTTCGATACCATGGGCGCCAATATCCGGGCCGTTAAACCGTGACCTAACCACTCGGGTCAATCCGATTTGGTTTAAGAAGGGCCTCCGCCGGTTCGGGCGGAGGCCCTTCTTTATGTAAATCCGCCAAAGCACTACAAACTCCTTATAACCGTTATTTAGCTTGAACTGGCCGTCTCATTGGGCGTATGATTGGTTGGCTGTCAAGTGCTCGGCTCCGACTACGGAATCAAGCGCCACGCGGCTCAAATTTCCGTTCCGCAATCAGCCTTAAAGAACGGCGCGTCGATTTTTCGACGGCCGCCACGTAATCCTCTTTTGCGGTAGGTGGAACAGGCATATACGTTTAGATGCAGATCCTCGTCCGAATCACCAAGATCGCGTGGCAGTTCCGCGCCCGCCTGATCTTGGCTTACCTGAGCTTCTTAGCCGCTGTCGGCGTGTCCCTGCTGATACCGCACCTGTTCGGCGAAGCCATCGACCTCTTGGTCGCCATCGACTCCAGCGGAATCTCCAAGGAGCCGGCAAGCACCCGCACCCTAACGTACCTCGCCCTGGCCTTACTGGGCGCCAGCCTTTTGCGCGGGTTCTTGGATTTCGCCCGCACCTATTGCACCGACTCCCTCTCCCAGAAAGTCTCCTACGACATACGCAACCGCTTCTACGACAAACTCCAGCACCTGAGCTTCGCCTACCACGACACAGTGCACACCGGCGATCTGATGTCCAAAGCCACTGCCGACGTCGAGGCCATCCGCCGCTTCGTCAACATGGGCTTGGTCCGTGCGCTAGAAGTGGTCGTCCGCGTGATTGCCCTGCTGCTGATCCTCAGCCTGATGAACTGGGAGCTCACACTCATCAGCCTGGCCTTCGTGCCTTTCATCGTCATCAGGTCTTCCATGGTCATGGGACGGCTCCGGAGAATGTGGTCGGATGTGCAGATGCGGATGGGTGAAGCGGTCACCATCCTCCAGGAGAACCTGGTCGGCATCCATGTGGTCAAGGCTTTCGCCTCTGAGGAATACGAGAAGAGGAAGTTTGCCAAGAAAGCCCAAGAACTCCGCGAAGAGTACTACAAGTCAGAGCGGCTCCAGGGCACCAACAGCGCCTGGATGACCCTGTTTTTCACTTCGGGCATGGGCCTGATCCTCTGGTACGGCGGCTGGGAAGTGATCCGGGGAGACCTGACCGTGGGCGGATTGACCAAGTTCATCCTCTACCTGAGCCAGTTGACCTTCCCCATTCGCATGTCGTCCTTCATCATCAACTCTTTCTCCAGGGCCATCACGTCCGGAGGCCGCATATTTGAGGTCTTGGACGCCGAATCACCGGTGGCTGAGAAGTCCGACGCCATCACCTTGGATCGGGCCCAGGGACTGGTGGAATTCGAGGATGTTTCCTTCGCCTACAGCGAGCGAATACCGGCGCTGCAGCACCTCAACATCTCCGCCAGACCGAACCAGATAACCGCCATATTGGGAGCTCCCGGCAGCGGCAAGAGCACGATCGTCAACCTGCTGCCCCGTTTCTATGACGTCTCAGAAGGCCGTATCACCATTGATGGGCGGGACATCCGGGACTTCACTCTGGAATCCCTGCGCCACAATGTAGGCATCGTCCAGCAGGACGTTTTCCTCTTCAGCGCCAACATCCATGACAACATTGCCTACGGAGTTAAGGGCGCGACCCGGGAAGATGTGATTGAGGCCGCCAAGATCGCCCAACTTCATGACCACATCGTGTCCCTGGAAGACGGTTATGACACCTGGGTCGGGGAACGGGGTTCCACCCTGTCCGGCGGCCAACGCCAGAGGCTTTCCATCGCCCGCAGCATCCTGATCGACCCACCCATCCTGATCTTGGACGACTCCACATCCAGCGTGGACGTCCAGACCGAGCGGATGATTCACCAAGCCATGGTCAACGTGATGAAGAACCGCACCACCTTCGTCATCGCCCACCGCCTGAGCACCGTCCGGGAAGCCGACTTGATCGTGGTCTTGAAAGACGGCCAGATCGCGGAGCAGGGGACCCACGACGAACTCCTGGCGGCAAAGGGCATCTACCAAGAGATATATGATCTCCAACTGCAGCCCCAGGAAGAACTGCTGTTGGACGCCACGCTACCGCCCGACCCGGGAACCCAAGGCGGCAGCCCACGGCTGGCCTCCGATATAGGAGACGACTGATGAGAGCTGCGGGACCAGGAGACGGAGCCGGCGGCATCATGAGCGGCACTCGGCGCATAGGAGACAACTGATGAGAGCTGCGGGACCAGGAGGCGGAGTAGGCGGCATGATGGGCGGTATGCGGGGCATGGGCGCCCACGGCATGAACGTCGCCAACATGGACAGCCTGAGTGACGAGAGCATCGTCGGCGCGGCCTATGACCACAAGGTCGTAGTCCGGTTGATGACCTACATCTGGCCCTACAAGCGGGACGCCTTTATCTCCGTGTTGGCCGTGCTCCTCTACACGTTGGGCAATGTGGCCATCCCTCTGCTGGTGTTGAAAGGCATAACCTGGGCGATAGAACCTGGAGACGTTTCGCGGCTGCACCTCATCGGCCTTTTGTTCGTGGCCGTCACCATCCTCCATTTCGGGGCTAACTTCGTCCAATTCGTGTTCATACCCAAAGTGGGGCAGGGCATCCTTTTTTCCTTGCGCACCGGCATGTTCAATCACCTGCAAGAACTTTCGCCGTCCTTCTTCCACCGCACTCCAACGGGCCGCATCATGTCCCGGAGCCAGAGCGACGTCCTCCAGCTCCAAGAAACATTTGAACTGATCGTCCAGAGCCTGTCTGACATCCTTAGTCTGGTGGGCATCGTCGGCATCATGATCTGGATCGACTGGCGGCTGGCCTTGATCAGCATGAGCATCTTGCCGGTGCTCTTCTTCGTCTTGGGATATTGGCAGAAATTCGCCCGGCACTCCTTCATGCGCATCCGCCGGGCCATCGCAATGGTCAACGGCGAGTACAACCAGAACATAACCGGCGTCAGGGTAGTGGAGAGCTTCAACCGGCAGGATGCCAACATGGAGCACTTCGACGAACTGAACAGCGAACACCTGAACGCCAACTTGGAAGCCAGCCGGTACTCCGGAGCGCTCCAGCCGTTCGTGGAAGTCTTGATGGGCATCGGGATGGGTTTTGGCGTCGTCCTGGTGGGCGGCATCATGTTCAAGGGCGGGAACCTGGAATGGGCGGTATTGCTGGCCTTTGCCCTCTACATCCAACGGTTCTTCGAGCCGGTCCGGCACCTGACCATGCAGTACAGTCAACTCCAGCGGGCGATGGCCGCCGGGGTCCGGATCTTCGAGGTCTTGGACCTGAAACCCGAGGTGGTGGACAAACCAGACGCCATATTGCTGCCTGAGATTCAAGGCGAGATCAAGTTTGAAGATGTGAACTTCCAATACGTTGCCGGCGTGGACGTGTTGAAAGAGGTCAACCTGCACATCAAGCCCGGCGAGAACGTGGCTCTGGTCGGCACCACGGGAGCAGGCAAGAGCACGCTGGTCACGCTGATACACCGGTTCGCCGACGTCACCTCCGGCCGCATAACCGTGGACGGTCACGACATACGTGACGTAACCCGCCATTCGCTGGTCAGCCAGATGAGCATGGTTCTTCAAGAGCCCTATTTGTTCTCCGGCACCGTGGCCAACAACATCCGCTACAACCACGAAGAAATATCGGAAGACGACGTGGTGGCTGCGGCCAAGACGGTCGGCGCCCACGATTTCATCATGGAACTGGACCTAGGCTACAACACGGTCCTCGCCGAACGGGGCATCAACCTGAGCGTGGGCCAGCGGCAATTGCTCAGCTTTGCCCGGGCGGTGGTCGGCAACCCGCGGATCATCATCCTGGACGAGGCGACGGCCAACATCGACACCCACACCGAGGTGCTGATCCAACGGGCTTTGCAGAAGGTGTTGCACGGCCGGACTTCAATCGTCATCGCCCACCGTCTCTCAACAGTCCGGAACGCCGACAACATCGTGGTCTTGGACCAAGGTCGGCTGGTGGAGCAGGGAAATCACGACGAGCTGCTGGCAAAGAAGGGTGGCTTCTACGCCCGCCTCTACGCGGTGAACTACGGTCTGCCGATTGAGGATGACGATGAGCCGCTGTCAGCCGGAGGAGGCCCATCGCTGGCGCCGGCTCCCGCGGACGACTGAACCGGAAACCCCACTAGAAACTAAAAAGGCCCGTCCTTCCGCGGAAGGACGGGCCTTTTTGATATCATTCGGACGGAGGGGCCGGTTTCCAACCTGCCCTGCCACGCATCAACCGATTCTAAAGGGCCTACAACGCCCAACTGCACCGAGGGTACGTCGTTACATCTGGTATTTTGTCCCAGCAAAAAGGGCGTCCCGATGAATCGGGACGCCCCTAAGATGTCCTCGGCCTGTGACTTGGCTAGCCTTCGCCCTCTGTGGCCGGTGGGACTCCCTCTGTTAGGAAGCGCTCCATGGCCGATTTGAAGATGTTGTATGGTTGGGCGCCGGTGAAGAGCAGGTTGCCCACCAAGAAAGTGGGGATGCCGCTGATCCCGTACCCAAGCGCCTCTTGGTATTGGGCCATGACGGCGTCGGCATAGGTCTTCTCTTCTAGGCTTTTGACCATCTCGTCAGCGTCCAGACCCACCTCGTGGGCCACCTTGTGCAGCACTTCAAGCTCGCCCAAGTCTTCCCGGTCCTCCCAGAGCGACTTGTAAGCGGCGTGGTGGAACTCTAGGAACTTGCCGTGTTGTTGGGCGTACTCCGTTGCCTCCAGGGCGTACAGAGTATTCGGAGTCCTAGGCAGCGGTTTCATGATCAGGCCGGCGTCTTTGGCCTGGCCGCGTAAGGGCTCGGACAGCTCGTCGGCCGTCTCACCAGGGCGCGGAGGCCGTTCGGCGCCTTCCTTGGGTGTGTCGGGCCGCAGCAAATAGGCCCGGCCTTCAACGGCTATCTCGTACTCGTTCGCCAACTTGTCGACCCGCTCCAGGCCGACGTAGCACCAGGGTCAAATATAGTCGTACCAAACCGCTATCTTGACCGGTTCGTTGTCTCGCTTGGTGGTCTGTACTTCTTCCGCCATCTGGGCCCTCCTGCCGGGCACGGCGCGATGCCGGCCCCGTTCGGTTGATTACGCTAACAGGGTATCACCTTAAATGAGATGACTACCATTAGAAATCACAAGGAAGAAAAAAATGAGAGTCGCCTACCATCAGAAATTACAAGGAAAAAATGGGAGATGCCCACCGTAGATCGGCGATGCCCGGATGCTTAAGCCTGGTTCAGGCCTTCCAGCAGTTCGGCCAGTTCAGACAGGCTGGAGATGGTCGGACAGTCCACGCCGTTGTGGCTATAGCCGCTGCGGTCTAAGAGCACGCCGTGCATCCCAACGCCCTGGGCGCCGATGACATCGGAACGGAGCTGGTCGCCAACATGGACCACTTCCTCCGGCGCGGCGTGAACTTTCTCGAGGGCAGCCAGGAAGATCGGCGGGTGGGGTTTTTCCTTGCCCACTTCTTCGGAGCCAACGGCAAAGTCCAGGTAGGGGGCCAGGCCAACCCGCTGGCAAAGTTCGTCCAGATCCCGGCGCAGGTTGGTGATTATGCCTACTTTGTACCCGGCTTCTCTCAGTTGCTCCAAAGCGGGGACGGTGTCGTTGAAAGGGACAAAGTCTTTTGGGACGGACATGGCCATCTTCCAGACTCTCTGGGCCAGGTCCAGCGATACGGGAATCCCGGCGGTCTCCAGGATCAACTGCTCGTAGCGCGAGAAGAATTCTAGGCGGTCTTCATCGGACCGTTTGGAGAGGGGGTTTTCCTCGTTCTCGCGGTTGAAGAGCACGTCAGCTACGGCATAGCCGTGGGTTATGGCGTCTTCTTTGACCGTTAGCCCCAGTTCGTGGCAGGCGGCCTGTTGTATCTGCTCCAAGGGAGGCCAGAACCGGACCAGGGTGTTGTAGAAGTCAAAGGAGACCGCTTTTATCATCAGCACGCCATCCAGGTTCAATTTAAAACGCCGGTTAAAACGCCGGTCAAAAAGCGCCCCAGTAACGGCTGCGGGTCACTCTGAGGCGAGGGCATTCTAGCATAAGCCGCCTTTGATGGGAACAGATTCTGGCCGTGGGGCCTAAATACTCAGGGCTGCCCTCTATCTAAACTTGTTGGGAGTCGGTCAAAGAACGCAGGCACGTTAAACCCAAACCGGCCTTGCGCGTGACAAGCTCAATGAGTATGCTTGGGTCACTGTCCCGATGGCCTAACTGGTTGGAGAATTTTGATGAAAGTGGCGGTTGGCGCGGACCACGCCGGTTTCAATTTGAAAGTAGAGCTCGTCAGGTGGCTGGAATCGGAAGGACACCTGGTCAATGACATCGGCGCCCACGAAGTAGACCCCAACGACGACTACCCGGATTTTGCCGTCGCCGTTGCCGGCGTCATACGGTCGGGGGGCGCGGAAAGGGGCATCATCATCTGCGGCAGTGGGGTCGGCGCCAGCATCACCGCCAACAAGGTGAAGGGGATCCGGGCCTGCCTCTGCCACGACACCTATTCCGCCCGCCAGGGCGTGGAACACGACGACATGAACGTGATCTGCATCGGGGGCCGGGTCATCGGCATCGAGCTGGCCAAGGTCGTTCTGGACGCATTTTTGGACGCCAATTTCCTTCCTGACCCTCGGTTTCAGCGCCGGCTGGACAAGATAATCCAGGTGGAGCAGAACGGTCTACCCTAGCGTCAGTGTCCGGTAGGGGCTAGTCCAGCCGGGCCAGTAGCTCCAGGACCTGACCGACCTCCGCCGGCGACTCCAACTGGTGCAATGCCTTGGTGTTTTGCCTGGTCGGGCCGATAAACACCGCGATTCCACCGGCGTCCTGCGCCACAGCGAAGCCATCCTCATCGGTCTGGTCGTCTCCGAAGAACACCGGCAGCGGGTCATCGCCACACTCCTGACGTATCTTCTCGATGGCCTGGCCCTTTCCCCAGTCAAGGTTGGGCCTGACCTCCACCACCTTCTTGCCCCTGGTGATTTTCATCTTTCCCCCGTCGACATAGGGCGAGGCGGTGGTCGTTACAACGCGGTCAACCTGTGCGGCGTAGGCGTCGGGGGAGTTCCTGAAATGGACACTAAGGGTCAACCGCTTGTTGTCTACTTGGATGCCGGGAACGTCGGCCAATTCATGCTCCAATAGCCGTGAGACCTCTGCCAAAGACGCCTCGAATGACGCGGCCTCCGGGTGGACGAAGTCAATCCCTCCGCCCTTAATCTCGAGACCATGATTGCCCGCGTAGACCAAGCCGGGGATCGCCACCAGATCCCGCAGATCATCAAGGGCCCGGCCGCTGATGACGCCTACAACAAACCGGTCCATCTCAGCCAAGACTGAAAGCGACCGGCGCGTTTCTTCAGGGAGCGTTGCCATCTCCGGGCGGGCGACGATGGGCGTCAGGGTGCCGTCGTAGTCGAAGAGCAACAACACGCGGGGCGAACTTGCCAATTGGCGGCTTACGGAAGGCCAGACGTTCAGCAGATGGGGCATGGGGATAGTCTACCGGAGCGGCCGGACTAGACGCTGCGGATGGGGCGGCGGGAACGGCGGGTTCCCTGCATCATATCGACAAAGAGCCGGGCGGCCCACTTGTAGATGTTATTTTCTTCAACCACGTTGCGCATCCGCACCATCCGCTCCCGGCGCATCTCGTACGGCATCTCCACCGCCTCACAGATGGCCGTGGCGAAATCCTCGGTGGCGTAGGGGTTCACGATCACAGAATCGGTCAACTCGTGGGCGGACCCGGTGAATGGACTCAGGATCAATACGCCGTCTTCATCGAACCGGCTGGCCACGTACTCCTTGGCCACCAGGTTCATGCCGTCGTGTAGTGAGCTGACCACGCAGAAGCGGGCGATGCGCCGCAACGCCGCCAGGGTGACCGCGGGCAGGTCGTCGGGGAGATAGATTATGGGCTGCCAATCATCGGTGCTGAACCGCCCGTTCACGTTCTCCAACTCCCGGTCGATCTGCTCCGAAAGCTGCTGGTAGGCGTGGATGTTGGCCCGGCTCATAACACCGGCCTGAACGAACACCACCTGGCCGATATATTCGGGATACTTCTCAAAGAACCGGCCGATGGCCCGGATGCGGTGGGGGATGCCCTTGGTGTAGTCGATGCGGTCGATGCCCAGGCCGACCACCTTTCCTCCCAGGTTCAATTCCTCGATCAACCGGTCCATCTCTTCGGTCACTTCGGGACTTTGGGACTCCTTATTGATCTGCTCGAAATCCACGCTGATGGGGAAGGGTCTGACCAAGGTCGGTTCTTCCCTTTGATAGACCAGGTTGTACTCGTCATGGACCTGGGAGCCCAATACACGTGCCGCGGCCTCCATGAAGTTGTCGCAGTGGTCGCCGATGTGGAATCCCAGCAGGTCGTTGCCAAGAAGGCCGTCCAGAAGCTCTTCAGCCCAAGGGCAGATGCGGAATATCTCGTAAGTGGGCCAGGGTATGTGCCAGAACTGTCCGGTGATGATGTCCGGGTCGGCCTCCCGCAGCATACGGGGGAGCAGGGCCAGGTGGTAGTCCTGGGTGAACACTGCGGCCGGGCGGCCGTCAATCTCGTCCAAGACTTGTTCAGCGAACACGTTGTTTACCGATTTGTAGGTCTCCCAGTCAGACAACTGGAAAGTAGGTTCGATGAAAGCGTTGTGACACAGCGGCCACAGCCCTTCATTGGAGAAACCGGCGTAGTAGCCTTGTTCTTCTTGCTCGGTCAGCCAGACCAGCCGCAGGGTGTAGGAGGGGTCGTCGGGAGGGACTCGGATGCGGTTGTTCGCGTCAACGGCGATGGAGTCGCCCTTGCCGCCGCCGTAGGCGACCCAGGTGCCGCCACATTCTTGCATCAGGGGGTCGATGGCGGTGGTCAGGCCGCCGGCGGTAGAGGTATAACTGAGCTTGCCTTCAACCATCTCGTGCACGTAGGGCTGGCGATTGGAGACCACTATCAATTGATAGTCGCCAATCTCCCGGTGCACTAGCCGTTGGAGTTTTTCCCGGGTCCAAGTCGGTTCACCCATCACCCTACCCCCTTTGACCCCTTAGATGTCGCGGGCCGGTGTCGCGGTTTCTGGGTTTATTCAAGAGTTAAGGAAAGCCACTGGAGCACGTCCGCTCCAACCTGAATTCTTCCACACCAGGCATCAAAGGTCAACCGGAACCCAGTGTCTGGGCCAAATTGACAGAGGGCCTGGCGGTGAGTACCATACGCGCCTGACACGCCCATTTTGCGTGGCCAGTCGCCCGTTCCGCTAGGCGATTTACCCGTCCGTCAGGCCAATTAGGAGAAGGGCTCCATGTTCGTACGCCGTGACCTCACCGATACCGTTCCCACTCCCTCCGGAAACATGCATTTCGTTAAGAAAGGCAGCGGGTACCCAGTCGTGCTGCTCCACCCGCTGGGCACATCCATCTGGACCTGGGAAGGCGTGATCGACTCCCTCAGCCAGAGCTACACCTGTTATGCCTTTGACATGCTGGGGCATGGCAATTCCGACAAGCCCACCCGGCATTTCAACATTCCCGATTACGCCCAGGCGCTGGACCATGCCTGTCAGGTGCTGAACATCCACCGCGCCCACATGGTCGGCAACTCGGTCGGCGCCGTCCTGGCCACTGAGACCGCCGCCAGCTTTCCGGAGCGGGTGGACAAGCTGGTGCTGGTGGGGTGCCCTGTCTGGGGCCCACGCACGGCCAAAGAGCGGTTGAAGGAAGCGGCAAGCCAGTTCGATGCAAAGGGCATGCCCAAACCTCGGACCCTGAAAGGCCTGAAGGAAGCCACCACTTTCGCCAATCCCCGGCAGGAGTGGCTGAACGCCAACAACCAGAGCCGGGCCAAGGCCGGTGTCTGGGTGGGAAAATTGATGGAGTCGCTGGCCCATTACGACATCATGTCCCGCCTGCCCCGAATCAAAGCATCGTCCACCATGGTGCTCTACGGCGAGGTTGACCGGCTGCGTGACGGCGAAGAACTGCTGCACAACAATATCGTCAACGCCCAAAAGGTGGTCCTGCCCGGCCTTGGCCACATCCCCCAAGTCGAGGACCCCGAGGCTTTCTTGGGCGCGCTGACACCGTTTCTTCAGGCCTAACAATCCATAACCGATAGGAGACAACGTGGCTTCCACCAGTAACCGGCGGCCCCTGAGACTGCTCGAGGTCATTCGCACCCTGTTTTACACGCCCATCTACGTCTCGGTGGCCGGGGGTTTCCTGGAGAAAGAAGGCCTGGACGTCGATTTCAAGACCTGCCCGCCCGAGTTCGGCCATCCCATGGCTGCTTTGAACAATGGGGCGGCAGACATCGCCCAGAGCGGCATCATGCGTTCGATCATCGCCTCTGATTGGGGCGCGGAAACGGTCCCGGTGCACTTCGCGGAGATCAATTCCAGGGACGGTTTCTTCGTTCTAAGCCGGACCAAGCAGGACCCCTTTGAGTGGGAATCGTTGAAGGGCGCCAAACTCATCCCCGTAGGCTTCTCCCCCATGCCCTGGGCATCGTTCCAGTACGCGCTCAGGCGGCACGACATCGAGCCATCCGACGTTGACCTGGTCACCGGCTTGGACTTGGACCAGGCCATGGCCGCCTTCCGGGAAGACAAAGCCGAGTACATCCACGTGCCCCAGCCCGC
>Ga0066376_10004296_pt1 | contig 12421 bp, 8 predicted proteins | sample Knorr_S15_td_Bot_FD_77009 | JGI IMG/M metagenome (GOLD analysis project Ga0066376, IMG submission 77009) | Marine microbial communities from Southern Atlantic Ocean transect - Knorr_S15_td_Bottom_ad_5009_LV_A | ecosystem: Environmental > Aquatic > Marine > Oceanic | place: Southern Atlantic... | reverse complement strand
TGCGATGGACGAGCCAGACATGCTCGACCCAATCAAACCAGCGTTCGAAGAAGCCGTTCCTGGTGTAAAACTTACACCATGGGGTGGCGGTTCTTCTGAAATCGCATCTAAACTCATTGCAGAGTTCAAAGCAAACATCGTTAGTTCTGATGTAAGTCTTTATTCACTTCCAACAGCACGTGCTGCTGCAAGTGCAGGTGTATATGTAGAATATACCAATGATCACTGGCTCAAACAAGTAGCCTCCGATCTTGGTTACCCAGCGGGTAGTTGGGCCTCTCCAGAGGCTCCAGCGTACGAATTCCCATGCTACGGACTTCCATACACCCTACACTACAACACAGACATGATGTCTGAGGGAGATGTGCCAAGCACATACGAAGAGTGGACCGGTGGGCAATACACCGGATCAAATGGATTTGTTATGCAAGATCCACGCCAGCTATCTTCAATCGGATCTCTATTCGCCACATTATGGGGCCTATGGGGAGAAGACAAGATGCGGGCCTGGGCAGCAGATTTCATGAAAATCAAACCACAGTTTACCACTGGTAACACTGGTGCCTACAACGTGTGTGTGTCTGGAGAGAAAGCTCTCTGTAACACATACATAAACGATCTTGTTGGACAAACCGCAGAAGGTCAAAGTATTCCACTCAAACTTAAGTGGATAGACCCAGCATTGTCCTCAATGGTTCCACTCCACCTTACCGCTGGAGCTCCTCACGAAAACGCAGGTATGACTTTCTGTGCGTGGTTCATGTCTGAAGTTGGACAAGAGAAAGTTGCAGATACAGGCCGTACACCGGCCCACGGACCATCCGCTGCGTCACATGCAGATTTCTCTGCGTTCATCCCAGCCGACCAGGTTATTTTACCATACGCGTACAACAACCCAGTATACGGTGGAAAGACGTACATTCAAGACCCGGCAGCATTCCTGCCACTCTTTGAAGAACTCTTCTGAGTTCCGAGCGAAACCCGCTCGATCTTTTTTTTTACAAATACATTCCCAATAAAAAAATTTCTACTTGTTACTCACCGAAATTCTGTTAAAATTTCATCCGAAATAAGTTCCATGCAATTTTCCATTTCTTCAAATCTCTGTCTTAAATCAAACACAAGATGGTTCACTCCAGCCTCTTCAAATTTAACTACCTCTTGAACAATGTCCTCTGGATTCCCCGCCATCAGAACGCCCTCCAAGTCTTCCACTGTTTTAAACACTCCTGACTCTGGTTTTATCCAGAAATCCTTCGTAGAATTCAGTAGTCCCTCTAGATTAATTTTTTCCCTCGCACGATCTTTATCACGGTCTATACTTGTTATTGGAATTGCTCCTATTGATGGAATAGACTTTTGCTCTTCTTTCGCCCATTTTTTCAGTAATTTCACCCCTGCCCTGAAACTTGGCATATTGATCCTCCCCGGAAACCACCCATCGCACAACTCCCACGCGCGTTTAACTGATGCCGGGGAAGATCCTCCTCCCCAAATTGGTATCTCGCTGGGTAATGGGTATTGAAATGCATTATCAAATGAATAAAACTCTCCCCGATATGTCCCCTCTCCTTTCCAAGCACCTTTTATTATTTCCACAGTCTCTCTAAATAAATCACTCCTAGTTTCAAAGGGAATTTCTGCAATTTCATATTCTCTCTTTCCACTCCCCATTCCCACTCCTGCAATCACATTCCCCTTTGCCATGAAATCCAAATTAGAGTACAATTGTGCTAGGTGTAATGGGTGTCGATGTGGAAACGTAACTGAAGTTCCTAGTGTCAAACCCGTCACCGTTCCAACTGCCGCTAGCGTTATGAATGTCTCAATAAAATTTGGGGTATGCTCTTCAAGGATGTGCGGACGAAAAACCAAGTGATCCCGTGCCCAAATCGAATTGAAATTCAATTCTTCAGCTTTCTTCGCGATGTCCAATATGGTGTCTCTAGATGTCAGCTTCCCAAAATGAGGCAGTGTCAATCCAAATTTTAAACCCATAATATTCCCCCACCTCCTCATTTTAGAAAGAGGATTTAATCGATCCCCCATCCACTTGCAACGCCGCTCCATTTATAAAACTAGATTTTTTGGAACACAAAAATGCAACTACCTCTCCAAGCTCCATGGGATCTCCAATCCTACCAATTGGAATTCCATCAACTTTCACTTCACTATTGGGGATTTTTCTAGCCAAATCTCTCGGGTCATCTACCAATCTAGGGGTATCAAATTTTCCAGGCAACACCGAATTAATTCTGACATCTGGGGCAAGTTCCCATGTCAACGCCTTTCCAAGGCCAATGATCGCCATTCGTATCGCACTAGATAGGACATTTGTGGAAGTGGGTTCTTTCACAATTCGAGAGGTAATTGTCACTATAGTTCCATTTTCAGATTTTCTCAAATATGGCTCTGCCTCTCTAATCATTCTTACAACACTCATGACTAGTAACTCATATGATTCATACCAATCCGCATCTTCTGTTTCTCCAAAACGCAAGCATGGGGGTGGACCTGCGTTTGTTACAAGGTGGTCTAACCTTCCAAACTTTTCAATAGCGATTTTAACCATTCTCGAAGCCGTCATTGGATCTTTTATATCTCCCTGAAAATAATGGACCTCTCCCGTCGCAATTTCTTCTATCCTTTCCACTGCCGATTCCAATCTTTCTAAATTTCGCCCATTGATCACAACATTTGCGCCCTCTCTGGAGAGAGCCATGGCAGATCCCAAACCCAATCCACTACTCGAAGCCATTATAATTGCCACATCCCCCTGCATATCCAATTCCATAATCCAACGTAACTTCGCACCCTCCAGGCTTATCTACATTGGTACTATGTATCAATTCCCATTCGTAATAGATAATCTTTAACTCCAGCTTCTACATCAAATTTTGGTTCATATCCTATGTCTTGTCTTGCTCTTGATATGTCTAATAGACAGTAAGTAGGTTGAATTTGTTCAAAGTAGTTCAAACCACCTTCAATTGTTAAAAGAGAATCTGGAAATAAATCTGCTAATGCCACTCCAAAATCACTTAATTTAACCACTCTACCCGACCCGATATGGTATACCAAATGTGGTAAACGTACAGCTCCCACAAGCCTAACAAGACCTTGTGCAATATCTGCATAATATACCAAATCATTTCTCTGATCCCCACCTGTTACATGAATCCGTTTCCCCCTAGCAGCCCTTTCTATTAATCGAGATATCAAGTCTAATTCTCCGTGACGGGGACCCTTCCCCGGGCCCCAGGTTGACGAAAGACGAACTACACTAACATCTACATTCTTATTCGCAGAATATGCTTGGCAGTATTGTTCAACAGCCATCTTTGTCGTCCCGTACACATTGACCGGATTCTTGTAGTGACTTTCTCCAACTGGTTCATATGTAGGATGTGCATATTGCCCCGTCATCGATCCCAATGCCCCCTTGGACGAAAGACAAACCACACGCTTTCCTGTCCCTTGAATTGCGTCCAAAATATTCAGTGTACCTCCAACATTGATTTTTTCGGCCCTATGCGGGTCTTGCTCACACGCTGGTGGGAGTATGGCTGCTAGATGTATCACAGCATCTACTCCTGAAACAGCATCTAAAACACTCTCTAGATCTGTTATATCTCCTTTGACAAAAGACACTTTATTTTGAGTCGGAGGGTCTATGTCAAATACTGTAACCTCGTCACCCCGATTAACCAATTCTTCCACTACAAACGATCCAATTGCTCCCGATCCTCCTGTTACTAGTACGCGCATCATTGAACCACAAGCACTCTGTACCTAAACTTTTTACCCCTGTCTCGGGCATATTGCCCATATAAGCTAGGTTAAATCACCAAACCTTCAAAAACTACCCAATAAACCTCTTTTTAAAGCTCCATATGACAAAACTGAATAAAGAAGAATTTAGATTTGCCATCTTAATTACTTCCGTCCATGGAATGCAACATTTCTTTTTGAGACTTCTGCCCCCTTTAATTCCTATCATAGCAATTCAAACTGGACTTCCATTATGGAAACTAGGCTTATTAATCACCAGCCAATATGCCGGTTCTGCAGTAGGGCAGGCACCCGCCGGTATACTCTCTGATAAATACGACCGTCGCTTGTTTCTATCCTGTGGTTTGGCTTTAGCAGGACTCGGCTATGCATTATTGCTATTCACTCCTTTATTTGGAGACGATAGTATCTCCATTTTGGGAGAGTCATTCCCTATTAAATTCCTTTTTATGGCATCTGCATTATTTGTTAATGGCATTGGAATGAGCGTTGTTCATCCCACTGGATATCCAATTATCTCTCGAAATGTTCGTGCAGAAGTAAAAGGAAAATTTTACGGTATGTGGGGCAGCGCCTCCAAGCTTGGGGATTCCATTGGTCCTGCAGTATTGGGTCTGTTTTTATTATTCTTTGTTTGGACTGATATCCTCGTACTTTTGGGCCTTATCGGAATTGTTTATGCAGTTATTCTCTATGTTGGACTTGGTAGTTATGACACTTCACCCCTCCTCTCTTCTTCCAATAAAAACTCTTCTAAATCGCAGACTTTCTCCAAATCACTTCCACCACGAAGGCAATATCTCTATCCCCTCCTCGCAGTATTTTCTTTCTTTACGATCTACTCTTTTGTAGCTACTGGAGTGATGGCATTTCTACCTGCATTCATAGTCCGTGAATATTCTTACACTTTGACAATTGGATCTCTATTTATCACTCCCGAATCCACCGCAAGTTTCTATCTAGCAGCTCTATTATTCATCGGAGGGCTGGCACAGCTTCTCACCGGAGAACTCGTCGACCGTTACGATGCAAGAAAAGTAATTATCATCTTTGTTATTTTTTCAGCATTTTTCATAATTCTATTCTCTGTACTTTCTTTAAGTCCTCTCTTACTTTTCCTCATTTTGGGGGCCATGGGCGTTAGTTTCTGGGGAATTAGTCCTGCACGGGATTCTTTACTTAGCGCTATCACTCCACCAGAACGTGAGGGGAGGACATTCGGATATATTTGGACTGGAATTTTTATTTTTTCTGCGTTTGCTCCCATCGTCATCGGATATATAGGCGACAGCATAGGACTGCGATTTGGGTTTAGCATGCTATCTCTCATAACTTTACTTAGTATTTTCCCCATTCTATTCCTCTTCAGTCGTTATTCAGACCTTTCTTTGAAGTAATTTTTCTTCCATTTGAGAACTTTCCCCGGAAGTTCTACATCGACATCTGACGATTACTAGATCGGCATTAACTTATATTGTAAAACAAAATCAAAAGCATGGTCTCTCAAAAAGAGAGGACTCATATGCGAGAAAATGAGCCCGAACCAATAGGAAATTATGAGCAATTACTAGAGTACTTCAAAGAAACACGTGACCGGGTTCATCTCCCCCATGTAACCAAATCTACCGATGTCCCTTGGCAAATTGGTAGGAATGGAACCTCAAAGTATTATTCAACTCCTTTTATGAATACGGTTTTACCAGGCTGGTATATCTTTAGAAAAACAATCCGAGATAAAAATGGAAGGCACACTCACCAAGGGGGATTAATAATTTTTGGCTTATACGGGGAGGGGGAATCTTTAGTCGACGACGAACGTGTTCCTTGGGGTAAAGGAGATCTGTTAATTTTACCCGTAAAACCAGGAGGGGTAGAACACCAACATTTCAATATGAGAGGTCCCGACGATCCTGCAGAGTGGCTTGCTATGGTCGACATACCTTTCCTAGAGCTCTTGGGGGCCCAACTTACTCAAAATGAAACTTACAAAGAATGGCAAGAAAAACATGCCCATATGATGGCTGCAGACGATTTTGAGGATTATAAAGATGAGTATGATCAAGTCAGCGATCTTTTTGGAAACTTCAACTTTGACGATTGGATCGACTATGAACCCCCGTCCTCTGAATCTATTAAAACATATTACGACGCATCCATTGTACACCGAGATTCTTATCGAAAAATGGTGGCCAAAGCCAGAAAAGCAGGCAATTGGGCTATTATTAGGGGTGAAGACCTCGAGTGGGAAATAAATCCCCAAGGAAAAATGAAATGGTATTTACACCCTGCCATGGAGGACAGATCTGTAATTTCTTCCTTATTTGCAGTCCAAGAAATACCCCCTGGTAGTCGTAGTGGAAAGCAACATCGACAAGGTGGGCAAGTTCATTACATACTGGAAGGTGAGGGGTACACTGAACTTTCTGGTCCTCGTTATGAAGGAACCAAACGTTTCGATTGGGAGGCAAAAGATTACTTAGGCATCCCCGTTATCCCCGAAGGACTCGCAATCCAACACTTCAATAAAGACCCTGAAAAACCCGCAACTTTCATCGTATCTGAATCTACACGGTATCTATCTCTTGGATATGACTTAGGAAGTGGATTTGTACAGTTGGAGAACTGCCCCGAATACGACGCACTAGATGACTCTGAAAAATCTGTTGTTGTATAATCAACCCTTTTTACTAGCTTAACTTTTCAAACGCATTTTCTAGGTGCTTTCCTTCCACCAATACTACAGTTTTGTAATCTTGTTCCCTTATAGCTGCTAATTTTGCTTCTTCACAGAGAGACGCCAATTTGCCACCGGACCAACCTTTTGTCTTCTCTGAGACATTTTCAATTTCCTCCTCAGTTATTTTCGTTCCCACATTCTGTAGGTGTATCTTTATAACTTCCTTCCTATCTTCTGCACCAAGCTTTGGTAGGTGGATTATTTCCCCAAACCTGCTCGGAGAAAGCAACGATTCATCAATATCTTCAATTCTATTTGTCGTCCCGATAACTTTCACATCATGCTCTCTTAACCCATCCATTTCTGTTAAAAGCTGATTTATAACGCGAGTACTAACTGACTCTCCACCACCCTCTCCTATCTTGCGTGCCATTGCGTCAATATTGTCTATGAGGACTACCGATGGGGCTGCCCTACGCGCGATAAGGAATGTTTCTTTTATAGCCTTTTCCGATCTTCCCACCCATTCACTAAATATGTCTGAAGACTCAACCTGTAAGAATGTCGCCCCCAAATCATTACCCGCCGCTTGAGCCAACGCAGTTTTACCTGTTCCCGGTGGTCCTACTATCAATATTCCCGGAGGCGTTTCTATCCCCATTTTTGCAAATATTTCTGCATTCTCTTGTGGGGCTTTAATCAATTCATGCAGTCGGAGTTTTGCTTCTTCCAATCCTCCTATATTTTCCATAGTCATTTTCGAATCTCGCGAAAGTGGACCTCTTAGAACTGAAGGCTGAACAGTTTTCAGTGCATGTTCAAAATCATCAATTGTAACTACTAGATCTACGAGTGACATTTCTTCTCTATTCGCAGGCCCCTCTGAAGGAAACTGTCTCCTCAAAGCATTGACTCCTGCTTCTCTAGCCAGTTCTCTTATATCTGCCCCTGTGTATCCATTCATTCTCTGGGCAAGCCCTGGCACTGCTTCAGAAAAGTTTTCTTCTAATAGCATTCCTCTAGTGTGTATCCCCAATATCTCTTCACGTGCATCTTCATTAGGCGGTCCTACATACAGTTCTCTGTCAAATCTCCCTGGGCGCCTCAAAGCAGGTTCTATTGCATCAATCCGATTGGTGGTAGCAACCACCATCACACCTTGGATCGACTCCAAACCATCCATCAGCTCAAGTAATTGTGTTGTAACTCGCAAATCCGCAAATGATCCTGTGTCATCTCTATTCGGGGCAATGGCATCTATTTCGTCAATTAAAACTATAGAAGGTAAAGAATGGCTTGCCGCATCAAAAATACTCCTTAATTTTCCCTCCGTTTCTCCATACCCTGAACTAATAATACTAGGCCCATTTATGTAGTGAAAATTGGCATCTAATTCATTAGATATGGCCTTGGTCATTAGTGTTTTCCCCGTCCCCGGAGGACCGAATAAAAGTACCCCTCTAGCAGGATTTATTCCAATCTCTTGATACACGTCTGGGAATTTTATTGGATATTCAATTAACTCCCTTATATGCTGTAATTCTTCTCCAAGTCCTCCCACATCATCAAAAGTAGTTTCTCTAGTCGTACCCCATGTATCAAAAGCATACTCAACTTCCACTTCTGTATTCTTGTCAATAATCCCACTATCTGGCTCTGATTCTAATATCTTAAATGCTGTTGCAGACCCCTTCCCTGGAAGTGCTATGTATTCAATTACTCCTTGATTAACCAATTTTCCTCTAGCAACAAAACTCTCTTTTATATATTCTGAAAGTTGATCTGCCTCCACTCCTGACACATCTGACAACGGTGCAAATTTAACAGAACTCACCACTTCTACTTCCGTTTGCTCAATCTCAACCATTGAACCGATTGATGTCTTGATCGCCCCTCTGATCCCTCTCTCCAATCTAATATATCCCTTTCCTTCATCCCCTTCCTTAGGGGTTCCAACATGTGCCAACGCAAACTTCCCACTGGAGGTTTTTACCAAAATAGTATCTCCCACTCCAATCCCTTCTTGTTCCATAACCGTCGAATCGATTACCACTTGCCCCCCCATCCCATGTTGGTGCCCTGTAGTTTCTACCTGTAGAATAATTGCCATACATGAAATTCTAGTATCTCCAATATAGATCTTCCTATGTCGATCCAAGAATAGTCAATCGCCAACTTAATAATTCTCTAATATTCATTAAATACACATTCCCTGCCATTACCTAGCCACCACCATTATAACGTATCGCGTACTATCTCACCCCATGGCAGATCAGAAAGAAAGAACCCACGTCAGAGAACAAGAACCAGAACCAGCTGGTTTCTACGAAAATTTTCTTGAGCATTTGAAAATAGTTCGGGACCGAACAGAACTACCTCATGTAACTAAGTCTTCCGATGTCCCTTGGCAAGTCGGGAGAAATGGGAGGTCGAAATATTATTCGACCCCTCTTAAACCAGACGCAGTACTTCCTGACCGACTTGTTTTTAGAAAAACCATCGAAGATAGAAATGGTCGCCACACCCACCAGGGCAGTCTTGTTATCCTTGGATTACGGGGGTCCGGAGAAACATTAGTTGATGACGTTCGCCATCCCTGGGGTCCTGAAGATCTCATTATTCTTCCTATAAAACCAGGTGGCATTGAACACCAACATTTCAATATGAGGGGTCCCGACGATCCCGCAGAGTGGATTGCGTTTATTCATGTACCCTATCTAGAAGAACTTGGGGCAGAGCTTACTCAAAACGAAGTTTACAAAGAATGGCAAGAAAAACACTCACACATGATGTCTGCAGAAACCTTCGAAGCTTATGACGATCACTATGATTTGTTCCTAGACTTTGATTATGCAGATTGGGCCGACTACACCCCTCCTAAAAAGACCAACACGTTATACGACGATTTAGTTGTTCTACGGAATAACTACCGAAAAATGGTTGCCCAGGCCCAAAAAGCTGGAAATTGGGCTGTCATTAAAGGTGATGATTTAGAATACGAGATCAATCCTCAAGGAAAAATGAAATGGTATCTGCACCCCTCATTTGAGGATAGGTCCATACGATCTTTGCTGTTCTATATCCAGGAAATTCCACCTGGTAGCCGTAGTGGAAAACAACATCGACAAGGCGGTTTGGTTCACTATATATTGAAAGGAAAAGGACATACCATCATAGATGGGGCCCGATACAAGGATGGGCCAAAACGTCTCGAATGGGACGCGGAAGATTATATGGCAATACCTCTATCCCCCGAAGGATGCCAGTTCCAACATTTCAACGATGACCCTGAAAACCCAGCAAAAATAGTTGTTACAGAACCCTCTCACGGATATGAGCTCGGGTGGTTAGATCTGGGGTGTGGATTTGAACAGTTGGAGAATTGTCCCGAATACGATGCACTCGACGACTCTGAAAAATCAACAGTAATCTAATCTACTTTTCAAAAGTAAAAAATTTATATCCTCTCATCTCCAATATACCTCTATGTTAGATTACGCAGCCATACAAGTTTCATTGAAGGGGTGGATGCGAACCGAACCTGCGACAGAAAAAGAGCTCGAGTATGCAGCAAAAATTCCATCTGGGATGTATGAGGTCTATTCTAATAAGTTGGATGTGGCACTCGATGAAGCTAGAACGGTATTTGTTCGAACTGGGGTTTCATCATTGCTTCGATCTGGAGATTTAGTAGTCGGATTGCATAGTGCAAAAGGAGATCTAGTCACTGCTAGCTGTGGCACATACATCCACGCCGCTATAGCCCAATTGCCCGTAAAATATATAATCGATTTACATATCAACGGAAACTCCAATGTCAGAGTGCACCCTGGGGATATTTTCTACACCAATGAAGCACTTGTTGGAGGTTTACATAATCCCGATCAAATCGCAATTATGCCCATTTTCTTTGAAAACGAATTGATAGCTTGGAGCTCTGCTGCAGTCCACCAACCAGAAACAGGAGCCATTGAACCTGGGGGTATGCCACAAACAGCAACCTCTAGACACGACGAAGGTATGCGTCTCACTCCAATTAAAATCGCCGAGAATTATGAAATTAGAGATGATTTGATGGATATGATGGTCAATTTCATTTCTCGAGCACCCCAGATGCAAGAAATAGACGTTCGAGCAAGGTGCACCGCTACAGACAAATTACGCCATAGAGTCCAAGAATTGGCTCAAGAAATTGGACCCGAACATCTCCACGGACTCTTCCGAAAAATGATCGATGCTGCAGAATCGGGAGCAAGGGCTAGAATCTCTTCTTGGACCGATGGGGTCTACAAATCTGTCGCTTTCGTCGATACTACTGGCAAAGATGAAACCTTATTAAAAGTTGCATTATCTGTACACAAAAAAGGAGATTCAATCCATCTAGATTTCACTGGAACATCTCCTGAGTGTGATGGATCTTACAATACCTATGGACATGGTGTAGCTGCATTTCTCGCAACATATCTGTACCCCTACGTTTTCCATGATCTCCCCGTTTCTACCGGCACTTTGGTACCTTTCACTTTTGAAGTCCCTGATGGTTCTCTCCTCAATGCGGGACCTGAGAAATCTGTTTGTAATTGCGTTTATTTAGGGAGATCTGTTATCTCTCTTTGTTTCGACGCTTTCACACGCTTACTTTATTCCACAGATCCTGCACGTGCTGTCGCAGCCCCTAGTGCTCATTCAGGAGGTGGGTCTTTCAAAGGAACCAATAGTATCGGGACAAAAGTAGCAGATGGATTCTCTTTTACACTTAACACCGATGGCCAAGGGGCGCGCCACGACAAAGATGGTATGAATGCACACGGATTCTTTTACTCTCCCTGGGGAAAAACAAACAATCTTGAAGACTTTGAAGAGCATGGAATTTTCCTTGGGTTAACAAGAAGACATTTCGACGATGCACATGGGTTTGGTAAATATAGAGGGGGTGTTGGAACTCAAAATGTCAATGTAGTCATTTCTGGTCCTGTCGAAGTAACTTCTCGTGGGAAAGGATCCAGAATTCCCCATGACAATGGTGTATTCGGGGGCTATGCCTCGACCTCACTACCTGGAATATCTATTATTGGGAGTAATGTAATAGACCTTTTAAAGAATGGAATTGATTTCCCTGTTTCTGTTCGAGAAATGGTTGTTGACAAATCCATTTCTGGTGATTATCGATTTGAACGGATTAATCGGAGCAATAGGACTCTCGAAACAGGAGATATTTGGATAACTCTCTCTTCTGGAGGTGGTGGTTTTGGAGATCCACTCGAACGTGATCCTGCCGATGTCCTTTCTGATTTAAATAAACGTCTCATCTCCGAATGGACTGCAAAAAATGTTTATCATGTTTGCATCCGAGACGGCGTTTTAGATCTAAATGAAACCTCTAAACTTAGGAATGCAGAATTACAATCCCGCCTATCTCGTGGAATTGCGTACGACACCTTTTCTAATACTTGGTCTAAACAAAGCCCTCCAATACCCGTTTCTACATTTTAGCCCCATTTTTTGCTTTTTTTCTAAATATACAACTTTAATTACTATTACAGATCTCTACACCTTCATGGAACCTTCTGATTTCCCTGGAAAAACTATTATTGTTACAGGGGCCGCAAATGGAATTGGAAAGGCAATAGCAACTCGTTTTATGAACGGTGGCGGAAATGTCGTGGTCGCAGATATAGACTTAACCCAAGCAAAAGAAACCGCAGAATCTCTCAATGGATCTGGAACTTCACATGCAATACAAGTAGACGTAAGGGATGAAGAGTCTGTCAAATCTATGGTCGATTTCACACTCAAAAACTGTGATTCCCTTGATGTATTAGTCAACAACGCAGGAATCTTTCAAAAATCAATCCCTTCTATTGACCAATCACTAGAAGAATGGAACCGTGTCATGGATGTCCATGTACAGGGAACTTATTTATGTTCGAAAATAGCTGCAATCCCTATGTT
>Ga0066376_10004295_pt1 | contig 12424 bp, 11 predicted proteins | sample Knorr_S15_td_Bot_FD_77009 | JGI IMG/M metagenome (GOLD analysis project Ga0066376, IMG submission 77009) | Marine microbial communities from Southern Atlantic Ocean transect - Knorr_S15_td_Bottom_ad_5009_LV_A | ecosystem: Environmental > Aquatic > Marine > Oceanic | place: Southern Atlantic... | reverse complement strand
TGACTCTTTCACTAATATCTGATAAACCACACCAAAACAACTCTCAAGCCCAATCATTCCAAAGGGAGCCAGATCAAAAGTTCTCTCTTTTTCTTCAATAGTATGAGGGGCATGATCAGTAGCTATACAATCAATAACATCATCTTTTAAAGCTTTTATAAGTGCCTGACGGTCATGTTCGGTTCTTATCGGCGGGGAAACCTTTAAATTTGTGTCGTATCCAACCAGAACTTCATCGTTGAAATAAAGATGGTGTGGAGTCACCTCTGCCGAAAGGTATTTATATTCTTTTTTCATTCTTCGAACATGATTAATGGCTTTAGCCGTGCTTATATGAGGAACATGAAGAATTGAGCCTGCTAATTGTGCAAGTTCCAAATCGCGGTTCACCATAATTGATTCGGCAATATCCGGATTTCCAGTCAATCCCATTCGAGTTGATATTTCCCCTTCGTTCATAACACCATTATTACGGATACAACAATCTTCAGCATGATTGATAATTGGTACTCTCAACATTCCCGCGTACTCTAAAGCAAGCCTCATAATTTCTCCATCTGAGACAGGTATACCATCATCACTAAAAGCGATTGCGCCTGCATTTCTCATTGCAGCCATCTCACAGATTTCTTTGCCTTTCTGCCCCTTGGTAATCGCACCAATAGGATGAATATGAATGGGTAATGTCTCTGCTTTTTCCACAATGAATCGAATTGATTCCGGAGTGTCAAGAGGAGGGTCGGTATTAGGCATAACACATACACGTGTAAATCCTCCTGCTAGAGCCGCTTGTGATCCAGTCGCAAGACTTTCCTTGTCTTCCCTCCCCGGTTCCCGAAAATGAACGTGAATATCACAAAACCCATGAGTCACAATTAATCCAGAACAATCAACCTGAGTCATGGAAGATTTATAGTTCACATCACCAACTTTCTGAATCTTACCATTCTTAATAAAAACATCCCCAATATACTTTTCTTTTCGAAATGGATCAACAACCGTACCACCTTTTAGCAGGAGTTCTCTCGACTGTTTTTTACTTCGCATTATTCTTTGCTAAATCAATTTTCTTCTGTTTTCCCGCCCAGCAATAAATACAGGATTGCCATCCGGGAAGCAACACCATTTAAAACCTGATCGAGAATAATTGCTCTTTCACTATCGGCAACCGCACTGTCAATTTCCGTTCCCCTATTCATGGGTCCCGGGTGCATTATTACAAGATCCTTGTTGTGTCTTTTTATTCGTTCTACGGAAAGACCGAACAATGCTCTATACTCCCGTACAGAAGGATATAAACCGGTACCCATTCGTTCCACTTGAATTCGGAGTATAATAACAGCATCAGCCCAATCAATTACTTCATCCATATCATAACTTACTTTTACACCAAGTTTTTCAATATGGGGAGGTATGAGTGTTGACGGTCCACATATCATCACATTTACACCCATGGTAGTCAATCCATAAATATTGCTTAATGCAACCCTGCTATGGGAAATATCACCGATTATTCCCACGTTTAGTCCCTCCAGCTTTTTAAACTGTTCCTGCAGACTCATCATATCCAAAATAGCCTGGGTAGGGTGTTCGTGAGTCCCGTCTCCTGCATTGATCACTACTGCATCCACAAATTTGGTTAAATGCAACGGTGCTCCTGATGCGGGGTGTCTTAAAATAATAGCATCAATCTTCATTGCTTCGATATTTTGGACAGTATCTTTGAAACTCTCCCCTTTATTGAGACTACTTGATGAAACTGAAAAAACAACTGTATCAGCACTCAAACGTTTCTGCGCTAATTCGAAACTAATCCTGGTACGTGTAGACATTTCAAAAAAAAGATTTGCTACTGTTTTTCCTTGCAAAGATGGAACTTTTTTGATTGGACGTTCCAGCACTTTCCGAAATCCAAAAGCTGTATCAATAATAGTTTGAATATCCTCAGCAGGATACCCTTCTAAGCCTAATAAATGTTTTTGTTTAAGGATCAAGATGTATCCCCGTATGAAGTTAAATCTGCGGAATCTTTTCCATCTATTTCTTTTAAATGAACTTCAACATGTTCACCTTCATGGGTGGGGATATTTTTTCCAACAAAATCCGCACGTATCGGCATCTCCCGGTGTCCTCTATCTACTAAAACCCCTAACTGAATTTTCTTTGGTCTTCCAAATGATAATAAAACATCAATTGCAGCTCGTACTGTCCTCCCTGTATAAAGCACATCGTCAATTAAAATAACTATTTTATCATCAATTGACATTGTAAGATCGGTTCCCTTAACCTGCGGAACTATCAATCGCTCTCTGAAATCATCCCGATAAAAGGAAATATCCACTAACCCCAGGGATACTTGTATATTTGAATGTTTGTGAATTAAAGATTGGAGTCTTTTTGCTAATGGCTCTCCGCGGGATTGAATACCAACTAATACAATTTCGGTGGATTCATGATTTCTTTCAACAATCTCATGAGACAAACGTGTTATAATTCGTTTTATCGATATTTCGTCTAAAACTTGTTTCTTTTTGTCCACAGCTTCTTCAATTAATAATATGATTTTTTTATCATTTCAATTTTCCCCAATAAAAAAACCTCCATAGAATTCATTCCAGTCTTTGGAAACCGAATACTCGGAGGTTCTCAATTACTCCCTTTCCTTCTCACTGGAATGGTTTAAAGGGATAATTTGCCTTGAAACATACAATAATAAGGGGGAATAGTTAAAAAGAAAAATAATAAGGCTATATAATAAAAACGGTTGAAGTTTTAACTCTGCCAATTACAAATAACTTGGTCCGCTATTTCGGATATTTTAAAAGCCCTCAATAATTCAATTTTCATGTTAGTTGATTCCTTATTGAACCACTGTAATTGCCGTTTTGCATATTGCCGTGTACGCAGATTAATATCTTCTACCATTTTTTCATAAGATAAATTATTATTCAAATAAGCAATTATCTGCCGGTAACCAATTGAGTCTAATGGATGTAACCGTTTATTTTGGAATTTCAGTTGAAGGTTCCTTACTTCCTCTATCCATCCATTGCTTAACATTTTTTTTGTTCGCTGTTGAATGCGTTTTTCCAATTCATCAATAAAACAAGTCAGAAAAACTGTAAAACTCTTAAAACCTTTTTCACCAGACTGTTTCTGCTCTTCAAAGTGGAGAGATGGTGCCTTACCCGTGGCTTTATAGATTTCAAGTGCCCGCACCAATCTCCTGCGATTGTTTGGATGAACAATTTTCGCATAGTCAGGATCTACACTCTGCAGCTTTTCTAATAGAACGCTTCCTCCTGCTTGATCATACTCCTTTTCGAGTTGTTCACGTACTTCAAGGTTTCGAACGCTGCCCTTAAAAATCCCCTTAGTAAGCGCTCGATAATACAAACCTGATCCCCCGCAGATTATTGGCTCTTTTCCACGTTTCCGAATATCCCTCACTGTAGCTGTAATCAGCTTTGCATATTCACCTGAGGTTACCAGTTCTTCAGGAGATCGAATACCAACAAGATGATGGGGAATTGCACCCTGTTCCTTTTTTGTAGGCTGGGCAGTACCAATTTCCATACCTCTATATATCTGGCGCGAGTCCAGACCAATCACTTCTCCGTCTATCCTGCCGGCGATTTCAACAGAAAGGTCAGATTTCCCACAGGAGGTGGGGCCAATAATAATAAGAACAGGCGTTCGTGGATTTAAATTATTGATAGATGATTCAGATCAATTGAATGCAGCATTTCCTATTCTCTTTCAAACCGTCTATCCAATTCATCCAGTGAAAGTTGTAGGATAATCGGACGTCCATGGGGACAATAGTAAGGATGTTTTGTCCCGAATAAACGATTCACCAATTCCTGCATCTCTTCTTTTGAGAGTGTATCTCCAGCTTTAATAGCAGCATGACAGGAAAAGGATGCTGCAAGATTTTCTTGCATTGAACTATATTCGTTCTGGTGGCTTAAATAATTGTCAATGATGTCCTTGATCACACGCCGTTCGTTACCCCAGCTCATTTCAGAGGGTATCGCTTCCAATTCGACTTCATATTTCCCTGTTTCCTTCATACGAAATCCTACCTTTTCAAGATAAGGTAATACTTCCAAAAGAACAGAATATTCATCGGGAGAAAAATTCAGAATTTCAGGAAAAAGAAGTGCCTGTGAAGCCATTTTTCCCGTATTAAAAGTATTCATTGCTTCTTCAAAAAGGATTCTTTCATGGGCAACATGTTGATCAATAATCACAAGACCGCTGCTAATCTCAGACACAACATATTTCTTGTGTACCTGCCAAATATTTTCCACATCAATTCGGTTGGAAGGTTCCTGCCGTGTCGCGAGTTCGGAAGCATAACTCTTTGCTCGATCAAGTTGAGCAGAAGATTGAACCGGTTCTGGAATACGACGAGTAAATGAAAAAAAATCCTGGTTGGAATTGCCGACTGTGGATGTTGAAATGTTGGCGTTCCTTACATTGGAATCTCCAACCATTTTCTTAAAAAACGGGATAGTCTCCAACACGTCAGATAGAGAATCGGTTATGCCAGATTTTAATACATGGTAAACCCTCCATTCATCTTTAAATCGGACTTCGATTTTCATAGGATGAACATTTACATCTATTTGATCGGGGGGAATAACCAGATTCAGTGCGAAGAATGGAAACTCCCCACGTTTTGTTAAGGATTGATATCCGGAGTATACTGCAGAATTCAAAAGTCTGTTCTTAATGAAGCGTCTATTTAAAAAAATAAATTGGTCTTCAGGACGTGACCGAACAAGATTCAGATTCCCTATAAAACCTGAAAATGAATAATCCCCTTTTTTTAATTGAACAGATAAAAGATTCTCCTGATAGGTGGGATCAAATAATGACGCGATCCGTTCTTCAAGAGACTCGGGCTGTACATTCACCACTTCTTTTCCATCAGAAAATAAAATAATATTCACCTCCGGGTGTGACAAAGCCATCCATTTAATCACTTGGATAATTTGCCGAAGTTCTATACGAGGTGACTTCATAAACTTCCTCCGGGCAGGGGTATTATAGAATAAGTTATGTACTGTGATTTGGGTACCTCTCACCCTTGGTGCAGGCCGGATATCTGAACATTCACCATTCTGGACTTTCACCTCCGCGCCCTCTTTCCCCTCCTGGCAGGAAGCAATATCCATTTCTGAAACAGATGCAACACTGGCAAGCGCTTCCCCACGGAATCCAAACGTATCTATAGTAAACAAGTCATCCAATTTATTAATTTTACTTGTGCTGTATCGTTCTATTGCCTTGGGTATTTCAACCGAATTGATTCCAGCACCATTATCACTTACCTGAATGAGCTGGTGCCCTCCTTTTTCCACCACCACGGTAATCTCTAAGGCGCCGGCATCCAGGCTATTTTCCATAAGTTCCTTTACGACCGAAGCCGGTCTTTCAACTACTTCACCAGCAGAAATTTTATTACGCAGGTCTTTTGATAATGTTAGAATTTTTCTCAAAATAACTTCCTTTTCTAATTCCGGAAGGTGCTTAATACCAAGTAAAAATTAAAGGAAAATACATAAGTTGCTTAATTCAAGAATTAATTGTTTTGACAGTTTCCCTAAGAATTTGCTTCTGAAGTTTTTCAGCTTTTGGAATAAGAGCATCCATTTTTGTATTCATATCTTTTACAAAACTGTCGTCACTTTCCACCCCGGGCAGATTGATTAGAATATTCAGGCAGGCCCCACGAATTGCAGCCATCCCAACCTCACCGGCAACACCTACATCGCTTACAGAATTTGGATTCCCTTCATTCACCAACTGCAATGCAAGTTCCATCACCCTGTAGGAAAGCTTAGCAACTTCCCAGGGAACTCTAATTGCATAAAGGTTTGCTTCCTGAACAACATTCGCTTTTATCGTTTTTTCTTCGGGAGATGATTGGGGCAAGCGGCTTGCGTCCATAACTTTATTAAAAGCGTTTGTATCCTCTTCCACTAAAAACAATAACCTGTCCTTAATTTTTTGGGCCTCATCACCAATTCCCTCCATTAAATGCTTCTTATCAAAAAAATCTTTTTTCTCATGGGTTAGTGCCGCCACCATGGACGTGAGACCTGCTCCCAGGCTCCCAGCTAAGGCGGATACGCTTCCTCCTCCCGGTGCTGGGCTGTTCGATCCTACCTCTTCAAGAAATTCTTCAGTTGCTAAATCAATGTGTTTCTCAGTGTTATTTCGAACAGCAAAGTCAATAATCTTCTCATTTGGGTTGAACGGAGCTACATCATTCAATCCAAGAGACTGGATTGCAGTTTCAACTACCATTTTTTCGGATATGCCAGTGGTACGGTTTTGCTTTTTCAAATAATGTCTTCCTGCCATTAACAATGCTTCCAGTGGGATCAGTCCCACAAGTTCACTTCCAGTTACCCGAACTCCCCTTTTCGTTGCTAATGTACATGCCTCATCAAAAACATCATGAATAGTAGAAGATTTATAATTATTGAAATTAATGCTGATCTGTGCCCGGTTATAAATATCCATGTACCAGCCAATTGCTTTTACATCTTTAAATTTGCCGTTCTGTTTCACGGGGCTTCCCTCTTTATTGCGGACAATTTCCCCATCAAGTAAATTTTTTGATACAGGATGGGGAATGCGTTTGGATCTTCCCTTCTCCCTGAGCTCGAAGGCAATGTCAGTCGCCAGACGTGTATCCCTGGTATTCAAATTGATGTTGTAGGCAATAAGAAACTCCCTGCATCCTATAGCTGTGGCGCCGGCTCTGGAATTGAACTTAGCTGGACCAAAATCAGGTTTCCATTCTGGTTTCTGCAGCTTTTCCGATAAGGCTTCATATTCCCCTTCTCGAATATCTGGCAAATTCTTCCGTTCTTTTTTTTGTGCAGAATATTCATAAAGATAAACAGGGATTCCCAACTCTTTCCCTACGCGACGACCAACTCGTTTGGTCAGTTCCACACAATCTTCAATGGTCACATTACTTATAGGTACGAAAGGACATACATCCGTGGCTCCCATCCGTGGATGTGCACCCTTTTGCCGGCGCATATCGATAACTTCCGCTGCTTTTTGAATTCCTTTGAATGCAGCTTCTTCTACAGCTTCGGCGGGTCCCACAAAAGTTACGACCGTACGGTTTGTATCCTGACCAGGGTCTACATCCAAGAGAGTAATATCCTTCACCGCTGTGATGGCATCTGTGATCTGTGCGATCTTGCCTTGATCTCGGCCTTCGCTAAAATTTGGTACACATTCTACTAACGCAGACATTATTTCTATCCTTCCAAAGCTATCGTTTTCAGATAGTACATAACATACAGAACGAGTAAAAACATTATTCCTGACCAAACCAAGGAACGGCTTTTTGCCAGCCTGCTGGGAAGCATCCTACGAAAATATCTATTCTCTTTCAAAGGGTCATTCCTGAAAACAGGAACATGAACATTTTCACCAAGGGTCCCATGATCATCCAGATGACTGAAAACCCAGTGAAGTATCCAACTAAGATAATCCCGAATAATACTTGCGGTCCATAAGCTTGAAGTTTCATTACCAGGTTCGGATTGCGATTCAACATATATCCGGAAAAAATCTGTGAACCATCCAAAGGTGGGATTGGGATCAAATTAAAAACTGCCAGGGCGATATTAATCTGAGTGAAAAAAATCAGCGTCAGAAAAATCACTTCATTAAACAAGGACGATCCTATTAATATGCGGAGCAGGACACCCCCGATCAACGCCAATAACAAATTGGATGCCGGGCCCGCAAAAGCAATTTTCATCATATCCGTTCGTGGATTGACTAAATTCCCTCCATTCACCGGTACTGGTTTTGCCCAGCCAAATCCTGCAAAGTACAACATAAGAGCACCCATTAGATCGAGGTGAGCCAGCGGATTCAGAGTCAACCGTCCCCGGTCCTTAGCAGTTGGGTCACCAAGACGATTAGCCATCCAGCCGTGGGCAAACTCATGGAAACTTAAAGCAAATACCAAAACAGGAATGAGTATAGCCTGTACAGAGGGATCTAAACTGTAGATTCCCATTTATAAATTTTCCTCTTTATTGTTTTTCCTTTTTCTCAAATGGATGAAACGTTCGATGAACTTCTTTCAAGTGTTCTCTATCCAGGTGAGTATATATTTGGGTCGTAGAAATATCTACATGACCCAACATTTCCTGTACAGAACGAAGATCGGCTCCCCTTTCCAAAAGGTGAGTGGCAAATGAGTGTCTAAATGTATGGGGACTTACTTTTCTCTTGATTCCAGAAACTTTAACCCATTTGTTAAAAATGATGTTCACCGCCATACGTGTTAACGGTCGTCCATTTCTGCTGAGGAATATTTTCCCAAGATTTCTGTCCTTTCTTGCTAAGGCTGGTCTTTCATATTTTAGGTAATTATTCATGCATTCCCGCGCCAGGGAACCTATAGGTACTAGGCGTTCTTTGTTTCCTTTTCCGGTAACTCGAATCATTTCCGATTCCAAAAATAAATCTATCATTCTTAAATCGCACAATTCACTCACCCTCACTCCAGCTGAATAAAGGATTTCCAAAATTGCCAGGTCACGCCTTCCGAGTGGTTTAGCAGTATCAACAACGCCAAGTATTTTATTGACTTCTTCTACTGCTAAGACTACTGGCAGCTTTCGGGAGGGCTTGGGTGCATCCAGCAATTGAGATGGGTTCTTCTGAACGAACTGTTCCTCTGATAAAAAAGAGTGATAAGACCTAATTGAGGAAAATATTCTTGTAATACTCGCCGGTGCTAAATCAGCATCATTGAGAACACGGATAAATCCACGAATTTGCTTCTGATTCACTCCCTCCAGACTATTGATTTTCTCTTCCTCTTTCAAAAAATGTAAGTACCGGTTTACGTCCCGTTCATAAGCTTCAATTGAATGAGGCGATAAATTTTTTTCTACTCGAAGCATGTTTATATAATCAGCCAGATATGTTTTCATAACAACTCAAACCAAAATTCATCTCATCTGATTGAATTTTCAACTAACTCGCAAAGGATATGACCCACGGTAATATGCCCTTCCTGAATTCGCTGAGTATCATCACTGGGAATTCGGATTGTCACTGACCCACTGTTTTTTAATAATCCACCGGATTTCCCCGTTAAAACAATAGTGCGAATGTCCATATCATCGGCACACTTGACAGCTTCTAATACATTTTTAGAATTTCCACTGGTAGAGAGCGCAACTAAAACATCTCCGGCTTCTCCCAGAGCTTCTACCTGCCGGGAAAAAACTGTTTCAAAATCAGAATCATTCGTCCAGGCTGTTAAAAGCGAAGAATCTGTTGTCAGCGAAACCGATGCAATTGCTTTACGATCATGAGATCGAAGTCCTCCAACCAATTCAGTTGAAAGGTGTTGGCACTGAGCTGCGCTTCCTCCATTGCCACACCATAGAATTTTCTTCTTTTTCTGTACTGTTCCAATCATCAAATCTGCTGCAGCTTCAATATCGGTCAGGCAAAATTCAATAATCGCCTGTTTCGTTTCAGCACTTTCAGCCAACTGTCTTTTAATATTTTCCATTTTTGTCATCATTATTCCTTTACATGAGTTGCACTTGCAATCTCTTTCATCAGTACAAAACTATCAGATGTTTCCAGCACTGTTCCGGTTACGATAAAACTGGCACCTGCATTTACCCGTTTTTCAGCATCTTCCGGTGTCCTGATCCCGCCACCTACAATTAAAGGAATGTCCACTTTTTCAGATACCGTTTGAATAGTTTCCGTTGGAACCGGGGTTTGGGCTCCGCTGCCGGCTTCCAAATAAACAAGTTTCATACCCAGATACTTAGCTGCTAAAGCATGAGCTTCTGTTATATCAGTACGATTCAACGGAATGGGATGTGATGTACTCATAAATTCCACGGTGGATTTTCCACCTCCATCATGTAAAAGATAACCAGTAGGAATCGTTTCAAGCTTCAAATCCCTGATAATTGGCGCTGACACTACCTGCTCACCAATTAGATATTGGGGATTCCGTCCGGAAAGCAGAGACATGAAAAGGATGGCATCATAATGTTCATTCAGTTGGTTCGCACCGCCGGAGAAAAATATAACTGGGACATCGGAAAGTACTTTTATCTTTGCCACCCTTTCGTGGAACTTCCCATCCATCATTAGACTTCCGCCGATGAAAATTGCATCCGCACCAGAATTATTTACAATATCTACATAGGTTTCGAATGACCCGTCATTTTTTCGGTCCGGATCGATCAGAACAATATGTCCAGCTCCTTTTCTTTCGCAAGTCTCTAACAAATATTGGTAAATACTTTTCATCTAACTCAGTAATAACTCATATTCTTCCGGAGACAATAATCCATCACTAACCGCATGTTCTGTTACCTCAATCTTCACCAGCCACCCGTCTCCATAAGGATCCGAATTAATGACCTCTGGGGAATTTTCAATATTATGATTCACCTCAATTATTTTTCCTTCCACCGGGGCGAAAATGTCCGCAACTGTTTTAACAGCTTCTATGGTCCCGAAGGGATCATCTTTTTTGACTTCATCACCAATATCAGGAAATTCTACAAAAATTATATCTCCCAACTCTCCCTGGGCAAAATCAGTAATTCCAATTGTTAAAATATTTTCATCAACCTGAATCCATTCATGTTCTTTCGTGTATACTAAATCTTGAGGAATATTCACTCCTGCTCCTTATCCATCTTTACCTTTCCAATTGTTCCATTTGAGCTGTATTCAAATGTTTCCAAAAAACTCGTATCAAAGTTTCCTTTTTTAAAATCTTTATCACGCATGATTGCTTCATGGAATGGAATAGTTGTTTTTGGTCCTTCAATTATGCACTCTTCCAGAGCGCGCTGCATCCTGTTAATAGCACCGTCCCGGTTACTTGCCTGAACAATCAGTTTTCCAATCATAGAATCATAATAGGTTGGAATTTCATATCCCGCATAGGAATGTGTATCGACTCGAACTCCTTTTCCTCCGGGCATATGAAAACTGGTAATTGTTCCTGGAGATGGAATAAAATTTCTGTCAGGATCTTCCGCATTAATCCTGCATTCGATGGCATGACCGCGAAGCTGTACAGTATCCAAATAAGCAGGATACCTCTCACCGACATGCATACGAATCTGCTGTTTTATCAGGTCTGCCCCTGTCACCATCTCTGTTACTGTATGTTCAACCTGAATCCGCGTGTTCATTTCCATGAAGAAAAAATCTTTATTACTATCTAAAATAAACTCTATTGTTCCGACACCAATATATCCAATTTTTTTTGCACCATGGATAGCAGCATCACCCATTCGTTTTCTTAGTTCCTCATCAACAACTGCTGATGGAGATTCTTCCACTAACTTTTGATGGCGCCGTTGAATAGAGCATTCCCGCTCACCAAGGTGAGCGACGTTTCCATGAGTATCCCCAATGATTTGAATCTCAATATGACGTGGTTTTTCAATAAATTTCTCAAGATATAAATCGCCGTTCCCAAAGGATGTAATGGCTTCAGTTTGGGCCGCGGTATACAATTTTTCCATTTCATCACGGTTTTCTACCTTCCGTATTCCTTTTCCCCCACCGCCAGCCGTAGCTTTCAGCATAACAGGGTATACAACTTCTTCTGCTAATTTCAGTGCTTCCGAAGGGCTGGAAAGTAAACTGTTACTGCCCGGAATGACAGGCACCCCTGCATTCATCATGGTACATTTGGCTTGTGCTTTATCTCCCATTGAATTTATTATTTCCGGTGTAGGACCAATAAACACAAATCCATTATCATGACAAATTCTCGAAAAATCTGCACTTTCCGCTAGAAACCCATATCCAGGATGAATGGCATCAGAATTTGTAATTTCTCCAGCAGCAATAATTCGGGGAATATTTAAATAACTTTCTGCGCTGGGGCCGGGGCCAATACATACGGCTTCATTAGCGAATTTCACATGAAGGGAAAGTTTATCCGCTGTTGAATAAACAGCTACTGTCTTTATTCCCAATTCATGACAAGCTCGAATAATCCGCAGGGCAATCTCACCCCGGTTCGCAATTAGTATTTTATTAAACATCCAAATTCAGGATGAGGGGCTAATGATAAAAAGTGGTTGATCATATTCCACCGGAGTTCCATTTTCAACCAGGATACTTTGAATGATTCCACTGGACTCAGCTTCTATCTCATTCATAATTTTCATTGCCTCTATAATACAAAGAGTGTCTCCTTTAACTACTCGATCACCTTCTTTTACAAAAGGATCTTTATCCTGTGTTGGAGACCGATAGAAAGTTCCAGGCATGGGTGAAAGCACCTCAATTCCATCTTTCGGCAGGTTTCGGGACACTTCAGAATTGGGTTCAGAACTATCAGATGAAATTGATGTTTCCACAC
>Ga0066376_10004294_pt1 | contig 12425 bp, 13 predicted proteins | sample Knorr_S15_td_Bot_FD_77009 | JGI IMG/M metagenome (GOLD analysis project Ga0066376, IMG submission 77009) | Marine microbial communities from Southern Atlantic Ocean transect - Knorr_S15_td_Bottom_ad_5009_LV_A | ecosystem: Environmental > Aquatic > Marine > Oceanic | place: Southern Atlantic... | reverse complement strand
CTGAAAAATTAATATAACAAAGAAAGATGATCTCTGCGTGAGTTGCGGTTACTCTTTTCATAACAGTGCAATTAACCAAGCACCCGAAACCAGAGGCGGGATAAATGAAAAAGCTTTTACGGCTCTAATCAGTTACTGTAGAATAATAAAATAAATTGAATAATTAACTAATATTATTAATTATATCTACTAAGAAAATATTTAAATTATTAATATGACAAATAAATGGCAACCAACTGATTGGAGAAAAAAGTCTATAGAACAGGTACCAGAATATCCTGATAAAAAGGCTTTGGAAAAAGTTGAAAAAACAATAAAAAATCTGCCCCCTTTGGTGTTTGCTGGCGAGTCTAGAAAATTACAAAAATATCTAGCAGATGCATCAGAAGGTAAATGTTTTGTTTTGCAAGGAGGAGATTGTGCAGAAAGTTTTGTTGATTTCCATCCTAATTATATTAGAGATACCTTAAGGGTATTATTGCAGATGTCTGTAATTTTAACTTTTGGAGCTTCAATGCCTGTTATAAAAGTAAGCAGAGTGGCAGGACAGTTTGCAAAGCCAAGATCGGAACCAACTGAAGAAAGGAATGGCAAAGAATTAGAATCTTATAGAGGAGATATAATTAATGGACTTGATTTTACTGAAGAATCTAGAACTCCGGATCCATTAAGAATGCTAAGAGCATATAATCAATCTGCTTCTACATTAAATTTGTTAAGAGCTCTTTCCCAAGGAGGCTACGCTGATCTTAATCAAGTACATAGATGGAATTTAGGATTTGTTGAAAAAAATCCACAGGGAGAGAAATATAAGAAAATTGCTGATCAAATTTCAGAATCCCTATCTTTTATGGAGGCGTGTGGAGTAAAATCTGAAACTGTCCCCGAAATAAGAGAAATGAAATTATTTACTTCACATGAAAGCTTACTTCTTTTATATGAAGAAGCGCTTACAAGAATTGATAGTACAACAGGTAAATGGTATGATTGTTCTGCTCATATGTTATGGGTAGGTGATAGAACGCGAAACATAGATGGGGCGCATATAAACTTTCTAAGTGGTTTAGCTAATCCAATAGGATTGAAAGTAGGACCGACATTAAATAGTGATAATTTATTAAAATTAATTGACAAATTAAATCCGAAAAATGAAAAAGGAAGATTAACTCTAATAGTTAGACTAGGATATGACAAAATTTCAAAGCTACTACCTTTATTATTAAAGAGGATAAAAGATGAGGGCCGAAATCTTAATTGGTTTTGTGACCCTATGCATGCTAATACAATAAAATCTTCATCAAATTATAAGACAAGACCTTTTAAAAATATTTTAAAAGAAGTGGAGTTATTTTTTGATATTCACAAATCAGAAAATACTATTGCAAGCGGTGTACATTTTGAAATGACTGGCCAAGAAGTTACCGAATGTACTGGCGGTGCTCAAGAAATTTCTGATGAAAAATTAGGTGATCGTTATCGTACACACTGTGATCCCAGACTTAATGCTTCTCAAGCTTTAGAAATGGCTTTTTTAACTGCTGAAGCTTTAAAAAGAATAAGAGAAGAAAAAAAAAGCACACAAAAAAATAATATTGCTGCTAATAATTAAAAATTGTAATCATAACTTTTTTGAAATTTATAATTAATGAAAATATTCGACAGAATAGAATACATTAAAAATTGGATTATAAAATATTGTAAATCAATGCCAAAAGAGCCAGATTCTTTAATAGTTGGCATTTCAGGTGGAATAGATTCATCAGTAGTAAGCACAATATGTGCTATGACAGGAAAGAAAACATTTGCAGTATCAATGCCTATTCAACAAAATCAAAAACAACATAATTTAAGTTTAAAACATCAAGAATGGTTAAAAAATTATAAAAATATTGTAACACCTATTATTTCGCTTGATAACATTTTTAAAAACTTTCAAACTACATTATCAAAATTTAATAGTTTACAAGGCTTTGCAAACTTACGTTCAAGGTTACGTATGGTTACATTATATCAGGTAGCACAAAGCAATAATGGGATAGTTGTAGGGACAGGAAATAAAGTTGAAGATTTTGGAGTAGGATTCTTTACAAAATATGGAGATGGAGGCATAGATATAGCCCCTATAGCAGATTGTACCAAAACAGAAGTTTGGGAAATGGGAAGAGAGTTAGGAATTCTAAAAGAAATAATAGATGCAATTCCTACTGACGGACTTTGGAATGATGCACGAAGTGATGAAAATCAATTAGGTTTATCTTATAAACAAATCGAAGCAGCTATGAATAATTCTAATAGTAAGTATTATAAAAAATATTTAAAAATAAGAACACTTAGCTTGCATAAAATGAAACCTATTCCAGTATGTAAGATAAAAGATAAATGATAAAAAACAAAAACATATACATATATGACAGTACTTTAAGGGATGGCGCGCAAACTAAAGGAGTCGATTTTAGTCTTAGTGATAAAATTGCTATAGCAAAAATGTTAGATAAATTTGGTTTAGATTATATTGAGGGAGGTTGGCCAGGAGCAAATAAAACTGATACTGAATTTTTTAAAAAATCTCTTAGATTAAAGAAGTCTAAACTTGTTTCTTTTGGAATGACTTATAAAAATTTAAATGTTTTAAAAAAAAAATTTAATGAAATAAAAAAAAAATTTAAAGTAAAAACATTATGTATTGTTGGAAAAACTTGGGATTTTCAAGTCAAACAAACTTTAAATATAACTGAAAAAGAAAATTTAACTATAATTAAAAAAAATATTGAAGTTTCAAAAAATTATTTTGAGGAGATTTTATTTGATGCCGAGCACTTTTTTGATGGTTTTAAATCAAAAAAAGAATATGCATTAGAATGTCTTAAATCTGCAAATGTTTCTGGAGCAAGATGGATAGTTCTTTGCGACACTAATGGAGGCACTTTACCTAATGAAATAGAAGAAATTGTGAAAGAAGTAACTCAGCATGTTCCTCAAGATAAATTGGGAATTCATTGTCATAATGATACAGAGAATGCAGTTGCAAATTCGTTAGCCGCTGTAAGATCAGGAGTCAGACAAATTCAAGGAACTTTTAATGGCTTAGGTGAGCGATGTGGTAATGCAAATTTAACTTCTGTAATTCCAACTTTAATTTTAAAAATGGGTTTAAAAACATCAATAAATAGAGAAAAATTAAGAGATTTAACTAAAATATCAAAATTTATTAACGAAAGATTACTTAGAAAAAATAATCCCTCCATCCCTTATGTTGGAGAATCTGCTTTTGCGCATAAAGGAGGTTTACATGCATCAGGAGTTCAGAAACATTCAAGAACTTATGAACATATAGAACCAGAAATAGTTGGTAATAAAAGAAGTATAATTGTATCTGAACAATCAGGTAAATCAAACTTATCTATGAAATTGAAGGAACTTGGATTTAAGGTAAATAAAAATAAACTCGATTATTTATTAAGAAAATTAAAAAGAAAGGAATTTGAAGGTTATTCATATGATGGAGCAGAAGCAAGCTTCGAACTTTTTATAATGGATGAATTAGCGAAAACACAAGAATATTTTAAATTGAGATCATTTCAAGTAGTTAATGAATTTAAAGAATTAAAAGATAGTTTAAAAAGAAATAACACTGCTAAGGCAAATGTGGTTGTAAAAGTAAAAAAAGAATATATTTCTAATTCGACTGGAAATGGTCCTGTAAATGCATTGGATAATGCCTTAAGAAGCGTTTTAATAAAATCATATCCTATTTTAAAAAAAATGAATTTAATAGATTATAAAGTTAGAATTCTTACACCTGATGAGGGAACAAAAGCAATTACACGGGTTATTATTGAAAGTTCAGATGAAAATAAAAATAGTTGGTCTACAGTAGGGGTGTCATCAAATGTCATTAATGCATCTTATATTGCTTTAAAAGATAGTATTACTTATAAGTTAATAAAGGCCAAAATTAAATCAGCCCTAAAATAACGTTATTTTGAGAAAAGAAAAAAATAATAATTTTTATATCATTTTAATTAAACCTCAGTTAGAAGAGAATGTAGGAGCAGTTGCAAGAGCTATGCTTAATTTTGAATTTCAAAATCTTCGTATAGTAAAAAACAAATGGAAACCAAATAGAAAATCTTTAAGTATGTCAGCAGGAGCAGATATAATAATAAGAAATGCACAAATTTACAAATCTTTAGAAGAAGCAACAAAAGATTTGCATTACTTATACGCTACTACAAATAGGAAAAGATCTTTGAACTTAAAAGTTGTTAATTTAAAAAAAGGTATTAATGAGATTATTCAAATTAAAAATAAAAAAATTGGAATTGTATTTGGCCCTGAGAGAAGTGGAATAAACAATGATGATATTTCTTTATGTGATAAAATAATAAATATTCCTTTAAATATTAAATTTAACTCTCTTAATCTATCACAAAGTGTTTTATTAATAGTTTATGAGTTGTTTAATAATTTAAAAAATAGAAAAGATACAAAAATTTCTGATCAAAAAGCATTAAAATCTAAATTATTTAATTTTTTTCATATTTTAGAAAATTCATTAGAAAATAATTCTTTTTTTAGAGTAAAAGAAAAAAAAAAATTAATGGTAAGAAACATAAGAACTATCTTTGAAAAAGCAAATTTAACTGAACAAGAAATAAAAATTATTTTAGGCATTATAAAAGTTTTAAAAAATAAAAAATTTTCTTAAACAATTGACATTTATAGAATTTTTTAATATTTCTATAACTCAAATTTAAATGAATATAAGAAAAAAACCAAAATATAAAATTGATAGAAGATTAGGGGTAAATCTTTGGGGAAGACCTAAAAGTCCTTATAATAAAAGAGAAACACGTCCTGGGGAACATGGACAAATTAATAGAAGAAAGCATTCAGATTATTCCTTACAATTAGTAGCTAAGCAAAAATTAAAAAAATACTATGGCAATATAACCGAAAAACAATTTAAAAAATATTATAAAGAAGCATCCGCAAAAAAAGGAGACACGGGATTAATTTTAATTGAATTACTTGAAAGAAGATTGGATGCTGTTTTATATAGGATGAAATTTTCCCTAACTGTTTTTTCTTCAAGACAGTTTGTATCGCATGGCCATATTAAAGTAAATGGTAAAAAAATTAATATACCATCATATAGAATTAGTGATGGTGATGAAATTTCTCTAAGTGATAAATCAAAACAAATTCCTTCAGTCCTTTTAGCAGTTCAATCAAAAGATAGAGATGTTCCAGATTATTTAACAGTTGATTATGTAAAAATGAAAGGAACTTTTGTTAAAGCTCCACAAATAAAAGATGTTCCATATCCTGTTGAGATGGAGCCTAATCTTGTTATTGAGTTTTATTCAAGATAATAATTAAATTTTAATATTAATACCCTTTGTATTTAACAACTCTAATAATTCGCCGCTTTCATACATTTCTTTAACAATATCACAGCCGCCAATAAATTCACTTTTAACGTAAAGTTGTGGGAATGTTGGCCAATCAGAAAACTTTTTCATACTTTCTTTGAATTGATATCATTTAACACATCAATATCTAAAAAGTTAACATTCAATTTGTTTAAAATTTGTACAACATGAGCAGAAAAACCACATCCTGGCTTATCTGGCGTTCCTTTCATGAATAAAACAATTTTATTATTTTTAAGTGCTTCTTTTGCTGAAACTATGGTATTGATATTTTTTGTCATTTTTCTTCCATAGTTTTTATTGTTAATGCATGCAAATCTTCCTTTAACTCTTCACTTAGTGCACTATATACCATTTTATGTTGTTCTAATTTACTTTTACCAATAAAATCTTTTGATACTATTTCAGCTGAAAAATGATTATTATCACCAACAACGTCTTTAATTATAACTTTTGAATCAGGTAATTTTCTTTTTATTAAATCTTCAATGTCTTTTATATTCATTACCATTTTTTTTATTTTATATAATTAAAAAAGGATTCTTCATAATTATCTTTTAACTTTATAAGAGAAATATATTCATCATTTATATATATATTATTTTTTACAGTTTTTCCAATTTCTATTAAATTAATTTTATTTGATTTTGCATAGTTTATTAATTTTCTTTCATTATTCGTTATAACAATATACTTTCCTGAATCTTCTCCAAAAAGTATTTTAAAAAAAATTTCATTAGTCATAGTATTATTAACAAAATTTTGATTAATTTCAAAACCAATATTCTTGTCTATAACCATTTTGATTAGTGAAATTAGCATGCCACCACTTCCACTATCATTACAAAAACTTATTAGATCTTTTTTAAATGAATTAATAATAAAATTTCCATTTTTAATTTCTTCTTTGTGATCTAATGGTGGAGGCGGGCCTAAATCTCTTTTAGTATTTTTAAAAATAATTTTATCTAGAAAAGCCGAACAAAATATATTTGTACTTTTTTTTCCAACTAAAAAAATTTTATAATTTTTTTTGATAGTATTATTTTTATATAATTTTTTTGTATTCTTGATCAAACCAACCATTCCTATGACTGGCGTAGGAGATATATGTGATTTATTTGTTTCATTGTATAAAGAAACATTGCCAGATATAACTGGTATTTTATATTTTGTACATGATTCAATAATTCCTTTAACACTCATAACAAACTGCCCCATTATTTTTTTATCTTCAGGGTTTCCAAAATTAAGATTATTTGTAATTGCAATAGGAACAGCACCAGTTGCAATGATGTTACGCCTTGATTCACTTACAGCATGCATGGTACCAATAAAAGGATCGGCATCACAGTAATTTGTATTACAATCAGTAGTCATTGCTAAAGCTTTACTCGTATTATGTATTCTAACTATTGCTGCTCCGTAGCTTGGAGGCTTTATTGTATCACACATTACCATATGGTCGTATTGCTCCCATATCCATTTTTTACTGCATAAATTTTCATCTTTAAGAAGTTTAAAAACAATTTTTTTTATTTCTTTTTTATTTGGAAAGATAATTTTTTTTATTTTTTTTCTTTTTTTTGGATATATCCATGAACGATTATATTCTGGGGTATTTTTTTCGGTTAATTCTATTGGTATGTTTGCAATTGTTTCATTATCTTTTCTTAAAATCATTTTCTTTGTATTTGTAATTTTTCCAATAATTGACATGTTTAGATCCCATTTATTAAAAATTTTTTTTACTTTTTGTTCTGTACCTTTTTTTAATATAATCAGCATTCTTTCTTGACTCTCAGATAGCATTATTTCATAAGGAGTCATATTTTTTTCTCTAATTGGAACGTTGTTAATATTTAATTCAATACCACATTTGCCTTTAGAGGCCATTTCAAAAGAAGAACATGTTAAACCAGCGGCCCCCATATCTTGTATTGCGACAACCATATTTGTTTGCATTAATTCAAGACATGCTTCCATTAAAAGTTTTTCTGTAAAAGGGTCGCCCACTTGAACAGTTGGTTTTTTTAATTTTGAATTTTTGTCAAATTCAGCAGATGCCATTGTTGCCCCATGTATTCCATCCTTTCCAGTTTTTGCTCCAACATAAACAACAGGATTATCATAGCCAGATGCTTTGGAAAAAAATAGTTTGCTTTTTTTTGCCAAACCAATTGCCATAGCATTTACTAAAATATTATTATTGTAATTACTTGAAAAAAAACATTCACCTCCAACTGTTGGTATACCCATGCAATTTCCATAATTTGATATCCCAGAAACAACTCCAGATAATAGATATTTCTGTTTTTTTTTCTTTATTTCTCCAAATCTTAAAGAATCTAATATAGCAATAGGTCTTGCACCCATTGTAAATACATCTCTTAGAATTCCCCCCACTCCTGTTGCTGAACCTTGAAAAGGTTCTAAAAATGAAGGGTGATTATGACTCTCTATTTTAAAAACAACCGCATCATTGTTTCCTATATCAATTATTCCTGCATTTTCGCCAGGGCCGCAGATGACGTGTTTTGATTTAGTTGGGAGTTTTTTTAACCATTTTTTTGATGATTTATAACTGCAATGTTCGCTCCACATAGCTGAAAAGATTCCTAATTCTAATTTATTAGGTTCTCTTTTTAATAACTGAATTATTTTTTGATATTCTTTTTGACTTAAATTGTGAATATCAAGAAGATTTTTTAAATTATTTTTTTTATCCAATTTTAATTAAAACTTTCAAAAATACTTTCAAAAAATCTAATACCACTATTTCCACCAAGTATTTTTTCGCTACACCTTTCAGGATGTGGCATCATACCTAGCACGTTACCTGATAAATTTGAGATACCAGCAATGTTTAAAATAGAACCATTAGGATTATTCGCATCTTTTAAATTTCCTTTAATATCACAATATTGAAAAATAATTTGTTCATTATCTATTAATTTTTTTAAAGTATATTTATCACAATAAAATCTTCCCTCCATATGAGCGATTGGAATTTTTAATACTTCATTATTTTTATATTTATTTGTAAAAATTGTTCGATTATTTGTTACTTTTATCTTTGCTTTATTACAAACAAACTTTAAATTTATATTTTGTAATAAAGAGCCAAGCAAAAGCTTGCTTTCAGTTAAAATTTGAAAACCATTGCATATACCAATTATTGGAATTCCTTTTTTTGATCTTTTTTTTATTTCATTCATAATTGGAGAGTGAGAAGCCATAGCGCCACATCTTAAGTAATCACCATATGAGTATCCACCAGGAAGTACAATTAAATCAAATTTTGAGAAATTTTTTTCCTTGTGCCATAAATAACTAGGTTTAGTACCAGTTATTTTTTTTATAGCTGAAAAAATATCCCTGTCACAATTAGATCCGGGGAACACTACTACAGCTACTTTCATTATTTATTTTTTAAAAAATTTTATTTTATACTTTTCAGTTAAAGAATTAGCTAATACATCTTCACACATTTTTTTTATAGTTTGTCTTTCTTGAATTGATGGTTTTGATTTAAGATTAATTTCAATTAGTTTACCTTGTCTTACACTTGTAACTCTTTTAAAACCGAGATTATTAAGAGATTTTTTAATTGTATTACCTTGTGGATCTAAAATTTCATCACGAAGCATAACTTCTATTTTAACTTTCATTAATTATAAAACACCTAACCTTTGTGCTACTTCTTCGTAAGCTTCTTTAATATTGCCCAAATCTTTCCTAAATCTATCTTTATCTAAACTTTTATTAGTTTTAGCATCCCACAACCTACAACTATCAGGGCTAATTTCATCAGCCAAAATAATTTTGTATTTTTTTCCAAATGAATATTTTCCAAACTCAATTTTAAAATCAACTAATTTTAAATTTATTGAACCAAATAGATTAGACAATACTGTATTTATTTTAAAAGTTAGAGAGGTTATTTTTTTCATATCATTTTTGCTAGCCCAACCAAACATTTCTATGTGTTCTCTAGTTATTAAAGGATCATCAAGTTCATCACACTTATAAAAAAATTCAATTAAAGATTTTTTTAGAATTAATCCTTCTTTCAATCCTAATCTTTTACATATTGAGCCTGCAGCTATGTTTCTTACAACAACCTCTAATGGAAAAATCTTTACTTTTTTTATCAATTGTTCTCTTTCACTTATTCTTTCAATAAAATGTGTTTCAATACCAGATGATTTTAATTTTTGCATTATTACCTCGGACATTTTATTGTTTAGAATGCCTTTTTCATTTATTTGTGATTTTTTTTTATTATTAAAAGCTGTTGCATCATCTTTAAAATAAACAATTAAAGTATTAGCTTTAGGGCCTTTATATAAAATTTTTGCTTTTCCTTCGTAAAGTTTTTTTAAATTCATTAAAATACAATAAAAAAATAATATTCTATATTATTTATTTCTTTATAAAAAATGCTATTTTTTCAAATAGTTTCTATTATTTTCCAAAAGTTTTAGAGAAAATATAATCAATTTTTTTTAAATAATTATTAGTATTAAAAAGTTTTGATAATTCAGAATCATTCAAAATACCTCTAACATTCTTGTCTTTTTTGATAGTTTCTAGAAAGTTTTTTTTTGAGTTCCATACATCCATAGCATTTTTTTGAACAATATTATAAGCTTTTTGTCTTTCCATTCCTTTTTTATCTATCATTAAAAGTAAAAGAGCCTGAGAAAACACTAATCCATTTAATAGATCTAAATTCTTTTTCATATTTTCAGGAAAAATTTTTAAATTAGAAATAAGATTAGTTAATCTATTTAGCGCAAAGTTTAAAGATATTGTAACATCAGGTGCTAAAATTCTTTCTACAGAAGAATGAGAAATATCTCTTTCATGCCAAAGTACAATATTTTCCATCATAGGCATGACCGAGGCCCTGATAAACCTAGATAATCCAGTTAGATTTTCAGATAAAATTGGGTTTCTTTTATGAGGCATTGCAGAAGAACCTTTTTGATCTTTTGAGAAAAATTCTTCAACTTCTCTTACTTCAGTTCTTTGTAAATGTCTTATCTCTGTAGCAATTCTTTCAATTGAACTTGCTACAATTCCAAAAATAGAAAATAAATTTGCATGCCTGTCTCTCGGAATAATTTGTGTTGATACAGTTTCCGATTTGAGACCCATTTTTTTTGCTACAAAATTTTCAACTGATGGATGTATTGTTGCATAAGTTCCAACAACTCCAGAAATTGCACATATTGAAATACCATCTTTTGCATTTTTTAATCTTTTAAGATTTCTTTCCATTTCAGCATAAAATCCAGCTATTTTTAATCCAAAAGTAGTCGGTTCAGCATGGATTCCATGAGTTCTTCCTAGGCAAATAGTTTTTTTATATTTATATGCTTTTGTTTTTAAAACTTTTAAAAGTTTTTTTATATCTGTTATTATAATTTCTGTTGCTTTTTTTAATTGAATAGAAAATGCAGTATCAATAATATCCGATGATGTTATTCCTTGATGGATATATCTAGAACTTTTTCCTATCTTTTTTGAAATACTATTTAGAAAAGCTATAATTTCATGATGTGTTTTTTTGTCTAATTTTTGTATATCTTCAACATCAATCTTGGCTTTTTTTTTAATTTGTAAAAAATCTTTCTTTGAAATTTTTTTATCAATGCAAAGTTTTTCACATATAAGAATTTCTATTTGAAGCCAAATTTCGTATCTATTTTTATCTGTCCAGATTGAAGTAACTTGGTTTAGTGAATATCTAGGTATCATTATTTAATATTGTGATAATAATTTTAATTTCAATAAGGAGGTTTACGATATTTTTTTGGAGATAGTGTAAATATTTTATAACCATCATGAGTTACACCGATCGTATGTTCAAATTGTGCAGATAATTTTTTGTCTTTCGTAACAACCGTCCATCCATCTTTTAATATTTTTATTTCATTAGTTCCAACATTTAACATTGGTTCAATGGTAAATATCATTCCTTCTTTAAGTTCCAAACCCTCACCTTTATTACCGAAGTGAAGCACGCTGGGTGATTCGTGAAATTGTTTTCCAATCCCATGACCACAGAAGTCTTTAACAATAGAGAAATTATTTTTATTTGCTATTGTTTGAATGGTATAACCAATATTTCCTAGCGTTGACCCAGGTTTAATTTGTTTAATGCCTTCCATCATACATTCATAGGTAACATCTATTAATTTTTTAGTTTTTATACTTGTATTATTTCCTACTACATACATTCTGCTACTATCTCCATACCAACTATTTAAAATTACAGTGATATCTATATTTATGATATCTCCTTTATCAAGTATTTTGTTACAAGGAATCCCGTGACATACAACATGATTCACTGACGTACAAATAGATTTTGGATAGCCATTGTAATTTAAAGGCGCTGGTTTAGCTTTATTTTTAATAATAAAGTTATGGCATAACTCATTCAGTTTTTGTGTTGTTATTTCCGGTTTTACAAATTGGGTAATGTAGTCTAAAGTTCTTGCAGCAAGATTGCCAGCTTTTTCCATCAATAGAAATTGTCTTGAATTATAAATATTTATTTTTTCTTTTTTTGAATTAGACTTAAAATGTGGATTTGTCATTTTAAATAAATTTTAAAATATTATTCTAATGAAAAAAACAAAAAATCCAACTGCGTGTATTATTATTATTGGTAATGAAATTTTATCTGGAAGAACAATAGATACAAATAAACATTATTTGTGTAAAGAATTAAGTATTAAAGGAATAGACGTTATTGAAGTAAGAACAATTAAAGATAATATTAAACAAATCATAGATACAGTTAATCAAACTAGGAATAAATATGATTATATTTTTACTACGGGCGGTATAGGTCCAACGCACGATGATTTAACAACATTATCAACAGCTAAAGCATTTAAAGTTAAACTAATTAAAAATAAAAAAGCAATTCAAATTTTAAAAAAATATTATTCTTCTTTAGAACAACCTTTGAAT
>Ga0066376_10004292_pt1 | contig 12425 bp, 9 predicted proteins | sample Knorr_S15_td_Bot_FD_77009 | JGI IMG/M metagenome (GOLD analysis project Ga0066376, IMG submission 77009) | Marine microbial communities from Southern Atlantic Ocean transect - Knorr_S15_td_Bottom_ad_5009_LV_A | ecosystem: Environmental > Aquatic > Marine > Oceanic | place: Southern Atlantic... | reverse complement strand
GTGATGTTTCCAACAAACGGCGTTGGATTCGGCCACTTCACCCGAATGCTCGCGCTCGCAAAGAGACTGAAAGCGAAAGATCCATCGCTTGAAATCATTTTCTTTACTACCATGCCCACTCTACATTTGCTCAAATCTCATGGGATTCCTGCGCATTTTGTTTCTGGGCCCGAGTATTTTCGTGACATTGATACCGTATCATGGAATGCTCTGATTGAAGAAGAGTTGACCATTTGTTTTGAGACACATCGGCCGAAGGCGTTCATATTCGATGGTGCTTTCCCCTACCGCGGCATGTTACGAGCAATTCAGGCTCAGACCCACATGTCGAAGGCTTGGATGCGCCGCGGAACTTTCCGACAGGGTTCGAGTATTCCGGTTGACAGCATCACACACTTTGATTTGATTATTCATCCTCAAGATAGCGTTCCAATCACTCCAAGTGAAATCAATCACGGGGTCCCTATTCTAAGATCTCCTCCGATTGTCCTTCTGGACGAATCCGAACTGCTGACGCGTGAATCTGCTCGCACTCGTCTTTCACTCCCTATTGGGGCCAAAGTCATCTACGTACAACTTGGTGCGGGTAAAATCAACGATATCAATAGCGAGGTACGGTTTACTGTGGAGGCCTTGGTTTCACACCCGGACGTTCATGTAATTCTGGGTGAATCACTGCTTGGGGGGCGCCTTCAAGTCGACTTACCGCGAGTCCATATCATTCGAGATTATCCGAATGCGATGTACTTCCGTGGCTTCGATGGCACAGTACAAGCGGGCGGGTACAATTCATTCCATGAAACTCGCCGATTTGGTTTACCGGCCCTTTTCTATCCAAACATGAATACTGGAATGGACGATCAGCTTGCTCGGTGCCTTGTCGCCGAAAGGGAAGGATGGGGAGAGGTTCTTCGCGAGCGAAAACCCGGTACAATCTCACTCGCAATAGATCGATTGCTTTCCAGACTGGAACCAAATGGAAATATTTCCGGTGAGAACGGTGCAGATACCTTAGCAGACGAACTTCCATGGTTTTTCCAGACAGGTAAATGCCGAAACGAAGGGTGGATGCTCCCTCAAGAAGTAATGGATTGGATTGTGGAAAATATTCCTGAGGGTGGCCGCATTTTAGAATTCGGCAGCGGACACTCGAGCATCGCGTTAGCTGAGAAATATGATCTCTGGTCGGTCGAACATGATTTTGAATGGAGTGGAATATCTGGTGGGAAAGATATACTTGCACCCATCACAACCAATCCTACATCTACACAAAATGGCGAACAGGGATGGTACGATCCCACCTTCCTCACTCAACTACCAAGTAGTGTTAATCTCATCCTCATCGATGGCCCTCCTGGATCTATTGGTAGAAGTGGAATCCTAGAGTACGTGGACGCTTTACCTGATTCAGATTTTATCATCGTCGATGACACCGACCGGCCACCGGAAAATAATTTGATGGTTCAGATGAGGCAACGGATGAATTTGATCGAGCACACAGTCATCACGAGTCACTTCAAGAGATCCGATAGTTCACCGCGTTCTGCGACAGTATTGAGGAGGAAACACGATGAAACCAGAGATTGAGGGGATTATCCCCCCCATTCTTGGTTTGGGAAACGATTGGACCCCGTTTGAGGCCGAAGTCAAAGAACGATTCTTACAACATGCTCCTGAATCGTACACACTTCACGTCTCAGTCGTTATCCCGGTTTACAATCGAATCGAGAAACTGGCTAAAACGATTGCAGCCCTCACACATCAGACATATCCGTTGAAATTGGTTGAGGTGGTAATCGCTGATGATGGGAGTTCTGACAACCCCGAATCACTGATTCCAATGTTCGATTCCTATTTCCCTCTCCACCATATATTCCAAGAGGATAAGGGCTACAGGCTCTCAGAAATTAGAAACAAGGGCGTGCAGGCTGCAAACCACAACCACATCATCATCCTCGATTGTGACATGCTTCCTGAACCGACTCTCGTGGAGTCATTCATGCAGTACGCACATGTTAGCAATAATTGTGTGATGATTGGCGGCCGTAGATATGTCAACACAGACCACCTCAGCGTATCTGATGTTCTTGAGGATATCGAGAAGGTACTGAAGCTCCCCAGTCTACGGACAGACACCGGAGAAATACCCCTAGGGGATGAACCCCCTACCGAAGATTGGAGATACAACATCTACCGAGCCACAGAGAATCTGAAAACAGAGAAGTACCCCTTCAGGGCTTTTTGTGGGGGCAACGTCTGCTTCCATCGTTCCTTATTGGATCAAGTTGGGGGGTTCGATGAATCCTTCACGGCCTGGGGGGCTGAAGATACAGAATTTGGGTTTAGAGTCTACAACCATGGTTATTGGTTCATTCCCGTAGAAGGGGCTTCCGCATTACATCAGGAACCGCCGAAAGGTTCGAACGAAACTGATCGGGAGGCTGGCAGGGCTATCACAATGCCCATTTTGATTGAAAAATGCCCTGCATTCTACAGAAAAGTTGAGGAAGGTAGGCAGTATGCCGTCCCAAAGGTTTCCGTCTACATCCCGGCATATAATTGCGAGAATTTTATCGAAGAGGCGATAGAGAGCATCTTGGCACAGACTTACACAGATTTTGAGATTGTCGTCGTCAATGATGGGTCGACAGACTCGACTCATGAGGTACTCACCCGATTGTACGAGGAACACCCACGGGTCCGTATCTTCACCCAAGAAAATGGTGGCATTTCCGCGGCGTCGAACACTGCACTATCCAACTGCAGGGGGGAGTATGTTCTGCAACTGGATTCTGATGATGCTATATTACCAAATACACTTGAAACCCTCGTCACGGTCCTTGACCAGAATCATGTGGGGTTCGTGTATGGTGATTCCTATCTAACAGATCAGACAGGTAAGTCCTATGGGCGGGCTTATTCATGGTCTGTATTCGACCGCCCTCGCCTCCTTGAAGGAATGATGGTACACCACCCTCGGATGTTCAGGATGCGAGATTATCGCCGAATCACAGGGTTTGATGAATCTCTTAGCAATGCAGTTGATTTCGATCTCTATCTGAAACTTGCAGAGGTGACAGATGGTTATCACCTCCAAACACCTCTCTACCTCTACAGACAGCACGATACCAACACATCTAGGGTACATACAGGGGCTCAGGATTCAAATACGCACAGGACAATTATCAACGCATTCACACGACTAGGGCTTGAAAACCGAGTTGAACTCGAGGTGGACCCGAGTCACCCCAGAAAGATGATTCTGAGCTTAAATCCCAGTCCAGATGACCCCCGAATCAATCTGACTGAACCTCATCGAAGATTGGGTATTGCCAACCCAACGCTAGCAAATCGATTCCTTTGGGATATTCCAGAAAGAATTTCTCCAGGCGCCCTTGCCCGTCAAATTGGCATGACCGCCGGTCCAAATCGCTTCATTCGATTGGGCTCATTTGGATCCCCAACAGTCGCAGTCTCTGTCGCATCGAGAATCGAGCATGATTACGATATGAAAACAGAATTACAGTCCGTTAAATATGGGAAACACACATCATATTTCATCATCATTGATTCTCCAAAAAATGACCGGCAATCACTTGAATTACGCCAGAAGTTACAGGATGAAAATGGGTGGATTAGCGAGGTAGTCTCAAATAAAAACGTACCACTGGTCCGCGCTCGAAATCAGAATAATCAGTCGATATTGGATACTTATGAGAACAATATTCCTTCAGACGGAAGGACACATGCTGAGCCCGAAAAAGAGGGTTCAATCTACGACCACTCCAGGCATTGGATTCAGGAGGGGAATAGGCTGATTTTCCGGTGGGATGACGAAGAGGTTTTCTTTGATATGCCTCAAAATTGGTCCTTGAAATCAACTCATGAGGATTTGCTTCGATTGGCACATTACGTCCTTGTCGCACCATGGGATCGCACAGTTATCGAGGACTGGGTCCCTCGTCGGAAACCGGGTTGGAGGCCAGGTCTTGCTTTTTCGGGAGGTGTCGATTCAGCAGCAGCGATGGCACTGATGCCGTCCTCGACGGTATTGTTATACAATGAAAGGGCCGACATATCTGGCCAACTCAATCATTCCAATGCTTTCCGTTTCTTTGACGAAATAGAGCGACGAACCGGCCGAAAGGTCCTGCGAATTCGCTCAAATCACGAAAAATTGAGAACGCGAGATGGAAAGATGCCTGGATTCAGTTCAGATTATGCCTGTGGTGTTCAAGTAATTCTTCTAGCAGATCATTTCGGATTAGACAGTCTTGGGACTGGAATGCCACTAGAGAATAGTTACCTATGGCATGGATACAAGTACAGAGATTTCGAGGACAGTTGGTTTTGGAAGTATCATAGGCCGCTGTTTGAGTCTGTTGGCCTCCCCCTCTACCAACCAGTGGTCGGTTGCTCTGAAATCATCAATATGAAAATCGTCCAGGATTCAGGTTGGGAAGGTTGGGCACAATCCTGTCTGAGATCTAGAGTGCCCGGCAAGATTTGCGGACAATGTTGGAAATGTTTCAGGAAGAATTCACTCGTCGGCCGCCCTTTCTCATTCGCAGGAGAAATTGAAACATTCCTTTCAAAGCGGCCTCTGAAACAGGCTGCAAGCACCCTCTTTTCGATTCAAAAAGGTGGAGTTTCAAAAGAGGGGGTCGTAATTGCTGAGAAATTTCCAGACATCAAGGCATGGCTAGAATTGGATTTTGATTTTTTGAATCGATATATCGCCTCATCTCTCGAGTTATTACCTCCGAGATATCGAAGGTTCACTAAGAAACGTTTGTCTGAGAATTATAAAAAGATGAGTAAGAGGGATTTGGAATCACTAAGAAATATTGATTTTTCCGAGGAGGAGTGATTATGCTTTTTGAATTCTGGACAACTCCCGGATATACCCACATCAAGGCAATTCTAGAAGATGGCGATAGTAACATTGGAATTAGAGAAGAGGGTGCAGGAACCGAGATCCATCTCAAGCAGACCGTTGTCAATTTCGATTATGAAGTCAAAGATATTCATCCTGATGTCCTAGGGCTATTATGCATGGTTATATTCTTCCCATTCGTCGGCCGAGAAGTCGAGTTTCCAATGCCTGTATCCCCTCGTCTTGTGAGGGCCTTTGAGAACGAATGTTTCACCCAGAAGAAAACCATTAAATTCAGGAATGTCTCGGACAAAGTTCCGTTGTATTCAGGAAAAAAGGTCGCACTTTCATTCGGAGGAGGTATCGATTCTAGTTCAGTTAGACAGATGTATCCTGAGGCATATGTCATTCACGAAGCGCATGTCAAGGATGGCACTCTGATTCAATCTCATAGCCACAAAGTAGTGAGGAGCCTTGGGATTGAACGCGGCCGCGTCATCGCAACCAACGCACGATATCTGAGCCACCCTGGGGGGTGGCATTCATGGCCATGTTCAACCTGCACAAGTCTACTGCTCGCGACTGATATGGGAATTGGGTTGATATTAACGGGATCAATCCTTGGATCTTGTTTCATTCAGAATGGCGCTGGATTTTGGGATCGGCTCGCTGCCAGAGCTTGGCACGGCCCCTCTGGAAATTATTGGCAATCGGCATTCGAGGCCATTGGCCTCCCAATGTTCTCTCCTGTAACAGGTGTGTCGGAAATGCAAACAATGCTCCAATCCAGTGAACTTCTCAAATCAGATGAGGTTGTCTATTGCTTCGAAGATGATGGGAGAGCTTGCAGAAAATGTACGAAGTGCTTCCGAAGAGAAGTGATTCGTTCGTTCGTATTTCCCCAGTATGATCCAGATTGGAGTAACTATGACTCACCTCTAATTAGGGCATTCCTCAGCAAGAGGCCCCTTTACTTCGGCCACATCTTCTCGACCGTTGCTTCACTTGCACCAGATTGCCTTCCGAATTGGGCAGTACCACTCATCAGAGAAGGTGTACCACTAATCAACAGAGATTGGGTCATGCGATCCTATGGCGCATCTTTCAATCTCTGCCCTGAACCATGGGCTAGTTGGCTCCGGGAGCGCTTAGGTCAATTCATGAGTGAAATGACGGAATTGGATGTCATTGAGATGAAATCGTGGACTCAAACTTGAGTAACTTCATACTTCCCTGGCAAGACATTTCTCAATGAGCCTACCCCAGTCATCAGTAGGACCAATCGATCGATTAGAACGTATCGAATCATTCCAAGCTTGATCGAGAAGTGCATGGTGATAGAGATTGAATTCGGCATTGTCTTCAATATTCGTGATAAACAACCCGCCCGCCTCTGCAATTCGTTGAAGTTTACGCAATGTAGCCAACCCAGTTTGATTGTCAATTAAACAGAGTGTGGGCACCCCCTGTCTTCGCAGCGCTTTGACTAGGTGGAGATCATCGCGTGTAATAGCTGCACACAATGAATTGAATTCAGAATGACCGATGATTGTATCCCAATGATCGAACTTGACCCGGGAAAGGTTTCCTGTATCTGCATTTTTCGGAAAAACGAACCGGTGTAATGTGTTCTGAATAAGGGCCCGGTTGAGTTGTTTCGGCAATCGATCTCTTTGATGATGCTGCCCATAGCCGGTTCCGACCAGAACCAAATTGGATGCCGCAGTAGTTCTTTCAGCAGATGTTATTGTTGAAATCGTCGCATCTTCTTCCTCAGTCAGTTCTTCAAATGACAGGATGCGTGTGAATACTCCCTCACCTTTCTGAACAAGTTTGAGATTGATATTTTCAGGACGCAGCCATGTCGAGTTCAATCCAGGGCTAATTCCGATGGCATTGAGGACTCCCCGATAGGGGTAGGTACCTTGGAAAATGAATGCGATGGGGCGATGAGTTTCAATCGCTCCACGGACCACATTTGCGCAGGTTTCATTCCATTCGGATGTTGAGATTTCTCGGTGGGCTTTAGGATCTGGAATATGGTAAAGGCTAACCCCGCTGATTTTCATTGAGTTGAGATGTTCATTTGTGCTCACAACGACGATTCTTCTCTGAGGGTTTGTAATCCAACTCTTCGCAATCGAGATTGCGCGCTCGGTTGCAGAGACCCCCCCCTCACTAGTTGTCATGATTAGCAGACAATTCTCATCAAATCCGAAGGTAGATCCTTCGAAGGAGCCCCTGCGATGCTTAGCCGACCGAATGAAATCGATGTTCATTTTTAGAAATAAGAACGGTAAGAGAGGGATTTTCCACGGGCGTCGAACGAATGCTTCAGTCAAGAGTAGTCCAAGCCTGAAAGAATAGGTCTCACGAATCCGGTTGAGTTCATTCTGAAGGATGGTTTCCTGGACGGTACCAATTGATCTTCCTTTCACCATCTTCATCCCACCAATTCGTAGTACGCCGCGATGATTTCCTCAGGAGACCCGACCCCCTCAATACTCCCATTATGCATTAGCACAACACGGTCGCAGATTTCCTTCATCAATGCGAATGAATGACTTACGATGACTACTGTTCCTGTAGATTTGACTAAGTCAAGAATACGCGCCTTACTCTTTTCTCTAAATTGAGGATCTCCCACGCCGAGGACCTCATCAATTAGCAAGACCTCAGGTTCGATGGCGCTAGCGATAGCTAGACCCAGGCGTGCCTTCATGCCGGAGGAATACGTTCGCAGAGGTTGCTCAATGAATTCGCCGAGTTCGCTGAAGTCAAGGATGTCGGCCAACATGCCCTCCATCGCCTCTTTCGTATGACCGAGGATGCTCCCGTAGAGGTGTACATTCTCTCGCCCAGTGAGATTATGATTCAGGCCGACACTAACGCCGGCTAGCAATGATATGCGGCCGCGCACCTTGACACTGCCCGCATCGGCACGATAAACGCCGGCCATCACGCGTAACATCGTACTCTTACCCGAGCCGTTTCTGCCAATCACACCAAGGACCTCACCTTGATTGACATCTAGGCCAATGCCTTGTAATGCGGTGAACCTACCCTTTTCCGCCCAATCACGCACCTTCATGAGTCCAAGGAGACCGCCGAGGAATCCCTTTTTGCGAGGGAAATGGAGTTCGACGTCCCTGAGTTCGATGGCGTTGGTCATAGATACTTCACCACCCGCGCCTCCCAGCGCTTGAACACAGCCATCCCGATGAGGAGGCTGAGGATTGCGAAGCCGAACGAATAGAGCACATGGTCCAGGTCCAGAGAGAGTGCCGTTCCATCCAACCCATGCCTTGCGTAAGTGATTGGGACCACCATTGGATTCAGCATAATCAGGTCGACCCAGCCTCCGCTGGCCCGTTGCAGCATCATCTCGTAGGTCCACATCACTGGTGAGATGAAGAAGCCAGCCCGGACAATGAATCGGAACAGATGCGAGACATCCTGAGAGATGGCATTCAGTGGCGCGAAAATGAGTCCGATTCCGAGCGCCAGCATTGTCGCAAGCACCAGCGCGACGGGAAGCATCCAGATCGAAGAACCAGGCATCACGCCGAGATACCACATCACTGGGATGACTGCTGTCAATGAGATAATCGATATCAATAACTGGGTCAGTACAGGCGATATCGCGAGAATCTCACGCGGGAAGTAGACCTGCTTGATGAGTGACCCACCTTGAGTCAGGCAGCCGATGGTCGCCTGCAGGCTCTTGCCGAAATGTCCCCAGATGATGACGCCGATGATGACGTGCAGGGCGTAATTCGGCTCCGGCCGGTCCGCAATCATCGCGAATAGGATGTAGTAGACAGCGGAGAGGAGAAGTGGCTCGAGAAAGATCCAGCCGAAGCCGAGGTAGGCCCGACCATAGCGAGCCCTGAGATCACGTCGAACGAGATTGCGGATGAGATAGGATTCATTGAGCATCGTCCGAATGAAGCGGCTCGGCCCAGCCAGAATGGGAACCGCGGGGTTCGGCTCAACGAGCTCGAGGTCCTTGGTCACACCTTTGCCCATTCGGAGTTGTCATTTCATCCCATCGGGACACTCGCCCTGTAGGGCGGGTTCTCTAAATCAGTATCTTCAAGGGCGAAGGGCTCAGTCATCTCGGGTAAGATCCGTTTCAGTTTATTCTTGACCCCTTCTCGATAGGCGGGAGGAAGCAGGTCAAAACCGGGCGAGTAGATTCCATCAAACCATGAGATATCAATGTGAGCGAAGCGTTCGAGTTGAGGCAATTCATCGAACATTCCTGTGTGCATCGTTGCATAGAGAACCATCGCCGCAGTCTTGAGAGGTTCACTTGAGGAGAATTTCTGGATTTCATTTGATGTGAGATCAATCTCATGACCGAGGAGACTGTTTTTGAAGAAGCACTTCCAACAACGGCCGCAGGTCTGTCCGGCGGGTGCCCTTAGGCATGATTGGGCCCAGTTTGCCAGCCCCTTCTTGCGAACCACCTCCAAGCATCCGGCTTGAGAAATCATGTTCACGACGAGATTTATTTCAAGGCCGGCGGCCTTGAACGGAGGGGTCCATTTCCTGAACCAACTACAGTTCGGGAAGTCTCGAAAAACCCTCCCACCGGTGAGCCACGAGTTGTCGATAGGCATCCCTACGGCAATGGAATCGAGGTCGAAGTGGTCGGCGAGGAGAATCAGGTGGACGGCGCAGGCGAGGTCGGTCGAGAAGCCGTTCATCTTTCCCCAATTGGTCCGAATCTTCTCATGATCCGATTTGATGATGTGGATTCTGCGCAGACGACTCCATCGGAGCCTCTTGATGAATCGGTGCGCGTTGTCGTGCTTCAGCATCGATTCAAAATCTCTCTCATGGTACGCCGCGACGGTGTTTCGTGGCATCAGCAACATCGCAGCGGTGGACTCGATTCCACCAGAGAATGACAATCCAGGACGCTTCCCCGGCTTCCGTGTCCATTCATGCCCATGAATGATGTCGGGAATCCATGGCGCTAACAATACCCATTCGGCAAGTTTGAGAAGATCGGGATGTGTGCGATCGAGCCGCCACCCCCTGGGCATGTCCCAGTGACAGGAACCTTCGGCCCAATCCATCCAGAGGCGGCGTCCCTCTTGCCGCCACGCAGTCTTGGGCTCCACGAATTCAATGGGGTAATGTTGCACTTGAGCATTCTGCAAGGCCGGCGGCCATCTGATTTCATAGCGGGGGCCATCTCGGAGAACCGTGACTCGCATCGCGGCTGTGGTTTCGAATGGCTGCGCGCCGGACCCGCGCGTGCTGCGCGAGGCGCGCTGGTTGGTCGAAGCGGGCCACGAGGTCACTATCCACGCCTTCGATCGAGATCAGTCGCTGGTTGGTGAGGAGGTCGTCGAAGGGGTGAGGATCGTCCGGCATCGGGTCGGGAAGACCGCGTATGGAGGCACCCTTAGCACCTGGCTGGGCTTGCGCAGGTTCAGACGGTCGGTGCTGGCGAAGATGGGAGATGTGGACCTGATTCACTGTCATGACGCGGACACGCTGCCTCTGGTGAAGCGGACGAAGACCCCAGTTATGTTCGACATGCACGACCTGCACCACACGTGGATCCGTATGGGCCACCCGCGGTCTTGGATTCGGAGGTTTATTTCGGGGAGAATGAAACGCACGATGTTGAAACAGGCGCGAAGTGCATCGGCTGTGGTGACGTCATCAGAAGGCCTCCAAGTTTGGCTGGATGAGCACGGCATCGGTGCGACCATTGTTGAGAACAGACCTGAATCTCAATCGAATCCTCCGCTGCCCGACCGGTTCACGGTGGGCTTTCTCGGTCGGGTCCGGGATGCAACCTCGTTCTCGCTGCTGATCGATGCCATTGCCCAGATTCCAGAATCGGATCGCCCATTCCTGAGAATCGCCGGAGATGGGACAGCCTTCGATGAGGTTGCAGAACTTGTTTCTCGTTCAGATCTCGACGCTGAGATCAGCGGGTCATTCAGTGCCGAGGATCTGTCGGGATTGATGGCCGAGATCAGTCTGATGTTCGCGATGTATGACCCGGAGCGGGAGAACATCGCGGCCGGTGCGCTGCCCGTCAAGATGTTCGATGCTGCCAACCACGGCCGCCCTTCGATTGTCACGGCGGGGGTGCCTATGGGGGATCTCTGTGAGGCTGAGGGTTTGGGCCAAGCAGTTCCATGGGCAGATCCACAGGCTTTGATCGCTGCACTCATGGAGATGCAGGGTAGCGCGGTCAGGCTGGTGCATGGCGCGGAACGTGAGCGAACACGTTTTATTGAAGCAGTCAATCAGTTGTTTAATCGGATTCTGATTGAGTGAAGTACATCTCATATTCACTGATTGCATTTCAAATCTCACCAAATCTTGGAGGGATTCCAATACTCGTTCCGCAATCGCAATGTCGTTGTCTTTGCTGACAACACCGAAGAAATGCGTTCGACCACTCCCAATTCATCAACTGCTCTCTCAACTGAGCTTGGGATCATTGTCGCGCAGGTTGCAGGGCTCGGGCGAGAGTTCTCCTGCCGCAGCCAACTGGGCCGCTTCCATCAGGGCATCAGGGGTGCCGCAATCGATCCAAAGTGAGTTGGGTGATTGGACGAGGCGGGCTTCGCCGTTCTGCACATAGGTTCGATTCACGTCACTGATCGACATGTCGTCGCCTTTCTCTGCGACGATGGAATCGAGTCGGTCCCAGAAGGTCTCGTCGAACAGATAGATGCCACCGATCGCGAAAGCGGAAGGGGGATTCTCAGGCTTCTCGACGATGTCGATCAGATTGTGATCATCGTCGAATACCGCGACACCGAAGCGCTCGGGGTCCTCAACTTCACGACCGACCAATCCACAGCCGGGAGGGGTTTTCGAGGCGCGGAAGGCAGCGACGGCATCGGTCAGTTCAATCGTCGTGATGTTGTCTGAGAAGTAGACGAGGATGCGGCTGCCTTCGACGTGAGGTCGGGCGAGATTGAGAGCATGGTGGACGCCTTTGGGCTCCTCTTCGATGACGTAGTGGATGTTCTCACCCTCAAGACCGGTGCCCACGTGCTGTGCAATCTGGCCGATGAATCGGTTGCCGATGATGGTGATGTCGGTGATGCCGGCGCGGCGGATTGTGGCGAGTGCATAATCGATGACCGGGCGACGGTGCAACGGCAGCAGCGCCTTGTGGGTGTAGCGTGTGAAGGGGTAGAGGCGTGAGCCGTGACCGCCGGCGACGAGGATGGCCTTCATCGGTTCGCCTCCAAAGTTCACCTTATTCAATCCCTCAGCGGTTGGCCGACCGCGTAAGTTGACCATCCGATGCTGCGCATGGCGTCGAGATCGAGCACCCTGCGACCGTCATAGAGGAGCGGTGTTCGCATGGTCTTCAGCAGGGCGGCCCAGTCGATATCTTCGAACTCGGGGTGGGCTGTGGCAAGCACGACCATGTCGAATCCACTCACGCCCTCAATACCATCGAGAATCTCGATTTCCGCGGGGATTCCGTTGTCCTTGAGGTAGGGGTCCCAGGCCGAGACTGAGATGCCGGCATCCATCAGGCCCTGAGCGAGTGGAG
>Ga0066376_10004291_pt1 | contig 12429 bp, 12 predicted proteins | sample Knorr_S15_td_Bot_FD_77009 | JGI IMG/M metagenome (GOLD analysis project Ga0066376, IMG submission 77009) | Marine microbial communities from Southern Atlantic Ocean transect - Knorr_S15_td_Bottom_ad_5009_LV_A | ecosystem: Environmental > Aquatic > Marine > Oceanic | place: Southern Atlantic... | reverse complement strand
TATTTATACCGGTTTTGACTTATTTGATGTCAGCTTAAACCTTTCTGGTATCGACAGCGAGCTGTTATACAGCTACGACGAAGACTGGGTGTGTAATGATGAAGCCCAACCTGAATTATGTGCCGCAGGCATACATGATTGGGGCTATAGCTCAACAGATGCTTACTTTCGCGATCGTCAAGATCAGGCTGCAGAGCTGCAATTTAGCGGTAAATCAGGTGATTGGGTCGCTGGCATTTACTATCAAGGCCGCGAAGTTGATTTAGAGCGCCAATACACTTGGCTTGCACAGCCATTTACCTCAAATTATGAAACCAGCAATATTGCAGCGTATGGCCAACTAGCAACAGCTATTGGTCCAAAAACAACCTTAATTACGGGTCTGCGTGTTGAGCAGTATCAAGGCGACTACATCGACAATAACGGTTTTATTGAAGAAACGGATGATGTCATGGTGGGCGGTAAGCTTGCACTTGAATACCAAGTGATAGATCGCACTATGATCTACACCAGCATTACTCGTGGCTATAAGGCTGGCGGTATTAACTCTGAAGCTTTAGCAAAAGCTAAAGATGAGGGCTTAAATCTAGATGCTGATTTCTTCGCTAATCACACATCATTTGCCCCTGAATACCTTTGGAGCGGTGAGTTTGGTGTAAAAGGCAGCTCTTTGGATGATAAGTTTGTGTTACGTCTTGCCGCTTTCTACATGTACCGCGAAGATATGCAGCTAAAATCGTGGCAAGTTGAAGGCCAAAAATTCACAGGTTATATCGATAACGCCAGCTCTGGCGAAAACTATGGTTTAGAAGTTGAAGGCAGCTTCCAAGCTACTGACAATTTACTACTAACGGGTAGTGCAGGTTATCTACATACAGAAATCAATGACTTTGTTGCGCAATCAGGCCTAGATCAAGATGGTCGAGATCAAGCACAAGCTCCTAAATACCAATATGCATTCACTGCGCGTTATAACTTTACGCCAGCACTTTACGCATCAGTTGGTATAGAAGGCAAAGACGATTACTACTTCTCTGATAGCCATAACTCACAAGCACCAAGCACTAATTTAGTGAATGCTTCATTTGGTTATGAAAGTGATAATTGGAGCATTAATGCATGGGCACGTAACTTATTTGACGAAGACGTACCAACTCGTGGTTTTGAGTTTGGTAACGACCCATTAGACGGTTACACCACTCATACATACACACAACTTGGCGAACCTATGGTTGCCGGTGTGACATTTATTTACGAGCTATAAGCAATTGGGTGCTAGGTTTTCACCTAGCACCCAAACACCTAGAGCCTAGAGCCTAGAGCCTAGAGCCAAATCAGTTAAGCCCTTTCAACATCAAAGGCAAGTACGTCTTTAATCTTTTGCTTATTCGTTGCCAGCATAATGAGTCGATCAATACCCAGTGCGACACCCGCACATTGTGGTAAACCATGTTCTAGTGCAGCTATTAAGCGCTCATCCATTGGCACTTGCTTTAATCCATTCGCTTCACGATATTGATTATCTTCACTAAAACGAGCTGCTTGCTCTTTACCATTGGTCAGTTCATTAAAGCCGTTTGCCAGTTCCATATTTTTAAAATATAACTCAAAGCGTCCTGCTACTCGCTCATCATGTTGGCAAATTTGGGCAAGAGCGGCTTGTGATGCAGGAAAATGATAAACAAAACAAGGCTTTTCTTGGCCAATCGTTGGTTCAACCTTCATACAAAATAATAGCTGCAACAAGGTATCGCGGTGCGTTTCATTCGCGGCAATATCGGCAAAGCCCTGCTCCGCTGCTAGTTGTTGTAATGTACCCACATCAGCAGTTAAAGGATCTACACCTAAGGCGTTAATGAAGGCTTGCTGATAAGTTAGTCGCTCTGCGCTATCTACGCCAAGCACTAATTGCATAAGCTCATCCATTTCATCCATAAGCGCAAACTCATCAAAGCCTGGGCGGTACCACTCAAGCATTGTAAATTCAGGATTATGATGACTACCCGCTTCTTCATTACGAAAGGCTTTGCACAGCTGGAAAATAGCCCCAGAGCCCGCTGCAAGTAAACGCTTCATGGCAAACTCAGGTGACGTTTGCAAATACAGTGGCAAGCCACCAGCATGACCTGGGCCAACAAACTCGGTACTAAAAGTCGCTAAATGCACATCGGTTACACTGGCAGCACTAAGACTCGGCGTTTCAACCTCCATTACATCCCGTGCATAAAAGAATTCGCGAATACGACGAATGATGGCGGCACGCTCTCGTAAAGTTTCAATATCGGCGCTTGGTTGCCAAAGGACATTAGACATAAAGTGTTTCCCAAAAAAAATCCCAGCAGAAGCTGGGATTTTACAATAATTTCATACCAACTCGCTTAATTAAGTGGTCTATTTTGAGGCAATAAAACCTTGTTGATAGCAAGGCAAAAATCTCTTATTTAGTTGTTCTAAATCAGAAGTTTTTAACGCAGCTAGCGACTGGTTTAATCCCTCAAAATGATTAAGTATTATTGCGAATTGCTATTATATAAGCCTATTACTTAACACGGCTCACGTATTCACCGCTACGTGTATCAACTTTGATCACTTCGCCGATTTGTACGAAAAGAGGAACACGAACAACAGCACCAGTGCTTAATGTTGCTGGTTTACCACCCGTACCCGCTGTATCACCTTTTAGACCTGGATCTGTTTCAGTGATTTCTAGTTCAACGAAGTTTGGTGGAGTAACTGCGATTGGGTTACCGTTCCAAAGCGTGATTGTACATACGTCATTTTCAACTAACCATTTTGCATTGTCGCCAAGTGCTTTTTCGTCAGCAGCGATTTGCTCAAATGTTTCGTTGTTCATGAAATGCCAGAACTCACCGTCAGTGTAAAGATACGCTAAATCTGTATCCATTACGTCTGCACCTTCAACGCTATCGCCTGATTTAAACGTTTTCTCAAGAACTTTGCCTGAAATTAGTTTACGAATACGAACACGGTTAAACGCTTGGCCTTTACCAGGTTTTACCATTTCATTTTCTAAGATGCTGCAAGGTTCGCCGTCTAACATAATTTTTAGGCCGCCCTTGAACTCATTGGTGCTATAATTCGCCATCGTTTCCTCTGTCTAAATAATTTCGAGTAATCTACGTGTCAATGATACAAAGAAATGAAGTAAATTTGCATAAAAACTGGCAAAAAGAATTGGCAAATGTTGTCACTTGTCCTGAACGCTTGCTAGAAATGCTAGGATTATCAAGCAAAGTAGACGAAAAAGACCTCAAAGCACGCAGTCTTTTTCCTGTCCGCGTGCCACTGCCTTTTATCAAAAAAATGCGTTATGGCGACATAAACGACCCTCTTTTGCTGCAAGTGATGCCAAGACACCAAGAGTTTTTAGCAAAAACAGGTTACGACAAAGATCCTCTAAAAGAGCAAGATAACAACCAACCTGGTTTGTTACACAAGTATCGCTCTCGGGTTTTAGTGATGTTTAAAACCGGCTGTGCTGTAAATTGCCGTTATTGTTTTAGACGCCATTTTCCTTATCAAGAAAACCAATTAAACAAACGCAGCTTGATTGACGCACTGGCTTACATTAAAGCCGACAGCAACATCAACGAAGTCATTTTAAGTGGTGGCGATCCATTGATGGCCAAAGACGATGCTGTTAGTTGGTTTATGGATGAGTTAGAGCAGCTACCGCAAATTAAACGCATGCGTATTCACAGCCGCTTACCTGTGGTGATCCCTGCAAGAATTACCGATGAGCTATGTGCACGCTTTGCTGCATCACCGTTAAAAGTAGTGTTTATAAACCATATCAATCACGCTAACGAAATTGATGATGACTTTAAAATGGCCATGCAAAAGTTAAAAGCTGCAGGGGTTACGTTATTAAATCAGGCGGTGTTACTAAAAGATGTGAATGATTCTGTCGAGTCGCAAGTTGCACTTAGTGAGGCTCTGTTTGAGGCAGATATACTTCCTTACTACTTACATCTACTCGATAAAGTTGAGGGTGCTAGCCATTTTGACATAGCTGAGAGTCAGGCACGGGAAATCGTAACGGCTATGCTGGCAGCATTGCCGGGGTTCTTAGTTCCTAAGCTGGTGCGCGAGATCGGCGGCGAAAAAAGTAAAACGCCTATCGATCTAAGGGCGTGTTGACCTTTGTTGATTGAAATTTGTTCACTCTAGGGGCGATTTAATCGCGGCGCGAGATTTGTAACCTAGTGGGCTAAGTAAAAACCGAGCAACAAAGAGTTAATCGCCCCTAGGAAGAACCCGAAGGGCAGCGCGTGTTTGGCATTGATGCTGCGTTATCGCCTATTTATGTGGAACAACCACACTACATAGGCCCTGCCTTGCCTAAATACCAAACACACTGCTGCAAAATTAATCATAAAGGGTCAACACGCCCTATCTAGTTTAACAACTAAACGTATACGTTTACGTTGTTACCTAGTGTCGCAGTTACCGACTTAGCAGGTGTTTGTGCAGCACTGGTATTCATTGCTGCGCCTTCGATAAGTGCAAGTGCCGCAGCACCATCAGCCTTTTGCTGTTTTTTAGCAAGCGATGCGCTGTAAACTTCTGCGCTTTCGCCACCGCCACTCATCGCTGGTAAGCTTGATCCTGATATATTCATAGTTCATTACCTGACTTTTTATGACAATCCACGTACTATATCGGCATTGCAGTCTAAAGCTTTAGGAAAAAAATGGATTCAATTATTGAACAACTCAATGCTAACCTAAAAATCGTTTATCGTCAGGCACTTGATGCTGATAAAAAATTAGATGATTTACAGCAGCAAGGCCATGGCAAATTCACAGCCTTATTTGCAAAAGATGCTGGCTTTGATTTTGAAGCAAAACGCTTTAAACCTTACGTTCTTGATGTTGCTGCTGATGTAGAAAGCTTAAGCAACGACGGTATGGACGAAGAAAAACTGAAAAAAACCGTTATTAAACTGCAGCAGTTACTACAACTGTTAGCGACGTTTAAGTAACGTAGAAGCCTCTATTTATTATAAATAGAGGCTATCGCGCGAAATAAATTTCACGCCTACATGTGGGAGCAGCCTTATCCAAGCATTGTTTTCGGCGTTAAAACGCCTCCCACGTTGCAGGTCTTTTACAAGACCCACAAACATCACAGTTCAACTTTAAACTGACGGCTGACAGCTATCATTCACCCAGATTTAACGACGGCAGTAGCTCGTCTTCAAACCAATCAGTGATTAGGCGCTTGTCGTAGTAATAGGCTTCATCGCGACCCATTTTCATGCGATCCATGAAGCCCATGTCCTTAAGCTTTACATCATTAGCTTCGCTTATCACTTTACCGTCTTTATCGGTAATCGAATAATTTAGGTCGATACGTGGGAAATAAATTGGTTTGATGATGCGCAATTCATTCATCGTACCAAAACGCACATCACCCGCTAGATCAAGCTCCGTCACTTCAACATTGAAGGTGTAGCCTTCAGGTAGTTTTTCAGCAAGCTTGTTAAAGTGTTTTTCAAAATTCTTCGCCACATTTTTATGAAATGAACCTTTCGGTGAGTTGTTGCCAGGTTCAACATCGCGGTAATCGTTAAAGTCATGCCATTTAACTTTTGCCTCTCCTGCGTGAGCAAAAGCAGGTAGTGCAATGATCATTGCTAAGGCAATTTTTTTTACTGTATTCATCTGTTTCTCCACTTAACAGGTATAGCTAATGATTAAATTTTAGCTGCTGACAATTAACTATAGCTTAATATCTAAACACTTAGGTGTAACCAATATGGTGCAAAATGTAATCAAAAACAAGCGATTCATATTTTTGCTTTATTGCTATAAGTCACAATTTATTCATGTAATTTAGGCCGAAATGTGATGAAATAAGGCTAATTCAACCAGGTATAGTTCATGGATATTATATGACCATTTTAGTCACCGGCGGAGCCGGATACATCGGTTCTCACACCGTATTAGAGTTAATACAACAAGGTACTGACGTTGTTGTACTCGATAACTTAAGCAATTCATCAAATGAGTCATTGGCTCGCGTAAAACAAATCACGGGTAAAGACGTCACGTTTTATCAAGGTGACATTTTAGATAGGGCCTGCTTAGACAAAATCTTCAGTGAACACACAATTGATAGTGTTATTCACTTCGCTGGTTTAAAAGCGGTTGGTGAATCGGTTGTAAAACCTATCGAGTATTATCAAAACAACGTACAAGGTACATTGACTCTGGTTGATGCTATGCGTGATGCTGGCGTGTTTAAGTTAGTATTTAGCTCATCAGCAACCGTATACGGTGACCCTGCAAGCCTGCCAATTCGTGAAGACTTCCCAGTTGGCGGTACAACTAACCCGTATGGCACATCAAAGCTTATGGTTGAAATGATGCTGCAAGATATCGCAAAATCAGATGAACGCTTTGCCTTTGTTATCTTACGTTACTTTAACCCTGTCGGCGCTCATGAATCTGGCCTTATCGGTGAAGACCCTAACGGTATTCCTAACAACTTATTACCTTATATTTCGCAAGTCGCTGTGGGTAAGCTAGAAAAGCTAGGTGTATTTGGGGATGACTACGATACTGTAGATGGTACAGGTGTTCGTGACTATATCCATGTCGTCGATTTAGCATTAGGTCACTTAAAAGCACTTAACCGAATTGCAAGTGATACAGGTGCGCACGTATTTAACCTTGGCACAGGTAATGGTTACTCAGTACTACAAATGGTTACCGCTTTTGAGAAAGCCAGCGGTCAAGCTGTACCATACCAAATTTCGCCGCGCCGAGCGGGCGATATTGCAGCTTGCTACGCAGCTCCAGAAAAAGCGCTGAACGAGCTTGGTTGGCAAGCAGAGCGTGGTATCGATGAGATGATGCAAGATACATGGCGCTGGCAAAGCAATAACCCGAACGGTTACAAATAGTCAAAATCATTTTAAGGCCGATGTTCACACATCGGCTTTTTAATTTAATGAAGCTTTCTTAAGCTGCGCAATACCCCAGAAAAGTATCCCTGCCCCCGTGCACGATAAGAAAAAGAACAACCCTAAGCCGACAGGCGATCCCCAAAACAAAATACTGTATAAAACTTCCATCTCTATATCCTTTATTATTATTCGAATAGTAAGTTATATAAGTTTTAGGAACAGCTCGTCAAGTTATACCAATCCGCTTAATTAAGTAGTCTATTTTGAGGCAATAAAACCTAGTTGATAACAAGGCAAAAATTTCGTTATTTAGTTGTTCTAAATGATTAAGTATTATTGCGGGTTGGTATTAAAGCGATTCCTTTTATAAAAGCGCTTAGCCAAGGTATGGCGGATTAATATTTCATGCCAGTAAAAATTAAGCCTGCACTATATGCAGGCTTAATTATAAATCACTAACCGCCGGGGCCACCTCGACCACCGCCACCACCTGGGCCAGTTTGCCCTCCTAACTGAGTAACAACATCAGTAAGAGTAAATGACTCTGACAAACTTGCTCCGTCTAATGAGAACTCCCCTGAAGTATACAAACCATTAAAGCTTTCGCCGTCACTCACACTGCCGCCAGCATAAATATCGTAGCTTTCAGACAAGCTCAATTTAGCACTTGAATAGAGTATGGTCGCAACTTGTTTAGGCACTAAAAAAGTAAGCGCTTCGTCTTGTGATTCTGAGCGAATATGTAAAATGCTATCTTTGGCTACCCCATCGAGCACGATGCTATTTTGCGTGCTTTCGGTTGAGCTTGGTAAACTTGTGGTTCCACCGAGCCCAAGAATTGTGCCCCCTGTGAACTTAATCGTGTTGCTATCTGCATCGATCCCTGCTTCTGGTGCACTGCTACCAATCGCTATCAGAACACCACCGGTGATAGTAATTTCGCCATTTGAGTCAACCGAGTCATTTGAACTGCTATACGCGTAGATCTGACCGCCATTAATATAAATCATATCGCCAGCATTTATTGCATCGTCATACGCGTTAATCTCAAATTGCCCATCGTTAATGGTTATTTCACTTTTCGCTTCAATTCCTTCACCTTCTGAGGTTGTTATCGTAAAAGTGCCGCCATTAATCGTTACATTAGGAGTGATTGACTCATCCGGTTCGTCTTCTTCGCTAATATCATAAGATGCAGCAATACCATCATCTAGCACGTCAATATTAAAGACTCCATCATTGATAATAATGTAGCCCTCAGATGCATCAATACCGTCGCTTTGTGCTGCAAGCGTAAAACTACCGCCATCCGCAATAAAATAATCATTGGTATGAATGGCATCTTTTACTGCGTCAGTCACAATAATAGTGCCATCACGTACACGGATATAATCATCACTGACAATCCCGTGCTTGTAATTAGCCGTCACGGTTAACTCACCTGAGCCACTAAAAATCAGTTGCCCTTCACTAAAAAAGGTCGCTTTAGCGTCTTCATCGTCAGGAATATCTGAATACGTTGTACCGTCGATAAGAGAGCTCTCACCTTCTAAAATGACGAACACCGTTTTTTTAGACTGAATATTAATGGCAGGGCCATCACTATTTACAAGCTCAAGATCTGATAAACCCAGTTTAAATTTATTATCACTATAGATCTTTAATGAGCCCTCAGTGCTCGAGCCCGCGACGTCATACGCAACTCCCGAGATGGTTGCCACAACAGTCACATCAGCACCATCAACACTAATCTCAACACCATTGTCTTCAAACGGATTTGTTACCGACACGCTGGTATCGGCATAACTAATAATAACAGTGCCATCAAAGCTAGCATTTTCAACGAGGTCGTCTTCATCTTCACCTGTGTTGTCAGTATCTCCTTCTGCGGCTCCTGACGGGTTGTAGTCTAAAATGGTAATGGTATCTGCAGATGATGTACTCGTGGTCGCTGTAATAACTACCGTATCAGCAGTACTATTTTGCGAGCCATCATTAACGATTAATTGAATGGTATAAACACCGTCTAAATCAGTTGTGAATGAGGGGGATACCGTTGTTGCATTCGTTAATTCAGCTTCACTGTCTGTCGGAGTTGATAACAATGACCATTGATAAGTAAGTGTATCGCCGTCTTCATCGCTACTTGATGAACCATCTAAGGTCACCTCAGCTCCAGTTTCAACGCTTTGACTGTCGCCCGCTTCCGCTATGGGCGCGGTATTAGTTGCAGCTGTCGATGAGGCAGTAATTGTCACTGTATCTGCACTGCTCGACTCTGCCCCATCATTCACTATTAACTGTACTTCATAGTCGCCATCGCTATCTGCAGTAAAAGTAGCAGAGACACTCGTTGCATTTGAGAGGGTTGCTTCGCTGCCTGATGGCATACTTACAAAAGACCATTGATAAGTTAATGTGTCATCATCGTCATCACTACTCGACGCGCCATTTAAAGTGACGAGCGTGCCCGTTTCAACAGTTTGATCAGTACCAGCATCGGCTTCAGGTGCTGTATTTTCAACGCTAGTGGTACTTGCCGTGATAGTAACCGTATCTGCACTACTTGTGTCTTCACCATCGCTTACAACAAGCTGTACTTGGTAGCTCCCCACTACATCTGTAGTAAAAGTAGCAGATGCGCTGGTTGCATTTGTAAGACTGGCGGAGCTGTCCGAAGGTACGCTAACAAAAGACCATTGATAGGTTAACGTGTCACCATCTTCATCACTACTTGATGAGCCATCTAACGTAACCAATGTGCCCGCTTCGACACTTTGATCGACCCCTGCAATCGCAATAGGCGCCGAATTCACCGTTTCTTGATTGTCTGAGCCACTGTCACCACAGGCAACTAAGCTCAGCATAATGATCGATAAAAGCAAACATTTCACAACATGTGTCATAAATACTCCCTATATCTCAGTATTGACATAGGTGTATTTTTAGCCAGTTACAGGGCGCTCTACTATAGGTCGGGAGGCATCTTTATTGTATAAGCACAATACTTCCACACTATAAACACAATTTGGCCACCTCAAGTAGCAACGCCGCTCATCAGCGCATCGCTTGAATACTCTCAAGCGCTACAGCTAGCTGTGCTTTTAGTTTTTTATAGCGTACATAAACAGCCAGCACGATAATACCATTTATACCCAGCTGGATGAGCCATAGGCTGTATGTTTTAAACATAACTATATTAAACAAGGCAACGACAAGCAAAGCGCACCAAAGCACAACGCAGCCAATAAAACTCACATGCCAGTAATGAACTTGGTGCTTCAGCTGGTTTTCTTTAAAATTAAGCATTGCATTAACGTCTAGTGTTTCTGCCTGCCAAAGCTTTCGTCTTAAGCGGTATGACCAAATCCCAAAGCCTAAAGGAATAGGCACTAATAGCGCAAACATAATGGTTTCATAGGTATTTTTTGCCTCAAACAACATGGCGTAAATACAAAATACGGTTACCACAACACCTAAAAATGAGTCGATTATCCCTTTTAGTTTTAACTTAGCTCGCGACTTTTGCGTTTGTGCTATTAACGCTGCACTATCCACTTTCGGCGTTGCTTGCACAAATGCCTGCTGCCACTTAGCTAATTGATCATCTGCTTCGAATTTATCCACTTTATTTACTCCATTAGGCTCGCAAGTTGTTGCCTTGCTCTACTTGAACGTTTAGCAACCGCGTCCTCAGACAGCCCCAGCGTTTGAGCTATCTCACTTTGATTAAACCCTTCAAGCTGCAAAGCAAGCACCTGCCTATATTTCAGCGTTAATTTACGAAGGGCAGCCATTAAATCTAAACTGTCGTCTGGTGATTTATGCGCACTTAAGGCTTGGGTGTAATCAATACTTTCAGAGCTTGCCACCTCTTTGCGGTTTTGCTCTTTTATCACATGATCAACCGCTTTATTGTGAGCTATTCGGGCAATATAGGTTTTTATACTGGCATCGCCCCGAAAGGCAACATCGGGTGATGAGTCATTACTTTCAAAAGCGCGCCAAACAGCCAACGACATCTCTTGAACTAGCTCATCTTGTAGCGCTTGATTGATCTCGTAGGTTGCAGCAACACGCGCCAACAGCGGCGCGTATTCATTCAGCAATGTGTTTATTTGAACATCAGTTTTCACTGTACTTCCATGTTTTTATTATTATTTAAACAAACGAGTATAGGCACAAAAGTAGGTACATGCTAACACCGGCCCTACCAACAACATAGGTAAAAGATTATAAGGGGCAGCAAAGGTAACAAGCATATTAATCAAACAAAGCATGCTTAATGGTTTAATCACCTTTAGTGCCGTTGTAATGCTCTCTTTAACAGCTGCACTAAGCGAAGCATTGTTTAAAAGTAATAGAGGAACCACAAACATAAGCAACATATTTACAGGAACAATTGATACAAACATGACCCCAACGCGCCAGCGTTCAACATCAACAAACTGACCAGACAATAATGCCGATAACTGCTCACTACCAATCAAAGTACTCCCTACTGCAAATTGCACCAGCGCCAGTAAAATACCAACAACCGACCACACGGCAACTCGCCCCCACTTCGCCCATGTTGCATTATGCTTAAATGAAAAACCTTGCTGATTATTCAGGTTAAACAACAAAGGCCACACCGTTGCCATTAACATAGGCGCTAACCATTTAGATACGGTTAAACCTGTAGGTGCAGGCAATAGCTGCACTAAACCAGGCAAAATGGCGAACAGCGTCATAAGTAAAAAAAGTTTAAACGGTGCTTTTTTAAATAACCCCCACCCTTCTTTTAACCAAAGAGCCGCATCACTAAATGGTGCATTCGTTGAATCAAGTTTTAGCGTATTCACAGTTGATGTTGTAGTCGTCATGAGTTTGTCCTTTTCGTAAAAAATAGATACACAAGACACTGCCTATTACTACCACCGAATAGAACAACTTCGTGTCATTTGCAGCTATAGACGAGACAAACACAGAAAACCTGACAAAATATTTTTAAAAACTTAAAAATAATTTTATTTCATTGAATTTTAAGGATTAAAAAGAGGTGGAACGCAGCTATAAAAACAGCTGTAAGCTTTAATTTTGGATTTTTACAGTAAGAAAATGGTGGCCCCTCCCAGACTTGAACTGGGGACCTAACGATTATGAGTCGTGTGCTCTAACCAACTGAGCTAAGGGGCCATTGTATTAGCGAAAGCTAAATTTTTTGATGCGTTTAGCAGGTTTAACTGACTAAAGCGGGATGCAGTATAAAAAGTTTTTGTAACCTTGTCACTAGCAAAACCCTTTATTTTAACAATCACTAAATCAACTGCTCAAATAGTAAACTCTTTGTTTTTACAACGACCTTAAAGCATGCCGATTAGTTTCTAGCCTCCGACATTGTTCTAGATCAAATAGCTAAATCACTAAACTCGTTAAAATAGCCGCTCAATCAATTGCGGAGTGCTGACTGTGATAAATTTACCTAGCTGGGATCAATCTCTGATCAACAAGTA
>Ga0066376_10004289_pt1 | contig 12430 bp, 9 predicted proteins | sample Knorr_S15_td_Bot_FD_77009 | JGI IMG/M metagenome (GOLD analysis project Ga0066376, IMG submission 77009) | Marine microbial communities from Southern Atlantic Ocean transect - Knorr_S15_td_Bottom_ad_5009_LV_A | ecosystem: Environmental > Aquatic > Marine > Oceanic | place: Southern Atlantic... | reverse complement strand
TCGGCGACCCGTCTACCTCCTTTCCCGACCTGCGCTCGCTCCGGACCGACCGTGTCTCCGAGATCGAAACCGTGTTCCGCCAGACCAGCGGTGATGCCGATGCCACCTGCAACGTGAGCGCCACCCGGCTCAACCACCGCTTTGCATGTCGAGGCGAGTTGGTGGCCGCTGACCTCGTCACCCTGGACAGAGCGACGACGGACGTCTACTTCAGCGCCTTGCTGGACACGGTGATAGCTGCTAGTATCGCCGACGGCAGGTTGAACAACTTCGAGTCGATGAACTGCCATTTCCTCGAAATCGCCTTTGGCGCCATGCCCGTCGCCACCTATCTGTGCGATGGTTCCCTGAGGGGGGCCGGAGTCAGTCTGGACTCGGACGGCGACGGTGTAGCCGACGACCAGGACGATTTCCCGTTCGACTATCTGGGTTGGTCGGACGCCGACGCCGACGGTCTTCTCGATGCTGAGGAGATCCCCGACGCCGACATGGATGGCATGCCGGACGGCTACGAGGTGGCGTTCGGATTCGATCCTCACGCGCTCGAGGATGCGAGTGAGGACTCCGATGGAGATGGCATCGACAATCTCCTGGAGTACCTCCATGGCACGGATCCACTCAATCCCGCCTCGACGCCGGCGACGGTAAACCTGATGACGGCGCTGAGAAACGACAGCTATGAGCTGGTGGAGAACCGCGTCAGCTCGCTGGTCCTGTATGCCGGATTGAGATTCTGGGGAGATCGCGCCACCAACGTGCGACTTGAATACCGCTCATCCCGACCCATCCGCTTTGAGAAGAGCTCGATCGGTGCCGGAAGCGGGATCGAATGTACCGTCGCCCGGCTGACCGAATCGACCGGAAGCTTCGATTGCGGCGTGCTCGACGATGGTCAGAACGGCCTGGACATTTTCCTGTATTTCACTCCCCTCCAAAGCGGCGAGCTGGAGATCGACTTGAGTTTCCAGGCCGACGAGATCGACCTCGATCCCCAGGACAACTCCCAGCAGGTTGCCGGCCTGGTGATTCAGCCTGACCCGCTGGAACCGATTGAAGACCCCGGCGAGATCTCAGCCGATTTCGACGGCGATGGCCTGGTCAACACGACCGACTTCTTTCTCTTCGCCGATGCCTTTGGAGGGACCGATGCGCGCTACGACCTGAACGGTGACGGCCAGGTCAATCTGCTGGATTTCTTCCTTTTTGCCCAACACTTTGGCGAGCCCGCCAGAGCCAAGCTGATTGCCCTCGCCCACCGGCACATCGACCTCCCCGCCTACTTCCAGATGGAACAGAATTTCCCCAACCCATTCAACGGCTCCACCACCATCCGACTCCTGATCGTAGACTCCGGCTCGGTGCGACTGGACGTATTTGACCTGGTCGGGCAGCACGTAGCGATCCTGATGCAGGGCTCGATGGGCCCGGGGCTATATACAGTGAGCTGGGACGGGCGGGATGGCACCGGACATCCGCTTGCCAGCGGGATCTACCTGTACCGCCTCCAGGTAGATGAACGGGCCCAAACCCGCAAACTGCTGCTCGTGCAGTAGAACATCCCGACCCCGATGGCAGCCTGAACGAGGCGAATCCGCGAGCAGCGCCCGCGGTCCCCCACCAAAGCGATCACACTGGTTTCCCGGGCGCTGGCCTTGGCCTGGTTTCCCGGGCGCTGGCCTTGGCTTATTTTTTCTCCTCGCCATATTCCCCTCTTGCCTGTCCCCGAATCGGAGCCCTGAGACCCGTGAAAATCGCCAGCTGGAACGTCAACTCCCTCAAGGTGCGCCTACCGCAGGTGCTGCAGTGGATGGAGAGGGAGAAACCGGATATCATCGGCCTGCAAGAGACCAAACTCACCGACGATCTCTTTCCCCGAGATGAAGTCGAAGCGGCCGGATACCGTGTGCTGTTCAGCGGCCAGAAGACCTACAACGGCGTCGCTGTCCTGAGCCGCGAGGAGGCGACCGACGCGATCACCGACCTGCCCGGGCTGGACGACCCCCAGCGCCGGGTGCTGGGGGTCACCATTGGCGACGTGCGCTTCCTCAACCTCTACGTCCCCAATGGCAAGGAGGTGGGCTCAGACAAATACGCCTATAAACTCGACTGGCTCGAGAAGCTCCAGGCCCACGTCGAGGCTCAGTTGGCTGGTCACGCGAAGTTTGTGGCCGTCGGCGACTTCAACATCGCCCCCGAGGAGTGCGACGTCCACGACCCCGCCGGGTGGGCCGACAGCGTGCTGTTCTCCCCCCTGGAGCGCGAGGCATTTCAGGGACTGCTGAATGCCGGCCTCGCCGACGCCTTCCGCCTGTTCGAACAGGAACAGAACACCTGGTCGTGGTGGGACTACCGCATGGGCGCCTTCCGACGCAACATGGGCCTGCGGATCGATCACATCCTCGTCTCGAGCGCCCTCGAGAAGGCCTGCACCGCCTGTCGCATCGACCGGGAACCCCGCACGTGGGAACGGCCGTCCGACCACGCACCGGTAGTGGCCGAATTCTCGCTGTGATCGTATACGGCGTCCTGTCCGACAGCTATTGCACCAGCCCCACCTGGCGGAGATGGTCAGCACAAGCCTTCACCTTGACGGCCAGTTCGTCGGCGTCGTCGGTATTGAAGATGCCGCCTTCCAGCTCCATGCAGTAGGGGCCGGTAAAGCCACCTTGGTCAAAGACCTCGCCCACGGCGGCAAAATCGACGATACCCTCGCCAAAGACGGGGAAATTCCAGTCCTCGAACCCTCCCATGGTGTCTTTCACGTGGACGGCGCGGATATGCGCCGCAGCCTCTTTCGCCTCTACCACCGTATCCACGTCTCTATTGTAGAAGTAGATGTTGGCGGTGTCGTAGTTGACCCCTACCCAGGGGTGGTCGACGGCGGCCATGGTCGCCAGCATGTTATCCGCGTTCTGACACAGGTCGGGATGGGTTTCCATCGCCAGGTAAACCTGGTGTTCGCCCACGGCATCGCCAACGCGGCGTAGCCGGTCGTAGGCTGCCTCCCGGGGCATGTCGCCGGCCTTGGCACTCACAAACAAATAGGTAGCGCCCAGCGCAGCCGCGTACTCGGCGTGCCGTCCGAGATTCTGAGCGAGGTTGTCATCGTCGAGGGGGCAGGAGGGATTGATAGAGGTGATACGTAAACCGGAGCCCTGAAGCGCGGCCTCCACGGCGCTGACGCTGGTATCGTCGTTCCAGACCAGTTCCAGCCCCTGGACGCCGATCTCGGCAATCCGGGTGAAAGGCAAGTGGGGTTTTTGCAGACTGCCGACGCGATAGGCGAGATCGTGGGTCATGGCGATTCCTCTCGAATTCAGGTGATTGGTTTGTGCCGTATGTCCGGATTCCCTGAGGCAGACGCGCAACGGTAGCCGACAAACTCGGCAGGCTTATACTTCAGCGCGCCTGACCTCCCCAGATAAGCTCTTGAAATATTATATTGAATGCCAGACTTTTCATGCATATACATATACTTTTCATGCATATACATATATAGGGATAGCAGATCAGACCGTGGGGCGTGGCGACGCTGGCCAGGTCAGCTACTTGCCTGAGCGCGCGAAAGAGGAGTCGTGCCAGATGATGGAGAAAAGGCTTCAGGAGATCATCCGACTGAGTGGGGAAATCTCGCACATAAAAGACCTGGATCTGCTCATGGAGCGGATACTGACCGAGGTTCGGCACATTGTCCGGGCCGACGCCGGATCCATTTACCTGAAGATGGGAGACCGGCTGGAGTTCAACTACACCCAGAACGAGACCCAGCAACGGCGACTGCCCAAAGGCGGCAAACTCGTTTACAGCACCTTCTCTCTCCCCATAGACAACACCAGCATCGCGGGGTACGTAGCGGCCACGGGTGAGGAGTTGAATATCGCCGACGTCTACGACCTGCCGGACAGCGCGCCGTACACCTTCGGCAAGGAATTCGACAAGAAGGCCAGATATCGCACCCACTCGATATTCGTTCTGCCTTTGAAGACCTTCCAGCATGACATCGTCGGGGTGCTCCAGATCATCAATGCCCAGGACGAGGATGGTCAGATCGCCTCCTTCTCCGAGGAGGACGCTCAGCTGATACGCCACTTTGGTATCAGTGCCGCCGTCGCCCTCGAGAGGGCACAGATGACGCGGACGATATTTCTGCGCATGATCCGCATGGCGGAGCTGCGGGATCCGAAGGAGACCGGTCCTCACGTCAGCCGGGTAGCGGCCTATACCACCGAACTCTACAAGGTGTACGCCAGTCGGAAGCAGATCGCCAGCCGCGAGATCGACCGCCAGTGCGATGTTCTGCGCTCGGCGGCTATGCTGCACGACGTCGGCAAAGTGGGTATCTCCGACAGCATTCTCAAGAAACCGGCTCGGCTGACCGACGAGGAATTCGATGCGATGAAACAGCACACCCTCATCGGCTCGCGTCTGTTCTCCGATGCCCAATCCGACATCGACAAAGCCGCTGCCGAGGTCACCTTGAACCATCACGAACGCTGGGACGGGGCGGGTTACCCCGCCCGCAAGAGCGGCGAAGGTATTCCCCTCTTCGGTCGGCTGGTCGCCGTCGCCGACGTCTACGACGCGTTGAGTTCCCGTCGCTGCTACAAGGAAGCCTGGGGGGAGGAGGAGGTGCTGTCCGAACTGCGAAATGGCGCCGGCTCGCAGTTCGATGCTGACCTGGTCAGCGATTTTCTCTCGATCCACGATCTGATCAAATCGATCCGAACCCGCTACCCCGAGCCCGATTAGCGAGTCAGCCGCAGAAGGAGCGGGCAATTGAAGATTTCGCGTGTCGATGCGTTTGCCATCAAGATGCCCCCTGTCAGCAGTGGCAAGAGGGACGAGAGGGGCAAGAGCGGCGCCCGAAAGGGGATGGATGACTTTGGCGACTACGCCATTGCCAAAGATGCCTGGACCTCCATCTACTCGAACCGTCACGAGACTTCGCTCGTTCGGATACAGACGGACGATGGCTGTGTCGGCTGGGGCGAAGGTCAGGCACCGGTCGCGCCATCGACCATAGTGTCGATCGTTCAGGAGCTCTGCCGCCCGGTCCTGGTCGGCGAGGACCCTTTTGATGTCGAGTATCTGTGGTACCGTCTCTACAGCGCCATGCGCGAACGCGGCCACGGCAGCGGCTTCTATGTCGATGCCCTGGCCGGGGTGGACCTCGCCCTCTATGACCTGCTGGGACGGGCGACGGGGCAACCCGCTCATAAACTCATTGGCGGAAGATTTCGGGACAGTGTCCGCGTATACAACGGGATCGGGGGAAAGGACGCAGCGGCTACCGCAGACGCGGCAGCGGCGAGCGTCGAGGCGGGATACGACGCCCTGAAACTCCATGTCCGCCACCAGAATGCGGAAATCCTGGCAATCGTTGGCGCGGTGCGCGAGCGCGTTGGCGATGGCGTCGAGTTGATGGTCGATGTGCACGGGACGCGTGATGCATCGAGCGCGGTCACCCTTGGCCGGGGACTGGAGGAACTGGGTGTCCGCTGGCTCGAAGCGCCCACCCTGGCGGAGGATGTTCACGGTCAGGCGGATATCGCCCGAGCACTTGATATGCAGGTTGCGACTGGCGAGTGGCTGCGAACGGCCTGGGAGTGGCGCCAGTGGGTCGAACACCGATCCTTCGACGTGGCCATGCCCGACATCGCCCGCACGGGGCTCAGCGAGGGGAAGCGAATCGCGGCGCTGTGCGACACCTTCAACCTCCCGATCGCCCCCCACGTGGGGGGCGGAGGAATCCTCTCGGTTGCCGCATCCATTCAGTATTCAGCAGCGATCCCCAACTTCCAGATTCTCGAACACTCGCACGGCGCCCTGGAGAATAAGGGCAGAATCGCCAGATCCTATCCCGTTCCCGAGGGCGGGCGCTTTCGAATCGACGACACCCCGGGGCTGGGAGTGGAAATCGACGAGGATCTGGTGCGAGCGTACTGCGTGTGAGGTGAGATGAGGGAGAGCCCAGAAAAGCGCGGAAATGACTTCAGATTCACGCTCCTGTCCCGCCCTGGAAGGGCTGATTGTTCTCGATCTGTCGCGCGTCCTGGCTGGCCCCTATTGCAGCATGCTCCTGGCCGATCTTGGGGCGCAGGTAATAAAAATCGAGCGGCCCGTGTCTGGCGACGATACGCGCGCCTGGGGGCCGCCCTATCTCGGAGACCCGGGGCTGGGCCTCAGCGCCTACTTTCTGGCCGTCAACCGGGGCAAGCGGTCTGTCGGCCTGGATCTGAGTAACCCGGCCGGTCGCGATCTCCTGCTCGACATGGTGCGAGGCGCGGATGTGCTGATCGAGAACTTCGCGCCCGGGGTCGCCGACCGCCTGGGGCTGGGCGCTGACGCCATCGCCGCCGCCAACCCCCGTATCGTCCATTGCTCGATCACCGCCTTTGGCGAGCGGGAAGGACCGGGATACGACCTGGTCATCCAGGGCATGAGCGGGTTGATGTCCATCACCGGTGCCGAGGATGGCCCGCCGGTGAAGGTGGGCGTTGCCATCACCGATGTGATCGCCGGTCTGCAAGCGAGCACCGCCATCCTGGCGGCGATCGTCGCCCGTCATTCCAGTGGCCGCGGCGATCGAATCTCTATCAGCCTGATGGGATCGGCGGTCGCCGCCCTGGTGAACGTCTCACAGGCACACCTGGTCAGCGGCCAGCCCGCTCGCCGCTGGGGTAACGCGCATGCTCAGATTGTCCCCTATCAGGTATTTGCATCGGCCGACGGGTATCTCACCGTCGCCGCCGGCAATGACAAGCTCTACGGCGCCATGTGTCGGGCAATAGGGCGGGAGGATCTGGCCGCTGATCCGCGTTTTGACACCAACCCGCGACGGGTCGAAAATCGAACCAGGTTGATCCCGCTCCTGGAGACTATTTTCGCGCAAAAAACCACGACCGAATGGCTTGAGGCGCTGCAGTCAGTTGAGGTGCCGTGTGGCGCGGTGGCCAGCCTGGAAGACCTTTTCGCTGGACCCGAACCACCGCCGGGCGTCGAAATGCTGACCCTGGAGAGCGGGTCCCGAGCCGCGTACCGGACCGTTGGCTCAGCAGCGGATATGGCTGGCAGACATCGCCATCTGTCCGGAGCGCCACTGATCGGCGAGCATACCGATCAGGTGCTGGGCGAACTGTTGGCTCTATCCCCCGAGCGCTTGCAGCAGCTGCGCGCGGAAGGGGTCATCCGTTAGCCACTGGGGAACGCCAATCCGCAGCGAGCCGGGTGCATCGACGGCGACCCGCAGTTGAATTCCGCTCCCTGCAATGCGACTCGACGACCGTCACCGCTCCAGAGAGAGAATACACAGAGAGACGCAGACGCAGACAGACGCAGACACGAGAGAGACGCAGACTATGATGGACCAGACTGAATCCGAGCAATTGCGCGCCGATGTGGAAGCTTATTGTCAGGAACTCAGGCCGATTGAGGATCTCTGTTATCTCGAACACCGCTACAACAGCGAGACGATCACCCTGGCCAGGAAGTACGATCTGCTTGGCATGCACATATCCAAGGAGTTCGGCGGACGCGGCAGCGATCTGCTGACCTACATGAAAGCGCTGGCTCGGATCGGCCGCGAGGGCACCGGCGTGCGCACGCTGTTTTCCGGTCACAGCTCCATCGGCCAGACACCGATTGCCGATTGGGGCAACACCGACCAGAAGCAGCGCTATCTGCGGCGGTCGTCTCGAGGTGACGCCATCCTCGCCTTTGCGCTGACCGAGCCGGAGGCCGGATCCAACCCCCGCGAGATGCAGATGACCTATCGCCGGGATGGCGACCGGTTTCTGCTGAACGGCGTCAAGTATCTGATCTCCAACGGCGGCATCGCCGACGCCATCATCACCTTCGCCTGTCCGGAGGGGGGCGACCGCATCAGTGCTTTCATCGTCGACACCGACGGCCCGGGCATCGAGCGGGAGGAACTCGCCGCCAAGCTCGGGCTGCCGACGTCGGACACCGCCATGTTCGAGCTCGTCGACTACGCCGTGCCCATCGAAAATATCCTGGGGGAGGAAGGCGACGGCTGGCGCATCGCCATGGCCACACTGTGCAGCGGACGCTTGAGCGTCGCCGCCGGATGCCTGGGAGTGATCGAGGACTGCCTCCAGGAAGCAGCCGACTACGCGCGCCAGCGCGTCCAGCACGGCAAGGAAATCGCCCGGCATCAGCTGGTTCAGGAGCACATCGCCCTCATCGAAGTCGGCCGTCAGGCGACGGAGAGCCTGTTGTACCACGCGGTTTCGTCCAAGATGGCCAGCGACGACGCGCCGGATGACCGGGAGCAACGACAGCGCGCGGACCTGCTGTCGGCAGAGGCCAAATACTTCGCCAGCAACACTGCCTGCGACGCCGCCGACCGCGCGGTGCAGGTCCTGGGAGGTCGGGGATACTCCGAGCTCTACCGCCCGGGACGCCACTGGAAAGACACCCGCGTCTGCCGGATTTACGAAGGCACCGACGAGATTCTCAAGCTCAAGATCGCCGCTGGCGTGCTGGGCAAGGAGTTCGAGGCCTACAGTTAGGGTGGTCGCTGGGGTGCGAATAGCGGACCCGAACCATCCGCGCCCGGCTCATTTCCGCCGGAAACCCCCTGCCTCGTAGCCCAGGGCTAGGTCTGGCTCAGCGCCTCCTTGAATCCACTCCAGCCGTCGGTGATCACCATGCGGGCGGCGGCCTGGATGAGACTGCGACTCACGGGCTTGAGCAGCCCGCCCAGTTCCACGATCTCGGCGTTCCACGAAACCCGCGTTGCAGCGCCGTCGGCGGTCAGTTCAACTGCGGTCTCGACGATAGCGAAAGATCCGATCCCCTTGCTGAGCACCCGTATGCGCAGCAAATCTGGCGGCTGCCGGTCATAGGGGTCGAGAGTTACCTTGATCGTCCCCTTGAGAAATGAAAACCCGGGCCGGATGCGACAGACCAGGAACGCTGAATCGTCTGATTCGACCCGCTCCATTCCCGGTAGACACTTGGCCAGGAAGTCGGCGTCGGTCAGTCGGGACCAGATCTCTGTCCGCTCTTGTGCGAAGTGCTCTTCCCCGTTCAGTTGCGTCATTATTTTCCCTGTCCCGATCGCTTCGGCCTGGAGCGCTACGGCCTGGAGCGACATAACCTGGCGCGCTATGCCACTATGCCAGGCTATACTGTCCGCGCCTCCAACCAATCGAGGTCGAACTCGAAGCCGAACCCCGGGGCCTCACTGTGCACGACGTAGCCGTCCTCGATCACCGGCGTTCCCGGCAGCACGACCATCTCGGCCAGTGGCACCCCGGGCGGCGACACCCCTTCGGAGCGTTCCCCCCAGATCGCCGCCGGCATAGCGGCGACCAGGTGTTGGCCGAACGGATAATTGGCACTGGCGTGAGGCATCACGGTCAAGCCGTGCGCCTCGGCGAGGTGACAGATCTTGACGCCGGCGGTGACCCCGCCCCCCCACTGGACATCGGGCTGAAAGATGTCCACCAGGCCGTGAGTGGCGGCCAGAGCAAACGGATGGACGCCGTACCAGTGCTCGCCCGTGGCCAGGATCTGCCAGGGAATGCGCTCTCTGACCCGAAAATGGGAATCGATGTCCTCGGGAAGCAGGTATTCCTCCAGCCACTTGATTCGATACGGCCGCAACGCTTCAGCAAGTCGCACCGCGTGTTCGATGTTGGGCGACATCCACGCGTCGACCATCAGCTCCACATCCGGGCCGATCTGTTCCCGCGTCTGTGCCACCAGCTCTTCCGACCGGCCGATGCCGGCGACCCCGTCTTCGGGGCCGTGTCGCAAGAACAGCTTCACCGCCTTGAAACCCAGCTCCAGAAACCACTCGATGCTGCTCCGGGTGTCGTAGGATATGTCCGTATTGCTGGCGTAGCAGAAGATGCGCTCCTTCTGCGGCCCCCCCAGCAGCTCGTACACCGGACGCCGCAGAATCTTCCCCTTCAAGTCCCACAGGGCGTTGTCTACCGCGCTAATGGCGAAACTTGCCAAGCCGGCGGTGCCGTAGGGTGCCGCCGCCCGCTGCATCAGGTCCCACAGCTTCTCGGTGGCCATGCAGTTCCGGCCACTCAGCAACGTTGCGAAGTGATCGTTGATGATGGCCACCGTAGGGGCAGCGTGCAGCGTCATCCCGAATCCCCAGGTGCCGTCCTCCGCCTCCACGACACAGGCGGTGCGCTTCCACCCGACCGACCAGTCGGGTCGCTTGAGCTCGGGGTAGCGGCGCATGGGACTGACGAAGCCGTCGGTCTCGACTCGCGGTACCCGGGGCTTGGTCTTGGGACGCGGCGCGAGATCCACCGCGACGGCTCTTATCGACTTGATGTTCATGGTATCCTTTTCGCTTATCCCTCTCGCGTGGCGACGCCGGCCCGGCCCGACGCGCTGGCTGTCACGCAGGTTGGCCATATCCCACTTCTTGGTAGCCGCAGTGGACGTTTATTGGTCTGCTCCGACTGCTCCGCTTATACTTCCGGTGAAACAAAGCCACCTCAAACTAAGCATCTGCGTGAGCCAGGCCAGACCCGATGGCAACGGTTTCTCACCCACAGCTTCCCGCCCCCAGGCTGCCGGGAGCACTACGCATGTGTCTGACAGATCTATCGCATGGAGTTGAGAGACCGTGACTCAGTCCCCGACATTGAATTTCGATCGCACCCTCGCTGTACCCATGCCCTATTTCCATTACGGCTATCGCAGCCGGCCCGGTGATATCGTCGAACTGGGCGATGGGCGACTGCTGATGGCCTACAAGGCCTCTGAGCATTCGAGCGGTAACCTCCCTCCCGGAGCCGAGGGTCCAGGGGAGAATGTAGGTATCGGCGGACGCTACTCTGACGACGGCGGACGGACCTGGGGGAAGGAGTTCATCCTGCTGCCCGACCCGCCGGGACAGGGCTATTACGTCCATCCCAGCTTTCTGCGCCTCCCTGACGGGGATCTGCTGTTGTCCTACATATACAGCGCCCAGACCGAGCCCTATTACGGCCACAATTACTACCGGCGCTCCGCCGATGACGGCGCCACCTGGAGCGATCAGTTCATCCTCACTCCTCAGGGTGGCTACGTCATCATGCACAACGCCAAGCTCCGGCAGCTGCGGGACGGCCGCATTCTGGCGCCGGCCGAATACAAGAAACACCGTCCCAGCGAGGCCGACCACCGCGACTACGCCGCTATCGTCTTCTATTCCGACACCAACGGCCATTCCTGGACCGCCAGCTCCAACGACATCGACATGCTGCCCCACGAGTGTCAGGAGCCCCACGTAGTCGAGTTGCGCGACGGTCAGCTGCTGCTGATGTTCCGCACCTATTCCGGATGGGTGGGACGCGCCTGGTCCAGCGACCGCGGCGAAACCTGGTCGGCTGGCGAAAAGGTCGAGGAGCTGGCCATGTCAAAGCGATCTTCCGCCATCACCGTGGACCGCATTCCGTCTACGGGAGACCTTCTGCTGATCCGGTGCTCGGGAGAAGGTGGCGCCGAGGGCAAGTACCGCACTCCCATGGTCTCGGCCATTTCGCGGGACGAAGGTAGGACCTGGACCGACGAGCGCATTATTGAGGGTGATGACGATGGCGATTTCGGCTACCAGAGTGTCCTCTTTCTCGGTGAGGGGGACGCCGAGGTGGTCGTGCTTTCCTATCACGCCCGAGACGGTATCCGGACGGCTCGAATACCGGTGCCGTCCTTCTACGGATCGGACAGCGAGAGAACGCATGCCAACTGACGCTGTGCCCCTCACAGATACTGGCTTCGTCCTTGGCGACAAGACGCTGATTGCCTGGGTCGGCGTCGCCGACCTTCAGCAGCGCGGCGGCGGCAGCGTGCTTACCCTGGAGATGCCCGGTGGCATCTTCGATGCCATCGTCTTTGGCGAGCGCGCCCAGAGCCGCTGGATGGCCGGCAGCGACTCCTTCCAACGCACCGAGACCGACCAGGAAGCGTGGCCGGCCGAGACCGCGGATCCGGATGAGCTGATCCAGATCGCCGTCATCTACCATGGCCGCGAGATCACCATCTGCCGCAATGGCCAGCTCTACGCCCGGTACACCATGCCCTCGCCACCCGTCCAATTCGGACCCGAGACCACCGTGCTGTTCGGACCCCGCCATCAGGACGCACTGGGCAGCCATTTCCTCGGGTCCATCGCCGACGCGCGGATCTACGACCATGCCCTCTCCGTGCAGCAGGTGGCGGCGCTGCAGCCCGAGCGCCTCTCCGATCCCGCGCCTCTGGCCTGGTGGACCTTTGCCGACGGACTGGGTGCCGACAACCAGGGCGTCTTCGCCGAATCAGCTCTGTTCGGAAGCTCCGAGATCAGGAACGGCCGGCTGCAGCTGCCGGAGGAGGGCAGCGGTCTGATCGCCGTGCCGGGGGGGAGCGAGAGGCCCGAGCAGATCGCCAGACTCAGTGACAGCCTGGGTGACCGACT
>Ga0066376_10004286_pt1 | contig 12433 bp, 12 predicted proteins | sample Knorr_S15_td_Bot_FD_77009 | JGI IMG/M metagenome (GOLD analysis project Ga0066376, IMG submission 77009) | Marine microbial communities from Southern Atlantic Ocean transect - Knorr_S15_td_Bottom_ad_5009_LV_A | ecosystem: Environmental > Aquatic > Marine > Oceanic | place: Southern Atlantic... | reverse complement strand
GACAATTGATATCGCATTTGATTTTAGGTGTGCTGCGGTAATCCAAGCAATCACAGCATCGGATTGTTGTTGTTCTGTGGGCGATGGACCAGCGACATGTTTCCATTGCAATGGGTCTGGAGAGACAGGAGAGCCATCTTGTACAAGAATCCCGCCCTCAATGGAACGAACTTGTTTCCACTTTGGTGGTCGTTTATCAGTTCCGACAGCAAGAAGGCGAATATTCTTCCAACGATCTGATAATGCCGCAGATGCATCTGTGGTGAAAGAAGGCGCAACAATAACCTCTAAAAATTTATCACCGTGAGAAATAGTCTGCGCTACATGAATGTCTACTTCACCACTCAATGCCACGATTCCTCCAAACGCAGCAAGTGGATCGCATTTCCATGCATTTGAAAAAGCTTCATTGAGCGAATCAGCCACAGAGGCACCGCAAGGATTTGTGTGCTTCAGAATTACTGCTGATGGTTTGCTGCATGCTTCATGAAGATCTTGGACAAGCTCTAAGGCAGCAGCTGCATCGATTAGATTGTTGTAACTAAGCGGTTTCCCCGCAACAACAGAAGCAGAGACTACATTAGGGCCACCCATGTGTAGGTTTCTATACACGGCAGCTGATTGATCTGGATTTTCTCCATACCGAAGCGTTTGCTCCAATTGTCCACCAATTCTTAAACGCATAGGGATGCCACACGATTCACCTTCCATCCATTGGCTGATTGTCGTGTCGTAATCCGCGGTGCGAGTAAACGCATCCATTGCTAGATCGGCTCTGAGTTCAAATGATGTTGCGCTATTGTTTGATTTCATATCCTCTAATACAGAAGAGTATTGACTTTGATCCGTAATCACGGTGACATATCGGTGATTTTTCGCAGCAGATCGAATCATCGCTGGACCGCCGATGTCAATTTGTTCGATCACTTCGCTGTCTGAAACTCCCTCAAGTAAAATTGTTTCTTCGAACGGGTATAGGTCAATACAAACGAGATCAATTGGTTGAATATGGTGTTTTGACATAGCAAGAACATGTGACGGTTCATCTCGAATCCCAAGCAGCCCTCCATGAATGACTGGGTGAAGTGTTTTTACCCGTCCATCGAGCATTTCTGGATATCCAGTAAGCGACTCGACTCTTTTGACTTTGATCCCAGATTCTTCAAGCACGGTTGCTGTGCCACCTGTTGAAATGATTTCGACGTGTAATTTTACGAGAGATGAAACAAAATCAACAATACCCGTCTTGTCACTGACCGAAATCAGTGCACGTTGGATCGGCATATCAGCGCTCATTACCAATTCCTAGAAACAAGTCGCAAGAGCATGTCGTCTTCAGTGATGATGTACAAAGAACCATTCACTTGGTTGTCAGCAATGAGTGATTTCGCGGTGGGGATCGCCAGCGTTGACACAACTCCTCCGAGACGAGTGTCTACAACTTGAAGTACGCGATTGATGTTATCCCAGCAAATGAGCCTGCCACTGGAGTTAGTCGTGATTACATTGCCAAGTACATCTTCAGCAACCCATCGCAACTCTCCAGAAATCGTTTCTGGAAAAGCCTCGTAGCATGCAAGGCCTTCATTAGGAATTCGTTGATACAAGGAGCCATGATGAATAACAGCCGTATCCGAGAGGGGAGAAGTGCAAAGGACTTTCCACCTCGGTTTGCCAGAATGTAGGTCGACTGAACGAAGGTATTGATCTGATCCGGCAATAAATATGGAAGTGCGAGGTATTGCTTCACCCGAGAGCACTTCAGTATTTGTAGCACATGCAATCGGTGTCTCAACTGCATCGAGAAGTGTTAACATCCAAATTTGCTTCACTTGGTTCGCGTCTACGGCGATCACGCTGCCGTCTGCAGCGGGTGTGATGATTGCTCTACGAAGAGCTCCATCAATGTCTCGAACTCCTTGGACTAACGTAGGTTGAACATGTACTGATGAGCCGATCCGATACCGATGTTCGATGAATCCAATGGTTGGATCAAACCAAACTGTGTCACCGGTATTTGAGCCGTAGATGAGTAACCCCTGATCAGTTATTGCTGGAGTGTTCGCAACCCACTCTAAACTTAGATGAGGTTTTACATGTGTAATTGCAGTTGTACCCCGATCACCAGAGCGTAATTCTGCAGCACTCAGCGATGGATAATTACCAGAAGAAGCTTCGACGATGTACAGGGCGCCATCTGAAACAACATAGACCCACTGCGAATCAGAAGATTCATTGATGCTTCGAAGTGTAAATACTTGATTTCCAACTGGTGTCGACCACAACCATTTGCCAGATTTCAAATCGTATCGAGTGAGATAATCCTCGCTGTCGACTGCGTAGAGTGAGTGGGTAGTGATTGTTGGGAGCCTCAATCCAGTAGCAGTTGATTGATTAATCCAATCAATTCTGAAGCCCAAAGTTCGTAACTCGGACAGTTCGATGCCAGCGATCTGTGTCGTCTTGGGGTTTTGTGTCCACCCGCAAACTCCACTTAAAAGCAGTAAGGCTGTAGAAAGAATGGATATTGATCGTAGAGAAAGGTTCATGGGCATTCAGGGGACTCCTAGAGCACGGGTGGTTGTATTTAGATTTCGCATTATATCGAAGAGTACCACGGACAAGATACGCCACGTGAACGTAAAATACAGGTCAATGTTTACAGGAATCATAGAACAAACTGGAACTTTGACAGAAATCACTGCAACAAGTTCAGGTACGAGGCTAACACTGACTTGCGAGGGGTGGAAGAATGAAGTTGTATTGGGTGAATCTATATGCACATCTGGCTGCTGCCTGACAGTGGCTGGGTGTTCTGGAGAGCAAGGGAATGTATTCCTTACTTTTGATGTCATTCCACAAACGCTTCAATGCACGACTTTAGGAAACCTTACGCTCGGCGATGTAGTAAATCTAGAACGATCTTTAACTTCAGAGTCTCTGCTGGGCGGACATTTTGTTCAAGGTCATGTGGATGGTGTTGAAACTATTTCTACTCGGACGACGAGCGATACATCGGAATCTCGGATTAGAATAAGTATGGATTCAATTGACCCTGACGCTATTGTTTCAAAAGGATCAGTAACAATAGAAGGTGTTTCCCTGACAATTGCTAATGTCGGGGAGAATTGGTTTGAAGTTGCGATCATTCCGACAACCGATGCACTGACTACATTGGGGGAACTTAAAGAAGGTGATCAGGTGAATGTAGAAACCGATATCGTGGCTCGAACGATCGCCCATGTCGTTCGTCGAATGAAGTAATTAAGCTGCTAGCTTTGAAGTTGTAGTAGACGGTGCAGTCTGTAAACAAATCATCGTTAAATCATCACTTGCTGATACCGGCTTGGAATTGTCTAAGTACTGATTGATTTTGCCAATCACATCGCCTTCAGCGTTCTCACATAATTGACTCATGACATGAAGATGCGTTGCTGAATGCCCAATCTCATTAGTGCTAGAACCAAATACATTTTCAAAACCATCTGAATAAATTAAAAGTGTATCACCTGGATCAAGTTGAATTATATTTTGATTGAAGTCGTGTTCATCTTTGAAGACGCCAAGTAGAGGGCCATCTGAATCGAGCAATTCAAACGAGCGATTACGTTTCTTCAGCAACGCTGGTGGATGGCCTGCTCCTGCATATGTCAACAAATTAGTCTTACAATTTAAAATTCCATACGCTGCAGTTGCAAATCTTGCTTGATCACCACTACGTTGTAACAGTGCATTATTTAACGTTGCAAGGATTGTTTTTGGTTCAGTATATTTGCCAGAGATCGGATCAAATCGATTGGAGGCGAGAGTTCGGTTGAGCATCATGGCTAACATTGCCGCAGAAATACCATGGCCAATTGCATCTGCGATAAAGAATGCAACATGGTCATCATCAAGTTGTGAGATATCAAACACATCCCCACTTACGACTTCTAGTGGTTTCCAAATAGTCGAAAACGATACACCGTTAATTGAGTGGCTGTCATCTGACATAAACTCACGTTGAACGACTGCTGCCGTATCCAAATCATGTTGAACCAGTTCCAACTCGTTTTGTACTGAACCGTGGAGTGTCTTCATGAGACCGATCTTGCAGCGTAATTCAGAGACTTCCTGACTACGTTCAAGCATCCCAAGCAATATTCCTACAATCACGCTTGGATCAATTTCATTCGGGAGAATTTGGGTATGTAACTCACTGATGACTTCCTTTAAATCACCTAATTCATCGCAAAGAACAATGGTCGGAATTTTAAGACTAGACAGTTCGATTAGAATCGGTAATCGTGAAACAAGTTCCGCATACGAGTATGACACTGAGACAACAATGTCTGCCATTCGATACGCACCATTAGTAAATACAGGAAGTTCTCCTACCCATTTAGATTGGACTTCATCTTGGATTGAACGACAAGTGTTGTCTTTGAGGTTACTTTGAAGTATCGAAATAGTAGGGCGATAGTGCATGAAATAATGTGATTCCGAGTATTGGTACAGAACAGCTCTGTGGTTACAGGTACATCGGAAACCAATTGCAATCAATTCACTGAAGTATTAGAGATGCCTCTTGTGAAGGGTTAGATCGATGTAATTGGGATCGCAGAACCAGTTATCGGGCGATTTTCTTCAGAAAAGACAGATCAAGAACGATTATATCATTCACGCCGATCTGAAGGCGATCAAGTGAACCAGCTGATAATTCAATTGCAAAGCGTGACGGGCCATTTGACCAATAGTGTTCAAGACGCCGTTCGTACATCCATGGAGACTCGCTCTTGTCCTTGGGTGCTTCGAATACCATTCTGTGAAGCGACATCACTGTGCCTCTAGAGTCAAGGAAAATGAGGTCAATATCGATGTAGCAATTCTTCATCCAAAATGATCGTTCTGCAGCATCTGGGAAGACAAACAACATGCCATCTTCATCAGAGAGATCTGTACGATCCATCAATCCTCGTTCTCTGGAGGATCTGGTTAACGCAAGTTCCAGTGTATACATCTTGCCTGCAATCTCTACTGTTGTAGAAGTTACTGTTGGTGCAGAACTACAACCTTGAAATAACAGGAGTATGAGTGCAAGGATTGCTACTTTAGGAGCCATGCTTCATCCATTTCTGTGAAGACGATGTCATCTTTTGGAATATCTGCTGGGTTTAGCAGTTGGGAGAATGTGGTAGCGTTCATATCACTTCGATCATCACGAATATTGCACCAGTTTGCAATCAATGCAATGATACGTTCTGGGGTAACGCCTTGCTTGCGATATGTTGTTAGTCGAGTGTCGCCATGACGCTTTGCAAGTCGTTTTCCATCTGAACCAAGGACGAGTGGCAGGTGATGCCAGTTGGGCTTTTCCCAGTCCATTGCTTCATAAATCAACTCTTGCCATGCCGCGGACTTCAATAGATCATTCCCGCGAATCACGTCAGTTACACCTTGGCGGTGGTCATCTACGACAACAGCCAGCTGATATGAGGGGGTGCCTTGACGGGTCCAAACGATGAAGTCTTGATTGAGTGACAATGCAACTGAACCGCAAAACCGATCTTCAATTGTTCGAGTCGTTTCAGGAACGATGAACCTCCAATTAGACCCATCGGTGTTTGAATTTAAATTATGTTGTTGAATATTGTCTGGACGAATTGCGTCATGGTTCGCCCCGCCATCATTATGAGGAGCGGAAGTTGCTTCTTCAATTTCTTTACGAGAAAGATTGCAGTGATAAACGAGATCTTTTTCAATCAGTTTGTTTAGTGTGTCTTTGCTGTACTGAAGTTCTTGGCTTTGTGTGTGAACTTCTCCGTCCCAATCAAGCCCAAGCCATTGCAGGATATCTAATGTCTCACTCATCGTTTCTGGCTTAATTCGTGGACCGTTGAGATCCTCAATACGCATGATTATTTTCCAGTTTCTTGCGCGAGCAATAGCCCAATTTATTAGAAATGTAGTTGCATTGCCAAGATGCAATGCGCCAGTTGGGGATGGTGCAAGCCTAGTGCAGCGGGAACTCACGCTGTAAGTTTCTCGCGAATAAGTTGACTTCTATATTGAGGCAATTCCTCATCATTGATGTTCTCGCCAAACCTCCAACGGAGATGTGCCGGGTGGATCTCGATCAAGAGTTGGTTGATCGTATTAATTTCAATACTTTTAACTCGATCCATACATATGCCAAGTCGAATATTCCCTAAACATTGCATCGCTTCTTCGAGTTGTAAAATCCTCGCATTCTGGAGTAATCCCAATGATCGATATGTTTGGTCATCAAGCAAACGGGGATTAGTATCTACGATGGTCATACGAGCTTTTCTTTCCCATTCGATTACTGGCGGCAAAAAATCCTCTGCAAGTATTTTTGATAGTTGTTCTTCTGTATACCCAAGAGTCACTTGATTACTTACTTGATACAAATCAGCCACAACTTCAGAGCCTTCTCCGCGATAGCCGCGGATTGCAATGCCCATTGCCTCGCAGGCATGTCGGACTCGTTGAAGATCTTTAATGAGTCGTAGGCCTGGTAAATGGAGCATGACACTGAATCTAGCACCAGTTCCAACATTGGTTGGACATGCCGTCAAATAGCCAAGAACCTCATCAAATGCATAAGCAACAATTCGTTCGATCGATTCATCTAATTCTAAGACATCGTCCAAAACATCCTTAATTTGTAAACCTGGGCGAAGACTTTGTATTCGGATGTGATCTTCCTCATTCACCATGACGCTGCGCGCCAACTCAGGTCCAATAGCGATCGCTCTTGGATGATTTGCATGGGCAAGATGTGCTGAAGTAAGGTGCCTTTCAACAAATAATCCATTCGTGATGTTGTCAAGTTCGTCTACATCGACCCACTCCAGAGATGTTGGAGAATTAGGGTCATCGCATATACGATGGACTAGGGATGTCACCTCTTTACAATCAGAATCAGTCGATCTATTGACAAAGGGGAAGCCCTCTAAATTTCGTGCAAGTCGAGCCCGACTACTTAGTACAACGTCACCGAACGGAGTGAGATGGCTATTGAAAGGACAGTTTCTGCTGGGATCAAATTTCATTTTCTTCTCCAGCATCATGTAATTCTCGTAATTGATCACGCAAGGATGCTGCGTGCTCGTATTTCTCCTGAATGACAGCACTTTCAAGTTGCTTCAGTAATCTTCGTACCTTCAGGTGTCGATCGGCTTGTGGGCTAATTTGAGAGGGTGCTCTGCCAACATGTTGGGAATGATTTGATTGGACCTTTGCGATGATATGCGCAAGTTGTTCTCTAAACGCTTCATAGCAAGTGGGACACCCTAGCAAGGCTGATTTTTTGTATTGAGCGATTGTCATGCCGCAATCTGGGCATTCGTTAGTAGAGGACATTTCTTCAACGAACTGAGGGATTTCTAATACAACAGATACATCAACAGGTCCTAAATTAATCCCCGCTTCGATGGCATGCTCATGGCAGAGGTGGACTGTGCTGTGAACACCATTGACAATGCGAACATCGTGATAAATGGCAGGTTGCTCGCATAGATCACATGTAGTCATCCATGTACCTTTGATGTAGTTGATTCACGAATAACGGAAGATATTGATGCACATGTGGAAACGAAGTCAGCCATTTTTGAAAGCGGCTGCATCGTGCTTGCGTCAGATGTTGCTCGTTGAGGGTCTGGGTGACATTCAATGAAAAGCGCTTGCACTCCCGCTGCAGTAGCAGCATGCGCGAGAAGCATGGCTCGGTCAGGACGTCCAGCAGTCTGGTCCTTCCCTGCGCCCGGCAGCTGAGTGGAGTGGGTTACATCAAAGCATACTGGTGGTCCTATTTCCATCATGTCTCCAAGACCAATGAAATCATTGACTAGACGGTTGTATCCAAAGAAAGTTCCTCGCTCAGTAAGAATAATATCTTGGCACTTTGACTCTTGGAGTTTTGTGACAACATGTTTCATTTCAGCAGGAGATAAGAATTGACCTTTTTTGACATTCACGATTGCACCGGTTTCAGCTGCAGCAATGAGAAGATCAGTTTGTCTGCAAAGAAAAGCAGGAATTTGAAGAATGTCAGCAACTTCAGCAGCCTTTAATGCTTGCGATGGTTCATGGATATCAGTTGTAATTGCTACGCCTAGTTGCTCTTTAATAGTGGCAAGAATGTCAAGCCCCTCTTCGAAACCCGGCCCTCGACTAGAGTGGACACTCGTGCGATTTGCTTTGTCAAAACTTGCTTTAAAGACGAAGCCAACTTCAGATTCCTTGCATATCGCTTGCACGGTTTCGGCTATCTGTAGAGTCTCTTCTTTTGTTTCAATGACACATGGTCCTGCAATAATAAGAAGGGGGGCTTCGCCACCAATTTGAACGTCATTTGAGTTAATTGAACAGTTCATGATGTACAGGGTACCACACACTCGGAGACGTCCGATAGTTTCACGTTAAAAGTAATTAGAAGTGTTATTGACTCTAATTCCTATGATGTCTCATCCAATTTGAGTCGATGTGAGGCATAGTCTTTAGTAGGAAATATAAGAATGACATTCATGCCTCGTGAACCTGAAGCTTTCGGAGAACAAGTTGTGCAAATTTTGCGCCGACATTTTCCTGAACGAAAGGTGCAACTTGCTGGTCCGATGGATTTATGCCTTGATGGTCGCCATCTTGGATTGGAAAATCTTTACCGAATGGTTCATACAGACCCGAACCGTGGCACTGATATCGTTGAAGACTTTCTATATCAACTTCTTGAATGCGATCAATTATCACAAAGCCCACTTCCATATTCGATGGCAAAGTCAAGAATTATGCCAAGGATTCAGCCATTATCAATCTTTGAACAGCTGGACAAGGAGCAAGTCGCATTTCAGCCATTTGTAAATGACACAGTGATTTTGTATGTCATTGATATGCCAAATATGACAGTCAGTATTACGGTTGAACAAATTTTACGTTGGGGAATTCAAGTCGATGAACTTGACACCATCGCTCGAAGTAATTTGGCTTCGTACCATTCAGATTTAAAATTACAGATCGTCGAGGCACGAGATGGTGGGCGTGCTGCGATCTTTAATATGCAGGATGGGTACGATGCAGCACGGTTATTGCTTGAGACACTTTGGACGAGATTAGCGCCAGAATTTAACGGCAATTTCTATGTTGCAACTCCTGCTCGTGATCTGTTTATGGCAATTTCTTGTAGCCCAGATGAATTTGTCGACAAACTACAAGAGCGAATTACCAGAGACTACAACAGAATGCCGTATCCCATTTCAAGTGATTTGTTTTTAGTAACAAGAGATGGTGTTGCTGGAACACGAGCTGCATAACCAAGCCCTAGTTCTAAAGGGCTTGTATACTCGACGACGTGTTGCTGATCATTGATAATTACGATTCCTTTACCTACAACTTAGTACAGCGAGTTGGAGAAATAGACCTTCTTGCCGATCAGACTCGTGAAATTCGTGTCTTAAGAAATGACGATGTCACCGTAGAGGAAGCGGAAAAGTTGGCTCCCACACATCTTTTGATTTCTCCAGGACCTTGTACGCCAGATAAAAGCGGCGTGAGTCGCGAATTGATCGAGGCCTTTAGAGGGAAAATACCGATACTCGGTGTTTGTTTAGGCCATCAAGCAATAGCAGATTTGTACGGAATGCGTGTTGTTCGATATTCACCGCCGGTCCATGGCAAAACATCGTTGGTTCATCATGACAATGGTGGTGTTCTTGTCGGACTCCCATCTCCTTTTGAAGCGACTCGGTATCACTCACTTGTCGTTGAAGTCGATTCGATTACAGATGAATTTACGATGAGTGCTTGGACTGATGATGGAATTTGTATGGGAATCAGATGGAATGGAACTGGTGCGCCGTTAGAGGGAGTCCAATTTCACCCTGAAAGTTTTTTGACCACAATTGGCCCACAACTTCTAACGAACTTCTTGCATACCTAGTTACAGGTAATCCAATACATCTACGACTTTATCAATTCTATCTTTTCGAGAAAAGTTAAGAAAGAATCGCGATGAGCATCGATGGTCTCTGTCGGCCCAAGCAGTTTAAAATAGTAGGTTCCTGAATCATCTGAAAAAATAACGACTAGAAGCTTCTGGTCAGGTCTATGCCATGCTGCACCTGCCCCCATGTATTCGCCTCGAAATTCAACAATCGTTGACTCAGCCCCATGTACGAGAATAGTTTGAACGGTCGGTTTAACTGGTGCGCCTTCGTATGTATTAAATTTCGAATTCCAACGTTTCAAGTTCAACGATAAATCGCCACCTTGGCCCTGATCAAATCGGCTTATTGCAAACATTGCAAGTTCGCTACCCTCAACTCCGGGCACCACATAATTACACATAACGAATGAGGACGAGGGCGCGATCCAGAACCATGTGGATGGACGCTCAGAGCGAAATGCGCCAAACTCAATCCATCGACTATCTGCAGGAGGAAGTGAGGTGTACTTTTCACGGTAATCAACTGTCTGATCTAGTGCATCCAGCAACGATGAGCCAGTTATTTCCGTTGGTGTATCAACCGATTGGGTACTAGGTTGTTGAACTGGAATTGCTTTTTCTTCTGGATCAGTGCATCCAACGATTAGAGCAACACTTACAATTGAGATTGTGATACGAATAAACATGGTTTTTTATTCTCACTTGAGAATACGTTATTTTTAGTATATAGGAGGATAGTAATTTCTAACATCGGCAATACAATTCATCTTTGCAACGGTGAAATCCTATATGACCCTGAAAAAGGTCAATTTTCTCGGTCGTTAACGATAGAAGATTCGGTTGTGACAAGCATCAGTGGCACCAATCACTCTGATATTCAGGTTGTGGATCTCGATGGCCACGTAGCAGTGCCAGGATTTATCGACTCTCATCTGCATCTAACGTATGGCGCTTCCGGTCTTGGAGATATCGATCTATCCACCGCAACTTGCAAAGATGACTTTATTACGATCTTGGCAAAAGCATCTTCTCAACTATCTGTTAATTCGTGGATTGCTGCCTCTGGTTGGTCAGAACAAAATTTAGGAGAAATTCCCGACAAGAGTTGGCTTGACGACTTCGGCGACACTCCCATCATTTGTTATTCAATGGATCTACACACAGCAGTAATTAATGAGCCCGTGATCGCACTCTTGGACATGAAGCGAGTCAGTTTGATGCCAGGATCGGAGCATATTGAGTTAGGGCTCGTGAAAGAGGACGCTCTATTCGAAGGAATCAGTGCAATACTTCCAGAGATTGACAGACAATCAAAAATTACACGAACGCGAATGGCCATTCGAAAAATGCACGAGCAAGGAGTTACCCTTGTTGGGACAATGGAGACAACCGATGCTGTCCAACATGTGTTGCTCTTCTTGGCGGAAGAAGAATGCATGAGATTTAGAGTGATGTGCCTCGATGAGCCTTCTAGCCAAGCCATTGAATTTTGTTCTTCTATCGACAACCCCTATTTACAAGTGTCTGGATTCAAATCATTTCTAGATGGTTCTTTAGGTTCTAGAACAGCCAAAATGTACGAGCCGTGGCATGATGGCAATGGCAATGGTGTTTGGGCAGGTGTTGCTGCAAGCAACACGTTTCAAGATTGGTTGTCTTGTGTAACTGCGGCTAAGTTTTCTCCAATCGTTCATGCCATAGGGGATCAAGCAGTAGGGCTTGCATTAGATTCGATGGCATCTATCTCGATGGATCTACTTCCTAGAATTGAACACGCACAGTTTATTTCGAAGAAAGATATGAATAAGGTTTCTGGACGATGTTTCGGAATTCAGCCATTACATCAACCACATGATGCCAAAATGGCATTGAAAGCAGTCGGCAGTCAACGAATTGGATTACTCCATGATTGGCGTTCTATGGTTGACGCTGGTGCTGCGTTGTCCTTTGGTTCGGATTGGCCCGTTGCTCCTGTTGATCCCATCGGAGCGATGCAAATAGCGATTCGTCGTGGCTTGTCTCCGCAAGAAGTCATGAAGATGAGTACGAGTATTTCAGCAGACTCACTCCGCTCCCCACAAGCTGGAAGGTTAACTGTGGGTAGTTACGGCGATGTCGTGGTATTGGATCGCCATCCATTTGAATGTGACTGGATAACTTCCCCACCATCTGTGATAATGACTATTGTTGCTGGAGTAGTTGTTTATCAAGGAGAATCGAATTGTGCATGATTCATTAACCCATATCAATGAGCAAGGTCAAGTTTCAATGGTTGATGTCTCCAATAAAGAAGTGCTCAATCGGAGGTCAATCGCCCAAGGGCTCTTTGTGGCGAAAGAAAAGACGCTGGACGCATTACTTCGCGCCGATCTTCCCAAAGGAGAAGGGTTGGCTGTAGCACGAGTGGCAGGCATACAAGCTGCAAAGCAATGTTCAAATTTGATCCCTTTATGCCACCCGCTTCCGATCAATTGCATTGACATTTCATTT
>Ga0066376_10004282_pt1 | contig 12442 bp, 9 predicted proteins | sample Knorr_S15_td_Bot_FD_77009 | JGI IMG/M metagenome (GOLD analysis project Ga0066376, IMG submission 77009) | Marine microbial communities from Southern Atlantic Ocean transect - Knorr_S15_td_Bottom_ad_5009_LV_A | ecosystem: Environmental > Aquatic > Marine > Oceanic | place: Southern Atlantic... | reverse complement strand
GTTTCCATCCCAGTTGATTTTGAATCTTACTCGCGTCAATGGCATAGCGGCGGTCATGTCCCGGTCGGTCAGCCACAAACTGGATTAGGTTTTTATGCGGGCGATGGGAAGAATCGGCAACCATTTCATCCAATATTTCACAAAGAGCATGTACCACTTGCAAATTGGTTTTTTCGTTATGTCCGCCAATATTATAAACCTGCCCCGCTTCCCCTTTTTCCAGAACTTGCAGAATGGCATTGCAATGATCTTCAACAAATAACCAGTCGCGTATCTGTTTGCCATCTCCGTAAACAGGCAAGGGTTTTCCTGCAAGGGCTTTTTGAATCATCAGCGGTAAAAGTTTTTCAGGGAATTGGAACGGGCCGTAGTTGTTAGAACAGTTTGTAGTCACCACCGGCAAGCCAAAGGTTTTAAAATAGGACCGCACCAGATGATCGGATGAAGCTTTGGAAGCTGCGTACAGTGAATTGGGCGCATAGGGCGTTTCTTCAGTGAACAGCCCGGTCTCACCCAGCGAGCCGTATACCTCATCGGTTGAAACGTGGAGGAAGCGAAAATCTTTGCGATCAGAATCTTTGCCTGAGCCAAAAAATTCGCGCGCTGTTTCTAATAACTCATACGTCCCTAGAACATTGGTTTGAACAAAATCTCCAGGGGATTCAATAGATCGGTCGACATGAGATTCTGCGGCAAAGTGAATGATATAATCAATTTGATGCTCGGAAAACAGCTTGCCAAGCTTGTCGCCATCGCAAATATCGCCCTGAACAAATATATAATTGGGGTCGTTTTCTATGCAAGACAGAGTGTCCAGATTCCCTGCATAGGTGAGCTTGTCATAGTTGATAACTTTGGCCCGCCCCGTATTCATCAGGTTGAGGATAAAGTTTCCGCCGATGAACCCGGCGCCGCCTGTTATAAAATATGTTTTCATTTCTATAAAAATCGGTGTTAAAACATGAGGTGCAGGGAATGCTGAGGACATCTTTTCGGAAGTATAAGCGTTTGAACCTGTATTTTCAAGATAATGCACCTTCCTTGTTTTACCGATATATCGACAGAAGCCACCTCAATCTCAAATAAAAATGCCTCCTTCATTATCAATAGCGGTAGTCGTCGTCAACTGGAACGCGGGTGCTTATCTGGACAAGTGTTTGCAAAGCCTTAAAACGCAAACGCTAAAACCTGCCCGCATAATGGTTGTGGATAACGCCAGCACCGATGACTCCCTTAAAGGATTGGAAGAAAAATTTTCCGACTGCGAATTTATAAAGCTGGAAACCAATACAGGATTCGCCTTTGCAAATAATTTTGCTGTCACCCGGGCTGACGATTGCGATTGGGTTGCGTTTTTGAATCCGGATGCCTTTGCCCGCACCGATTGGCTGGAAAAATTATCCCAGGCCGTAAATGAATTTCCCGAATGCGCATCGTTTGGCAGCCATATGCTTCGCCATGCAAGTGACCGGATGGATGGCACGGCAGATGTTTACCATGTTTGCGGTTCTGCCTGGAGGCGCGACCACGGTATCTTGTCCGCAAAAGTAGAAAGAAAAGCGCAGGAAATATTCTCTCCCTGTGCGGCAGCATCATTTATTCGCAGAGATGTGTTCAAAGAGGCCGGCGGTTTCGACGAAAACTTTTTTGCCTATTTTGAAGATGTGGATCTTGGCTTCCGATTGCAGTTAAAAGGCTACCCCTGCCGGTATGTTCCTGATGCTGTGGTGGAGCATGTCGGCTCGGCAACCACCAGTCGATACAGCGATTTTGCTGTGTACCATGGACAACGAAATCTGGTTTGGTCCTTTATCCGAAATATGCCGAAATTCTGGTGTTACCTGCCGCAGCATATCGTTTTCAATCTGGCGGCATTGGTTTGGTTCACCTTGAAAGGCAAAGCCGTGCCAGTGTTTAAAGCGAAATGGCATGCCTTGAAAGAATTTCCCAGAGTATGGTCCTTGAGAAAAACGACACAGGCAGAACGGAAGGTGGATGCCTCTGTGGTTATAAATAAAATGAGCCGAAATTTTTTCCGGCCTTATACGCAAACAAAAAAATCGCTATGAAGGAAAGATTTGCCGTAGCAGATTTTTTATCTGTATTTTCAGGGCAGGACTTTGGGTCAGCGTAAAAGCGGCGTTTAGATGCTGGCGCGCAGATTCCATATCGCCTTTTGAATCGATGATGAGTTTACCGAGATTGTAATGGGTGTCCGGCAGGTTTGGATTTATTCTCAGCGAACGATCAAATTCCAATAATGCTTTTTCGGGTTGATTGAGGCTCAGGTATATAAGTCCAAGATTATTGGCCGCTTTCGCTTCTATTTCAGGAACCCCGTTTATTTTTTGGTAAGAAGCTATTGCAGATTTGACTTTCCCCGTTTGCTGGTAAATTTTCCCTTGCAGTAATAAGCCATTGGCTGATTCCGGTTCTTCAGAAAGAAACTGTTGTATATCTTTTTGCGCTTCTAAATAAAGTCCCAGCCTGAAATTCACACGCGCCAGACTGAAATTCAAACTTGCAGGCATGGGATAACCCCAACGATATTTTTCGTAACGGTCCCGGGCCATCTCTAGCATGGTTTTTGCTTTTTGGTGCATATTGGTGGACGCGTAATAGGTGCCCAGATTCAGATACCCTAATGGAATCGTGGAGTCTGCACGAATGGCTTTGTGAAATTCTTTTTCTGCGAGATCAAACTTTTTATTTTGCGCATGAATGCTGCCAAGATTGCTGTGCGCAAAGGATTTGTAAAATGCCGAGGCGTTTGACCTTGAAAGTTTGAGCAGAGTGACTAATGCTTTTTCGTGATCCTTTTCTTCCAGATAAAAATGGCTGAGGTTGTGCAGAACTTTTAAATCGGCAGGAGATTTTTTCAGAGTGTCTTCCCAAAGGTCAACATTGGATTGATAGGTAGCATTTCTTTTGAGGGTCAGTGAACTTTGAATGAGGACCAGCAGCAGAATTAATGCAATTCCTTGTTTAAAGTGCAATGCTTTTTGTTTGCCAAGGAAGCTGTAAAAGGCGCATGAGATCAATAGCGTAGGGCCGATGCCGGGAAGGTAAAGGTTTCTTTCGCTCAATAAATCTGCGCGCGGTAAAAAACTATTGGTGATGGAAAGGGTAAGGATGAACCAAAGAATTGAAAATGAAAGCAGGGGTGATAATTTTTTGAAGTTTTTAAAAATCGCCGCAACTAATATTATCCAGAGCAGGGCGGGCAGCCATTTAAGAGCACCACTTGCAAACCAGTTGGCGGTGAAGTCGTAGTCGAAAATAAGATTGATGGGAAAAAAACAAAGTTTAAATGCATAAGCCACGATCTGCGCCTGCGAGATGGCGTAATTGAGATCGAGCTTTCCTGCCCAGCTTGTAATTATTTGTTGCAGGGCAGGTTGGAAGAGTAGCAATGCAAGAAGTAAAAATATCATAGGCAAATAAAGAAAAGTCAGGCGGCTTTTAAAGGGACTCCAACGTTCATTTCTCATGAAACATAAATCATATAAAATAATCACTGCGGGTAAGGTGAGGCTGGTTTCTTTGCTGAGAAGGGCCGCTATAAACGCGATAAGGGCAAAGGTGTAAAAGGGGATCAGTAGAAAATTTCTTGAGAACTTTTTCAGGCTGCCAAGAATGAACGACAGCATTGCCAATAGATAAAAGAATCCTGCCACGCCGCTGGCTCTTCCGGAAAGATAAGTCACGGTCTCTGTATTCAGAGGATTGATTGCAAATAAAACAGCCGTTAAACCAGCGATACCCAATGCGTGTTTCCCCTGCCAGTGCGTTCCATTTTCGAGCGTAAAAAAAACAACGAATAGTAAAACCAGCGAGGTTAAAAAGTGAAAGGTAATATTGACCCAGTGATATGCGGTGGGGTCTAGCCCGTTTTGCGACTGGTTTAAGCTGAAGCTGAGGAAGAAAAGGTGCCGGTACTGTACGGGAGGGATATCGTGGTAGGCGTTTAGACCTGAAAGATTAATTTGCTGCAATACGGCATGGTCGTCAAAATTGAGAGGGGAATTGAGTGTGTTTGCATAAGAAAAAAGGACTAAAACCAGTAAGAGGATCCCCAGATATAAAAAAGATTTTTTCGATGTGGCGGGATCAATCATGCCGGTGTTTTTTCTCTTTTCGTTTCAAAACAGCTACCAATACTGCCACGTTAATAATAATGAAAATAAAATAGGTTGGAATAAATTTTGGGATCAGGTTGATATTGTAAACAGGGATCAATGCCGTCAAATCAAAATAAAAGCCAATTAAAAAAAGTATGGATATGGACTTAACGGGTGTCAGGCCGAGTTTCCCAAGTCGATGATGAAAATGTTCAGAATCTTTGAGGAATGGACTGGTGCCTTTAATAATTCTTCGGAAAAAAGCAAAGGCGGTATCCAAAATGGGTATTAAAAGTGTAATGACAGGAATGAGGTAATAAATTTCATCGGTATAGCCCTGGTTCAAGGGGAGCAGGGTTATGAGTGCAACAAGAAGGCCCAGCGGCAGGCTGCCGGTATCGCCAAGGATTATTTTTGCGGGAGGAAAGTTGAAAATGAAAAACCCTAAAACACTTCCGGCTAAAATGACGGCGAGAAAGGATGCTCCCATAATCTCTCGTTCCAGATACACAAATACAATGGTGAGACAGGAAAAGAAAATAATTCCCGGAGCCAGACCGTCCATCCCGTCAATAAGGTTTATCGCATTGGTGATGCCCACGATCCAAAGGAGGGTCAGGAAAATCGAAAAATTCCCCAGTTCCACCAGATCGCCAATCCGCTCAATTTGGAAACCGCAAAAATAAAGTGCGCAGGCAATTATAATTTGAACGGTCAATTTCAGGCGGGCGGTGCTATGGGCTATATCATCATAAATTCCTAGAAGGAGCATCGCCCCGGTGCTAACAGAAATCACAGTGAACAAATAAATATTGCCTGAGTCAATCATCCCTGTTAACAGAAAAATCCAAAGTGTTATCAGGAACGACAGGACGACGGCAATCCCTCCGAACGATTTGACAGCTTTTCCTTCTGAGGTGGATATCTGATTGAGGGCAAACTTGAACGGGTTCCTGATTAAAAGCAGGGTGACTCCTAAAGACAATATAAAGGCCAGGAAATATCCGATAAGGTAGACTTCGCCGGCAATAGGGAAAGATTCAAATTTCATTTGATAAAATTGATTAACAGTTGCGAAATACCTCTCAGGGAAATAAAAATATTAATTATTCCCCGGGTCAATATATTTCCCTCATGGTGCTTTTTGAAATAATGCATCATTCCTAAATGCCGCTCGATGATTACTTTTGCCGTTGTTTTACTGTTGCTGGTGGATACGCGATGAATGACCCTGGCTTCTGGGAAGTAGACAACTTGTTTTTCCGTTTGATGGATCATCCGACATAAATCGACATCTTCATTGAATAAAAAATAATTTTCATCGAATCCACCCACTCTTTCAAAAACATCTTTGGCTACCATTAGACAACATCCTGAGAGCCAGTCAACCTGTCGGGTTTCATCATGATCGAAATCCAGCATCAAATATCGAGTGGTAAAGCGATTGTTAGGAAATAGCCGGGAAAAAATAGAATACCGGTTGAACAGACCCGTCCATAAAGTGGGATAGCGTCTACAGGAATATTGCAGGCTGCCATCCGGGTTCACTACTTTGGGGCCCAGCGCGCCGATTTCCGTTTGCGAGCAGAGATGGGTATGCATGGATTGGATTGCATGGTCCGACAAAATGGTGTCTGGATTCAAAAAAATCAAAACATCGCTCCGCGCTATTTTAGCGGCCTGATTATTGGCTCTGGAAAATCCAACATTGACAGAATTTGAAATGAACTGTGCCTGGGAATATAACTCTTTAAGTGGCTGCAGGCCGGGGTCATTTTCACTGTTATCAACAATTATTACCTCGAAGTCCATTTCCGGGAGCGTTCGATAAATAGATTCCAGACAATCTTTAAGGGGTTCGCTATTTTTATAATTAACAATGATGCAGGAAAGATCCACTTTGCATGCCGGTTGTTGCTAAAAGGAAGGTCAACGCGTTCTCTGACCCTGATTATTGCCCAATTTTTATTGGATTTCAACACCGATGCAACGGCCAATCCGTGATTCCATACCTCAAGTACTTCCCCTTATCTGCCGAATGGGATAAGATGATAAGGGAAGTGCGATTTCCCCGTGAAAATCACCAGAAACCAACGGCTGGAGAGGAAAAATAAATGGGTAAAAAGGTATTGGTCACAGGCGGGGCAGGGTTTATAGGTTCGCACACGGTTGATGAGTTGATCGCCCAGGGTCACAGTGTCCGGGTTTATGACAATCTCAATCCACAAGTGCATGGCGGCAGATCTGAAAAGCCCGATTTTTTACATGCGGATGCAGAATTTATAAAAGGTGATGTTCGCGACCGCGACCAACTTTACCAGGCCATCCAGGGCGTTGATCTCATCATTCACGATGCGGCGGAGGTCGGTGTCGGGCAATCCATGTATTCCATCGACCAATATATTTCTACCAACGTTCAGGGTACCGGCGTGCTCTGGGATATTCTCGTAAATGAAAAACATAATGTAGAAAAAGTGCTGGTTGCCAGTTCCATGAGCCTTTATGGCGAAGGGTGCTATCAATGCCAGGAGCATGGAAAAATTTCCCCGAAACCTCGACCTGAAAGTCAATTGGCCGAAGGGCAATGGGAAATGCTTTGTCCAGAATGTGCAGCACCGGTTTCTCCTCTGCCAACCGATGAAGATAAAGAACTCGATTGCACATCTGTTTATGCGCAAAGCAAGAAAGACCAGGAAGTTTATTCGCTGATGATTGGGCGGGCGCACAATATTCCCATAGTGGCTTGCAGATTCTTTAATTGTTATGGCCCTCGTCAGTCTTTGAACAATCCTTATACCGGGGCGGCAGCAATTTTTTGTTCGGCGATAAAAAACGATACCCCACCTTTGATCTATGAGGATGGTAACCAGCGGCGCGATTTTATTCATGTAAAAGATCTGGTGCGTGGAAAACTTCTTTTGTTAAATAAGCCGGAAGCAGATTATGGTATCTTTAATATCGGGACCGGAAAGCCATCCTCCATCCTTGAGCTTGCACAGACGCTCATTGAACTCTGCGGAAAATCTTTTCGACCCGATGTGATTTACAAGTTTCGCAATGGTGATATTCGCGATTGTTATGCAGACATCTCAAAAATTAGCGAGTTAGGTTTCCAACCCAGGTTTTCCCTAAAAGAAGGACTGAAAGACCTGATCGCCTGGAGTGATGGGCAAGAATCGGTTTCCAAAGTAAAAGAGGCGCACCGGCAACTGATGGAAAAAGGTCTGGTGCTTGAAACCCAACCGGTTTCCAGTAAATAAAAAACGTTTTCCTGCAAAGCCTCAATTCCTTAACGCCTGATCTTTTCAGATAAAACCAATGTCTAAACGTAGTGCTCTTTATTTGGGTGGAATTTTCTTTTTCACCTTTTTATGGTTCACCCCCCTTGGAATTTTTAACACCTGGGTTCCTCTCAATATCCATACAGGGTTCTACTCCGTAGTGACTATTGACGGGGGCGATGACACGGGGTACTACGCTTTCCTGCGTTCTACTTTCATTGATGGCGACCTCGATTTTTTTAATGAACGCGGCTACGCCCATTCCGAAAAAATCAACCCGACAGGTTATGTGTTTAACAATTGGCAAATGGGACAGGCGGTTTTGTTCCTGCCATTTTTTCTGATAGGGCATGCCCTTGCGCATTTGTATCAGAGCTTAGGCTACCCGATTACAACGGATGGCTATTCAGCGCCCTATTATATTTCCACCGCTGTTGCTTCGGCGACCTATCTGTTTGCAGGCCTGATCTTTGTCTATCACACCTTGCGAGTGTTTTTCCGCAAGCGTGTCAGCATGCTGGCAACACTCTCAATCTGGCTGGCGTCACCGCTGCTTTATTTTTCATTCATCCGGCAACGTATGGCGCATACCAGTGAGTTTTTTCTTGTCGCTGTCCTGATTTTTATTTGGATCCGCTTTCGTCAATCGAGAAGGCCTCTTCATTATGCTCTGATCGGAACAATATTGGGCTTGCTGTGTATGACGCGCGTGATCAATATTTCCTTTTTTGCTTTATTTGCTGTGGATCTTTTGTGGGAATTTCGTTGGGACTGGAAATCCAATCCCGTCAAAGCGATCAAGAAGGTCTCTATCCTGGCAGGAGCTTTAGGATCGGGATTTTTGATAACAATGTTGCCGCAAATTTATTGTTGGTATCAGTTGAATGGAGTGCCTTTCCCACCTCGTCATATAAAATTTGCCGGAGAAGGTTTGGCATCGGCTTTTTCTGCAGGAGTGCTTCTTAAAAATATCTACACCTTATTTCTGGATGCGAAGTGGGGATTGTTATTTTCAATGCCGCTTTCTGTATTGGGAATAGTAGGTCTATTTTTGAAAGATAATTTTCCCCGCAACCTGCGCCCGGGTTTATTGGCTTATCTTGCGGGAATTTTTGGCATCATACTTTTGTATCCGGAAGATTCTGCTTCGTACGGTCACCGCCATTTAATTTCCGCGTTACCTGTATTTGTATTGGGCCTGGGAGCCCTAATTCAGCGGTTTTCGGGTGGCCGTTCAAAAATAATTCCTGCGGCTGTTTGTATGGTAGCCGTGCTGGCGCAGTTTTCAATGTTGGTTCAATATAAGGTCGCGTTACCTTATAACCACCCGCAATTCACCATTAAGGCCTTGGGCTCTACGTTTGACCTTTTATTAGGACAACCGGGATTGCTGGTTCGTTCCAGCAGTTTTTTTCAAGTGCTTTTCGCTCCTCATCCCGAATCATGGAACTATCTGGATGGAATGTTTCTTTTGTTGTTCCCATTTTTTCAATTGGCGGCCCTGGCATTTGTTCTACTTTTATTTCACAAAGTATTAAAAGAACCCGGTCTACTCGCTGTTTTTTTAAAACCTCGGTTTCTTCTGATAAAAGCCGTGTTCGTTAGTTCCGCTTTGATTATTCTGGTTGCCTTTGCCGCCCCGAATAAATCCGATTCCGAAATTCAGTCCCGGCTAAAATATCTTGAGGCGGCCAGGAGTGGCGAATCGCTTTTCAGAGGAGGGCAGTGGGATGCCTCACGCATTGCCTATGCAGAAGCTTCGCAACATTTGTCCAGTGCATGGAAACCTTATTTTAGAATGGGTCAATCCTGGCAGCGGCTGAACAACCCTGTTGAGGCGAATAAATTTTTCCGCATGGCATTGAAATTCAATCCCGGGTTCAGTCCTGCATTGACGATGCTGGGAAATAATTTGAAAAGAATGGGAGATGCCGAAGGGGCAGAAAAAAACCTGCGTGCAGCAATCCGAAGCTGGCCCAGGAACAAACATGCTTACGATTCGCTGGCGCATGTCCTGGCGACTCTGGATAAAAGGCCGGAGGCGATAAAGATGTTGAAGAATGCCATCCTCATCGACCCGAATTATGGCGTCGGTCATGCCAATCTGGCTATGATATACTCCAGTCTCAATGAAAATAAAAAAAGCCGGCAGCATTTGAACCGGGCAATACAGCTGGGTGTGCAAGGTCCGGTCATCGACCGAATTAAATCCATTGTTACCCGAAAAGCAGAAAATGATTGATGAAATAGACTATTTCCCGAAACGGGAACGGCATAATAAAAAGAAGAAAATCGATTCAGGGTGGAGCGATTTGAAGAAACAAAAAAACAAGCAGGATGATAAATCCGACCCTCCCGCAATAGAAAAAAATCCAAAAGAAAAAAACGAAAGTTAGCCTGCAATATACGGGTTAGCAAAACCCAGTCAGTGTGTATATACTGCAAGAACTCATTAAAATATATCGCTAATAGTTTTCAGGAGCTAGTTTGTCATGCGTTTTAGTTTTTCATCTAAACACCCCTTGTTCTGGTGCTGCGTTATTACATTAAGTTTGTTGTTTCCCGTTGCCATTTTTGCAAGCGTTCAGGAAGAAACTTCCAAAGGCGATGCCGCTTTTAAACTGGGAAAAATGGAAGAGGCGGAGAAGCATTATTCTTCCGCCCTTAAAAAAGACCCCAATAGTTGGCGCATCATGCGCGGTTTGGCGGAATCAAAATTCCAATTAAAAAAATATAAAGAAACTAAATCTCTCGTTGACCGAATTTTGTCCATGAAAATTATCAAAAGAAATATTGTCATCGTAACAATGCGCGATGACGAACAATCTTTCGAAGCCGAGATTGTCGATGAGAACGTTATTCCGCCTGACGATGGCAGAAACAATATGAGAAATTATGTCGATGGGGAGGAAGCAAAACCCGTTCTTCATTACCGCCTCTTCAATTTGAAATCCAGAAAAATGCTTCTCATCCCGCATCAGGATGCTCAAATAGAATACAAGGGCATCCCGCGCCGTATCTATGACTATATGCAGGACCTGCATGCCAAAGTGGAAGACAAGTTGATCGGCATGGCGGGAACCAAGAGGTCGGTAGAAATGGTTGAAGTGAAAGGCGGATGTTTCAAAATGGGCAGCCATAAAGGTGCTGAAATTGAAAGGCCGGTGCATGAAGTCTGCCTGAAAACTTTTAAAATGGATAAACACGAAGTCAGTCAGAGCGTGTTCCAATCTGTTATGGGGCATAATCCCGCGCGCTTTAAAGGCGCAGATCGGCCTGTTGAAAGAGTGACATGGCATGAAGCAGAGGAGTTTTGCAAAAAATCCGATAAACGTTTGCCAACCGAAGCGGAATGGGAATACGCCGCACGTGGGGGAACCCGCACCGAATATTATTGGGGCGATGAATTCAGTACCGGCAAATCCAATTTTTGTGATAGCAATTGTAGCTTGAATCTTCGTGCGAGAAATGTGTCTGACGGATTTCCCACCACAGCCCCTGTGGGTTCGTTTCCAGCTAATCCATTAGGACTCCATGATATGGCAGGCAATGTTTACGAGTGGACGGCAGACTGGATGGAAGATGGCTATTATTTCAAAAGCCCGAAAGACAATCCCCAAGGTCCGGTACGTTCCAATCCGTCGGACCGGCGCGGCGGCGGTAATCGAAAAGTCCTGCGTGGCGGAGCCTGGGGAACGAATTCAGACAGCCAACGATCCGCCGCACGAAAAGGATTCGAAACCGACTACCGCGTAGAAAAATTCGGCTTCCGCTGCTCTCTCTAGCGAGAGAGGCAATAGGTCGGTGCTCGTTTGTTTTGATCAGAGAAATTGCGCCTCTAGAAATGGAGTCCAGCGTTAGCTGGCGCCGGGCCACGCCCGGAGGGGAGTGAGGAAACTTCCCCCTGATAAGGGGGACTGAGGGGGTTCCTTTTATAAAGAAAACATTCATGCAATATTCTAGCCAGGCCTCTTGAGTTCAGTCTTTAATATCTTACCCGTAGCCGTCTTAGGCAGGCTTTCGTAAAACTCAATAATGTCCGGTTTCATGAAGGCGGGTAGTTTCTGTCGGCAAAAATCTTTTAGTTCCTGTTCTGTTGCTTCAACTCCTTCCCGCAACACCACACAGACTTTCACTTTTTCCCCAACCCGTTCATCGGCAATACCCACCGCCGCAACCTCAGCCAGAGCAGGGTGATCCATCAATGCGTTTTCTATGGTCAGGGGCGATACATTTTCTCCCGCGCGGATGATGAGGTCTTTTTTCCGGCCTGCAGAAATATAGAGCCGGTTTTTTTCATCGAGATGGCCGAGGTCTCCGGTTTTAAGCCAGCCATCAGGCTGAAGGGTCTCTTTGGTTTCATCCGGGTGATTCCAGTAGCCGATCATTACGGTTTTACCGTGAACGAGAATTTCTCCAACTTCTCCCTGAGCAACCTGAGCCCCCGCTTCATCAATTATTTTTACTTCGACATTGGGCAGAACCGGGCCTACCGAGCCGGGAACGCTGCCGTCTCGCATCCTGTTCACAGCAATCACCGGAGAAGTCTCGGTGAGACCATACCCTTCAATGACTGTGACGCCTAAAACATCCTCTACTTTTTTAAGAAGTGCTTTGGGCAAAGCGGCACCGCCAGAGATGCAGGTGTGCAAAGAAGAAACGTCATAGCCGCCGCGCGCATAAAGATCAATGAGAAAAGAATAGATAGTGGGTACCAAAGGCAGGAAGGTGGCTTTGTGAGTCGCGATTGAAGCGAGAATCGATTTCGGTTGAAACTGTTTGAGCAAAATCAATGTTGCGCCAACACGGAAAAACACCAGCGCCATGATGTTGCCGAAAGTATCGAACAGGGGCAATGTAACGATGTCTCTGTCTTCTGAAGTAATATGCAGATGATCTAATTACCCGGAGCAGTTTTCATCAAACTGGTCTTCATTGAGCATCACGCCCTTGGGCTTGGCGGTGGTGCCTGAGGTGTAAAGAATCACATCCGGAATTCCCGATTCCCTCTCGTGTTTTATGGGCGCACTTTCTTTTGTT
>Ga0066376_10004281_pt1 | contig 12442 bp, 11 predicted proteins | sample Knorr_S15_td_Bot_FD_77009 | JGI IMG/M metagenome (GOLD analysis project Ga0066376, IMG submission 77009) | Marine microbial communities from Southern Atlantic Ocean transect - Knorr_S15_td_Bottom_ad_5009_LV_A | ecosystem: Environmental > Aquatic > Marine > Oceanic | place: Southern Atlantic... | reverse complement strand
GCTCGGTGCTGCTCGATAACGGCGGCCGGGTAGTGGCGAGTTATGACAAGATTCATATGTTCGATGTGGACCTGCCGACCGGCGAGCGGTTCCGCGAATCAAAGGATTTCCAGCCCGGCCCCGAAGCGCGTCTGGCCGACACCCCCTGGGGAATGCTGGGCATGACCATCTGCTACGACCTGCGTTTCCCACAGCTCTACCGGGCCCTGGCCCAGGGCGGCGCGCGGTTCATGACCATCCCCGCCGCCTTCACCAAGGTGACCGGCGATGTCCATTGGGAGATTTTGCTGCGCGCCCGGGCCATCGAGAACTGCTGCTACGTCATCGCCCCCTGCCAGACCGGCCACCATTACGCCAAGCGCAATTCCTGCGGCCATTCGATGATCATCGACCCCTGGGGCAAGGTGCTCGCCGACGGCGGCGATGGTGTGGGCTTCGTCATGGCCGAGATCGACCCGGCGCGTATCGATCAGGTGCGCGCCATGATCCCGAGCCTCGACCATGACCGGCCTTTCACGGTGACGAATCTGGGGAAATCGCGCATATCCGCTGTATCTTAGCGCGTTTCGGCGCCGGCCGTTCGATATCCTCGTAGGCGATCACCATGAGGTGGCCGCGAACCGCCTCGAGTAGTTCGCCGGACTTGAGCAGATGATCGGGATTGCGCGGCCGGCCGAAGCGCTCATTGCCCAGGGCGAAGGTCTCGTAGATCAGCACCCCCCCTGGCTCCAGGCTTGCCATCAGCGCGGGGAACAGCGGCCTGTAGAGGTAGTTGGTCACCACCACGGCGCCGAATAACCGCCCCGCCAGCGGCCAGGGGCCGCCGTCCTCAAGATCACCCTCGATGGCGGTGAAGCCGGGCTCATCAAGCGCCACGGCGAGCCGCGAGAGAGTGCGGTCGAGCGCCGTGACCGCATGGCCAAGATTGAGAAAAACCCGCGAATGACGGCCGCTGCCGCAGGCAACATCGAGCACCTCGGCGCCCTCGTGCACCCGTGTGGCGAAGCGCACCACCCAGGGCGAGGGCTCATCGATTGGCGTATGATGGACAGTCTCGGTCATGGTCAGGCAGACAATTTCATGTTGTTTACAAATCCGAAAGCGATTATGTGGAAAATATGATTATTTGGCGATTATGCGAATAATAGGGACGCGGCGATGATCCTGTTCGATCTCAAATGTGCTGAGGACCATGTTTTCGAGGCGTGGTTCCGTGACAGCGAGACCTACGATACCCAGGCGGCGGCCGGCGAAATCGAGTGCCCGTTGTGCGGCGATTGCCGTATCACCAAGGCGCTGATGGCGCCCAACGTCGCCCGCAGCTCCGAGACCAGGGATCCCGCCCAGGCCGCCCAGATGATGCGCCAGCTGCAAGCCATGCACGAGGAAATCACCAAGAACAGCGACGATGTCGGCGAGAAATTCCCCGAAGAAGCGCGCAAAATTCATTACGGCGAGACCGAAAGGCGCAATATCCACGGCCGCGCCGACATGGAAGACGCCCGCGCCCTTGACGAAGAAGGCATCGAGTTCGGAATATTGCCGCCGCTGCCCAAGCGCCGGGATAATTAAAGCAATTTCGGTCGCCCAAAAGGGCTCCCTGCGTTCAAACGTCACGCAAACTTACACCGGGTAAGCCGGCGGCTCGCGCTTGCTCGCTTGCTTCTCCGACCGGTAGCGGTCGGAGAATGCTTGTGAGGCTGACAGCCCGATTCAGAGCCCTTCCTTCACCCCCACAGCCATATAGTTGACCGAGAGGTCGCGCGATAAGCTCCATTCGTCATCGAGCGGGTGGTAGCGCACGCCGTCCGTGGCGATGACGGCGATGCCGCGAGAGCGAAACTGGCGGGCCATTTCGGCCGGGCGCACGAATTTGCGCCAGTCGTGAGTGCCGGGCTTGAGCCAGCGCAGGAGATATTCGGCGCCGACGATGGCCAGGGCGAAAGCCTGAGGCGTTCGGTTCAGGGTGGCTACGACAATCAGGCCGCCGGGCCGCACCAGGGCGCAGGCCGCGGCGAAGAAGACATCGAGATCGGCGACATGCTCGATCACCTCCATGCAGAGCACCCCATCGTAGCGCGCGCCGGCGGCGGCCAGAGACTCGGCGTCGCCGTGGCGATAATCGATTTTGAGATCGCCGTCGGCGGCATGGCGCGCCGCCACCTCGATGCTAGCCCGGGCCGCATCGACGCCCACCACCTCGGCGCCGAGCCGCGCCAGGGGCTCGCACAGCAAGCCGCCGCCACAGCCGATATCAAGCAGGCGGAGCCCGGCGAAGGGCCGATCGCCGAGCGCATCGCGATCGAAATGGCGCGCGAGATGATCGCGGATATAGGCGATACGGACCGGGTTGATTTGGTGTAGCGCTTTGAGCCCGCCCTGGGGGTCCCACCATTCATCGGCGAGCAGATTAAACCGCTCGACTTCGTCGGCGTCGATCGATGCGGCGGCTGTATTGCTCATAATTACCCATAAGTCGGGGTTGAAACCGGATCGTCACCCCAGTATGTATACGCGCCCTAAACAGCATGCACTAGTGGATAGAATCTAACATATGGCCCGGCTGGTTCAAAAATACGGCGGCACGTCGGTTGGCGATATTGAGCGCATCAAAGCCGTTGCGCTGCGCGTTAAGGCGGCGGTCGACGACGGCAATCAGGTCGCCGTGGTGGTCTCGGCCATGGCCGGGGTGACCGACCGACTGGTCGGCTGGGTCAATGAGACGGCGCCGTTGCATGATGCCCGCGAATATGACGCCGTGGTCGCCACCGGCGAACAGGTGACCAGCGGGTTGCTCGCCCTGGCCTTGCAGAATATCGGCGTCTCGGCGCGCTCCTGGCACGGCTGGCAGCTTCCCCTGAGCACCGACGGCACCCATGGCGCTGCGCGGATCCTGTCCATCGACACCGCGGAGATCGAGAACCGCCTCGAGGCCGGCCAGGTCGCCGTGATCACCGGCTATCAGGGCCTCAGCCCCGAGGGCCGGATAACCACCCTGGGGCGCGGCGGATCGGACACCTCCGCTGTCGCACTGGCCGCGGCATTGGGCGCGGAACGCTGTGATATCTGCACCGATGTCGATGGCGTCTATACCGCCGATCCGCGCATCGTCTCGGCGGCCCACAAGCTCGATTTGATCACCTATGAAGAAATGCTCGAAATGGCGTCCCAGGGCGCCAAGGTCCTGCAAACCCGCGCCGTAGCGCTGGCCATGCGCCATCGGGTTCGCCTCCAGGTCCTGTCGAGTTTCACCCATTCCCCCGGAACCCTGGTCGTAGATGAGGATGAAATCGTGGAAGAGCAAATGGTAAGCGGCATCGCCTATAGCCGCGACGAGGCCAAGATCACCCTGGTCGGCGTGCAGGATAAACCCGGCGTCGCCGCCGCCATCTTCGGGCCCCTGGCCGACGCCAATGTCAATGTCGACATGATTGTGCAGAATGTCTCCGCCGACGGATCCCTGACCGACCTGACCTTCACGGTCACCACCGCCGATCTCGCGCGCACGGTGGCGCTGCTCGAAGACGGCGGGCGGGGTTTCGATTATAAGTCGCTGACGTCAGACGGCACTGTCGTCAAGGTCTCGGTGATCGGCGTCGGCATGCGCAGTCACGCCGGGGTGGCGACTATGATGTTCCAGACCCTGGCCGACAAGGGCATCAATATCCAGGTCATTTCGACTTCCGAAATCAAGATCAGCATCCTGATCGCCGAAGACTATCTCGAACTTGCCTTGCGCGCCCTGCACAGCGCCTATGGTCTGGATGCTGAATGATATTGTGTAGGGCAGCAATTTCTCTTGCTCGTTCCATGGTTTACCCAGCCCCTCCAGGCGTGTTAGTCTTGTTTAATGTGAGCAATGCATAATGAATACTTTGATTAAATGTGATGAGCGGCCCGCAACGTTAAAATGATGACTGAACCGGGCCGGGGATTTTGAGATGGCGCCAATTCATCTGCGTGAAATAAGTAGCGACGGTGTGCTCCTGCCCGGCGATGTTGCCGCTGAGCTCTATGCCGCCCGTCTGGAGCGTGGCGTTGATCTGCACGCCGTAGCGACTGAACTGCGAATTCAATACGATTATCTGCTGGCTATCGAGGAATGCCGGTTTTCCGATCTGCCCGGCCCGACCTATGTCATCGGCTTCCTGCGCAGCTACGCGGGCTATCTCGGTCTCGACGCCAATCTCCTGGTGCAGCGCTTCAAGGCCGAGACGACGGAATTCGAGCCCCGCCAGGATCTCAACATCCTGGAGCCCTACGACGAAGGCGGAGTGCCGACGGGCGCTCTCATCATGTTGGCCATGGTTCTCGCCGTCAGCGCCTACGGGGGTTGGTATTATATGGTCAATCGCGACGACGTCGCCATCGAGCAGGTCCCCGAAGTGCCTGAGAGAATGGTGGCCGCCCTCGCGCCGGAGCCGGCAGCGGCGGTGGACCCGGTTGTGTTCCCAGAAGCAGAACCCACCCTGTCCGCCGAGCCCGTTCAAAGCGAACCGGAGCCGGAACCCGCAGCGGAGCCCACACCGGGACCCATAGTGGCCGAGGCCGAAGCCGCGCCGATGATACCGGCGGACCAGGCCGACGCACCCGTAACCGCTGCCGCCGCGATCCCGGTTGTTCTATCCGAGGAGTCCTTCGATGCAATCTTGGCATCGGCGATAGACCAAAATTCCGGGGACCAAAATCTCGTGGATGAAACCGAGCCCGCGCCCGAATCGGTTGTTGAGCCCGCTGCTATGCCGGAAACCCTGGAGCCGCTGGAAACGATAACCGAGACCCAGCCCGAGCCGGTGGCTGAAGCAGCGCTTATATCAGAGCCGTTCGTCGAAACCCCGCCAACCGAAATCGAGCCCGAACCAACGCCCGCCGAAACGCTTGAGGCCGCCCCGCTTGAAACCGCATCGTTACAGCCGGTTATTCCAGCGCCGATGATCGTCTCGAGTGATTATCTTCCCCGGGAGTTTGGTCAGGCCAATATCGGCTCGATAATCACCTTGCGCGCCCGCGAAGAAAGCTGGGTCCAGGTCACCGGCCTTAACAACGAACTGCTGCTGACTCGCATCCTGCGGGCGGGCGATATCTACCATGTTCCCAACCGCATCGGCCTGAAGTTGATGACCGGCAACGCGGGGGGCATTGAAATTCTGGTCGGCGGTGTGGTGACGCCGTCCCTGGGAGAAATCGGCAAGGTGCGCCGTCAGGTCTTGCTCGATCCCGAAAAGCTGCTTGCCGGGAGCATCAACAATCCCTAGAGCAATACCCGAAGATAATAAACCTATCTGGTTTATTATCTTCGGGTAAAATTGCTCTAGGTTTTAACGAGCTAGAGCATCTTTACCCGCCAGATTAAATTTCTAAGGCGATTCAATCTGGCGGATGATGCTCTAGTTGGCTTTACAGCCGCCCGCGCTCTACGTTATCAGTTGCATGAAAAATCGAGTTCGACTTAACCACCTCTTCAGGGCCTCATCATGAGCGTTCGCCCCTATCGCGATATCGACCGCCGCAAATCGTTGCGGGTTAATGTCGGCGCCGTGCCGGTCGGTGACGGCGCGCCGATTACCGTGCAATCCATGACCAACAGCCTGACCAGCGATGTGGCGGCCACGGTGGCGCAAATTCATGACCTGGAGGCGGCGGGCGCCGATATCGTGCGGGTTTCCTGCCCCGATCAGGCGTCGACGGCGGCGCTCAAGGATATTATCGCCGAGATAACCGTGCCCATCGTCGCCGACATTCATTTCCACTATAAGCGCGCCATCGAGGCCGCCGAGGCGGGCGCCGCCTGCCTGCGCATCAATCCCGGCAACATCGGCAAGGCGGAGCGCGTACGCGAGGTGGTGGCGGCGGCCAGGGACCATGGCTGCTCCATGCGCATCGGCGTCAATGCCGGCTCCCTGGAGCGTGACTTGCTGGAAAAATACGGCGAGCCTTGCCCTGAAGCCATGGTCGAGAGCGCCCTGAACCACGCCCACATCCTCGAAGACAATAATTTCCGTAATTTCAAGATCAGCGTCAAGGCGTCCGACGTGTTCCTCTCCGTCGCCGCCTATCAGGGCCTGGCCGAGGCCTGCGACTATCCCCTGCATATCGGCATCACCGAGGCCGGCGGCCTGACCTCGGGCACGGTAAAATCCTCCATCGGACTCGGCATGCTGCTCTGGTCGGGCATCGGCGACACCCTGCGCGTTTCGCTCTCGGCCGATCCGGTGGAAGAGATCAAGGCCGGCTTTGAGATGCTTAAATCCCTGAATTTGCGTCACCGGGGGGTCACTGTCATATCCTGCCCGTCCTGCGCCCGCCAACAGTTCGAGGTGATCAAGACCGTCGAGGTCATCGAGCGTCGTCTCGCCCATATCTCGACGCCTCTCACCCTCTCGATCATCGGCTGCGTGGTCAACGGCCCCGGCGAGGCGCGCGAAACCGACATCGGCCTGACCGGCGGCGGCAAGGGCAGCCATCTGGTCTATCTCAGCGGCGTCTCCGATCACAAGATCGAAGACGCGGGGCTGGTCGATCATCTCGTTGAACTGGTCGAGGCCAAGGCGGCCGAAATCGAAGCCCGGAAAACCGACGAGAAAAAGGCCGCCGGCAAGACGGCGTCCGCCGCTTAAAGCGGAAGTAGACCCTTGGCAAAACTGCAGCCCGTTCGCGGCACCCATGACCTGTTGTCCGAGGACGTCGCGCGCCACCGCCTTGTCATCGAGACCTTCCGCGACCTCGCCCTGCGCTTCGGCTTCGGCGAGATCGCCACGCCGATCTTCGAATTCTCAGAAGTCTTCAAGCGCACCCTGGGCGAGACCTCCGACGTGGTCACCAAGGAGATGTACAGCTTCACCGATAGGGGCGGCGAAGAGATCACCCTGCGCCCGGAATACACCGCCGGCATCGCCCGCGCCTTCATTTCCGGCGGCCTGAGCCAGAACCTGCCGCTCAAGTTCTTCGCCTCGGGGCCGATGTTTCGCTACGAGCGGCCGCAAAAGGGCCGGCAGCGGCAATTCCATCAGTTGGACGCAGAAATCCTCGGCGTCGCCGAGTCCCTGGCCGATATCGAGGTCATCGCCCTCGGCGATCAGCTGCTCAAGGAACTCGGCGTTGCCGGCGACACCACCCTGGAGCTCAACAGCCTGGGCGATAAAGAGAGCCGCACCGCCTACCGGGCGGCCCTGGTCGAGTATTTCAGCGGCCATAAGGACAAGCTGTCCGAAGACAGCCTGCTGCGCCTCGATCGCAACCCCCTGCGCATTCTCGATTCCAAGGACGAAGGCGACCGGCGTATCGTCACGTGCGCACCGGAAATGGGCGATTATCTGAATGCTGAATCGGCCGATTTCTTCGCCGCCGTCCAGGACGGCCTCGATCGCCTGGAGATCGCCTATACCCTGAACAGCCGGCTGGTGCGCGGGCTCGACTATTACACCCACACCGCCTTCGAATTCACCACCCAGGCGCTCGGCGCCCAGGGCGCGGTGATCGCCGGGGGGCGCTATGACGGCCTGATCGAGACCATGGGCGGGCCGCCGACGCCGGGTATCGGCTGGGCCTCGGGCATCGAGCGATTGGCCATGCTGATCGCCGAGCCGCCCGCCGAGGTGCGGTTGATCGCCATGATACCGACCGACGCCGAGGCGATGAACGAAGCCTTGGTGCTGACCCATACCTTGCGCCAGGCCGGCTTTGCGGTTGATCTCGGCTATCGCGGGAATGTGGGCAAACGCATGAAGCGGGCCAACAAGCTGGGGGCTCGCGCCGCCGTCATTCTCGGCGAAGACGAACGACGCGCTGGTGTGGTTACACTGCGGAATCTTGATACGGGCGAGCAGGAGAGCGTGCCTCTCCCAGAGCTGAACGACCGGCTCGCTAAGCAGCGTTAGCGCCGCCATGGAGCATTGGCCGGCATTGGTTGTGGTCGGCGCCAATCACAAATCGGCGCCGCTTTCCCTGCGCGAAAATTTGATGGTCGAGGAAGAAGACGTCGGCGCGCTGTTCAACCGCCTCAGGCACGCCGGCGTGACGCAAGCTCTCTTGCTATCGACCTGCGACCGGGTTGAAATTCAGACAATCCATCAGGACGCCGCCGCCGCCGCAACGGCAATCACCACTATCCTCGCCGACAATGCCAGCATCGATCCGAGCGAACTGGCGGCCGGTTTCTACACCCTGCAAGGCGCCGAGGCGGCGCGCCACCTGTTCGCTATCGCTGCCTCGCTCGACAGTCTGGTAATCGGCGAGCCCAACGTACTCGGCCAGGTCAAGACCGCCCATCGCGTCGCCCAGGCGGCAGGCATGATCGGCAGTGACTTCGATCGCCTGCTCGACGCCGCCTACAGCGCTGCGAAACGGGTTCGCTCAACCACCAAAATCGGCGAGCGGCCGGTCTCCATCGCCGCCGCCGCGCTCGATGTGACGCGGGGTATCCACGGCGACCTGGGGTCCTGCTCGGGCCTACTCATCGGCCTTGGCGAGATGGGCGAGATGGTCGCCCGACGCCTGACTGACGGCGGTCTCGGGCGGCTCGCCGTCACCCATCGCACAGCGCGGCGGGTCGCCCCTCTGGCGCGCGCGCTCGACGCCAATGTGATCGAATTCGAGACCCTCGATCATGCCCTCGCCGGCGCCGATGTTGTCGTGACCTGCGCCGGGTTGGGCAGCTATACGCTGACAGCCGATGCCCTGGAGGCGGCCCTCAAGGCCCGGCGGAGAAAGCCGATATTCGTCATCGATCTGGCGGTGCCGGGCGATGCGGATCCAGCCATCGAAGACCTCGACGACGCTTTCCTCTATGATAACGACGATCTGGAAGGCGTCGCCCGCGCCGGGATCGCCCATCGCGAAGCCGCCGCCGAAGAGGCCTGGCGCATCGTCGACGAAACCCTCGCCGCCTATCATGAGGATCGTGCAGGCCGCGCCCAGGCGCCCGATGCCGATGCCCTGCGCCAGCGCATCGACGCCCTACGAAGAGACATCCTGGCCGAGACCGGCGGTGACCAGGAAGAGGCCGAACGCCTCATTCGCCAGCTGTTTCAGAACGACGGGGAGACCAGTCAGTGACTCTCGACGTAAAGCTTTTGCGCCTGATCGAACGCCACGAGAAGATCGCTGCCATGATGTCGCAACAGGACGACCTCTCCTCGGACGACATCGTACGCCTGTCGAAGGAATATGCCGAGCTGACGCCCATCGTCGAGACCATCACCGACCTGCAAAGCGTCACGACCGAGATTGCCGACCTCGACAGCCTGATCGATGACGAGAGCGACGATGAAATGCGTAAGCTGGCCGGCGATGAACGCGACAGCCTGAAGCAGAAACTGCCGGCCCTCGAAGATCGGGTAAGGCTGCATCTGCTGCCCCGCGACGAGGCCGACGCCAAGAACGCCATCGTCGAGCTGCGCGCCGGCACCGGCGGCGACGAGGCCGCCCTGTTCGCCGCCGATCTGTACCGCATGTATCAGCGCTATGCGGAAATCCACGGCTGGAAGACCGAGGTCATGCATGTGGCCGAAACCGGCCTCGGCGGCATCCGCGAGGCGGTGGTCTCGTTTAGCGGCCGTGACGTGTTCTCGCGCCTGAAATTCGAATCCGGCGTTCACCGCGTGCAACGGGTGCCCGAGACCGAGACCGGCGGCCGTATCCACACCTCGGCGGCGACCGTCGCGGTGCTGCCCGAGGCCGAGGAGATCGACATCCAGATCAACGACAAGGACCTGCGCATCGATATCTTCCGCGCCAGCGGCCCCGGCGGACAATCCGTCAACACCACCGACAGCGCCGTGCGCATCACCCACTTGCCGACGGGCATCGTGGTTTCCCAGCAGGACGAAAAATCCCAGCACAAGAACAAGGCCAAGGCCATGCGCGTGCTGCGCGCCCGCATCTATGAAGCCGAGCGCGCCGCCCGCGATGCGGAGCGCGCCGCCCAGCGCCGCGGCCAGGTCGGTTCCGGCGACCGCTCGGAACGCATCCGCACGTATAATTTCCCCCAAGGGCGGGTCAGCGACCACCGCATCAATCTCACCCTCTATAAGCTCGACAAGGTGCTGTCCGGCGAGGCCCTGGACGAGATTATCGAGGCGCTGATCACCGACGATCAGGCGGCGCGCCTTGCGGCCATCGAGCCATGAGTCGTAGCAAAGCTCTAGCTCAGGGGGCGCAAACCCTTGCCGACGCCGGCCTGGAAGACCCTCGCAGCGAAGCCCGGCTTCTGCTCGGCGCCGCCCTGGGCGTCGGGCTCGAAGGCCTGATCGGCGCGCCCGAGCGGGCCCTGGAAAACGGCCAGCGCCAGCATTTCGAGGCCTTGATCAACCGCCGCGCCGCGCGCGAGCCGGCAGCCTATATCCTTGGGCAGCGGGAATTCTGGAGCCTCGACTTTACAGTCAACGGCGCCACTCTGATCCCCCGCCCCGATAGCGAGACCCTTATCGAAGTGGCGCTCGACGGCATGTCTGACTGCGACGCGCCCCATCGCCTACTCGATTTCGGCACCGGCAGCGGCTGTCTTCTGCTCGCACTGTTGAGCGAACTGCCCGGCGCTTGTGGCCTCGGCGTCGATATCAGCCCGGAAGCCCTCGCCGTGGCGCACGGCAACGCCGCCCGGCTCGGCCTGGGCGAGCGCGCGCGTTTCCTGTGCGGCGATTGGGGGCGGGCTGTGGCCGGAAGCCACGACCTGATCGTCGCAAACCCGCCCTATATCGAAGACGGCGAAATGGCCGGCCTGGCGCCTGAGATTACCCGCTTTGAGCCCGCCTCCGCCCTGGCCGGCGGGCCGGACGGCATGGCCTGCTATCGCGCCCTGGCACCGGATATTGCCCGCCTGCTTGCGCCCGGTGGATTGGCGGTGATCGAGGTCGGCGCGGGGCAGGCAGACGCGGAGGCGGCGGTCATGAGCGCCCAGGGACTGGCCGAAAAAGGCCGGCGACAGGACCTGGCGGGGGTCGAACGCTGCCTCCTGCTACAGCGCTAATTTGTCGACCATGCGAGAAAACGCTTGGAATACGCGCAAGACTTGATTAAATAATCCCTTGGTAGGGAGCATTAGCTCAAGGGCTCAGGGTACAACATTACCCTGTTTCCGTAGCATAGGCTGAGGCGCCGGTTCCCTCCAACCCGAACAACGATATTGGAGCCGCGCGGGACTTTCAAACCGCGCGCGTGAACATAAAAATGATTCAGTCATGAGACCGAACATGAATTCCAAGCGGCCGCGCAATAACCGCAATAATCAACGACGCGGTGGCGGTGGCGGTGGCGGCGGTGGCGGCGGTGGCGGCGGTGGCGGTGGTGGCGGCAGACAAACCCTGGACAGCCACGGACCGGGTATGAAAATACGGGGCAACTCGCACCAGATTTTCGAAAAATATTCGGCTCTGGCGCGTGACGCCAATACGGCCGGCGATCGGGTGATGGAAGAAAACTACGCCCAGCATGCCGAGCATTATTACCGTCTGGCCAACAGTGAAGGCGGCGGTGGTCAGCAGCAACGGCAACAGCAGCAGCCCCAGCAGGAGCAGCAGGAGCAGCAGGAGCAGCAACAGCAGCAGCAACAATCGTCGGAACAGCAGCAACAGCCACAGCAGTCGCAGTCGCAGTCGCAGTCGCAGCAGACAGTTAAGGCGGACCAGTCGGAAACGGTCGTCAGCATCACTGAGACTGCCGCAACCGAGCCCGCCGAGACAGAGACTGCCGACGCCGAGAAGGAAGCGACCGTCGAGACGGCGCAACCGGATATGGCCAAGGAGCCCCAACCAGCCATCGAATAAGGCCTGTTTTTGAGGCGTCTTGCGTCTCCCGTTGCCGATCACCATATATCCCAGGTGCCGATTGCTCATTCGAGGATCGGCGCACGATACGTTTGACCGCTCATGAGAGGGTTATGGTGTAACGATGAATATTGAGAAATTTACCGAACGATCCCAGGGCGTGATTCAATCCGCCCAAGCACTCGCCATAGGCAGCGGCCATCAGCGCTTCATGCCCGAGCATGTGCTGAAAATCCTGCTCGACGACAATGAGGGCCTGGCCGCCAACCTGATGTCCGCCGCCGGCGCCCGCCCCGAGGACGCCATCGTCGCGGTCATTGCCGAGCTTGAAAAACAGCCCAAGGTCGAAGGCCCCGGCGCCGGGCAGGTCTATCTGGCGCCCGAGACGGCGCGCTTGTTCGAGAGCGCCGTGGAAATTGCCAACAAGGCCGGAGACGGCTTCGTTACCGTCGAGCGCCTGCTGCTCGCCCTGACCCTCGGCGCCGGCACTGAGACCGCGCGTATCCTCGGCGACGCCGGGCTCAAGCCCGAGACCTTGAACGCAGCGATCAATGATCTGCGCAAAGGCCGCAGCGCCGATACAGCGACCGCCGAGAACCAGTACGAAGCGCTCAAGAAATACACCCGCGACCTTACCGCCCTGGCCCGCGACGGCCGGCTCGATCCGGTGATCGGCCGGG
>Ga0066376_10004280_pt1 | contig 12444 bp, 8 predicted proteins | sample Knorr_S15_td_Bot_FD_77009 | JGI IMG/M metagenome (GOLD analysis project Ga0066376, IMG submission 77009) | Marine microbial communities from Southern Atlantic Ocean transect - Knorr_S15_td_Bottom_ad_5009_LV_A | ecosystem: Environmental > Aquatic > Marine > Oceanic | place: Southern Atlantic... | reverse complement strand
CTCTCCCTGATCTTCTGAGCGATGAATGAACCCAATTCCAGAGTAAGATAGCCCAGCAAACATCACACCTGTAGAATGGATATTGAATGCAGCGCAACCCTCGGGGGTAAATTCCCCCGGGCTTGTCCAGGTCTGTCCAAAATCTGAACTGTGAAAAACTCCGTAAGCAAAATCTGGAACATATATATTGTTGTCATCGGTGAGAAGTATATCTTCGGCTGTAACAAACCCTGTATTGGGAATAGGTATATCAAACCAAGTGTCCCCCGTATCATCAGAAAAATAAATATGGAACTGCATATCACCTATATCAAGGCCAGCCGTGATGACTCTATTCTGACCGTTGGTAGAAATCTGTCTCTCGTATCCCTGAGGTAATTCCAATATCTGCCAGTAAGTTTCCATTTCCGGAAAACTGTAATCTATGGCTGCCATAACGTCAATAATTCCCCAGCCGTATTGATTGTCCGGATTTTCAGGATCACTAGCAGTCATCATGAGAGCTTCACGAACCTGCTGTGGTGTCCAGTCCGGGTGAGCATTGAGGATCAATGCGCAGGCACCTCCGATGAGCGGTGTTGAAAGCGAGGTTCCGCTGACGCCTCCATACCCCCCGCCATATTCAGGCGGAAGAGCGCAATAGGTATCTAAACCCCGGGCACAGACTTCCGGTTTCGTTCTCCCATCAGCAGTGGGACCCCAGGAACTGAACCAGGTAATTTCATCGAATTCATCCACCGCTCCGCAGGTGATCACATCAAAAGCATCTGCCGGTGCGATGATTCCACCTGAGCCATAGTTTCCTGCTGCTGTTGTGACTATCATTCCATTTTCGATAGCTATATTCACTGCGATGGTTGTAACAGCGGTCAATCCATCCAGATCCTCAAACTGGTACCAGTCCATGTATCCCAGTGATGAAGACGCAATGTCCGCCCCTAAACCTTCGCCCCACTCCAATCCGGCAACATATTGATCTTCTTCAATGGGGACTTCCTGGGTTACGTCTTCCGTTTTCGCCAGCAGAAATTCCGCTTCATACGCAGGGCCGTATAACTCTCCGTCCCATTTCCCTCCCAATGCGGACAAAGTGTAGGTTCCGTGGTTGTGCTGACTTTCATGATCTCCATCTTCATTCTGTGTTTCCCCGTCGTTGTTGATAAAATCCCATTCAGCGAAAACCTGGTCATCCGGAATTGCTTCGTGATCGGTGTAGTAGCCCGTGTCCAGCATGAGAATCCGGATACCGGCGCCGGTGTAGCCCGCTTCATGAGCGGCGATGACGTTGATCTGCTCCAATTGGTTAAAGGAAGCGCCGTAATCATTTCTATCTAGATTTTCAGTGGATTTCCCCGGTGAAATTTTCACGGGATCTGTTCGTTTTCCTCCGTAAACTGGATCAATTTTCTGTACAAATTCAAAAGCCGTAATTTCATTCAGTTGCTCAAGGGAACCGGATACGGAAACAGCATTAAGCCACTTTGAAGTCGTTCGAATCGAAAGTCCTGAATTTCGTATGGATTCTACATATTCATCATAGACAGGGATGTCCCTCTCATCCACCAGTATTGAACCTCTTGTTTTAGATCTCCGCTGTTTTGTTTTTTCGGCTAGGTTTTCCAATACAAGCTGAAGTGCTGAATTCATTTTCGAATTTGTTTCCAATCCTTTATCAGTGAAATAAATCCAGGCGTGGTATTCTCCAGAATTACGGAATCCTTTCTGTAACTGCTTTTCATGAAGTTTGTCCTGGCCGGGAGAACTGATGATCAGCATGAAAAAAAGAAGCGGAACCTGAATGGATTTTATGCTATATGTCATTATGTTTATCTTTTCAGTCAGAAAACGATGCATTCTCTAATAGTTAACGATTATTTTCAAAAGAATACTTGTAAGTTACTCACAGAAGAGGGAATGATCGAAATCCTATCAGGATGAAAAATTCAAACAAATTGTCCAAAAAAAAATTCAAAATATGAAAATTGCTCTCTTCGGTGCCACCGGATTTGTGGGAACCCACATTTTAGCCAGCCTTGTTGAACATGGGCATGAAGCAACCGTTCTTGTCCGGGAAAATGCAGAAGGAAAACTCTCCCAACCTGGAAAATGCAGAATTGTCACCGGAGATATCCACAATGAGCAGGCGATCAACGAAACAATCCACCAGGAATTCACAGGCGTCAGACATGGAGATTGATGATACATTAATGGCAGTACATTCCACACATGTTACTTCTTCTCCTTCAATATCCACAAACCTGTGAACATAGGGCTCCAGCATTTCCAGGTTATCCAGCAAAGTAACCCAGGTTATAAATTCACCATACTCATCTTCCAGGTAATAAATTCCGCAGTCATCCATACAGAATGATGCTTCCGCTTCACGAAGATATCGGGTGAGTGCGTATACGGGCGTAAGGTATACTAAAAATAAAGGTAAAAAAGAGAATCAGTCAGTTGATTCATTTTTGTTCAAGATGATGTTCAGCATGATTTCCTTCTCCTATTTCAATAAAATTACCTTTTGTGTTTGGGTCATTTCTCCATCGCTGGTTAATTGAACAAAATAAACCCCGCTGGAAAATTTGGATGCATTCCACTGAATTATGTGGTGGTCCGGTTCAAGAATATCATCCAAAAGTGTTTCCACCAACCGTCCGTTGATGTCGTAGACGTTTAAGGTCGATGCATGCATCGACCCTACGGAAAAACGGATTGTCGTGATTGAATTAAACGGATTTGGATAGACAGGAAAAAGTGAAAATTCCGTGGGGATTTCCGACAAATTTCCCTTTCTCAGAATGAATTGTTTAGTATCACTAATCAATTCCAATACTTGAATACCTGAACACTGAAACACCTTACCACTTTCTTCAACTAACTCCCAGCTTTCACCATTTTTAATTTCACACTCAAAAGTGAGTGAACTACCATTATTCATCACTTCAATTACACATTCATCTGTAGAACACAGTTTTGTATCACCGGAAAAGCGGATGTCAATGGCTCCAACTGGTGGTTTTGGAGGTAAACTGTAGCTCAGTCTTTCTCTGGCTGACAGTTCAATACCAAAGTATAAATCTGAACCATTAATACTTAAAGTGTTGGCTTTGCCTGTAAGATTAAAAGTTTGGGGTAAATCTTTGATTAATGGCCCACCTGCCATAGCAATATCATCCCTTATGCACCGCACAGAAAACCCGTTTCTCTTACTGAGGTGATAACGGTTGGATTCTGAATAATCAAAACTCAGTGCCCGGTACCATGCATTGACACTATAAATCTCTGAAGAAGACCAAAAGAAGCCATATCTGTTCAAACAGCACCAGACTTCCTGATTTGTGTATGGGTCGTAGTCACGTCTCCCACCAGGAAATGCAGTGAAACCAGTTTCATTTGTTGCTCCTGTATTGGGGCTATTCCAATGTTCAGTTCCTTCTTCTTTCAATTTACCCCCTTCATCTGTACCACGTAAACCTTCACTATTTGCTTCTGATTCACTCATACCGAGATACATCTCTAATTCCTGCAACTCATCATCTGAGGGTACCTGCCAATCAACAGGGCATAAGCCTCTGGCATCATTAACCGCAAACCAGTTATAGAGCCTGCCGTATACTGCTACATTGGAAGCGTCGTTGTTATACTCTGCATAGGCACCATATTGAGGGTCATTGTATGAATATGGCATTTCATCACCATTTTGGTAATGGGTGACTTTCAAATTTTCTGCCATCCATAACTGGTCACCTATAGAGACTGTATTGTAAACATTCCCATCTATGTCAGTCACGGTAGCTGGTGTTTGGCTGGTCAGGATAATATCTCCAGACTGATATGTTCTTAACCAATAGCCTTTCCCTGGTTCAATACTTTCTGCATTTGAATAGCCATTGAAACTGAATCCATAAACCGTTCCAGGAATAATAATTCCACTTGGGGCCTGTATGTCTGAAACATCCACAGAGTTTGTGATGCCCGAGATCAGATTCCACCCTTCAGTTAAAGTGATTGTAAGTTCACTGATTGGAGAGCCAGTAATGGTGGTACTTCCAGCACTGGTAAATCGTAACCAATATCCTTTACCTGGAATAAAATATGATTCAGATATGTATCCATTTTCAAAAGAATATAATGTTCCATCCGTTGATTCGGGGAATAAATGACCGTACGAAGTATCTTCCACTTCAAGAGGCAGTCCTACAAGATTCCAGCCTAAAAGATAGTCAATAGAGATACTTTCTTGCGGAGGTGTTTCTGAACACACAGCATAACACTCCTCCATGGTGGTAAAGAATGCATCAGTATAATCCATACCATCCACCACCCAGCCACATCCGGAAAGAACCTGACAATAATTATCGCTCCAGCCAATTCCCAAAACCATATCACAGTCACCAAAATAAATCCCGGTAAGGTCAATACACCCTACATTTTCATGACAGTCAAGGAGCAGTTCCCCATCAATATAAAAATCCGCCCAACAACCATCGCAATAGTTTGCAACACACTCCGCATCTGGATACAAAGCGCAATCTTCAACAGTACATGGGTCAGCGAAACACTCTACAGGAAATTCACAGGAGTCAGACATGGAGATTGATGATACATTAATGGCAGTACATTCCACACATGTTACTTCTTCTCCTTCAATATCCACAAACCTGTGAACATAGGGCTCCAGCATTTCCAGGTTGTCCAGCAAAGTAACCCAGGTTATAAATTCACCATACTCATCTTCCAGGTAATAAATTCCGCAGTCATCCATACAGAATGATGCTTCCGCTTCACGAAGATATCCCGTCTGGGAATAAAGCGGTGTGAGATATACTGATAATAAAAGCATAAATGAGAATTTGCGATTTGAGCCATTTTTGTTCAGGATGAATTTCAGAATGTATAAGAGAAGGGGAAACCGAATGGATTTTACGCTATATGTCATGATGGATTAATTTTACATCAGAAGATAATACATTCATTACACTTTTGAGCGCCCCTGAATCAAAATAAGATAAATCTTCCTGGAATTCCCATTCTAAAGCTAAATCTATTTGAGAATAACCAAGATTGATTATCAAAATAGACACTGGTATATAATAGATATTTTTCATTTTGAAATCTTCTTATCTACAGGAGAAATTTACCCTATCCTCCCCATTTTTACAAGGAGGCAGGTTTATTTAACCTTTTCCCACTGAACTGGATTTACTTGACATATTTAGGTTGAAAGAGTTGAATCTCAAAATCTCCGGGAACTTTGAAAAAAGTTACCAGTCCATAGCCAAAATCTTCAATCTCTTTCGTAAACTCTACTCCCTTCTGCTTAAGTGATTTTACCGTCTCTTCAATATTGTCGCAATAAAATGAGATGTCGTGTGTCCCGGTTCTAGATCCACCTTCATCTTCAGCAGGGTGACAACCCATCTCTGCTTCCGGAACATCGAATATCAACCATCCGTCACCTACATCTGTAGATTTAAGTCCCAATTTATCACCCAGGAAAATCCGCAACTCATCCGCTTTTGAACTATAGAACATTGAATGAACACCCTTAATCATATTTATCTCCCTTTTCTTGTTTAGACAACATAGTTAAAGTTGCACAAATTTATATTAAAGCCTTTTAGCTATTTTAAAAACGCTTTTTAAATATCTTCTCCTTTTCTCATCAGAAACAAAAGGTACTGACCAACAGTTCACTCGACTGATTTTCTTTACTCCGCACATTTTCAATACCCCCCTTTTAAGTCTTCTGAAAGGGATATTCATATAAAAATATTTAGTAGCAATTGCTGGCGATCCATACGTATTAATAATAATCGCCTTTTTACAAGGAAGTAATCCAACCGGTTTACCCCAGTTACCAAACACAGTTTTAAATTTATAAGCAAAATTAACAGAAAACACCCGATCTATCCAGCCTTCGAAAATAGCAGGTGCTCGGAACCAAAATATGGGATATATAAAAACAAGACAGTCAGCATTCTTGATTTTATTCTGGTAATTTTTTACAATTGGATCAGATATATCACCTCTCATTTCATCTAATGACATTATAGGATTAAATTGATCTTTATAAAGATCTATAATATGAACATCATGATTTGCTGCTTTAGCACCATCAACAAAACTGTTTAAAAGAGAATGGCAAAAACTATCAGGATTTGGATGGGCAATGATGATATTTACATACATAAATTAAAATTACATATGAAAAATTGCATTCATTGCTCAATTTGTCCAATTTTCATTGTGATTTCCTTTTGCCATATAACGTTCCCACTCAGGAATCAATTTGTGGTCCAGTAATTCTTAATGCTGATGTCTGATCCCTTTTTTTACCATAATGTAATTCACAGGATAAGCGGCTAAAAATCCGGCTATTAACGCTAATGTCATGCCCATCCAAAAAATACCCGAAGTCAGCCCTGCACTCATTACACCCGGAGTATACACTTCAACCAGAACTTCCGCTGTTTCCATCACTGCTATGCTCAATCCTTCGGCAATCAAAACCTGTTTAAAAGCAGCGCGCAAAGTAAAATTATGTTTTAACAAAGGCTTTAAACCAAGGATAAACCCCAGAACAAATCCCAGCGACACGGCCAAAACAATGGTGTAGAAGTTAGATAATTGTAATGCAACTCCGATAATCATTCCCAGTACTTCTCCTAATCCGCACCCAAGAAGACAATGCAGAGTAGCGCTGGCGGCTAGTTTATAATTAGAGACACCTGCTTTCTCATCCATTTCGTGCTGATACAATTCGTTGTTCATTACTATATTTTCTAATGATTGTGCTGTTTTGGTTTTAAATACATTCCGCATTTGGGGCATGAACCCGGTTCAGACTGTTGGACTTCTGGATGCATGGGACAGACATAAATTTGTTCACTTTGGGTTGGCTCAACTGTTCCGCCACTCACTTTTGAAGCGACTGTCCCGGGTGGATTTGGATACCAGCCCACATTATCTTCATCAAGGTCATCCCTGACTTTCAGGATGGTAAACATTCCACCCATCGCAACGGTTCCAAATGGACCGTCCCCCGCCATCATAGGCAGAGTATTGATTGGTCCCTCCATGCTCATTTCTGCCATTTCAGCCATACCATCTTCACCCATTGCCATATAATTTGGAAGTAATTCCCTAATCTTTTCTTCCAAACCATCCTGATTGACACCCAGCACATTGGGGACATCATGACCCATGGCATTCATAGGATGATGCCTCTTGTGACAGTGCATTGCCCAATCTCCGGGAACTGCGGTGAATTCAAAATCCCGGGTTTGCCCCGGTGCCACCAGCACCGTTGTTTCCGGCCATTGGGCAGATTCAGGGATATCGCCTCCATCCGTGGCTACAACGTGGAAAGAATGTCCGTGTAAATGGATTGGGTGCGCATCCTGGGCAACATTCGCAATTCGGACACGAACCCTGTCCCCGGTTTGAGCAATGATGGCATCTGTTCCTGGAAATGCACGGCTGTTAAAAGTAAAAATATTAAACTCTGTCATCACATTTGGATCCGGAGTATATGTTCCCGGATCAATAAACCATTCATTCAGAAATATAGCATAATCCCGATCGATTTTATTTTTTCGTTCCTTGGGATGAATAATGAAAAAACCCATACTGCCCAATCCAATCTGGAGCATCTCATCGCCATGTGAATGATACATTTGTGTTCCATGCTGGCGGAGTGTAAACTCATAGGCAAACGTTTCCCCGGGCTGAATACCGGGCTGTGTTAATCCCTGAACACCATCCATTCCACTGGGTAAAAGAACTCCGTGCCAGTGCACAGCTGTAGGTTCCGGCAGTTTATTCGTAACCAATATCCTGACCCGGTCACCTTCAACCGTTTCAATTGTAGGACCAGGAGTCTGCCCGTTATATCCCCAGGCTTTGATGGTCATACCAGGCGCCATTTCATATTCGATTTCTTCCACAACTAAATGGAATTCCTTGACTCCATCCACCATTTTCCAAGGTAGGGTACTTCCATTTGGGGTAACCACCGGAGTATAGGGTAGATCTTCCCCTTGTAAAAAAGGAAATTGTAGTAACAGTAATAAAACACAGGTGGGAACCACCTTCTGATGTGTTTTTCTTATATATTTTTCATTCATAGTTTTCCCTTTAAAATTCCATATAAAAATAATTGAATTACTTATTTGATAATTCAACACCACCGGCATGTTCCAAATCTGTTCGTAAAATCCAATAATCCCGCAAGGTTAAAATATAATTTCTGCGGGCATTAATTTCGTCCTGTTTCACTTCCAGGAGTGTGTAAGCTCCCAGCAGCATAAAGTTATATTCTTTTTGAGAAGCCTGAACAACATCTTCATGAACCGGAATTATTATATCCCGGTAATATTCAACAGCTTTCCGTTTTGTATCTATTTGATTATGAATGATCCGAATTTCTGAACGGATTTCCTGTTTCAAAACTTCAATTTGTTTTTCGCTTTGGCTGAGTTGAGCTTTTAGCCTGGCAACCTGTGCCTGACCCCTGTCAAACAGTGGAATATCCAATTCAATACCGGGTCCAACATGTGCATCCTCGTCCGGGGTGCTTTCTTTTACCACACTCCCTGAAATGTCAAGTACAGCTTCAGTCCGTGCTAAAAACAATGCTTTTTTGAGAATTACCAATTCCTGTTGCGCTACCGCCAGGTCCAGCCGTTGAGCTAATGCTGTTTGTATCACCTCACTTAAATCTGGATCTGAGGATGGAAGTGTACTTAAATCAGCTTCAATATTTAATTTCTGACTGGCACCAGTTAAACCCAATAGCTTACGTAAGTTTTCCCGATTAGAAAATAATTCTGCTTCATTTTCCATCCATTTCAATTGTGCGTCATGTAAAGCAACCTGATGACTGGCAAGATCCAATGTATTTATATTCCCGGCCTTGTACTGACGCTCCGCTAATTCAGCAGCGGCTTCAGCAGCTTTCAGCACGTCTTTCTGTAAAATCATCATGTGCCGGTTTGCCTGCAAAACGTAGAAGGCAGTTTTGGTATCCTTGATTATTTCCAACACAGCATGTCCAACCTGCAATTTTACCTGCTGATATTCTGCACGGGCCAGTTTCTTTTTTAATGGCAGTAATAGAAGATCCAGTACATTCTGTTCGATTGAAATCTCAGTATGCTTACCTGTATCTTCTTGAGAATTTAAAACGAAAGCGCTCAGCGTTGGATTTCCCAGAATTCCGGCTTGAATTACATCGGCATAGGCAATTTCCAAGTCATAATAAATCACCTGAATTATCGGATTATTCAAAAGGGCAACCTTCACTGCAGCATCCACAGTAAGCTGCCCCAAAAGCAGTGAATCAATTTTTTCAGTCATTTCCTGACTAAGAACACCTGATATTGGAATTGCCTGACCGCTGCCGTTACGGATAAATTCCTGAACTTCCAGCAGCCCCATTTTTTCTGAAATGGATGTACAGCCGAAAAAAAGAATTAAAAGAAGTTGTGCGTATATTTTCACGTTTGTATAGTTTTCCTATTATGCCGATTATAGATGGATGTCTGTAATTTAGGTATTTTTTCCGGAGTTTCCTTTAATGACTGCATCTTCCTGTAAATATAAGTTGAACCTGCATGGGTTGTGAGAATAGGTATTTTCAATTTATTATGAGAAAACTAACCAAATCTTCCTTACACAAAACCCAAATAATTTGCAATCAAATCAACTGACTTATTCATCCATCCTTCTTTAACGCACTAAAAAGATAACTTAAATTCTGCTGCCTCCCAATTGTTCCCGAAATTCATCAATCAGTCAATTCATGAAGGAGTGACTAAAGGAGCAGAAAAACAGAAAACAGGTAATAATTATTCTGCTCAAATAAATATAAATCCTGGATCCGATTCATTCAATAAAGTTTAAGGTGTATTGCAGAGATTAAAAAGGGATTCCAAACCGGAACCCCTCATTTAACCTGTTTTCCGTATAGTTTACTTCAACAAGATAAGTTTTTGTGATTGTGAATATGTTCCCGATTCAAGACGGATAAAATACACACCGCTGGAGAAGTTGTTGGCGTTCCATTGAATTGTGTGATAGCCCGGTTCCTGTGGTTCATCCATAAGGGTTTCCACCAATTTGCCTGTGATGTCATAAATTTGTAGAGACGCAGCATGCTGCGTCTCTACACCATTATTGGGAATTGAAAACGAAATGGTTGTAACCGGATTAAACGGATTTGGGTATGCCGGATGTAAGGCAAAGGTGGATGGGACGGCTGATAGGGACTTTCTCAAAATCCACTGTTCAACCTCTGGATTAAAGGTAATTTGCTCATCACTAAACAATGAGATTGCTTCGCTCCATTTCATTTCGCTCGCAATGACAGGAATTAACTCCCAATTTTTACCATCGTTTATATTGCAGTTAACCATAAGTGGACTGCCATTATTCATCACTTCAATTACACATACCTCGGTTGAACAGAGTTTGGTATCGCCGGAAAAGCGGAGGTCTCTGGCACCAGTCGGTGGTTTTGGCGGAAGACTAAAACTCAACGGATTTTCTACTTCAATTTTGTTACCGAAATAAAGGGTATGATTTCTAAACTTGAGAGTGTTTGCATTGTCCGGTTTTTGTGCAGTAACCATCCTGGTTGCTTCTGAAGAAGTAGATAATATAATTTCCCCTTCGCCTGTGCTTCTGAGCCAGTAGCCGTAGCCCGGTTCAATTGATTCAGATTCAACATAGCCATCTTCAAAACTATAAATGGTTCCGGGAATGATAAGATCATTAGGATCAATTATATTTTGAATAGTAACCACTGTTGAAATTCCCGAAATCAGGTTCCACCCTTCCATGATGGAAATCGGTAAATCTGTTATAACTGACCCGGAGATTGAAACGTTTCCATCTTCAGGAAAGCGGAGCCAGTAACCAGTTCCGGGAATAAGGTTTTCTTCCGAAACATATTGGCCGTTAAATGAAAACAGTGTATTAGCCACTGCATTTGGAAACAAGTTCTCATAACTTGAATTCTCTACGTTCAGGGGAAGTCCAACCATGTTCCATCCTGAATTCACCATGAACTCCACATCGTCAACAGGAGGCTCTGTGCTGCCGGTTGGCGGAAATTCTACGACATCAATCCAGGCGCAGTCTTCTTCCATCTCCGTTGATCCTCCTCCGCCGTCTTTCACATAACTCCAGGTAAAACTATATTCTCCCGGTGAAACAGTATATGAAATATACATCCATGGTGTATCACCTTCAGGTGTGGGTTGAAATTGTCCCATTTCCTCCCCGTTTATGTAAAAGGTCAATCCGTCATAAAAATAATTTCCTGACGTGCTGTATTCGGAAGCTACTCTGTAGTGAAATCCGATGGAGCCATACCCTGTGACTTCCAAATCGAGTGATAAATTCGAGGCTTCATTATCATCAATATCTCCTGAACGGACGGAATAGATCCCATCATATACAGATTCTGTATCAAAATACCATTGCGCATTTCCATCTGAACTCCAATCGTCAGAAAATTCGTTTGATTCAAAGGATTCTGTGTAGAACGTGTACATTTCCAATTCAATAAAAAAATCATCGGCAGTTATCGTCACCGGCATATCTACTGTAGAATAATTAACCGCTTCAGCATGAACGGTATAATTGTCTTCATAAACAGCCGGAAATGAAAAATAACCACTATTATCAGAATAAATCAGGTTGTCCGGATCACTGCTCAAACTTAACTGAGCCTGCGCAATGGGAACTCCAGTGTATCCGTCAGTAACCTGGCCAGTAACAGGAATCATAAGAACTGGGTCAAGCTCTACATCTAAAACCGTTTGTTGTAACGGTGATATGCCTACATTATTTATTGTTGTTGATTCATAGCCTAATGCCGAAAAAGTCACATCATATGATCCCATTTGAAGAAGACGGTAATATCTTCCAAAGAAAAGATCACTTTCATACGGTTTTCTGAATTCGCCTGTGTTATCAATGCCATCAATATAAATTTCGGCGATTACAGGATCACCGCTTTCAGCATCGGTAATATGCCCCGTCAAAGTCTTTCTATCAACACGCCCTAAGAGTATGAGAGCAGCCTCAAGATTGTCCTCACAAATTCCCTCAACCTGGCTGGCAGGCGGAATAAATTGGGTTGCTAATTCGATTGTGAATGAAAAAACACCATGCTCTCCGTAAGCATAGTCATCAGTGGTTCCACTGGCTGGATATAATTCCCAGGATGGAATCGGATCGTAATATCCTCCATTCTGCCCTGGTATTGTAAAGGCCATTTCATTAGCTAATTCTTGAAGTGCATAATGATCAGGTGCCTGCACACCATTTCCATACCCAAATGGAAATAGAACAAGTTCACTGTAGGCGTGGTATGTGATACCAGTAACAAAATGATGAGCTCCTAATATATCTCTCATTGCCTGAATTTCG